>Ga0070741_10001638_pt1 | contig 66074 bp, 67 predicted proteins | sample Coa_R1_4_FD_66440 | JGI IMG/M metagenome (GOLD analysis project Ga0070741, IMG submission 66440) | Surface soil microbial communities from Centralia Pennsylvania, which are recovering from an underground coalmine fire - Coalmine... | ecosystem: Environmental > Terrestrial > Soil > Unclassified ...
GCGAGGCCCACCTCCTCGAGCAGCAGCCGGTTCCGCCACTCGACGAACCCGGCCCGCGCCCGCGCGTAGACCTGCTCGCGCGTGAACTTGTCGACGACGACGCAGTCGATCCCGCGCTGCAGGAGCAGGTTGGCGATCAGCAGGCCGGCCGGGCCGGCCCCGACGATGCCCACCGTGGTCTTCACGACCGGCCGGCCGGGGCTCCCGGCGTGGCGAGCCGGGCGGCTCGTCACGACGTCGTCAGCCGCGCCCATGGCCCGGACGCGGCGTCAGGGACGGAGCCGATCGTCGCTCCGAGGCAGTTTCCGTCGCTTCCGCGTCGCCGCACGGCATCGTCCGTCGCACCCGGGAACGACCACGCGCCACCCCAGGAGCTCAGCTCACGGAAACGACGGCGCTTCGTGCTCGTCGAGCGGCCCCAGGTCGTCCCCGAGCCGCATGCCCTGGTGGTGGATCCGCAGCGAGTGGCCCATCCGTTCCGCCTTCGTGCGCAGGTAGCGCTCGTTCTCGGGGTTCGGCCGTGCCTCGATCGGCTCCTGCGCGACCACCTCGAGCCCGAACCCCTCGATCCCGGTGATCTTCTTCGGGTTGTTGGTCAGGATCCGGATCGTCGACAGGCCGAGGTCGGCGAGGATCTGCGAGCCGATCCCGTACTCGCGCGCGTCGTCGGGGTAGCCGAGCTGGAGGTTGGCGTCGACGGTGTCGAAGCCCTGCTCCTGCAGCTCGTAGGCGCGGAGCTTCGCGAGCAGGCCGATGCCGCGGCCCTCCTGGGCGAGGTAGAGGAGCACGCCGCGCTCCTCCGAGCCGATCCGGCGCAGGGCGATCTCGAGCTGCTCGCCGCAGTCGCAGCGCAGCGAGTGGAAGACGTCGCCGGTCAGGCACTCCGAGTGCACTCGGACGAGGACGTTCTCGGCGCCGGCGACCTCGCCGCGCACGAGCGCGAGGTGCACCTTCCCGGTCAGGATCTCGCGGAAGGACACGGCGGTGAACTCGCCGTAGGCGGTCGGCAGGCGCACGGAGGCGCCGCGCTCGACGAGCTTGTCGTGACGCCGCCGGTACTCGATCAGCGCCGCGACCGAGATCAGCTTCAGGTCGTGCCTGGCGCAGAACTCGACCAGGTCGGGGACACGGGCCATCGTCCCGTCGTCCTTCATCACCTCGCAGACGACGCCGGCGGGGATCAGGCCGGCGAGCCGGGCGAGGTCGACCGCAGCCTCGGTCTGGCCGGCGCGCTGCAGCACGCCGCCCGGCCGCGCCCGCAGCGGGAACACGTGCCCGGGACGAACGAGGTCGTGCGCGCCCTTGGTCGGGTCGATCGCGACCTGGATCGTCCGTGAGCGGTCGTGGGCGGAGATGCCGGTGGTCACGCCCTCCCGCGCCTCGATCGACGGAGTGAAGTTCGTCCCGAAGGGCGACTCGTTGCGGCTGACCATCGGGTACAGCTCCAGCTCGTCGCAGCGCTCCTCGGTCATGCAGAGGCAGATCAGCCCGCGGCCGTACGAGGCCATGAAGGTGATCGCCTCCGGCGTCGCGAACTGGGCGGCGATCGTCAGGTCGCCCTCGTTCTCGCGGTCCTCGTCGTCGACCACCACGACGAAGCGGCCCGCGCGAATCTCCTCGATCGCCTCCTCGACGGTCGCGAACGCGCTCTCCGTCTTCACCATCGAGCTCATGATGTCACCGGCCAGCGGTCATAGGTCCGTCTGAAGTAGAGCAGAGGCACCGCGTCCGGCTCCGGCGGCGACACCTCCTGGACGTGCCCGAGCAGCAGCACGTGGTCTCCCGCCTCGATCTCGTCGACCACGTCGCAGCGGGCGTGGGCGATCGAGTCCTCGTGCAGGATCGGCAGCCCGTGCTCCTCGGAGGCGCGCCAGGGGATCTCCACGAACTTGTCCGTGCGCTTGCTCGCGCACAGGAGCGCCAGCTCCTCGCGGCCGGCGGAGAGGAAGTTGACGACGAACCGCCGCATGCGCCGGAGGGCCGGCAGCGTGTTGCTCGTCTTGTCGACGGAGACGAGCACGAGCGGCGGGTCGGCGGAGACGGACATGAACGCGTTGCAGGTCAGCCCCACGGCTCGGCCGTCGCCGTCCAGCGTGGTGACGATGGTCACCCCCGTCGGGAAGGCGGCCATCGAGGCGACGAACTCGTCGCGCTCGACGCGCAGCCCGCTGTGGTCTCCCCCGCTCCGACCGTTGTCCTCGCTCATCGGCACCCACCTCGATCGGCGGTGTTCACCACAGCTTGACAGGACAGTTTAGAGCTTTGTAGCGTGCCGCTCGCGGGCGGCACCCGGCTGTCGAGGGAGGAGGAACCGTGTCTGTGACAGCTCTCGACGAGATCAAGCTCTACGCGTTCCACCACCACCACTACATCGAGGTTCCGGAGGATCACGAGCGGTACCGGAACTCGATGATCGACTACTCGAACGAGCATTTCGACCCCGAGCTCGGGAAGGCGCTCTACGACCGCCACCTCCGCACGCTGGTCCGCGCCGACCAGCTCGGCTTCGACGGCATCGCGATCAACGAGCACCACAGCATGGTCTACAGCATGAGCCCGTGCGTCAGCCTGCACGCGGCCCGGCTGATCGGGCTGACGCAGAACGCCAAGATCTGGGTCGGCGGCACGCCGATCAACCTGATGTACCCGAACCGGGTCTCCGAGGAGTACGCGATGCTCGACGTGATGTCGGGCGGCCGGATGGAGTACGCGTTCCCGCTCGGGACGGGCATGGAGTACTGGTCGAACGAGGGGACGATCAACCCGACCACGGCGCGCGGCCGCTTCCGCGAGTCGCTCGACATCGTGCTCAAGTCGTGGACGGAGGACGGGCCGCTCCGCTACGACGGCGAGTTCTACAACTACCGCTACCTCAACCCGTGGCCGAAGCCGTTCCAGAAGCCGCATCCGAAGTGCTTCATCGTCGGCACGGGCAGCGAGGAGACGGTGTCGCTCGCGGTCGACTACGGGCTCGGCTACTCGATCGTCTTCGTCCCGATCCCGAACCAGCTGCGCGCGTTCGCCCGCCTGCGCGAGCTCGCCGAGGAGCGCGGCCGGACGGTCACGCCGGACGACCTGATCATCGTCGTCATGGCCTACGTCGCCGACACCGACGAGCAGGCGGTCGCGGAGGCGCGACCGCACATCGAGCGCTTCTTCAGCTGGTTCCACCGGGTCACGCCCCGCTTCCTCGTTCCGCCCGGGTACGTGACGACCAAGGAGTTCCTCCGCCGCGCCTCCGACAAGGCGATGGCGAAGAGCACCGAGGCCAGCTGGGACGACATGGTCTCGATCGGCCGCATCGCCTGCGGGTCGCCCGAGACCGTCGCCGACACGATCGTCGGCTGGTGCGAGGAGGCGGGCGCCGGGCGCGTGAACGTCGTGCTCGAGAACGGCGACATGCCGGAGTGGAAGACGGTCAAGAGCATGACGATGTTCGCGGAGGAGGTCATGCCGCGGATCAAGGCGAAGCTGGCCCGGGGGCGCGGGGCAGCGGCCCCCGAGCTCGCGGCCGCGGGAGCACGCTGATGCCCGCCTACCGCGAGGACCACTACGAGCTCAACGGCATCGACACCGCCGTCCTCTCGGCCGGCGACGGCCTACCGCTCGTCTTCCTGCACGGCGGGGGAACGGTCGAGGGGTTCGACGCGCTGCTGCCACTCGCCGAGCACGGCCGGCTGATCGTCCCCCATCACCCCGGCTTCGGCGCCTCGGCCGACGATCCGGCGATCGACAGCCTCCACGACTACGTCCTCCACTACCTCGACCTGTTCGACGCGCTGGAGCTCGACGAGCTCACGCTGATCGGGCTCTCGCTCGGCGGCTACCTGGCGGCGATGCTGGCGATCGAGCAGGCCCAGCGGGTCCGGAGGCTCGTGCTGGCCGCCCCGTTCGGGCTGCACGATCGCGACCATCCCACGACCGACCTGTTCAGCGTGCCCGACGAGGAGGTGCTCGGCTACCTGACCACCGACATGTCCGTCTTCGAGGGCAAGGTGCCGATGCCGCCGACGCCGGAGTTCCTCGCCGAGCGCTACCGCGAGGCGACCTCGCTCGCCCGCGTCGCCTGGAAGCGGAACTACGACCCGAAGCTGGCGCGCTGGCTGCACCGGATCACGATGCCGACGCTGCTCGTCTGGGGCGAGGACGACCGCGTCGTGCCCGTCGCACAGGCGCAGGTCTGGGCGAGCCACCTGCCGGATGCCGAGATCCGGACGTTCCCGGGAGTCGGCCACGTGCTGTTCGCGCAGTCGCGCGCGGCGGTCGACGCGGTCGGCGAGTTCGTTGCCGCGGAGGTTCCCGCGTAGCCGAGCTGATGCGCGCGGCTGTCCTGCCCGCAGCCGGGCAGCCGCTCCAGCTCGAACGGATTCGGGTGCCTCGCCCTCGGCGCGGCGAGGTCCTCGTCCGCGTCGCCGCCTGCGGCGTCTGCCACACCGACCTGCACGTGATCAAGGGCGAGGTGGCGTTCCCCTCGCCGGCCGTGCTCGGGCACGAGATCTCGGGAACGGTCGCCGAGCTCGGCGAGGGGGTCGAAGCGCCGGCCGTCGGTGCCCGGATCGTCGGCACGTTCGTGCTGCCGTGCGGCGAATGCGACGCCTGCCGCCGCGGCCGTGACGACCTCTGCGGGCCCTTCTTCACCATGAACCGCCTCCGCGGCACCCTGTTCGACGGCGAGACGCGCCTCGCGCGCGAGGACGGCACGCCGCTCGCGATGTACTCGATGGGCGGCCTGGCGGAGTACGCCGTCCTGCCGGCCACGGCGGTCTTCCCGCTGCCCGACTCGCAGCCGCTCGAGGAGTCGGCGATCGTCGGGTGCGCCGCGCTGACGGCCTACGGCGCCGTCCGGCACGCGGCCTCGGTACGAGTCGGCGAGCGCGTCGTCGTCGTCGCGACCGGCGGCGTGGGGTCGCTGGTCCTCCAGCTCGCGCGGGCGGCCGGCGCCGCTCAGATGGTGGCGGTCGACGTCGGCGAGGCGAAGCTCGACGGGGCGCTCCGGCTCGGCGCCACCCATGTCGTCGACGCGTCCGCCGGCGACCCGGTCGAGACGGTGCTCGGGCTGACGGACGGCGGCGGCGACGCGGTCTTCGAGGTCCTCGGCACGGAGCAGACCTTCCTCCAGGCGCTGGCGATGGTGCGTGACGGCGGCCGGATGGTGGCGGTCGGAATCGCCCCGGTCGGCATCCGCGCGCCGGTGGAGATCACGAGGCTCGTCCGCCGCAGCGTGCGGATCGTCGGCTCGTACGGCGCGCGCGTCCGCTCGGACATGCCGACGCTGCTCGGCCTGCTCGACGCCGGCCTCGTCAGGCCTGCGGAGAGCGTCACCCGGCGCTTCCCGCTGGAGCAGGCTGCGGCGGCCTACGCGGCGCTCGAGCGCCGCGAGATCGTCGGCCGCGCGATCGTCACCACGGCGTGACGGACGGACAGGCGCCGTGCCGGTCCCGGCTCGAGCCGCCGGCCGGCCTCGCCGCGACGGCGTCCGAACACCCCTGTTTGTACCGCGTTCCGGGCCGCGATTTCACATAGTCGAACATTTTCGTTCAGCGAAGCTCGACAGAGGCCTGTTCACCCGGGGTTGACTGGGCCGCCCGAACCTCGTACGTTCCTCCCGCTGTGGTCCGGCGGACGACGAGCAAACCGCTTGAACTAGCCGCCGGACGAAGCCGGAGCCAATCGACTCGGTTCGCGCCGAAAACCGTCGATCCCCTGCGAGCGGACGCTCGGGGCGGAAGGAGGAGGGAGCGTTGAGTGCGAAACGGTTGAGGTTGGGCGTCGCGGCCACCGCGATGGTCCTGGCAGGCCTCGCGATCACGACCTGGGCGACCGGTGCCTCGAGCTCTGCCGACGTTCGCGTCGGCCAGGGCAAGGCCCTGGCGGCGGGGGTCTGCGGTCTCGGCAACGGGAAGAAGGCGACGGGCGCGCCGATCAAGCTCGGCGGGATCGACATGCTGATCCCGGGCGTCGACTTCACGACCATCGGCAAGACCGCCAAGGCGTACTTCGACTGCGTGAACGACAACGGCGGCATCAACGGCCGTCCGATCCGGTACATCCTCTACAACGAGCAGCTCAACCCCGCGCAGGAGGCGTCGCTCGCCCGCAAGCTGATCGAGAGCGACAAGGTCGTCGGCGTCGTCGGCAACACCAGCTTCGCCGAGTGCGGGACGAACTGGAAGTACTACAAGCAGAAGGGCTACGTCGTGATCGGTGCCGGCGTCCAGGCCGAGTGCTACAGCACGCCGTCGTTCGCGGAGGTGAACGCCGGGCCTCGGTACAGCAACGTGGGTGCAGCGGCAGCGCTCGTGAAGGTGGGGATCAAGAAGCTCGCGATCGCCTCGCCCGACACGCTCTCGGCCTACGCGGACGGCGGGCCGGCTCTCGTCGCGAAGCAGGCCGGGATTCCGGTGAAGATCTTCCCGACGCACCTGCCGGTCACCGACGCGACCTCGCAGCTGCTGCAGATGTACCAGTTCGCCGGTGACGGCGGCGGGATCCTGCTCGACTTCACCCCCGACACGGCGCCGGCGTTCATGAAGGCGGCGATCGACCAGAACCTGGTCGACAAGATCAAGTGGGGCTCGTCGACTCCGATCGCGAACACGTTCATGGCCGGTCAGTTCTCGCCGGCGTTCGACGGTCACCTCTGGATCGACAACGAGTTCTCCAACGTCGACCCGAAGGTCGGGCCGGACTCCGCCCTCATGTTCAAGGTCCTGAAGAAGTACGCGCCGAAGATCGCGCCGCAGGCCTTCGCGCAGATGGGCTTCCTCGACGGCAAGTTCGCGGTCGCGGCCCTGCTCAGCATCAAGGGGCCGATCACGGCCGCGTCCTACAACCAGGCCGTCAAGAACCTGAAGAACCAGAAGTCGGACATCCTCTGCCGGCCGTACTACGTCGGGAACCTGGCGTTCCACATCCCGAACAACGTGAACATCATCGTCGACTACAAGAACAAGCAGGTCGTCCAGAAGCAGCCGTGCACGCCCTACCCGGCGGTCGACAAGGCGATCGCGCAGACCCGCAAGTGGGAGAAGCAGTACCACCTGCAGGGCAAGTGAGGCCGTGACGATCAGGGCGACCGGAGGCTCCGCGTGACGAACGTCCTCGCGTTCAGCGTGTTCGGCGTCGACTGGCAGCTGCTGAAGCCGTTCGTCGTCGTCGGCCTCGCCTTCGGGGGCGTGTACGCGCTCTCCGGCGTGGGGCTCGTCGTCCTCTACCGGGCGACGGGCGTGCTGAACGTCGCCTTCGGCGCAATCGGAGCCGCTGGCGCCCTGATCGCCTACTACCTCGTGAACCACACGGGCTGGCCGCACTGGCTCGCCTACACGATCTGCGTGCTCTTCGGCGGGGTCGTCAACCTTGCCTACGGCATGGTCTTCGGCCCCGCCTTCGCACGCCGCGACCCGCTCGTCAAGATGATGGGCACGCTCGGGCTGGCGCTCGTCCTGCTCGGGATCATGGCGTGGCGGGCGCCCGCCGGCGGCGCCTTCGCCCGCTTCCTGCCCCTCCCGAGCTCGACCCACCACTACTCGATCGCCGGCACGACGGTGAGCCTCACGCAGATCATCTGCCTCGGGCTCGGCTTCGTCATGACGATCGCGATCACGCTCTTCCTGCAAGTGACGAAGCTCGGCACGGCGATGCGGGCGCTCGCGAACGACCGCGAGGTCACCGCGATGCTCGGCGTGCCGGTCCGGCAGGTGGAGGCCGCGGCGTGGTTCGGCACCGGCCTCTTGGCGGGAGCCGCCGGCCTGCTCCTCCCCGACCTGCTCACCTCGCTCGACTACTCGGCGCTGACGTTCCTCGTGATCGCGGCGCCGCTCGCCGCCGCGCTGATCGGGCGGCTGCGCTCTCTCTGGGCGACGTTCTTCGGCGGCCTCGCCGTCGGCCTCATCCGCGCCCTGCTCGCGCCGATGGCGGCCTCGCCCTACAAGTTCATGCAGGAGCTCTCGACGTACCGCGACGACGCGCCGTTCGTGCTCGCGATCGTCGCGCTGCTCTGGCTCTCGCGCCACCGGGTCGTGACGATCTCGCGGTCGACGGGCTAACCCGTGGAGGCACGGTCGGCAGCCAGCCCGAACCGGCTCGAGGCCGTCCGGGCTGCCTTCGACGTCGACCGGGGGACGCTCGTCCGGGTCGGGGTCGTCGCCGGGCTCCTCGCGCTCGCGCTCGCCGCGGCGCCCGAACTTCTCGGCTCGGACTGGATCTTCACGTTCACGAGCGTCGCGATCTACTCGATCGTCGCCCTCGGGTTCGGCCTCCTGTACGGCCGCGTCGGGATGATCTCGCTCGGGCAGGTCGCCCTCCTCGCCGTCGGCTGCTGGATCGGGACGCGGCTCGCCTACGCGACGGGGATGCCGTTCCCGATCCTCCTCCTCGCCACCGGAGCGATCACGTGCCTGATCGGCGTGCTCGTCGGCCTCCCGGCGCTGCGGCTCTCGGGCCTGTACCTCGCCCTGATCACGCTGATCCTCGCGGGCGCGACGAGCGTCGTCCTCGGCCAGACCGACTTCCCGAACGGCGGCGGCGGCTTCCTCGGACGGTTCGCCACCGGTGCGCTGACGACCGAGACGCCGCCGGTGCGGCGCCCGTCGTGGGGGCAGTCCGACACCGCGTACTACCGGTACGTGATCGTCGTCGCGGCGCTCGTGTTCCTGCTCGCCCTCCTGCACGTCTCGGGCAAGCCGGGCCGGGCGTGGGCGGCGATCCGCGAGAGCGAGCCCGCGGCGCTCGCGGCAGGGGTGAACATCACGCTCTACAAGATGTGGGCCTTCGCGCTCGCCTCGTTCGTGACGGGCGTCGCCGGCTGCCTCCTCGCCGCCGAGATCCGGGTTCCGCGCGCGATCACCTTCCAGACGCAGGACTCGCTGACCCTGGCGGCAACCGCCCTGATCGGCGGCATCTTCAGCCTGTGGGGTGCGGTGATCGCCGGCGTCTTCAACCAGCTCCTGCCCTTCCTCTTCCAGGCGCAGTGGGGCGTGAACCCGAACTTCCTCCTGATCATCTTCGGCGTGGGCCTCCTCCAGGTGCTGATGACGGCCCCCGGCGGGCTCGTCGACCAGTTCCCCAAGGACATGAGGAACCTCGCCCGGCTGGCGCTGCGCGGCGTCCGCGCCCTGCGCAAGAGGGCGGCGTCGTGATCGAGGTCGAGAACCTCACCGTCCGGTTCGCCGGGGTCACGCCCGTCGACGACATGAGCGTCGTCTTCCCGACCGGCACGTGCGGGCTGATCGGCCCGAACGGCGCCGGAAAGACCACCTTCTTCAACGTGCTCAGCGGGTTCGTCAAGCCGATGACGGGGACGGTCAGGGCCTTCGGCGAGGATCTGCTGAAGATGGCGGACTTCCGTCGCGCGCGCTGGGGGCTGCGGCGGACGTTCCAGACCGAGATGGCGATCGAGCAGCTCTCTGTCTTCGAGAACGTCGCCCTGATCCACGAGCACTCCGGCGCCAGGCGCTCGACGCGGCGCGCCGACGTCCTGAACGCGATCGAGTTCGTGGGGCTGAGGGCCTCGCCGCGCGCACGGGTGGGGTCGCTCGGCGCGCGGGAGCGGAGGCTCGTCGAGGTCGCCCGAGCCGTCGTCGGCCAGCCGCGGCTCGTGCTGCTCGACGAGCCCGCCGCCGGCCTGCCCGACGAGGAGACCGAGCACCTCGGCAACGTGATCACGAAGATCCCGGCCGAGTTCGGCGCCCTGGTGATCCTCGTCGACCACGACATGAGCCTGGTCTCCGCCTGCTGCGCCACGACCGCGGTCGTCGACTTCGGGAAGCTGATCGCCTCCGGCCCGACCGCCGAGGTTCTGCGCGACGAGCAGGTGATGCGCGCGTATCTCGGGACGGAGGAGGTTCGGACCGAGGAGGAACGAGAGGCGTGAGCGACGGCCCGAGCCTGAAGATCGAGGGCCTGTCGGTGCCGCGCGGCGGGCATCAGGTGCTGCACGGGATCTCGCTCGAGGTCCCGCCCGGGGCCGTGACCACGCTGCTCGGCCCGAACGGCGCCGGCAAGTCGACCCTCGTCCTCGCCGTCGCCGGAGTGCTCCGCCCGAGTGCCGGCGGCGTCTCGCTCGACGGACGGAACCTCACGCGGCTCCGCCCGGAGCTGATCCGCAAGGCCGGGATCGCGGTCGTTCCGGAGGGGCGCCGGCTGCTGCCCGAGCTCACCGTCGAGGACAACATGCGGGTCGCGACCTACGCGCTCGGCCGCGAGCAGGCACGGCAGGGCATCGAGTACGCGATCGAGCTCTTCCCCCATCTGAAGACGCGCTGGAAGTCGATCGCCCGGACGCTCTCCGGAGGAGAGCAGCAGATGGTCGTCCTGGCGCAGGCGCTCGTCTCGCGGCCGAAGTTCGTGCTCGTCGACGAGCTCTCGCTCGGTCTGGCACCCGTCGTGGTCAAGCGGCTGATGCCCGCGCTGGAGGCGGTGGCCGCCGAGGGCGTCGGCGTGCTCCTGATCGAGCAGTTCGTCCACGTCGCCCTCGCGCTGGCTCAGAGCGCGTACGTGATCGAGGGCGGGCGGATCGTCTACCACGGCACCGCCGCCGAGCTGAAGGAGCACCCGGAGCGGCTCCACTCCGCCTACCTCCTCCGCGAGCAGGCGGAGGCCGTCGGGGTCGACCTCACCTGAGGAGCGACGCGAGCCCCTCGCGGTCGATCTCGCGCCTGAGCAGCTTGCCGGTCGGGCCGCGCGGAAGCTCCTCGGCGACGACCACGAGCCGCGGGTACTTGTAGGCGGCCACCCGGGCCCGCGCGTACTCCCTCACCTCCTCGGGGTCGCACCCCTCCCCGGCCCGGGCGACGACGACGGCGACGACCTCCTCGCCGAGCTCGTCGTGCGGCACCCCGACCACGGCCGCCTCCTGGACCGCCGGGTGCGAGCCGAGGACGTCCTCGATCTCCCGCGGGTAGACGGAGTAGCCGCCGCGAAGGATCACGTCCTTCTTGCGGTCGACGAGGAAGAGGAAGCCGTCCTCGTCCAGACGCCCGACGTCTCCGGTCGCGAGCCAGCCGTCTTCGTCGATCGCGTCCCGCGTCGCCTCCGGGTTCCGCCAGTAGCCGCGCATCAGCCACCGGCTCCGGATGAGCACCTCGCCCGCCTCGCCGGCGGGGACGTCGCCGCCCGACGGCCCGGCGATGCGCAGCTCGACTCCGTCCGCCGCGGGACCGACCGAGCCGGGCTTCACGACGCCGCCGAGTCGATGCGAGGCGGCCGTCCCCACCTCGGTCATCCCGTAGCCCTCCAGCACGGGGCAGCCGAAGCGCGCGCCGAAGGCCGCGAGCGCATCGGGCGGCATCGGCGCGCCTCCGACGTGCGCGACCCGGAGCGAAGGAACCGCGTTCGACTCCTCCGCCGCCTGGAGCAGCGCCTTGCACATCGTCGGCACGCCGAGAAAGACATTCGCGCCCTCGCTGCGCATCAGCTCGAGCGAGGCGGCGGCGTCGAAGCGAGGCATCAGGGCGACGCAGGCTCCGCGGGCGATCGCCGCGTTCATCACGCCGGACTGGCCGAGAACGTGGCTGAGCGGCGTCGAGCCGAGCACCACGTCCGTCTCGTCCAGACCGAGCACGTGGGCGCCGAGGAACAGGGCGTTCGCCCGCAGGCCCGCGTGCGTCAGCTCGGCGCCCTTCGCTCGACCGCTCGTTCCCGACGTGTACAGCAGCACCGCCGGATCGGCGGGCCGCCGCGGCGCCACCTCGTCCAGCGGAGGGACGTCGCCGGCGCCGGCCGGATCGACGGGCTCGGCGCCCTCGCCCTCGAGCTCGCCGAAGCGCGCGGGCGGCGCGACGACGAGCGCGGCGCCGGCGTCCCCAAGCCGCTCGGCGACCTCTCCGGAGCGCAGCAGCGGGTTGAGCGGAACCGCGATCGCGCCGGCCCGGAGCGCGCCGTAGTAGGCCGCGACGAAGGCGGGCTCGTTCGGCAGCCAGATCGCGACCCGGTCGCCCGCGCGGACGCCTCGCTCCGCGAGCAGTCGGGCGAAGCGCGCGGACAGCGCCTCGAGCCCGGCGTAGTCGAGCCGGCTCCCGGCATGGATCAGCGCCGGCCGGTCTCCGTGAGCCAGGGCGGCGTCGGTCAGGAGCTCGGCGAGGTTCAGGTGCCGCTCTCCCCCACCGATGATCGGCCTCCGGGGCCCGGCTCTGCCCGACGTGAGGCACGGCGGCGGAGCTCGGATCGACTCGTCAACGCGGAGGGTCCGTGGGGGCGTCCCGGGCTCCCCCACGGGGACGACGATAGGTCTGCAACCCCGGCTTGATCTCCTTCTCGTCGAGGAACTGGGTCAGCCCCCGCTCGCGGCCGCGTTCCTCGTCGAGGAACTGCGACTGCTCGAGCTTGGCGTACAGGTAGTCCTCCGAGGCGTCCCAGCTCATCTCGCGGCAGTGCTTGAAGCCGAGCCTGGCGGCCCGGAGCACGACCGGGTTCTTGTCGAGCAGCTCGCGGGCGAGCTTCTCGACCTCGCCGCGCAGCTCGGCGAGCGGAACGCTGGCGTTGACGAGGCCGAGCTCGGCCGCACGCCTGCCGTCGAACGTCCGTCCGGTCATGACGTAGAGCAGCCCGGCGCGCGCGCCGACCGTCTCCACCAGCGCGCGGCTGACCACGCTGCCGGGAGGGATGCCCCAGTTGATCTCGGAGAGCCCGAAGGTCGCCTCGTCGGCGGCGATCGCCAGGTCGCAGGCGACGAGCGGGGTGAACGCGCCGCCGAAGCACCAGCCGTTCACCATCGCGATCGTGGGCTTCGGGTACGTCCGCAGGAGCCGCCACTGCCAGTAGTTCGCGTCCCGCCGAACGCGTCGCTGGACGTGGTCCGGCGAGCCGTCGACCTCGCGGAAGTACTCCTTCAGGTCCATGCCGGCGGAGAACGACTCGCCGGCGCCGGTCAGGACGAGCACGCCGCACCCCTCCTCGGCGTCTAGGGCCTGCAGCACCTCGATCATCTCCGCGTTCAGCGTCGGGCTCATCGCGTTCCGCTTCTCCGGTCGGTTCAGCTCCACCCAGGCGATCCCGTCGTCGAGCTCGACCCGCACCGTCTGCCACGCGCCGAGCGTCATTGCGCGGCCCGGCTAGGATCGCCGCCGTGGATGCGGAGCCCCGGGTGACGTACGTGGTCGGCCGGCTCGACCGGGTGCTGCGCAAGCATCTCGACGAGCAGCTGCGGCCTCACGGCCTGACGACCCCGCAGTACACGACCCTGTCGATCGTGCGCTCCCCGGGCGTGCGCTCGAACGCGCAGCTCGCCCGGCGCGCGCTGATCACGCCGCAGTCGATGAACCAGACCCTGAACGCGCTCGACGCGCGCGGGCTGATCCGGCGGACGCCCGACCCCGGCCACGGCCGCATCCTCAGGGTCGAGCTGACGCCAGCCGGGCGCGCGCTGCTCGAAGAGTGCGACCGCGCCGTCGACGAGATCGAGCAGCGGATGCTCGGCTCGCTCGGTGCCCGGGAGCGCAGGCTCCTCGGCCCCATGCTGATCCAGTGCGTCAGGGCTCTCGGGGGCGGTCTCTGACGTCAACGGTGATCGACTGCAACGCCTCATGAGCCGTCGGACGGCTTTATATCAGCCTGCCTGATATATTGGGAGTGTAGATGACCGCGGTCGCTCGCACCACGTCGCTGCTCGGCGAGCAGGCGGCGAACGGGCAGATCTTCTCGGGCGGCTGGGTCGACGCGCCCGCGACGATCGACGTGGTCGAGCCTGCGACCGGCTCGGTTCTCGGCCGCGCCGGCATCGGCGACCCGCAGGCGGTCGCCACCGCCTGCGCGATGGCCGCCCGTGCCCAACGGGTCTGGGCCGAGACGCCGGCCGACGAGCGCGCCGCGATCGTCGAACGGGCCGCGGGCATCCTCGCCGACCACCAGCCCGAGCTGGAGCGCTGGATCATCCGAGAGTCGGGATCGACGCAGCCGAAGGCGGAGATCGAGATCCGGCAGTCGATCGCCCACCTGCGCGCGGCCGCGCGCCTCGCGACGGAACCGCTCGACGAGGCGCTGCCGTCGGCGTTCCCGGGCCGGGACAGCGTCGCCCGCCGGGTCCCGCTCGGCGTGGTCGCGGTGATCACGCCGTGGAACTTCCCCGTCATCCTCTCGATGCGCTCGGTCGCGCCGGCGCTCGCGCTCGGCAACGCGGTGGTGCTCAAGTCCGATCCCGAGACGCCGATCTGCGGCGGCGTGCTCTTCGCCCGCGCCTTCGAGGAGGCCGGCCTGCCCGAGGGCGTGCTGCACGTGATGGCGGGCGGCGCGGAGGTCGGTCAGGCGCTCGCCGCCGACGAGCACGTGGCGATGGTCGCGTTCACGGGCTCGACCGCCGCCGGACGCGCCGTCGGCGAGACCGCCGGCCGGACGCTCAAGCGCGTCCTGCTCGAGCTGGGCGGAAACTCGCCGCTCGTCGTGCTCGCCGACGCCGACGTCGAGGCCGCGTCGTCGGCGGGCGCCTTCGGATCGTTTCTCCACTCCGGGCAGATCTGCATGGCGACGAGCCGCCATCTCGTCCACGAGGACGTGGTCGACGACTACGTGCGGGCGCTCGCCGAGCGCGCCGAGCGCCTCCCGGTCGGCAACCCGGACACCGAGCAGGTCGCGATCGGCCCGGTCATCAACCGGCGGCAGGTCGACCGGATCCGGGCCCTCGTCGACGAGAGCGTCGCGGCGGGGGCGACGGTGGTCGTCGGCGGCGAGTCGGACGGCCTCTTCTTCCCGCCGACCGTCCTGCGCGACGTCACCCCGGCGATGCCCGTCTTCGCCGAGGAGACGTTCGGCCCGGTCGCGCCGGTGACCGCCTTCCGCGACGACGACGAGGCGGTCGAGCTCGCCAACGGGACCGGCTACGGCCTGGCGGCGGCGGTCCAGGGCGAGCGCGCCCATGCCGAGCGGGTCGCAGCCCGGCTGCGGGCCGGGATGGTGCACGTGAACGACCAGACGGTGAACGAGGAGGACCCCGCGCCCTTCGGCGGATTCGGGATCTCGGGCAACGCGGCCCACTGCGGCGGCCCGGCCAACCTGGAGGCGTTCACGACCTGGCAGTGGCGCACCGCCCGGGACCGGCCGGCGCCGTTCCCTTTCTGAATCGTCAGGCGGTCGCCGCCGCGGTCTCGAGGTCGTCGGACGCGAGCAGCCGCGCGACCGCCTCGCCGGGCATCGGCCGCCCGACGAGAAACCCCTGGACGTGGTCGCAGCCGAGCTCGCGTACGGCGGTGAGCTGGGCCTCGGACTCGATCCCCTCCGCGATCGCGGCCAGGCCGAGCGCGTGCGCGAGGCTGGCCAGGTGGGCGGTGATCGCCGCGTCTCGCGAGTCGAGCTCCACGCCCTGCACGAAGGAGCGGTCGACCTTCAGCACGTCGACCGGGAACCGGCGCAGCTGGCCCAGCGACGAGAAGCCGGTGCCGAAGTCGTCGATCGCGATCCGGACGCCGAGGTCGTGCAGCGCGCGCAGCTCCGCCCGGGCCCGTTCCCCGGCAGGCCCGTCGAGGACGACGGCCGTCTCGGTGACCTCCAGCCCGAGGCGCCGGGGGGAGAGCCCGCTGGCGGCGAGCTCGCCGGCCACGCACGCTTCGACCCCGCCGGCCGACACCTGCTTGCCGGAGATGTTCACCCAGGTGACGAAGTGCTCGGGCAGCATGCCGGCCCGGTCCCAGGCCGCGGTCTGGCGGCAGGCTTCGTGCAGCACGAGCTTCCCCAGCTCCATGATCATCCCCGTCGCCTCGGCGACGGGGATGAACCGCTCGGCGGCGACGAGGTGCTTCCCGGGCGACTTCCACCGCACCAGCGCCTCGACCCCGACGATCGACTGGCTCTCGAGCTCCAGCACGGGCTGGTAGTGGAGCTCGAACTCGTCTCGCTCGAGGCCGAGACGCAGCTCGTGCTCGAGCCCGAGCAGCTCGCCCAGCTCCCGGGCCATCTCGTACCGGAAGACCTCGAAGCGGCCCCGGCCCGCCTCCTTGGCGGCGTACATCGCGAGATCGGCGTCGCGGATGAGCGCCTCGCTCTCCGTCGGCCCACCGTCGTGAGCCACGATTCCGATGCTGGCGCCGAGCCGCAGGCTCCTGCCGGCGATGTCGATCGGCTCGGCGAGCGCGGCGAGCATCCGCTCGGCGGCGGTGACCGCGCTCGCCTCGTTCGCACGGCCCAGCAGCAACGCGAACTCGTCCCCGCCGAGCCGGGCGAGCGTGTCACCGGGGCGCGTGACCTCGCGGAACCTGTTCCCGACCTCGGTCAGGAGCCTGTCGCCGGCGCCGTGGCCGAGGCTGTCGTTGACCTGCTTGAACTCGTCGAGGTCGACGAGCAGCACCGCGAGCGTCTCGTGAGACCGCGCCGACTGCTGAAGCGCGTGGTCGAGCCGGTCGCGGAAGAGCGCCCGGTTCGCGAGGCCGGTGAGGCCGTCGTAGAACGCCTGCCGCGTCAGCTCCGCCTCCAGCCGCACCCGCTCCGTGACGTCGCGCGCGTTCAGCACGATGCCGCGCACCTGGCGATCCGGCCGCAGGTCGGTGACGTTCGCCTCGAGGCTCCGCCAGGCGCCGAAACGGTTCGCCATCCGGAACAGGACCTGGCCGGGCGACCCGCTCTGGAGCGCAGACTGCACCGTCGGGAGGTCGCTCGGGTGGACGTAGCGCTCGAAGCCGGCGCCGAGCAGGTCGCTCTCGGAGCCGCCGGTCATCTCGACGACCGACTGGCTGACGTAGCGGCAACCGCGCGGGCCGAAGACGAGGACGAGGTCCGTCGACGACGTGACGAGGCTGCGGAAGTGGGCGGTCTGCCTGCGCGTCGCCGCGATCAGCCCGAACGAGAGCAGCACCGAGATGAGGAAGCCGGCGCCGCCGAGGACGACCTGCATCGTGATCACGTCGGCGATGTTCCGGTCGGCGCGGGTGGCGATCGTCCGGGCCGCGTCGAGCGAGACGTTGGAGGTCAGCGCCGCGAGGATCCGCAGGCGCTCGACGGGGTCGGTCGTCTCGAGACGCTCGTGCGCCGTGAGCGGAACCGAGGCGACGGGAAAGCCGGACGCGTAGGCGTTGCCGACCGCGGTCAGGTCGGCGACGAGCCGGCGCTCCTGCTCGAGCTGGGCCCGCGCGGTGGCGTCGGTGGTTCGCGGCAGCACCGCCTCGTCGTCGTCGCCGCTCACGGCCGGCACCTCCCCGCCCTCGAGCAGGACGCGCGCGCTTTGCGCGAGCAGCTGCGCGGTGCGCGCCGGGTCCGCCTGCCAGCCTCCGCTGGCGAACAGCACCTCGTTCACGTAGCGCTCGGCCAGCGTCCGCTGGCGGGCCGCGACCTGGACGACCGCGGCCTGGTGGCGCGACCGGCCCGTCGACCGGATCGAGAGCGTCACGCTCAGCGCCGAGAAGAGCGCGAAGATGAGCAGGATCGCCGCGATCGTGCGCCGGCCACGCGTCTGGAGCGGCCGGAAGGCGACCTGACGCCGGCCGATCATCTCACCTCGATGGTGGCGCGCATGCCGCCGAGGTAGTGGCCGGCCATGTTGCAGAAGACGACGTAGCGCCCGGGCGCGAGCGTCACAGACTTCTCCTCGGTTCCGCCCGGCGTGAGACCCTCGAGCTCGGTCGCGGTCCGGTCCTCGAGCGCTTCTTCGTCGACGGTCAGCCCGTCCGATCGCAGAGGGAGCGACTCGCCGGCGGCCGAGCGGACGACGATCAGCTCGTGGGTGTCAGGGCCGCGGTTCGCGAGTCGCAGCGTGACCGTTCCTGCCCGGACGTGACGCGGAGCCGAGATGCGGAAGTCCCGCTCGGAGATCCGTACGAGCGGTGCGGACGAGCTCGCCCGTCCGCCGCAGCCCGTGCACGCGGCCGCCGCGCAGCCGACCAGCGCGAGCAGCGCCCAGCGACCGCGGCGGGCTTGTGACGACCGTCGCACTGTGACCAGATCGGCCGCCGCGACGCCCAGCTTTAGCACCCGTACGGACTGCAGAGCGGGATGCTGTTTTGCCTACCGGAACGCGAGCGCTCTAGGATCCGTGCGTGGAGCCCGGCGTGGCCACCTCGTCCGAAGCGACATTCTCGCAGTCGCTCGAGCGCGGCCTCGCGATCCTCTCCTCCTTCCGGCCGGAGCGACCGCTGCTCGGCGTCAGCGACCTGTCCCGGGAGCTGAGCCTCAGCCGCTCGACGACGCATCGGTACGTCGCGACGCTGACCGCGCTGGGCTACCTGCAGCAGGATCCCGCAACGCGCAAGTACCGGCTCGGGCTCCGCGTCCTCGACCTCGGCTTCTCGGTGATCAACTCGATGGAGCTGAGGACGCTGGCCGCGCCGCACCTGCAGCAGCTGAGCGACGAGCTCGCGCACACCGTCAACATGGCGATCCTGGACGGGGCGGACATCGTCTACGTCGAGCGCTGCCGCACGTCGCGACACGGCCAGCGCGAGATCGACCTGAACCTCCACGTCGGCTCGCGGCTGCCGGCCTACTGCACCTCGATGGGCAAGGTGCTGCTCGCGTACCTCCCGGACCACGAGCGCGACGCCGTGCTCGCCCGCGTCAAGTTCACTCAGCGCGGGCCGAACACGGTGTCTGGGAAGCGGGCGCTGCTCGAGGACCTGGAGCGGGTCCGTGCGACCGGCTTCGGCGTCAACAACGAGGAGCTCGCCTACGGCCTGAGGTCGATCGCGGTCCCCGTGCGGGGCGCGGGCGGCGACGTCGTCGCGGCGATCAACCTGGCCGCCCACCGAACGATGGCGTCGATGGACGACCTCGTCGTCCGGCTCGGCCCCGCGCTGAAGCGCACCGCCGACGAGATCTCGGCGCGGCTCGGGTACCGCGGAGCGACGGCCGCGTGAGCGTCGCCACGCAGGCGCCGCCCTTCCGCGCGGATCACGTCGGCAGCCTCCTGCGGCCGCCCGAGCTGCTCGAGGCCCGGGAGCGCTTCGCCCGCGGGGAGATCACGGCGGAGCAGCTGCGCGACGCCGAGGACGAGGCGATCCGCGCCGCCGTCCGGATGCAGGAGGAGGTGGGGCTGCAGGCCGCGACCGACGGCGAGCTCCGGCGCACCTCGTGGCACATGGACTTCATCTACCGGCTCGACGGCATCGGCACCGCCGACGACAAGGTCAAGGTCCGGTTCCGCAACGAGGAGGGCGACCTCGAGTTCATGGCCGCCGCCCTGCACGTGAACGGCAGGGTCGGGCTCTCGACGACGATCTTCGGGGACGACTTCCGCTTCCTGCAGCAGACGGTGTCGAGCGCGACGCCAAAGCTGACGATCCCCTCGCCGAGCATGATCCACTACCGCGGCGGCCGCGCCGCGATCGACCCGGCGGTCTACGCGGATCTCGACGCCTTCTGGGCCGACGTCGTCTCCGCCTACCGCGAGCAGGTACGGCGGCTGGGCGAGCTGGGCTGCACGTACCTGCAGTTCGACGACACGAGCCTCGCCTACCTCAACGATCCCGAGCAGCGCCGCTACGTCGCCTCGATCGGCGGCGACCCCGACCGCCAGCACCTCGAGTACATCCGGCACATCAACGAGGCGCTCGCCGAGCGGCCGGACGGCATGCGGGTCACGACGCACATGTGCCGCGGCAACTTTCGCTCGTCGTGGGTGGCGGAGGGCGGCTACGACTTCGTCGCCGAGGCCCTCTTCAACGAGCTCGAGGTCGACGGGTACTTCATGGAATGGGACGACGAGCGCTCGGGCGGCTTCGAGCCGCTCAGGCTCTTGCCGAAGGGCGACAAGCGCGTCGTGCTCGGGCTCGTGACCACGAAGCGCGGCGAGCTCGAGGCGAAGGACGAGCTGAAGCGCAGGATCGAGGAGGCTGCTCGCCACGCGCCGATCGAGCAGCTCTGCCTCTCGCCCCAGTGCGGCTTCTCCTCGACCGTCGAGGGAAACGCGCTCGGCCCCGACGAGCAGGTGGCGAAGCTGCGCCTCGTCGTCGAGGTCGCAGAGGAGATCTGGGGGCGCGCGTAGCCGGGGACAGGCCCCGCCGGGGGCCCGTCCCCGCGGTTCCTGCCGCTACGAGACCCTGAAGGAGCCTTTCATCTGCGACCGGTGCGGGTCGCACTGGAAGCGGTAGACGCCCTTTCTCAGCGTCAGCGTCCACGTGGTCGGGCCCGTCCTCGCGACGCTCGTCGCCTTGTTCACGCCGGGCCCGGTCAGATGGAAGTTGTGGATCTTCGACCGGTCGCCGACGACGACCGTGTACTGGCCGGCCTTGAGGGTCGTCACCGGCTTGCCGTCGAGCTTCAGCGAGATCGTGAAGCCCGGCCCGACCGCGCCCTGCAGCGTCAGCCCGCTGGCGATCGAGGCCGGCACGAGCTGCGTCAGGTTCGGCAGCGTCGAGATCACCCCGAACTCCTTCGAGTACTTCGCCAGCGTCAGCAGCTGGCGGCGGTCGACGAGCGGGCTCCAGATCGGCAGGCGCACGTTCTGCGTCCCCGGCGGGAGCATCGCCCGGATCTCGTCCGAGTGCGTCTGCGCATACGTGAGCGACTGGTTGATCGCGGTGTTGAACCGCTTCGCCAGGGCGGGATTGTCCTTCGCCCAGTCCTGCAGCGCCGCGTAGCCGCCGATCGGGAAGTACTTGCCGAGCACCGGCCCCGGCGCCATCACGATCCGGTCGCCGTCGATGTTGATCCCCTGGGTGTTGAACGGCTCCGGAACCCAGATCGCATCGACCTGCCCGTTGTTCAGCGCGGTCCGCATCGCCGGGAACGGCAGCGCCAGCAGCTTCACCGACGCGGGGTCGACGCCGACCTTCTTCAGCGCCGCGCGGATCATCACCTCGCCGACGCCCTTCAGAGCGTTGACGGCGATCGTCTTCCCTGCCAGGTCCGAGGCGCTTTTGATCGGGCTCGAGCCCTTGACGAGGATGTTCTGCCAGTTGTCCGAGACCGACGTCCCCTCCGCCTCGCTGGCAGCGACGAGGGTCAGCGGGATCCCGGACGTCCGCGCGATCATCATCGGCACGTAGCCGAGGTAGCCGATGTCGCCGTTGTGGTTGGCGAGCGCGAGCACGATGTCGTTCCCGCTCTGCAGGACGGTCTTCTTGATCTGGATGCCCTGCTGGTCGAAGAACCCCTTCTTGATCCCGAGGTCGAGCGGAAGCGCGTTCGCGATCGGGAGCGTGTCGACGGTGACGGTGTCCAGTGCACGTCTCTGCTTGGCAGCCGACGCGCTCACCGACCCGACCAGCGCCAGCAGCGCCGCGGTCGTGACGGCGGCCACTGCCCACCGCCGGTGGCTGCGAGTGACCTTCATCTGTTCCCTCCTCGACTGGGCAACGACTGGCGGTGGATTATGCGTGCTGCCTGGTCCGGATGCTAGACGTCTGTCCCACGTAGCGGAACAGAGGTTTCGGGCGCCGGCTCGAGCTGCCGCTTGATCAGCCGGTAGACGTGCGCCCGCAGGCGAGCGAACTCGGCCAGCTCCTTCGTCTCGATCTGGTCTCGCGGCCGCGGCAGGTCCACGCCGATCACCTCGCGCACCTCGGTCGGCGCGTGCGTGAGGACGACGATCCGGTCGGACAGGTAGACGGACTCGTCGATGTCGTGCGTCACGAACAGGATCGTGATCTCGAACTCGTCGCGGACGCGCAGGACGAGGTCCTCGAGATCGCCGCGCGTCTGGGCGTCGACGGAGGCGAACGGCTCGTCCATCAGCAGGATCTCCGGCTGGTATGCGAGCGCTCTGGCGATCGCCACGCGCTGCTGCATGCCGCCCGACAGCTGCCAGGGGTAGCGGTCCATGAACCGCGTCAGGCCGACTGCGCCGACGGCCTCCTCGACGAGCTCGGCGCGCCGGCGCTTGGACAGGTCCTTGTGGCGGAGCGGAAGGAGGACGTTGTCCCGGACGGACGCCCACGGCATGAGGGAGCGGCTGTACTCCTGGAAGACGAGCGCCATCTCCTCCGGCGGATCCGTCACCTGCCGGCCGCGGAGCACGATCTCGCCCTCCGTCGGGCGGAGGAGGCCGGCGACGCACTTGAGCAGCGTGGTCTTCCCGCAGCCGGAGGGCCCGACCACGCAGACCAGCTCGCCGGCCTCGATCGTGAACGAGACGCGCTCGATCGCGCGGGTCTCCCCCGCGCCGGAGCCGTAGGTCTTGCCGACGTCGCGGATCTCGAGCATCAGTGCGCGCTCCCGTGACGCCGTCGCCGCGTGACGGCGAGCCGGGGGCCGACGTGTCGTGCCGGAGGGCGCACTACGCGACCGAGGCCCGCCAGCCGCGGTGCCACGCGAGCACCCGGCGCTCGACGAGGAGGAAGAGCAGGTTGAGGACGTACCCGAGCAGCCCGATCAGGAGGATCGCGGCCCACATCGGGACGAGCTGGAACGTGTTCTTCGAGATCAGCAGCACGTAGCCGACGCCGTTCGTGCTCGAGAAGTACTCGCTGAGGACCATCATGATCACCGCCAGCGCGAGGCTGTTGCGCATGCCGGCGACGATCTGCGGCAACGCGGCGGGAAGCACGATCCGGCGGATCCGCGCCAGCGGCGGCACCCCGTAGGAGCGAGCCGTCTCGAGCAGCACCGGCTCGATCCCGCGCACCCCGTCGATCGTGTTCAGGAGCACCGGGAAGATGCAGAAGAAGGCGATGAACGAGACCTTCTGGAGGTTGCCGATCGAGTGCAGCAGGACGATCGAGATCGGCAGCAGCGCCGGCGGCGGGATCGCCCGCCAGTACTCGATGTGCGGCATCGCCGCCCGCCGGGCGACGCCGGAGAGGCCGAGCGGCACGCCGAGGGCGACTCCGACGAGGACCGCGATCGCGAAGCCGAGCCCGATCCGCTCGAGGCTGGGCGCGACGTGCGTCCCGAACTCCGAGAACAGCCAGAGCCGCCGGAACTCGACCGCGATCGTCGTCGGCCTGGGGAACTTGGCCGAGTCCGAGGCGACGGTCCACAGCTGCCAGGCTGCGAGGATCGCGAGGGGCACGGCGAGCTCCGCGGCGACCTTCACGGCCCGGTACGCACGGGCCGTCATGTGCGCACCTCGCCGCGCTGCGAGGGATGCCAGCGGAGCAGCCGCCGCTCGACCGCCGTCGTCGCGGCGTGGATCGCCACGCCGAGGAACCCGGTGGCGAGGGCGAGCGCGTACAGCTGGTCGGTCAGTCCGTACGCCTGGGCGACGTTGACGGCCTGGCCGAGCCCGGGCGTTCCCATGAAGAGCTCGGCGGTGAAGGCGAGGATCAGCGACACCGTCGACGAGATCCGGACGCCGGTCGCGATGTACGGGACCGCGCCCGGCAGCGTGATCCGGTAGAGGCGCTCGGCGCGGCCGACCCCGAACGAGCGCGCGGTGTCGACGGCGACCGGGTCGACGTCTCGGACGCCGTACATCGTCTGCACGAGCAGCGGCCAGAACGCGCCGAAGGTGGCGAGGAAGACCTCGCTCTTCAGGTTCGTGCCCAGCGTCAGGAAGAGGAGCGGGATCAACGCGGCCGACGGGATCGGGCGCAGGAACTCGATCGGCACGCGGAAGGCAGCGGCGGCGATCGGGCTCGACCCGAGGCCGATCCCGATCGGGACCGCCAGGGCCGCCGCGAGGCCGAGGCCGATCGCCCAGCCCCGAACCGTGTACCCGAACGCCGTCCAGAACGCCGACGTCTGGACCAGCGACCAGAGCTCGCCGACGGTCGTGCTCATCGCGGGCAGGTCGCGCTCGTCGATCAGACCCGCCCGGGAGACGGCCTCCCAGATGCCCGCCGCGGCGAGCACGGACACCACGGGCACCGCCGCGTCGACGGCGCGCAGGGCGACGCCGCGGGCCCGTCCGGAGACCCTGCCGCGCCCGCTGCGGGCCGAGTCGTCCCCCGGCCGCCGTAGCCGCATCTCCGGTCGCCGCGATCCGGCGTCTACGTCGCGGCTCTGTGCGCGCGTGCCGGGATCGCGCGTGGCGGGCGTCCCGGCATCACCGGGGCGTTCAGACCAGCCCCCACGGCTCGTCACCCCGGTGTTCTAACTGCCGGGACGCTGTCTTGACAACTCGACGGGATGTCGGAGATCGCCGTCGATGCGGGACGGCCGAGACCGCGCCCGGGGGCTAGGGCCGGAACGTCGGGTCTCGCGCGACCGCGACCTCGAGCAGCAGCGGCTCGTCGCGGTCGGCGAGCGTCGGCAGGACCTCGTCGAGGACGGCGACGAGCTCCTCGTACGTCGTGATCGCACGCGCAGGGCACGACAGGGCCCGGGCGAGGCCGGCGAGGTCGATCCCGTCCAGCGCCGGCCAGGCGCTGCCGGTGCCCCCGGAGGCGGCCAGATGATCCATCACGGCGTAGCCGCGGTTCTGGAGGACGACGAACAACGCGCCGACCCGGTAGTGCGCGGCGCTCCAGACGCTCTGGATCTGATACAGCGAGGAGCCGTCGCCGACGACGGCGACCACCGGCCGGCCCGGAGCCCCGAGCCGCAGCCCGATCGCCCCGGGCAGGGCGAAGCCGAGCCCGCCCATCGCCGCGCTGACGAACCCGAGGTACGAGACCGCCGGCACGCGCTGGTGCAGCTCGGGCCGGCTCGACGGAGTCTCCTCGACCACGATCGCCTCCGGCGGCAGGCGGTCGGCGAGCGCGTCGAGGACGTGCGCGGCGCGAAGCGGCTCGTCCGGGCCGGGCGGCGGTACCCGCTCCACCGCGCGCGGCGGGCGCGGGCGCCGCTCCCGCGCCGGCAGGAGGTCGACGAGCTGGGCGCAGGCGGAAGCCGGCGGGGCCAGCAGGACGAGGTCGGCCGGGCTGCGATGCGCCTCCTCCGGCTCGGCCGTGATCAGCAGCACGCGCGTCCCCTCGAGCAGCAGACGACCGGGTGTGAACGCGTACTGGCGGAAGACCGGTGCGCCGACGACGAGCACCGCGTCGTGGGCCGAGAGCGCCTCGCGCAGCCGGGGCCGGTCCGCCGGCAGGTGGCCGGCGAAGAGCGGGTGGTCCTGCGGAAACCCGGCCCGCGCCCCGAACGACTCCTGCCACACCGGGGCGTCGAGCCGCTCGGCGAGGGCGAGCAGCGCCGCGCGGGTCTCGGGGTCGTCGGCGCCGGCGCCGACGACCAGCGCCGGTGACCGCGCGTCCTCGAGCTGGCCCGCGAGCGCCCGGACTCCGTCGGGATCCGCGGCGGTCGCGCGGACGATCGCACGCGGGCTCGCCGGCTCGACGTCCCGGCTCGGCGCCGCCGACCAGTCGTCCATCGGGACGATCACGAGGGCGGGGCCGCGATGGGTCGCGGCCTCGTGCCACGCCCGGTCGATCGCGCCCGGTACGTCCTGCGCGCGCACGGGCTGGTTGACCCACACGGGGTAGGTGCCCGCCAGCCCCTCGAGGCGCCCGGCCAGAAACGGCTCGAGCGCGAGGTGGCGGCGATCCTGCTGCCCGACCACGACGACGAGAGGCGCCCGGTTCACCCGCGCGGTGGCGAGCGCGCCGACGGCGTTGCCGAGGCCGGCGGTGGTGTGGATCAGGACGAGCGCGGGTCGCGAGCGGGCAAGCGCCCAGCCGGTCGCCATGCCGACCACCGAGCCCTCGTGGAGGCCGAGGACGAATGTGAAGTCCTCGGGCAGACCGGCCAGGAACGGCACCTCCGTCGAGCCGGGATTCGAGAACATCGTCGTCAGGCCGCGGTCGCGCAGCACCGCGTAGGTCGCGTCCCGCACGGTGGCGAACGAGTCGATCGAGGCATGCCGGGGCCCGGGACGGGAGGGCGCGTCGAGGCTCATCGTCGAGTCGATTGTCGCCCAGCCGCGAGGCGACCGCCAGTCAGGACGCGGCGGGAACGAGCACCGCGCGGCCGGTGATCTCTCCCTCGCGCAGCATGGCGAGGACGTCGTTCACCGACTCGAGCGGATAGGTCTGGAACCGGAGCGCCACCCGTCCGCGAGCATGGAGCTGGAGGAGCTCCCACAGGTCGACCCACGTGCCGACCAGGTTCCCGACGACCGCGTGCTCGCTGACCACGAGCCCTGCCGACTCCGCCGGCAGCGTCCCGCCGTAGCCGACCACCGAGTACACCCCGTTCCGCGCGAGCATCGCCAGGGACGCCGCGTGCGTCGCATCCGTGCCGACGAAGTCGAAGACGAGGTCGGCGCCGGCCCCCGAGGTCAGCTCCCGGACAGTGCCGGCCGCGTCGTTTCCGTCGACGACCGCGTCGGCCCCGAGCTCGTCGGCCAGCTGCCGCCGGCGCTCGTCGACGTCGACGGCGACCACCCCGCTCGACCCGAGCTCGCGGATCAGCTGGAGCGCGATGTGGCCGACGCCGCCGACGCCGATCACGACCGCGGTCGTCCCGGGAACCGCCCGGTCGGCCAGGCGGCGAACCGCGTGGTAGGCGGTCACTCCCGCGTCGGCATGCGGCGCGACCGCCTGCGGCTCCACCCCGGGCGGGAGCTTGACGAGCGAGCGCTCGGGGACGAGCACGTACTCCGCGAACCCGCCGTCCACCGAGAGCCCGGTGAACTCGTGCCGGTCGCAGTGCATGTCGTTCCCGCGCCGGCAGGCGACGCACAGGCCACAGCTGTGAGGCGGGTAGACGAGCACGGCGTCTCCGACCCGGACCGCGGTGACGCCGCTTCCGACCTCCTCCACCCAGCCCGCGTTCTCGTGGCCGAGGACGCGCGGCAGCGTGACGCCCGCGGGCTCCATCAACCCGTCGATCGCGTGGAGGTCGGTCGCGCACACCCCGGCGCCGCCGACCCGGACGAGCACGTCCGTCGCCGCGACCGGCTCCGGCCGCGGGCGCTCGACGAGCTCGAGCGGCCGGTGGTACTCGCGGAGCAGAGCGGCCTTCACGCGCGGAGCGTAAAGCGCACCCGTCCCGACCGCACGCGGCAGCCGACGCCTCTGCGCTAGGGGCCGGGCTGCCGGCCGCAACGGCCGGCAGCCCGTGCGCCCACCGGGTGGCCTCTCAGATCAGGCGGGCCTCCTTTCCGCGGGGGTCGAGAGCAGCCGCACGACCGTGCCGCCCAGCAGGAGGGCGATTCCGATCGCGGCTGCCGCCGTGAGGCCGAGCCCCGTGAACGGGAGCTGGCCCTTGACGACCGTTCGGGCCGGCAATGCGCCGGCGCCTTTGCCTGCCGACGAGGTGCCGGCGTCCGACCCGAGGACGCCTTCACCGGCCGGGGCCGGCGCAGGCTGCCCTCCGGTCGAGCCGACCGGAGCCGGCCGGTTTCCGGCCGGGGCGCCCGGACCGCCGCCCTTCGCCGGTCCGGTGCCGGGCGGTGCGGAGTTTGCGGGCCCGTTGCCGGCGCCGCCGCCCGGGGGCCCTGCGGAGGCCCCGGGGCCGCCGGCGCGCGGCGATCCGCCGCCTCCGCCGGTGCCGCCGGTTCCGCCGCCGCCGATGTCACCACCGCCGCCGCCGGTTCCGCCACCACCGCCGCCGCCGGAGCCACCGCCTGCCTGGACTCCAGCCGTCGAGCTGCACGTGCTCAGCACGCAGACCGGCACGTCGGCGCTCGCCGGCGTCACGAGTCCGATTGCCGGACCGATTCCGGCGGGGCCGATCTGCGCGATCCCCAGCAGCGTTCCGGCCGGCCTGGCGGCAGAGGTGCCGCCGCCGGCTCCCGCGGAGCCGGTCGCCGGGCTCGGCTGCCCCCCGCTGCTCGGAGACGAGCACGCCGCGAGCACGCAGACCGGAGCGTTGCCGCCGATCGGGGCCGAGACCGCCGCCGCCGGAGCGACCGAGCCGAGCGGAGCGGTCAGGATGGAACCGGCGGTGGCTTGCCCGCCTCCCTGACCGGATCCGGCGCCGCTCGACGACGACGACGCCGACGACGAGCCGGTCTGCCGGCCGCCGCTCGACGACGAGCACGAGGCCAGCACGCACACCGGCGCATTCGCACTCACGGGCGCCGACATTGCCGCCGCCGGATCGACGGACGCGGGCCCGGCCTGGACGGAACCCGGCGAGCCCACCGTCGTCTGGTCACCGGACTGGCTCGTTCCGGATCCTCCGGTCGACGACGAGGCGCCGCCGCCCTGCTGCCCCGCGCTCGAGGACGAGCACGACGCGAGCACGCACACCGGCGCATTCGCGTTCACCGGGGCGGACACCGCCCCTGCGGGGCTCACGCTCGCCGAGTCGACCTGCGTCGACGCGAGGGACGGGTCGGCCGACTGGCCGCCGGACTGGCTCGATCCGGATCCCTCGGTCGAGGACGAGGCACCGGCGCTCTGCTGCCCTCCGCTCGAGGACGAGCACGACGCGAGCACGCACACCGGCGCATTCGCGTTCACCGGGGCGGATGCGGCCGACGCCGGATCCACGGAGATCGGCTCGAGCTGGATGCTGCCGGTCGATTGGTCCGCCGACGGGCTTCCGGCCTGACCCGAGCCGGAGCTCGAGCTTCCGTTCGCGGCGGCCGAGGCGCCACCGCTGTCCTGCGATCCGGCTTGGCTGCTGCAGCTACCGGCGATGCAGACCGGCAGAGTGACGTTCACCGGAGCGTCCGCCGAGGCCGTGGGCGAGGCGGTCGCGGAGCCGACCTGGACGGTGCCGGCGGACGAGGCCGTCGACTGTCCTCGGTCGGCGAGCGCAGGTCCCGCCGTCGCCAGGGCGATCAGCATCACGCCCAGCGCGAAGAGTCGTTTCACTTCGATTCCTCCTGTCGTTGAACGAATCCGGACCGGCTGCGGACCAGGGGTCGGCAACCGGCGACGCCTGGAGGCGCGCTAACCGGGTCGTTCAGGCAAGGAGGCGAATGCCGGCCGCAGAGACGCCCCGCACGCCGGCCGGAGCCAACGGCCGACGAGCGGCGCGACCAGCATCAGCAACGCGCTCACGATCACGAAGAAGATCGCGGTGGAGAGCCCGGAGCCGAGCGCGCCTTCCGGATCGCCGAAGGCGCGTCGAGGAACCGGGCCGCGGTCGACGTCGTCCGAGGCGATCGCATCGCCCGCAGCGGCCGGGAAGGCGCCGAAGGGGTGCGCGCCCGTGGCTGGGAACAGCGGCGCAGGCGGCGCGACGGCGACGGGCGGCGCCGATGGAGCGGCCCTCTCCGTTAGCAGGCTGAACACCTTCGGGGCGCTCGTCCGGAGGATCGGCGCTTGCGGGGCGGGTGGCGCGACCGAGTGGACCTTCCGGGACGCGTCGCGCACGACGCTCGACGGGCCCGGTACCCGAGCAGTGTGCGGTGCCGGGGCGATCGTCGCGGCGCCGCGTGCGACCGGTGCAGCTGGAACGTCGTTCGAGCCGGCCTGAGCCGGAGCCGCGACTACGGCTCTCACCCGGCCGATCGGCGTCGAGACCTTCGTCGCGGCGCCCACGCGGCCGGATCCCGCCGACACCGCGATGCCGCCGCCGGCGACGAGCGTCGTCGCCTGCACGGAGGCGTCGACGGTCGTCGACGCACCGGCGTGCACGGAGGCCGATCCGATCGGAGTCGAGGCCTGCACGTCGACCTGCAGGCCTCCTGCGGCCGGATCGTCGCCGGCCGGCGCCGCCACGGGCGCAACGGTGGCGTTCACGGCCGCGTCCGCGACGGGCGTCGTCGTGTCGACCGCGGCCGAGACGGGGGTCTCGGAGGTCGATTCGACGGTCGCCTGGGTCGACGCGGCCGGCGTCGAGACGGCGACGCTCGCACCGCTCGAGCCGGTCGAGACGTCGGCCTTGATCGGCCCGATGCCGACGGAGATCGAGAGCCCCCGCTTCCCGGGCGGGGACGAGTCGGCGGCCGCGACCTGTGCGTCGACGGCCAGCCCGACGAGTGCCACTGCGGCGAGTGCCACGAGCGCGCGCATCTGTGCCGTGTCCAGATACCCGACTGGCGCCTTCTCCGCCTCACTCGAACGAGTATTTCGTGGAGAAGCACGGTCGCAGCGCCCGGGATGGCAAGCTGGGCGCATGGGCGAGCCGCTCGCGATCAGGCTCCGCGGCGTGGTCAAGCGGTACGGGCCGATCACGGCCGTCAACGGCCTGGACCTGGACGTTCCGGAGGCGACGTGTGTGGGCCTGCTCGGGCCGAACGGGGCCGGAAAGTCGACGACCATGCGCCTCTTGACCGCGCAGGCGATCGCCGACGAGGGCGAGCTGGAGGTGCTCGGATTCCGCCTTCCGGAGGAGTCGAAGCAGGCGCGGGCGCAATGCGGCGTCGCCCCACAGCTCGACAACCTGGACGTGACCCTGACCGTGGAGCAGAACCTGCGCGTCTTCGCGCACCTCTACCGCATCGAGCGCTCCGAGCGCCACGATGCGATCGAGCGGGCACTCGCGATCGCCAATCTCGTCGAGCGCCGCGACACGCGCGTCGACAAGCTCTCCGGCGGGATGCGCAGGCGACTGCTGATCGCGCGCGCCCTCGTGCATCGGCCGCGCCTCCTGCTGCTGGACGAGCCGACGGTAGGGCTCGATCCGCAGGTGCGCCAGGAGCTGTGGGCGCTGATCGACGCGCTCCGCGCGGAGGGAACGACGATCCTGATGTCGACCCACTACATCGAGGAGGCGCAGCGCCTCGCCGACACCGTCCTGATCATGTCGCACGGCCGCGCCGTCGCCGCGGGGCCGCCCGCAGAGCTCGTCGCCGAGCACGCGGGCCGGCAGGCGGTCGAGATCTACGGGCCCCCGGCGAAGCTCGCCGAGGTCGAGCGGTCGGCGCAGGACGAGGGGTTCCGCACCCGCCGGACCGGGACGAGCATCTCCGTGCTCGGCGTCGACGGCGCCGACGGCCGCGCCCCGGAGGGAGAGCGGCGGCCGGCGAACCTCGAGGACGTGTTCGTCCTCCTCACCGGCGAGGAGATCGACTAGTGAGCGCCGCGCAGCGGGCTGCGAGGCTCGGCCGGCTCGAGCGGCCGGCGCTGACGGGCGTCCTCGTCCGCGAGGTGATCAACTACTCGTCGTACTGGCGGTCGGCGACGTTCTCCTCGACCGTCGAGCCGACGATCTACCTGCTGGCGTTCGGGTTCGGCTTCGGCTCGCTCGTCAGCAAGATCGGCGGCTACGACTACGTCCAGTTCGTCGGCACCGGCACGGTCGCGACCGCGGTCCTCTTCTCGAGCGCCTTCCCCTCGATGTTCGGGACGTTCGTCAAGTACCAGTTCCAGCGCACCTACGACGCGATCCTGGCCGCGCCGGTGGACACCGAGGAGCTCGTCACCGCGGAGGCGCTGTGGATGGCGGCACGCGCGGGCGTCTACGGCTGCGTGCCGCTGCTCGTCGCGCTCGCGTTCGGGCTCGATCCCGCCTGGGGGATGCTCGTCGTCCCGCTGGTCGCCTTCGTCTCCGGGTTCGGCTGGTCGTGCTTCGGGATCGCGGTCGCCGGCTACGCGAAGTCGATCGAGAACTTCAGCTACATCGTCAGCGCGGTGCTGACGCCGCTGTTCCTCGTCGCCGGCACGTTCTTCCCGCTCGACCGCCTGCCCAGGGGGGCGCAGGTCCTCGGCGAGATCAACCCGCTCCACCACTGCGTCCAGCTCGTTCGCGACGCGGCGTTCGGCTTCGATCCGTGGATCGACCTCGCACGCGTCGGCGGCCTCGTCTTCTTCGGGCTCGTCGTCTGGCGCATCGCGATCCACGCGATGACGCGGAAGCTGGTCGACTAGACGGATCGACGATCTGGCGCGGAGTCGCCGGTCGGCGACTCCGCGCCAGCACGACCGTCAGGCGGCCAGATCGAGCGCCGGCTCGCCCTCGGCGGACGGCGCCGACTCGAGCTCGTCGCGGCGGATGAGCGTCAGCGCGGCGATCACGCCGACGGCGGCGATGCCCACGCCCGCCAGGAAGGCGAGCGTGAAGCCGTCGACGAGCGCATGCGGCAGCGCGACGCCCGCGGCAACCCTGTCGCCCGTCCGCGACGTCGCGATCGTCGACAGCGCGGCGATGCCCAGCGCCCCGCCGATCTGCTGCGAAGTGTTGATCAGCCCCGAGGCGAGGCCCGCCTCGGCAGGCTTCACGCCCGCGAGGGCCGCGATCGAGATCGGCACGAACGCGAACCCGATCCCGAAGCCGACCAGCAGGAACCCGGGCAGGAGATCGCCCGCGTACGTCCCGTTCACCGAGACCTGCGTGAAGAAGATCAGCCCCGCCGTCAGGGCGGCCATTCCGGCGACCAGGACCGGCTTCACGCCCAGGCGCGTCACGAGCTGCGCCGCGACCGCCGACCACAGGATCGCCGTACCGGCGACCGCCAGGTACGCCACGCCGGTCTTCATCGCCGAGTAGCCGAGCACCTGCTGCATGTACAGCGTCAGCATCAGGAACATCGAGAACATCGCCGTGCCCAGGATGAACCCGGCCACGTTCGCCCCGGTCACCGTCTTCGTGCGCAGCAGCCCGAAGCGCATCAGCGGCTCGGGATGGCGCCGCTCCCAGCCGAAGAACCCGGCCAGCAGCGCGACCGCCACGGCGAAGAACGTGACCGTCTTCCCGGCCACCCAGCCGTCCTGCCCCGCCTGCGTGATCGCGTAGACGAGCGACGACAGCCCCGCGGTGACGAGGACTGCGCCGGGGACGTCGAACGAGCGTACGCGTGCGTCACGGCTCTCGGAGAGGAGAACCGGTGCAAGCAGGAAGCCCGTCACGCCGACCGGGACGTTGACGAAGAAGATCCATTCCCAGCTGAGCGCGTCGGTCAGGACGCCGCCGAGCAGGACGCCCGCTGCGGCTCCGAAGCCGCCGACGGCGCCCCACACGCCGAGCGCGATGTTGCGCTCGCGACCCTCGGTGAAGGTCGTGGACAGGATCGAGAGCGCGGCCGGGCTGATGATCGCCGCCCCGAGGCCCTGGAGCGAGCGCGCTCCGATCAGCGAGCCCTCGGACCAGGCGAGGCCGGCCAGCAGCGACGCCGCCGTGAAGACCGCGATCCCGATCAGGAAGATGCGCCGGCGCCCGATCAGGTCGGCTGCGCGCCCACCGAGGAGCAGGAAACCGCCGAACACGAGCGCGTACGCGCTGATCACCCACTGCAGGTTCTCCTGCGAGAACCCGAGATCGTCCTTGATCGACGGCAACGCGACGTTCACGATCGCGATGTCGAGGACGACCATGAACTGCACCACGCTGAGCAGCGCCAGCGCGAGCCATTTGCGTCGTTCCGAGGTCACCATTGGAAGCCCTTTCGTCTCGGTCGTCGTTCGGAGTGCTTGCACACTAGCAGCATCTACTTGTCTTTTGCAAGTTAATGCTTCACAACCGCAAGCCGACCGGCTACACTGCGTCCGATGGGAAAGCGCTACGACCAGTACTGCCCGGTTGCTCACGCGCTCGACCTGGTCGGCGAGCGCTGGTCGCTGCTCGTCGTCCGCGAGCTGATGCACGGCCCGAAGCGGTACACGGACCTCGTCGACCACCTGCCCGGTATCGGCACCAACATCCTCGCCTCCCGCCTGCGCGACCTCGAGGCGAACGGGATCGTCGCCAGGCGCGCGTTGCCGCCGCCGGCCGCCTCGCGCGTGTACGAGCTCACGGAGTACGGGCAGGGGCTCAGGGCGGTGATGCGCGAGCTCTCGCTCTGGGGCCTCCTCTCGCTCGGCCCGCCGACCGACGAGGACGAGCTCTATCCGGGGTGGCTCGAGAATGCCCTCGACATCCTGCTGGCGCCGATCGCGCCGCGCGGCCGCTTCGAGTTCCGGATCGGCGACGAGATCGCGTCGCTCGTCGACGGCGCCGCCCGGCCCGGGCCCGTCGAGGATCCCGACGTGGTCGTGGAGGGCGACGCCAGGGGCCTGTACGACCTGTTCGTGGAGCGCCGGCTCGAGAACGTGACGATCTCCGGCGACCGCACGCTGCTCGACCGGCTGATCGACGCCGCGCCGAAGCCCAGGCCGGCGGTCGAGGCTCCCGCGGCCGCCTAGCGATCTACGCCCTGGCGGCGAGCACCGCGCCGACGGTCTCGCCGGCGAGCGCGACCGTCTCCGGATCCCACGGGTCGGGCAGATGAAAGATCAGCCCGTCCAGGCCGGCCTCGAGCAGTGCCGCCACCTGCGCGCCGACCTCGTCCGGGTCGCCGAGGGTCAGCACCATCTTCAGCCGCTCGGGAGGCAGGTTCGCCCGATCCGGCCATCCGGCCAGCCGGCGAGCCGCCTCCTCGTGCGTCCGGGCGATCGCGAGCGTGCCGAGCCTCGTTCGCGTGATCTCGGCCGGGTCGCGGCCGACCGCCTCGCAGTGGTCGTCGAGCACGGCCATCAGGTGGCGAACGCGGGCGGGGTCGCCGAACACGTTGCAGGCGTCCGCATACCGGGCGACGAGACGAAGTGTCTTCCGTTCGCCGCTGCCGCCGACGAGGATCGGGATGTCGCCTCGGATCGGCCGAGGGTTGTCGAGCACCTTCTCGACCCGGTAGTGCTTGCCGGTGAAGCTGGGGGCCTCCTCCGTGAACATCGCGCGGGCGATCCGCAGGTGCTCCTCGAGCCGCTCGAACCGTTCCTTCAACGGCGGAAAGTCGAACCCGTACGCTCGGTGCTCGTCCTCGAACCAGGCCGCGCCGATCGAGTGGATCGCCCGACCGCCCGAGATCACGTCGAGCGTCGTCGTGATCTTCGCGTGCAGCGCCGGGTTCCGGTACGTGACCCCGCCGACCAGCAGGCCGAGGTCGAGCCGCTCGGTCCTGGCCGCCAGCGCGGCGAGGATCGTGTTGCCCTCCAGCATCCGGTTCGTCTGGGGCCCCACTCCCGGGATCTGGTGGAGGTGGTCCATGACGAAGAGCGAGTCGAAGCCGGCGCGCTCCGCCGTGTCGGCGATCTCGACCAGCCGGTCGAACAGCTGGTCGGGTGCGACGCCGGGGAAGTCGAAGCTCGGGATCTGCAGCCCGAGTCGGATCGGCGGCTTCACGGCGTCAACGTTACCGGCAGGCCGACGTCCGCCGATCGGCCGGCTACGGTCGCTCCGTGGAGGATGTCGAGGTCCGCAGGTCTGCGCGGGCGCTGCGGTGGCGGCTCGAGGTGCCCTGGGGGGCCCGGTGCGGCTGACCGTCCCGATCTCGATGAGCCGTCGCGAGATCGGCCAGGTGCTCGTCGAGCGGCAGGACTGGATCGAGGAGCAGCGCCGACGCCAGGTGCCGCGCCTCGGCCTCGACCCGCGGGCCGTGAGCGCGTCGGAGGCACGCGTCGCGGCGCGCGAGCTCCTCTCCGCGCTCGCCGACCAGCAGGCCGGGCGGATCGGCGTCGCGTACGAGCGTCTCCGGATCGGCGCTCAGAGGACGCTGTGGGGCTCGTGCTCGCCGCGAGGGACGCTGTCGTTCAACTGGCGGCTCGCGCTCGCGCCGACCGAGGTCGCCGAGTACGTGGTCGTGCACGAGCTCTGCCACCTGCGCGTGCCGAACCACTCGGTGCAATTCTGGTCGCTCGTGGAGCGGCACCGCCCCACCTGGCAGGCGGAGCGGCGCTGGCTGCGCGTCCACGGCGGCGAGCTGCTCGCCTTCGAGCCTTCACCCTAGTTCGCTCTTGCTCTTCGCCTTCCCCTTCGCCTTCCTGTTCGCGTGCGGCGAGGGGGCGAGGTGAGCGCGCTCTCGGCCCGGAGCGCCGGCACGAGCCGGGCGCCGACCGGCGACGTCGAGACGGATTCTCGATCCCTGTCGAGCGTTCGCCCCCGCGACCGGGTGCTGAGCCACCACCTGTCCGGCTCGCTCCTCGCTACGCACCCTGACGACCGTGACGAGGAACTTGGACGACTCGAGGACGGCGAGAGCGTCGGCGACCGTCTCGCCCACGACCTCCGGCACGCGCACCGCCTGGACCCGTGGAGCAGCGCCATGGACGCCACGCTGCTGCGACGCGCCGGCACGAGGAACGGCCGGCGCGGTCGAGTCGGCGGCGGCCGGGGCCGTCGACGGAAGAGCGGTGGTCGCCGCGGCCGCCTCACCCGACGAACGATCGCCGCGCGTAGCCACGTACGACACGGCCACACCGGCGAGCACGAGCACGGCCAGCGCAACGGCGATCCACGGCCACCGCCGCCGGCGGAGCCGCTCGCTCACAGGACGAGCCCCGTTCGGCCGAACGGGCGGTGCTCCGTCGGCGGGCACGAGCGGCTCGAGGGCCTCCTCGCGTAGAGGCCATCCCTGCCGGAGTCGTGTGGGCATCCCCCGGGAATACCCGGCGACGCGCTTCGAATACCCGCTCGGTGAAGACGCTAACGAGCCGTCGCGCAGTCGGCGCACTCGCCGTGCAGGACGACCTCGTGGCCCGCGATCGTGTAGCCGACCTCCTGCTCGACCTTCGCGAGCGCACGTTCCAGGCTCCGGTCGCTGAAGGACTCGACCCGCCCGCAGTCGTCGCAGACCAGATGATGGTGGTGCTCGCCGTCCCCGTGGACCGGCTCGAACCGGGCGCTCCCGGCGCCGACCTCGATCCGCTGCACGTACCCCCCTCGCAGTAGCTGCTCGACCGTCCGGTAGACGCTCGCGATCCCGACTCGCCGCCCCTCGGCCCGTAGCTGGTCGAAGATCTCCTGGACGGTCAGGCAGCACTGCTGCCGGCCGAGCAGCTCGATCACCGCCCGACGCGCCGTGCTGTTCCGGTGACCGCCTGCCTGGAGAGCGGCCAGCGTGCTCTCCGTCCAGCTGCTCGGCCCGATCGCCTCGGTCATCGAGTCAACGATAGCCACTCGCACGGACTGTTGGTATCGGGAATGAGTATCATTAGCGTCGTGCCGAGGCGACACCTGCCGACCGTGCTGCCCGTCGCGGCGATCGCCCTGGTCCTGGCCGGAGCGAGCAGCGGCCGGGCACCGCGCTCGTCGACGATTCGCGTTGCCGCAGCCGAGAGCTTCTGGGGCAGCATCGCCGCGCAGCTCGGCGGGAGCCGGGTCGAGGTGACGAGCGTGATCTCGAACCCGGCGATCGACCCGCACGCCTACGAGCCGACGGGGATCGACGCGCGCACCTTCGCCGGCGCCAGGCTGGTCGTCGTCAACGGCATCGGCTACGACCCGTGGGCGGAGAAGCTGCTCGACGCAAACCCGGTTCACGGACGCGTCGTCCTCGACGTCGGCGACCTCGTCGGGATCGAGCCGGGCGGCAATCCGCACCGCTGGTACTCGCCGCCGGACGTCCGGCGGGTGGTCGACCGGCTGGTCGCCGACTACTCGAGGCTCGATCCGGCTCATGCCCCGTACTTCCGGCGGCAGAAGGCTGCCCTCGAGAGACGCGGCTTCGGCCGGTACAGGCAGCTGGTGGCCACGATCGAGCGCAGGTACCGGGGCGTCGCCGTCGGAGCCTCCGAGAGCATCGTCGAGCCGCTCGCGCGAGCGCTCGGCCTGAAGCTCGTCACGCCCGCCTCGTTCATGAAGGCGATCAGCGAGGGCGCCGAGCCGACCGTGGCCGACCGCACGACGATCGACCGCCAGATCGCGACCGGGAGGATCGAGGTCTGGATCTACAACGGCCAGAACAGCACGCCCGACGTGGAGCGGCTGACGGAGGCGGCACGCAGGCACGGGATCCCGGTGACGGCGATCACCGAGACGCCGACGCCCGCGTCGGCCAGCTTCCAGGCCTGGCAGTCCCGTCAGCTGCAGCGGCTGGCCACCGCGCTCCGGCAGGCGACCGGTCGGTGACGACGCTCGCTCCGCCACGCGCGGCCGAGGCCGTCGCGCTCGAAGGCGCAGCCGTCCGGCTCGGCCGGCGGACGATCTGGAGCGACGTCTCGCTGACGGTGCGCGAAGGCGAGTTCGTCGCGGTTCTCGGTCCGAACGGAGCCGGGAAGTCGACGCTGATCAAGGCGATCCTCGGGCTGCTGCCGCTCGCCGCCGGCCGAGGATCGGTGCTCGGGCGCCCTCCGAGCGAGGCCCGCGCCGACGTCGGCTACCTCCCACAGCGGCACAACTTCGAGCCGGGCACACGGATCCGAGGCGTCGACGTCGTGCGCCTCGGTCTGGACGGCGCCCGCTGGGGCATTCCGCTGCCCGGCTTGCCGAGCCGGGCACGCACGGCGCGTCGCGTCGCCGAGGTGATCGACCTCGTCGGGGCGAGCGCCTACGCGCGGTCGCCGATCGGCGAGCTCTCGGGCGGCGAGCAGCAGCGGCTGCTGATCGCGCAGGCGCTCGTGCGCCGTCCCCGGCTCCTCCTGCTGGACGAGCCGCTCGACAGCCTCGACCTGTCGAACCAGTCGTCCGTCGCCGCGCTGATCCGGCGTGTCTGCGAGGAGGAGCGAGTCGCCGTGATGCTCGTGGCCCACGACGTCAACCCGATCCTGAGCTACCTCGACCACGTCGTGTACCTCGCCGGCGGCCGGGCCGCGGCAGGACGTCCCGAGCAGGTGATCTCGAGCGAGACGCTGAGCCGGCTCTACGGGGCCCCGATCGAGGTCCTGCGCGCCTCCGACGGGCGGCTCGTGGTCGTCGGTCAGCCGGAGGCCCCGTTCGTGCACGGGGATCGCCACGGTCATGGTTGAGGCCGCCGCCTTCCAGGGTCTCGGCTGGAACGTCTGGGCGGACGTCCGCGAGCTGTTCGCCTACCCGTTCATGGTCAACGCCCTGGCCGCGGGGACGATCGTCGCGCTCACGGCCGGAGTGACGGGCTGGTTCATGGTCCTGCGCAGGCAGACGTTCGCCGGTCACACGCTGTCGGTGGTCGCGTTCCCGGGCGCCGCAGCGGCGAGCCTGGCCGGAGCCCCGCTCGCCGCCGGCTACTTCGGCTTCTGCGCAGCCGGCGCGCTGGTCCTCGCCGCGGCGACCGGCGCACGGCGGGGCAGCGGCGCCGAGTCGGCCGCGACCGGCGCCCTCCAGGCGCTCGCCCTCGCGGCCGGGTTCCTCTTCGTCAACCTCTACGACGGCGTGCTCACGGGGCTCGACTCGCTCCTCTTCGGGACGTTCCTGGGCATCACAACGGGCCAGGTCGAGACGCTGCTCGGCGTCGCCCTCCTGACGATCGCCTTCTTCGGCGTCGCCGGCCGCCCCCTGCTCTTCGCGTCGCTGGACGCGGACGTCGCGCGCGCGAGCGGCGTGCCGGTCACGCCGCTCGGCGTCTGCTTCCTGCTCGTGCTCGGCCTGTCGGTCGCCGAGACGAGCCAGATCACCGGCGCGCTGCTCGTCTTCGCGCTGCTCGTCACGCCGGCGGCGACCGCGCACGAGCTCACCTCCCGCACCGGCGTGGGCATCGCGCTGTCGGTCGGGATCGCGCTCGCCGTCACCTGGCTCGGCCTGGCGCTCGCCTACTACTCGATCTACCCGGTCGGCTTCTACGTCACGTCGCTCGCCTTCGCCGTCTACGTGGGCGTGCGGATCGTCCGGATGCTGGGCGGCCGCCGCCGCGGCGCCCTCCACCTCGCCCTCGAGACCGGCTGATGCTGGCGCACGAGTTCATGCGCCATGCGCTCGTGGCCGGCAGCCTCGTCGGGCTCGCGTGCGGGTTGGTCGGCTACTTCGTCGTGCTGCGCGCACAGGTGTTCGCCGGAGACGCGCTCAGCCACATCGCCTTCACCGGCGCGCTCGCCGCGTCCGTGCTCGGCCTCGACCTGGTCGCGGGCCTGTTCGCGGCGACCGTTCTCGGCGGCCTCGCGCTCGGACTGCTGGGCCGGCGCGCGCGGGCCGACGACGTCGTGATCGGCTCGTTCTTCGCCTGGACGCTCGGCCTGGGCGTCCTCTGCCTCGCGATCTTCACCCGCACCGCGAGCGCGGGCAACGGCACGGCCGGCGTGCGCGTCCTGTTCGGCTCGATCCTCGGGCTGAGCGCGACCGACGTGTGGCGGTCGGTCGCGGTCGGCGCGATCACGACCGTCGTGCTCGTCGGGGTGGCGAGGCCGCTCCTGTTCGTTTCGCTCGACGAGGCCGTCGCCCTCGCACGCGGCGTCCCGGTGCGGGCGCTCGGAATCGGGTTCCTGACGCTGCTCGGGCTGGTCGCCGCCCAGGCGAGCCAGGCCGTCGGCGCGCTCCTCTTCCTCGGATTGCTGGCGGCGCCGGCCGGCGCCGCTCAGCTCCTGACGGCCAATCCGTTCCGCGGTCTCGCCTTGTCGGCCGCGCTCGCGGTCGCGTCGGTCTGGATCGGCCTGACGCTGAGCTACGTCTACCCGACGCTTCCGCCGACGTCGATGATCGTCGGGGTCGCGGTCGGCGCCTACGCGCTGGCGCTGCTCACCCGGTGGACGCGAGGCGTTCGCTCCTCGGCGCGAGCGCCCGCTGCAGCGCAGCCCGGAGCTCGCTGACCGGCTGCAGCACGAGCGGAGCGCGCTACCGGCCCGGCTGAGGAGCCGGCTTCGGACGCGCGCCGAACCCGTACGACACGAGCGCCCGCTGCCCGGCCGCGCGGATCAGCCGCGTGACGAAGGCATACGCCGCCCGGAGGTGCTGTGCGCCCTTGACGACGGCGACCTCGTAGACGACGTGCGGCTGGGCGGACTCGCGAATCCGGATCACGCCCACCTTGCCGAGCACCGGCTTCACGTCGGTCGCGTACACGAATCCCGCGTCCGCCTGGCCGAGGACGACCTTGCCGACCACGCCCTTGACGTCCGTCTCCTGGCTGACGACGTTCTTCGCCACCGCCGCCGAGATGCCCAGGTTCCCCAGGACGGTCCGCGTGTACGAGCCCACGGGCACGCCCGGATCGCCGACCACCACCTTCACGCCCGGCTTCGTCAGGTCGAGGACGGAGTGGATGTCCGCCGGGTTCGACCTGGGGACGATCAGCACCAGCGTGTTGGTCGCAAACGGGATCGGCTTCTCCACCAGGCCCTGCCGGTAGAGCTGCTCCGGATACTTGGGGCTCGCCGCCGCGAACACGTCGGCCGGGGCGCCCTGCTGGATCTGGAAGGCGAGCTGGTCGGAGCCGGCGAAGCTGTACCGGGGGCGGCGGTCGATCCTGGGCAGGACCTCGGTCAGCGAGGCGGCCGCGAAGACGTTCGGCCGCCCGGCCTGCCCGGGCTGCGCCGAGACGGCGCTCGGCACGAGGCCGACCAGGAGCAGGGCGAGCAGCGACCCGCGGGCGAGCACGGCCCGAACGCTAGAGCCGTGCTCGCCGGCACGTCAATTCCTGCCTAGGCAATGCCTAGAAAGACGCCGCTAGTGGACCTTGAACGGGTCGATGTAGACGTCGTCGATCTGCACCGCGCCGCCGATCGCGGTGAACGTGAGCGCCACCGACCCGCTACCGCCCGTGAGGAGCGTCGTCAGGTTCGCGACCAGGGGCATCGGCAACGTCGGCGCGAACGAGTCGCCGGCGGGAACGACGCCGATCGGGAGCGAGAGCGAGAGCTTCCCGAGCGTCAGCGTCGCGTCGACCCTCAGCAGCCCGCCGAGGCTGCGCGCGAAGAATCGCGCAGTCGGATGGAGCAGCCCGATGCACGCGGCAGGGCTCGTCGCCTTCGCGCCCGCAGGGAGGTTCAGCGCACGGCTGTCTCCCGCTCCGTGAACCTTCCACGGCTCGTTGCCGGAGACGACGGAGGCGCCGCCCTTCAGCGTCCACCCCTTGGCGCCCGACTCGAAGCCGCCGTCGCCGACGAGGGTGTAGCCGGCCGGGTCCAGCCACGGGAGAAAGACCTGCGAGACCTGCTGTCCGGGGCAAACGCTCGCCGCGGCCGCAGTCGGTACGGCTCCCGGGCCGACCGACCAGGCCATCGCGATCGCGAGTGCCGCGACCGCTGCGGCGGCAATGCGCCGAGGCTTCAACGCCGACGAGATCAATGGTGTGTCCTTTCGGTGGTCACGGTGCTGTCTGACCATGAGAAGTGGCCGGGCCGCCGACCACCCCCCTTCGGGGTGATTAAGAAGCCCACCGGATGCCTCTAGATGTGAACGGTGGCGACCGAAGCGCAGCGACTACGCGGCCTCGTCCAGGTCGAGCGACGCCACGCCTCCCGTCTGGTGGCGGAGGCGCGGCAACGCCGGCGCCGGCTCCCCAGCCGGCGCGAGTTCGTCACCGCCGTGCTCACGTCCGGCTCGTTCGTCGCCTGCGCGCTGGTGTTCGCGCTCGCAGCCCACTCCGCTCGCCGCTTCGACCCGCTGGTCGCGTCGCTGCTCGTGGTCGGCTTCGCGGTTCTCTCGCACCTCGAGTTCGAGCTCGGCTCCGGATCCGTCGTCCCGACGCAGCTCGTCTTCGTGCCGATGCTGTTCCTGCTGCCGCTTCCGCTCGTTCCGCTCGCCGCCTGCGCCAGCTACCTCCTGGGCGGCGCCTTCGATCTCGCGGCCGGGAGGCTCCACGCGGCCCGGGCGGCGTCGCTCGTCGGCTGCGCCTGGTTCGCGCTTCCGCCCGCGCTCGTCCTCTGGCTGGCCGGCGAAGACGCGCCGGCCTGGTCGAGCTGGCCCCTGTATGCCCTGGCGCTGGGGGCGCAGTTCGCCGGTGATCTCCTCCACACCGCGACGCACGAGCGACTCGCCCATCACATCGCGCCGCGGACGCTGCTCCGCCCGGTCGTCCGCGTCTACGCGTTCGACCTCCTGCTCACACCGGCGGCATTTCTGGCCGCCCTCTCGGCGTCGGAAGGCGACCTCGCGTTCCTTGCGCTCCTACCCTTGGCGGGCGTCTTCTCGACGCTCGCCCGCGAGCGCAAGGCGCGTCTCGACGCCGCGCTCGACGCCGCGCGGCTCGAAGCGCTGGCCAACACGGATCCGCTCACCGGCCTGGCCAACCGCCGCGTCTGGCAGGAGCAGCTCCCCCGGCTGGTCGAGAAGGCCCGCAGCTCGTCGCTCGCGGTCTGCGTGCTCGACATCGACTTCTTCAAGGCCTACAACGACCGCCACGGGCACAGCGCCGGCGACACGCTGCTCGCGCAGACCGCTCGCGCCTGGGAGCTGGAGCTCGAGCCGACCGACCTCCTCGCCCGCCTCGGCGGCGAGGAGTTCGCGCTCGCCATGCCCGGCCGCGACATGGTGACCGCCCACGCCTTCCTCGAGCGGCTCCGCCGGCTCGTCGCCGACAACCAGACCTGCTCGGCCGGCCTCGCCTACTACCACCGGGGCGACACCGCCGAGACGCTGGTCGAGCGCGCCGACGCCGCCCTCTACCGCGCCAAGCGCGCGGGCCGCGACCAGACCAAGATCGCCGCGTAGCGTCCCGCCCGGGCAACCGGCGCCGCGGTGCTCGAAATGGCGGCCGGCCCGCGGTCGTTGTCACAACCATGCGCACGAGATCGTCGACCGTGGGGGCGCTGCTCGCAGCGTTCACCGGAGTTATCTGGGGCGGCCAGTTCGTCGTCGGGAAGTCGGCGCTCGCCCGGGTCGACTCCTTCTGGCTCACGACCGTGCGCTATGCCCTCGCCGGAGCGTTGCTGATCGCGCTGCTGGCGGCGGTCGAAGGGGTCGGAGCGCTTTCGACCCGCGGACGCACGCTGCGACTGGTCGGCCTGGGCACGCTCGGGTTCGCGGGCTTCAACCTTCTCGCCTACACGGGGCTCGAGCACGCGCGTCCGCAGAGCGCGTCGCTGATCGTCGCCCTCAGCCCGCTCGTGATGGCGTTCGTGCTCTGGGCTCGGAACCGCGTGCGCCCCTCGCGAACGACGTTCGCCGCCCTGGTCGTCGCGCTCGTCGGCGTCGCGCTCGTCATCGCCCGGGGCCACCCCACCACCCTCTGGGCCGGATCGCTCGGCTGGGGAGACGTGCTGGTCCTCGGCGGGGTGGTCAGCTTCATCCTGTACACCGTCGGCGCTGCCAACCACGGAGATCTCTCGTCGCTTCGCTACACCGCCCTGACCGCGGCGCTCGGCTGGCCGGCGATCGCGGCCGCCACGCTGGCCGGCACGGGCTTCGGCTGGCTCTCCGCGCCGTCCGGAGGGGACCTCTGGGCGGTCACGCCCGAGATCGTCTACCTGGTCGTCCCGGGCGCGGTGCTCGCCGTGCTGACCTGGAACTGGGCGGTCGAGCTGATCGGCCCGCAGACGACGTCGCTGTTCGGGAACCTCATCCCCGTCTCGACGTTCGTGATCGAGATCGTCCGCGGATACCGCCCGGGCGCGGTCGAGCTCGCAGGCGCCGTCATCACCGTCGGCGCGCTCGTCGCGAACAACCTCCTCTCGCGTCCGAAGGCGCCGGCGCCGAAACGGCCCAGCCAGGAGTACGAGCTCCTCGACGCCGCCTGAGCCGCGCGCCTACAGCTCGTGACCGTCCGGCGGGCGGGTGTAGCTCGTCCGGGCCGCCTCCAGCACCCGCCTCGCGGTCGAGGGCTCCAGAGCGCTGACCCACTGGAGCACCGCCTGCGGGCGAGGAATGCCGCCGTGCGGAATCTGCTCCGCGACCTCCAGGTAGGCGCGAGCCGTGCCGATCGGGCCCAGCCCCCGGCGGAGCGCCTCGTCCACGGCCGCCCCCAGGCGGCTCGGGTCGGCAGGCCACGAGACCGAGTGCGCTCCGAGCACCGCCGGCAGCGATCGCTGGACGTCGACGTCGAAGACGTCCAGCTCGTACCCGCAGAGCAGGCAGAACCGGTGCGTCAGGGCGAGGTCGTCCCACAGGGCCTCGAGCGCGAGCGCGGCAGCGTGCCGGCCGCGCCGCCAGAGCAGGTCGACCATCTCCCCGAACGCGCGAACGTTCCGTCCCGGAGACCGGGCGGAGACTTCGTCGATCAGGCTCCCGGCCAGCTGCTCGAACCGCCGTACGTCGGGCAGGTCGCCCGCCATCACGCTCGCAAGCGCCTCCTCGGCGTCGCGGTAGACCAGGCTGCCGTCGCTCCGGAGCGACGGAACGTCGCGTCCGCGAGCCTCGAGCTCGGCCGCGATGCGCTCCCAGTGGGGCGGTGTGGCGATCACGACCGCCGGCGCGCCGGCGTCGAGACCGGCGTCGACGAAGGCACCGACCGAGCCGGCGAGCTCGTCCACCCCGCTGTAGACCTGCACCGCATGCTCGGCGGGGCGCGCGTCCTCGATGAAAGCCCTCCAGCTCATGATGCTCCCGCCCCTCGGATGCCGGTCCTGTCGCCGGAGTACCCCCGATCGCCGAACCCGAACCACGGCTCCGGGCACCGCCGCGGTGCTCTTCAGCGTCTCCGTCTGCTGTTGCGGTAGCGCCTGATCAGGGCGTTCGTGGACGAGTCGTGGGTCAGATCCGGCTCCGTGGCCGCCTCGAGCTCGCCGGCGATTCGCTGCGCGAGCGCCTTCCCGAGCTCGACGCCCCACTGGTCGAACGAGTTCACGTTCCAGATCGCCCCCTGGACGAACACGCTGTGCTCGTACAGGGCGACCAGCTTGCCGAGCGTCTCCGGGTCGAGCTGCTCGGCGAGGATCGTGTTCGACGGCCGGTTGCCCTCGAAGACGCGGTGCGGGACCAGCCACTCCTCGATACCTTCCGCTCGCACCTGCTCGGGCGTCTTGCCGAAGGCGAGCGCCTCGGTCTGCGCGAAGACGTTCGCCATCAGCAGGTCGTGGTGGTCGGCGACCGGGTTGAGGGTGCGGCTGAAGCCGATGAAGTCGGCCGGGATCAGCCTCGTCCCCTGGTGGATCAGCTGGTAGAAGGAGTGCTGTCCGTTCGTGCCGGGCTCGCCCCAGAAGATCGGCCCCGTCTCGTAGTCGACGCGGGCCCCCTCGAGGGTGACCGACTTGCCGTTCGACTCCATCGTCAGCTGCTGCAGGTACGCCGGGAAGCGCTTGAGGTACTGGTCGTACGGCAGCACAGCGACCGTCTCCGCGCCGAAGAAGTCCGCGTACCACACGGTGAGCAGGCCCATCAGCACCGGCAGGTTCTCCTCCAGCGGGGCGGTGCGGAAGTGCTCGTCGATCGCGTGGAACCCGGCGAGCATCCGGCGGAAGCTCTCGGGGCCGATCGCGACCATCGTCGACAGCCCGATCGCGGAGTCCATCGAGTAGCGCCCGCCGACCCAGTCCCAGAAGCAGAACATGTTCTCGGTGTCGATGCCGAACTTCGCCACCTCCTCGGCGTTCGTCGAGACGGCGACGAAGTGCTTCGCGACCGCCGCGTCGTCGCCCAGGCCGGCCAGCAGCCACTCGCGCGCGCTGGTGGCGTTGCGGATCGTCTCCAGCGTCGTGAACGTCTTCGACGAGACGATGAACAGCGTCTCTGCCGGGTCGAGGTCGCGGGTCGCCTCGACGATGTCGGTTCCGTCGACGTTCGAGACGAAGCGGAAGGTCAGGTCGCGCCGGGAGTAGTGGCGGAGCGCCTCGTACGCCATCACCGGCCCCAGGTCGGACCCGCCGATGCCGATGTTGACCACGTTGCGGATCCGCTTGCCGGTGTGACCCGTCCACTCGCCGCTGCGGATCCGTTCGGCGAAGGCGGCCATCCGGTCGAGCACCTGGTGCACCTTCGGGACGACGTCCTCGCCGTCGACCTCGATCCGCTCGCCGCGCGGCGCCCGCAGGGCCACGTGCAGGACCGCCCGATGCTCGGTCACGTTGATCTTCTCGCCGGCGAACATCGCGTCGCGCCGCTCGGCCACCCCCCGCTCGACGGCGAGGGCGATCAGCAGACGGATCGTCTCGTCCGTGATCCGGTTCTTCGAGTAGTCGAGGTAGAGGCCTTCCGCCTCCAGGGCGAGCCGCTCGCCACGCCCCGGGTCGCCCGCGAACAGATCGCGGAGATGCGTGGCGCGCAGCTCCCGCGCGTGCGCCTCGAGCGCACCCCAGGCCGCGCACTCCCGCAGCGGCTTCGGCACAGTCCTCGCCATCGTTCTCGCCTCCTCGCCTCGAAACGTCAGGACGCCGGCTGCTCGCCTGCACGATTGCACGAATGCACCGGTCCACTCCGCCGCAGGCGGCGCCCGGGCGCCGGACGGCCTAGGCGAGCTCGGCGGAGCCGCCCTGCACGACGCCGTTCAGCGTCACGTCGACGACCTGCAGCGTGTCGCTGAGCAGCTCGTCCTGCGGCGGGAGCGAACCGAGCGTCCTCACCGCCTGCAGCGCCTTGTGGATCAGCACGAGCTCGGAGAACGTCACCCTCAGCTGGATGCGCTCGTCCGCGCGCTGCCTCGCCGGGCCGGGTCGCCCGACAGGCGTGTCGACGACGGCCAGCCGAGGGCGCTCTTGGCGTTCGACCCGCACCGGCGTCTCAGCGTAGAGACCGGACGGGACGGCGCCGTCCCCGTCGAGCACGCGAGGCGTGGAAGCCACGACCTCGACGGGTTCGCCGCCCGCCCGGCGAGTCCTTTTCCCGGCGTCGCGGCGAGCCTGCCGGCGACGACGCGCAGGCCGGTACGCTGCGCCGGGATCATGAAGCGGCACGAGGCCCTCGTCGCCCTATCGCACGACCACCACCGAACGCTCGTCGAGGCACGCCGGCTCCGGCGTGCCGCCGACGGCGAGGACCCGGCCGGCGCGGTGGCGCCGTTCCTCGACTTCTTCACGGCCCACGTGCTCCCGCATTTCCGCGAGGAGGAGGAGACGCTGTTTCCGCTCGTCGCCGGCTCGGACGAGGCCCGCCCGCTGCTCGTCCAGGCTCTGCTCGACCACCAGCTTCTCCACGCCTCGGTCGCACGTCTCGACGACTCGCCCGACCCGCGCGCGGCGATGCTCGAGATCGGCGAGCTGCTCGATGCCCATGTCCGCCGGGAGGAACGCGAGCTCTTTCCGCTGATCGAGCGCCTCGCGGCTGCGGAGCTCGAGCGGCGGCGTGCTCGGGCCGAAGCAAGGGGCGGGCCGGTCTGGGGCCGGGAATCCGAGGACCTGAACGCGACGCTCCTCGCCTGGGGCCCCGGCGGCGGTACGGCCGAGCACGTCAACGCGGAGCGCGACGTGCTGATCTACGTCGTCGACGGATCGGCGACCGTCGGCCTCGACGACGAGGAGCGCGAGCTGCAGGCGGGCGACGCCCTGATCGTTCCGAAGGGACGACGCCGGAGGATCACCGCCCGCCGGGGAGGCGTCCGGTACCTGTCCGTGCATCTGCGCCGGCCGCCGCTGCAGATCCGGCGGGCCGGACGGCCGTCGTAGGAAGGCGCACGGGCGTGCCCGCCCCCGGTCCGTAGTTCGCCGCAGTCGCCACGCGGGCTTGGGCCGACGCGGGCGCCGGGGCGCCGAGCGATGCTGGTCGAAACGAGAAGACTGGAGGCAACATGCACCAACTCGCCCTGGTCGCCCGCCTCCGGCCGGGGGCAGAGCCCGAGGCGGCCGAGCTGATCGCCGCCGGGCCGCCGTTCGATCCGGCCGAGACCGGACTGACCCGTCACGCCGTCTACCTGTCGGCGAGCGAGGTCGTCTTCGTCTTCGAAGGCCCGGAGGTGGAGTGGATCGTCGACGGTCTGGTCGACCACCCGTTTGCCTGGCGCCTCACCCGGGCACTCGACGCCTGGCGCCCGCTGGTCGAGAGCAACCCGCGAATCGCCCGGGTTGCGTGGAGCTGGGAAGCAGAGCAGCAGGAGATAGGGTCCGAAACGCGTTGACCGCGACGAAAACCAACCCGCCGCAGACGACCCGGTCGCACGGCGCCCTCGACCCGGACGAGCTTCGCCTGCTCGACGCGTACTGGCGGGCGGCCAACTACCTCTCGGTCGGGCAGATCTACTTGCTCGACAACCCGCTCCTCCGCGAGCCGCTCCGCCCCGAGCACGTCAAGCCGCGTCTGCTCGGCCACTGGGGGACGACGCCGGGGCTGAACTTCGTCTACGCGCACATGAATCGCGCGATCCGCACCCGCGAGCTGGACGCGATCTACGTGATGGGCCCCGGACACGGCGGGCCCGCAGCGGTCGCCAACGCCTACCTCGAAGGGACGTACTCCGAGGTCTACCCGGACATCGCGCAGGACGAGGAGGGCCTGCGCAAGCTGTTCCGGCAGTTCTCGTTCCCGGGGGGCATCCCCTCCCACGTCGCGCCGGAGACGCCCGGATCCATCCACGAGGGCGGCGAGCTCGGCTACGCCCTCTCCCACGCCTACGGCGCGGCGTTCGACAACTCCGACCTGCTCGTCTGCTGCATCGTCGGGGACGGCGAGGCCGAGACCGGCCCCCTCGCGACCGCCTGGCACTCGAACAAGTTCCTGAACCCCGTCACCGACGGCGCGGTGCTCCCGATCCTGCACCTCAACGGGTACAAGATCGCCAACCCGACCGTGCTCGCGCGCATCGGCGACGACGAGCTGACGCGGCTGCTGGAGGGGTGCGGGCACACGGTTCACTGGGTCGACGGCGAGGAGCCCGAGGCGATGCACGAGCGGATGGCCGGGGTGCTCGACCAGGTGCTCGACGAGATCGCCGGGATCCAGCACGCGGCCCGCGTGGAGGGCAGAGAAGGCCGCCCCCGCTGGCCGATGATCGTCCTGCGGACGCCGAAGGGCTGGACCGGCCCGAAGACGGTCGACGGACTGCCGACCGAGGGCACCTGGCGCTCGCACCAGGTGCCGATGGCCGAGCTGCGCGACAACCCGGACCACCTCGCCCAGCTCGAGGCCTGGATGCGGAGCTACCGGCCGGAGGAGCTCTTCGACGCGCAGGGCACGCTCGTCCCCGAGCTGCGCCTGCTGCCGCCCGAAGGCGACCGCCGGATGAGCGCGAACCCGCACGCGAACGGCGGCCTCGTGCTGCACGACCTGACGCTGCCCGACTTCCGCGACTACGCGGTCGAGGTGCCCAGCCCGGGAACGACGTCCAGCGAGGCGACCCGCGTGCTCGGCGCGTACCTCCGCGACGTGATCCGCCTGAACCCCCGCACCTTCCGGCTGTTCGGCCCCGACGAGACCGCCTCGAACCGGCTGGGAGCAGTCTTCGAGGCCACCGACCGTGTCTGGGAGGCGGCGACGCTGCCGACGGACGAGGACCTCGCCCCGGAGGGCCGGGTGATGGAGGTGCTGTCGGAGCACCAGTGCCAGGGCTGGCTCGAGGGGTACCTGCTCACCGGCCGGCACGGCCTGTTCAACTGCTACGAGGCGTTCATCCACATCGTCGACTCGATGTTCAACCAGCACGCGAAGTGGCTGAAGACGACGCGCGGGATCCCGTGGCGCCGGCAGATCGCCTCGCTGAACTACCTGCTCTCGTCGCACGTCTGGCGCCAGGACCACAACGGCTTCTCGCACCAGGACCCGGGGTTCATCGACCACGTCGTGAACAAGAAGGCCGAGGTGATCCGCGTCTACCTGCCGCCGGACGCCAACTGCCTGCTCTCGGTCGCCGACCACTGCCTTCGCTCCCGGCACTACGTGAACGTGATCGTCGCCGGCAAGCAGCCGGCGCTCGACTACCTGTCGATGGAGGAGGCGATCCTGCACTGCACGCGCGGGATCGGGATCTGGGAGTGGGCCTCGAACGACGAGGGCGACCCGGACGTCGTGCTCGCCTGCTGCGGCGACATCCCGACGCTCGAGACGCTCGCCGCGGTCGACCTCCTGCGGCAAGAGCTCCCCGACCTGAGGATCCGCGTCGTGAACGTCGTCGACCTCATGCGCCTCCAGCCCGAGACGGAGCATCCGCACGGCCTCTCGGACCCGCTGTTCGACGCGCTGTTCACCGTCGACCGGCCCGTCGTGTTCGCCTACCACGGCTACCCGTGGCTGATCCACCGGCTGACCTACCGGCGGACGAACCACAACAACATCCACGTCCGCGGCTACAAGGAGGAGGGAACGACGACGACGCCGTTCGACATGGTCATGCTCAACGACCTCGACCGCTTCCACCTGGTCATGGACGTGATCGACCGCGTCCCCTCGCTGGGATCGCGAGCGGCGGCGCTTCGCCAGCGCATGGTCGACGAGCGGCTGCGCTGCCGTGCCTACACCCGGCTCGAGGGCGAGGACGCGCCCGAGGTGCGCGACTGGACCTGGCCGGGCTAGATGCGTGCGGGTCCTGGTCGTCAACGCCGGCTCCACCGGGCTGAAGCTCGCCGTCGTCGACGAGGACGACCGAGCGGAGGCCGTCGCGTCGCTCGACGACGTCCCGGCCGACGTCGCCGCCGTCGGCCATCGCCTCGTTCACGGCGGCGAGCGCTTCCGAGAGCCGCTGATCCTCGACGAGGACGTCGAGCGGCAGCTCGAAGAGCTCGTCCAGCTCGCCCCGCTCCACACCACACCTGCGCTCGGCGCGATCCGGGCCGCGCGGACGGCGTTTCCCGACCTCCCGCAGGTCGCCGTCTTCGACACCGCCTACCACGCCACCATCCCTCCGCGGGCGGCGACCTACGCGCTTCCCCGGCACCTGCGCGAGCGCGGAGTGCGCCGGTTCGGCTTCCACGGGCTCTCGGTCGAGTGGGCGGCCGAGCAGGTCCGGGTGCCTCGGCTCGTGGTCTGCCACCTCGGCGGTGGGTGCTCGGTGACGGCCGTGCACGAGGGACGGTCGGTGGACACGACCATGGGCTTCACGCCGCTCGAGGGCGTCCCGATGACGACCCGGTCGGGCAGCGTCGACCCGGGAGCGCTGTTCTACCTGCTGCGCCAGGGGGTGACGGCTCCCGAGCTCGAAGGGGCCCTCGAGCACGAATCGGGCCTCGCGGGGCTCTCGGAGCTCTCGGGCGACATGCGCGAGATCGAGGCCTCGGCCGAGCCGGCTGCCCGGCTGGCGCTCGACGTCTTCGTCTACCGCGTCGCCCAGGCGGTGGCGGCGATGACCGTGCCGCTGGGAGGGATCGACGCGCTCGTCTTCACGGGCGGGATCGGGGAGCACTCGGCACCCGTCCGGGCCGGGATCTGCGCCCGTCTCGGCTTTCTCGGAGTGGCGCTCGACCCGGCCGCGAACGAAGCCGCGCGGGCGGACGCCCACGTGGCCGCGCGCGGCTCGCGGGCTCGCGTGGTCGTCGTGCGGGCCCGCGAGGACCTCGTCGTCGCCCGCGCGGCCCGGCAGGCGCTGTCGGAAGGCTGACGACGACGTGCAGGACGAGACGGAGGAGGAAGACGCGATGGCCGTGACCGCCGAGATTCGCCTGGGCGACGTCGAGGTGAGACGGATCGGGCTGGGGACGAATCGGCTCAGGAACACGCCGGCGAACGTCGCCTTTCTGAAGGCGGCGATCGCCGGCGGCCTCGGCCACCTCGACACTGCCCACACCTACACCGGAGGCGACAGCGAAGAGACGATCGGCGCCGCCCTCGCGCCGTTTCCCGACGGTGTCGTCGTCGCGACGAAGGGAGGCTGGTCCTCGGGGCGGCGCGACGCGCTTCGGGCCGAGATCGAGGAGAGCCTGAGACGGCTCCGCACCGACGTCATCCCGCTCTACTACCTGCACCGGCCCGATCCGGAGACGCCGATCGAGGACAGCGTCGCCGCGATCGAGGAGTACCGGCGCAGCGGTCAGATCCGCCACATGGGCCTCTCCAACGTCGGGATCGACGAGATCGAGCGAGCCCGTCAGGTCGCGCCGATCGTTGCCGTCCAGAACCACTACAACCTCGCCGAGCGCGGCTCCGACGACGTCGTCGACTACTGCACGGACGCCGGCATCGTGTTCGTTCCCTACTTCCCGCTGCGCGACGACGGCGGCCGGCCCCTCGTCGAGATCGCCGCCCGGCACGGGGCCACGCCCGCGCAGATCGCGCTCGCCTGGCTGCTCCGGCGCTCGCCGGCGATGCTGCCGATCCCGGGCACGCTCTCCGCCGACCATCTGAGGGAGAACCTCGCCGCCGTGCAGTTCGAGCTCGACGACGCCGACCTGCAGGAGCTGGACGGGGCGGGCGGGCACGGGGCATGACCCGGCCTACGGCCTGATGTTCTGGTTGAGGCGGAAGACGTTCTCCGGGTCCCAGGCGCGCTTGAGCGCTCGGAGCCGCTCGTACTTCGCGTCGCCGTAGATCGAGCGCGCGAGCCCGTCCTCGACCTCGGCGACGTCGTTGACGTAGCGCCCGACCGCCGCGTGCGGCTGCGCCTCGGTCAGGGCCGCCCGCCCCCAGGCACGGCACTCGTCGTCGAGCGCCGGGTCGTCCCACTGGGCCTCGGCCGCCGCCCAGTACAGCCCCTCCCGACCCGTGAAGGCGGTGCCCTCGTCGGAGACGGCGGCGATCGCGCCGCCACAGGACCAGACCGAGTAGCCGCCGTCGGCGCCCTGCGGCACGCGGCGGACGCGGTCGATCCAGGCGCCGACGACCTCGTCGGTCAGCGCACGGAGGAACGCGCTTCGCATCGAGAAGCGGTGGCCCCACGCGGTCGCCTCGTCGTTCAAATGCTGCGTGGTCAGGTACGAGGTGGGCGCGATCGAGTCGGACAGGGCGCCTGCGAGCCCGCGCAGTGGAGCGAGGTCTCGCTCCGCGTCGGCAACCGACCCGCAGTGGAGGACGGCGACGTAGACGATCGGATCGTCTGCCCCAGTCCCGACGCCGAAGGAGGCCCAGACCTCGTCGGGCCCGGTCTCGACGAGCTCCCGGAACCGCTCCGCGAGCGCCTCCGCATGCTCGACCGGATGCCTGACGATCCCGTGGGTGACCGGCCTCGCGAGCGGATGCAGGCGGAGCTCGAAGGCGGTGACCATGCCGAAGTTCGCGCCCGCGCCGCGCATCCCCCAGAAGAGCTCCGGCTCCTCGTCCTCGCTCGCGCGCACGACGCGGCCGTCGGCGGTGACGAGCTCCACCGCAAGTAGGTTGTCGATCGTCAGCCCGAGCCGTCGCTGGAGGCGCCCCATCCCACCTCCGAGCGTTAGGCCGGCGACGCCGGTGTGCGAGACGACGCCGACCGGGCACACGAGGCCGTGCTGCTGGGCCGCGTCGTCGAGCTCGCCGAGCAGGGCGCCGCCGCCCACGCGCGCGGTCCGGGCGCCCGGGTCGACGCGCGCCCCGCGCAGCCGCGAAAGATCGACGACGATTCCGTCGTCGCACGTCGAGAGGCCCGGGATGCTGTGCCCCCCACCCCGCACCGCGACCACGAGCTCCCGCTCCCGGGCGAAGCGAACCGCCGCGGCGACGTCGTCGTTGCTCGTCGGCCGCACGATCACGGCCGGGCGGCGGTCGACCATGCCGTTCCAGACGACGCGCGCGCCGTCATAGGCGGGATCGCCCGGGAGCACGACCTCGCCCGCGAACCCGTCGATGCGCCTGCCGACGTCCCTCATGCCTGGTACGACTCCCGGTTCGCGCAGTTCTAATCGCCGAGCGCGAGCAGCGCACCCTCGTGCTCGAGCAGGAACCGCTTCAGGTCGAGGCCGCCGCCGAAGCCCGTGAGCGAGCCGTCGGCGCCGATCACCCGGTGGCAGGGGAGGATCACGGGCACCGGGTTCTGGCCGTTCGCCGCCCCGACCGCCCGCGCCGCGTCGGGACCGAGCCCGAGGCGGCGCGCCTGCTCGCCGTAGCTCACGGTCCGGCCGTACGGGATCGTCGCCAGGGCGAGCCAGCAGCTCCGCTGGAACTCCGTCCCGTCCAGGTCGAGCGGGAGATCGAACGCCGTCAGCTCGCCGGCGAAGTACGCCTCGAGCTGCGCGGCCGCCTCGTCGAGCAGCCGCAACGAACGGTCGGGCAAGCCCTTCGCCGACCAGCGCACGCTCGTCAGTCCACGCTCGGAGGCGACGAGGCCCAGCCTCCCGATCGGCGTCTCGACCCCTCGGCTCCACATCTCGGGAGTGATAACGCAGCAGGCGGGCGGAACGTGAGCTGCGGGCCCGCCCGCGCGAGCAGCGAGCGCTGCTTCGCATCGCCCGAGCCCGGGTCGGTCCGGTACGGTCATGGAGCCTCCTCGGCGCAGGCGGAGGGGCGTCAGACCGTCAATCCGAGATCGGGGGGTCTCATGGGTCGGATCAATCGTGACGGCGTCGCGCTCAGATGGTCGATTCTCGTCGTCGTCCTCGGTGTCGCGTTCGTGTCCGCCTGGGCGGCTGCCGGGCTGAGCAGCGGAGCGCTGTCCGCGGTCGCGATCGGCGCCGGCGTCGGGGTCGCGCTCTTCGGCGGAAACCGCCGCACCTGCGCGCCCGGCTTGCTGCGTCGACGGGGGTAGTGGAGCCGTAGCGCGCCGGCCGACGCACCGGCCTCGCCCCCGCGTGTCGCCCTCGGCGTAGCGAGCAGGAGCCGGACGTGTCCGAGCATGCGGTGGTGGTCGCGGGCGCGGGCCCGACGGGGCTGATGCTGGCGGGCGAGCTGGCCCTGGCGGGGGTCGACGTCGTAGTCGTCGAGCGGCGCCTCGGTCAGGATCTCGACGCGTCGCGCTCCGGGGGTCTGCACGCGCGCACGATCGAGGTGCTCGATCAACGTGGCATCGCCGACCGGTTCCTCGGCGCCGGGCAGACGCACCCTCGCGTCGGCTACGCCCACATCACGCTGGACGTCGCCGACCTTCCGAGCCGCCACAACTACGTCCTCGCGCTCCCGCAGACCCGGTTCGAGCGCATCCTCGCCGACTGGGTCGGCGAGCTCGGAGCATCGTTCCGCCGCGGCTGCGAGGTGGTGGGCTTCACGCAGGACGCCACCGGCGTCGACGTCGAGCTCTCCGACGGCGAGTCGCTCCGCGCGCGCTACCTCGTCGGCTGCGACGGCGGACGCAGCCTGATCCGCAAGGCGGCCGGCATCGAGTTTCCCGGCTGGGACCCGACCGTCAACTCCCTGCTCGCCGAGGTCGAGCTGCGCGACGAGCCCGAGGTCGGCATCCGCCGCGACGAGAACGGGACCCAGGCGATCGGCAGGACGGAAGACGGCAGGCGGTTCCGGGTCGTGGTCAGCGAGCGCTACTCCGGGCAGAGCGCCGAGCCGACGCTCGAGGATCCCCGCCGGGCGCTCGTCGCGGCCTGGGGAACGGACTACGGGGTGCACTCGCCGACGTCGATCTCCCGGTTCACGGACACGACGAGACAGGCCGCGTCGTACAGGAACGGACGCGTCCTGCTCGCGGGCGACGCGGCGCACGTGCACTACCCGGTGGGCGGCCAGGGCCTCCAGCTCGGCGTCCAGGACGCGGTCAACCTGGGCTGGAAGCTGGCCCAGGTGATTCACGGGACGTCGCCCGACAGCCTGCTCGACAGCTACCAGGCCGAGCGGCACCCGGTCGCCGCCCGCGTGCTGCGGAGCACGATGGCGCAGACCGCGCTCACGCGCGTCGATGCCCGGATCGAGGCCTTGCGCGAGACGATGACCGAGCTCCTCGGCCTGGACGAGCCGCGCAAGCGCATCACCGGGATGATCTCCGGTCTCGACATCCGCTACGACCTCGGCGAGGGGCACCCGCTGCTGGGACGCCGCATGCCCGACCTCGACGTCCGCACCGCGGACGGCCCGACGCGGGTGTTCGCCCTCCTCCACGACGCCCGCCCGGTGCTCCTCGAGCTCGGGCCTTCCGGCGGCTTCGACCTTCCGGGGTGGACGGATCGGGTGCGCCGGGTGCAGGCCGAATACGACGGTGTCTGGGAGCTGCCCGTCCTGGGCGTGGTCCCGGCCCCCGCCTCCGTGCTGATCCGGCCGGACGGATACGTCGCCTGGGTGGCCGGGGCGGCGAACAGCCGGGCCGCCGCTTCGGGCGGGTAGAGGAGCTCAGCCCCAGAGGCAGGCAAGCGGCGCCGCGGTGATCCGCTCGCCGAGCGGGTACCCCCGTGGCCCGGTGTGCAGGACGACGCCGGCGAGGAAGCGGTCGCCGAGCTGGTCGCGAAGCCAGGAGAGATGCTCAGCATCCGTGCTGTCGGGTGCGGCGCTTGCCTTGACTTCGATCCCGATCACCCGGAAGCCGCCGAGCTCGATCAGCAGGTCGACCTCGTGCTCGCCCCGTTTGGTGCGGAGATGATGCAGACGCGGCTGCTCCGCCGAGACGGCGATCTCGGGCCGCAACTGAGCGGCGGCGAAGCTGTCCAGGATGCGGCCGAGCAGCCTGCCGTCGCGGAGCACGCCGTTGACGTCGAGCCGGAGCATGTGGGCGAGCAGCGCCGGGTCGACGATGTAGCGCTTCGGCTGCAGCACGAGGCGCTTCAGCCGGTTCGACGTCCAGGCAGGAACCCGCTCGACCACGTAGAGCCGCATCAGCAGCTGCTCGTAGTCGTCCGCGGTCTTCTTCGTGACCTGCGCCGCCTCGTAGATCGCCTTGTGCGCGCAGACTCCCGCCGAGTTGAGCGCGTACGCCTCGAAGTAGCGGCGCAGGCGGGCCGCGTCGCGCCGCTTGGTACGCGGTTCTTCCAGCCGCTCGATGTCGTGGCTCAGGAGATCCGCGATGTAGCTCTCGAACCAGGCGGCGCGCGCCCGGGCACCGCGCAGCGCGAGCGCCGGCCGGGGAAAGCCGCCCTCGAGGGCAAGCTCGACGTAGCCGCGCAGATCGGGAGGATCGGTCGGCACGTCCAGGGGAGCTCCGGTAACGAGCTTCTGCAGGAACGGCGTCGAGGTCAGGCGCCACCGCTCGCGCACCGTCATCGGCAACATCACGAGCCGCTGCAACCGGCCGGTACCGGGCCACGGAGTGTTCTCGATCTCGGCCCGCGCCGATCCTGTGAGCAGGAACCGGCCCGGCCGGGGGTCGTCGTCGACGCTGCGCGCGACCGCGCCGAGCACACCCGGCACCACCTGCCACTCGTCCAGCAGGACCGGCTCGGCAAGCCCGCGCAGCGCCACGTCGGGATCGGCCTCGAAGGCGGCCGCCTCCGCTGGAACGTCGAGGCGAACCGTCGTCGCCGAGCGCCTCGTCGCCGTCGTCGTCTTGCCGACCGCACGCGGCCCGACGACGATCAGCGCGGAAAGCTCATCGCTCAGCTCCTCGAGCAGCGGGTCGACGAGCCGCGGATGGTACGCGGTGCCGGTCGGCATCGCCAGAGATACTAACCCTCTGGCCGGTCGAATAATACCCCTGTGGACGGTCGAATAGTACTCCTTTGGACGAGGTGTGCAGCCGGTTTCACTCGCCGGCGCGGCTGATCACGGCCGACATCGCTACCCGTAGGTGCCGGCGTAGATCGCAGTCGCGAAGGCGCAGACGGCGATCGAAAAGAGCAACTCGCGCCTGTACGGATGCAGGCGGCTCACCTGCTCGCGCCACCGCTCCGGGCCGAGCACGAGGAAGACGAGCGGGTTCGCGAAGGATCCCGCGAGTACGACGGGGCCGAGACTGATCGCGATGATCGCCAGCCAGACATGACACATGACTCGCATCGTAGGTCGCGTTCCCGCGATGCACGCTCGCACGTCGGTGACGCCGCCGGACCACTCTCGATTCACCCCAACCCAGGCGAGCGGTCGGGGCACCTCTGGACGGGCCGCTGCCGGAACGGCCGGGCCGCGGCCGGTGTACGGAGATGCGCGAGGCGACGAAACGTTTCCGGCCACGAGCCGCATGACCGGAGGAGCGTATGACCACAGACGCACACCTGATCGCGGCGGCCCGGACGGATCCCCGGGCGTTCGCCGAGCTCTACCGGCGGCACGCCCGCGCCGTCGACTCGTTCCTGTCCTCGCGGATGCCGGCGGGGGACGCCTCGGAGCTGACCGCCGAGACCTTCGCCCAGGCGGCGCTCTCGCTGCGCCGCTTCCGGGACGAGCGGAATGGATCCGCCCGGCCGTGGCTGCTCGGCATCGCACGGAACCTCGTCCGCACCTACTACGAGCGAGAACGGGTCGAGCGCCGTGCGCGGGAACGGCTCGGGATGCCCCTGCGCTCGTACGAGCTCGACCTGGACGGGGCCGACGCACGCCTCGACGCGGAGCGGCTCGCACCGGAGCTCGGCGACGCCGTACGCGAGCTGCCCGAGTCGCAGCGGCAGGCGCTCGAGCAGCGGGTGCTCCAGGAGCGCCCGTTCGCCGAGGTGGCCACGACGCTCGGCTGCTCCGAGGTGGCCGCCCGCATCCGGGTCAGCCGCGCCCTCGACACGCTTTCGCGACGCCTGAAAGGAGCGACCCCGTGACCACTGACCTCGACATGCTCGGATACGACCTCACCCTCGCCCTGCACCGGCGGGTCGCCCGCAAGCGGCGCTCGGCGCGCCGCCTCCGCGTGGCCGCGGTCGCGATCACCGCCGCCGGCGTCCTGTCCGCGGCCGCGATGGCCAGCGGCATCGCCGACGACCTGGGCCTCGATCCGGCCAAGTGGTCGATCCTCGGCGGCGGCGATGTCGACGGCGGCCGTGCCGCCTACGTCCACGCCCGGAAGCTCGAGGACGGATCGAGCGCGACGTTCGTCGTCGAGCACGACGCGTCGCTCTCGCGCTACGACGCCTTCCTCCTCCACGAGCGCGCCCTCGACGAGGCCCGGGCGACCTCGCCCGTCCCCGTTCGGACCGAGCAAGGCGAGCTCTGCAGCCGCGAAGCGCTGACGAAGGCGGAGCAGGTGGCGCTCTCGAGCCTCGCGGCGGAGTTCGCTCCCGGGACGCCCGCCGACGCCACGAAGGACGCGGTCGACGCCGCGACCGCCGCGGCGTTCGCCGGCTCGCCGTGCCGCGGGCTCGAGTACGCCGGGGAGCAGGCGCGGCTCGTCTACGCCGGCAAGCAACCTCGCTCGATGCTGATGCCCGGAGCGCGTTGACGCGCGCATCGCGCGATTCGAGCCTCTCGCCCGACGACGGCCCGGGTCGGCAGACTGGGCGGCGGTGAGCGGCCGACTGTCGTCGCGAGCATTCGGCGCCGCGCTGCTGGTCCTCGCCGGCGGCGCCGCCGCCTCGATCGCGCCCCCCGACGCCGTTTCGATCCGGACGGATCGCGGCCGGATCCTCTTCTGGTCGGGTCGGAGCGGACACCCGGCCGTCTGGCGGATGAACGCGGACGGCTCCGGCCAGCGTCTGCTGACGCGCTTTCCGCAGAACGCGAAGCGCGGCGTCCTGTCCCCCGACGGCCGCCGGTTCGCCTTCGACGGCGCCGCGTCCGGCGTGCCGGCGATGACGAACTTCGACGTCCAGGTGATGAATCTCGACGGCTCCCGCCGCAGACGGCTGACCAGCGGCCCGGCGAAGGACATCGACCCGCAGTGGTCTCCGGACGGCACGACGATCAGCTACACCCATCAGCTCGACGACTTCGGCCGCGAGGTGTCGATCCGGCTCGTCCGCCCCGACGGGACCGGGCGCCGGCTCCTGCTCGCGAACGGCTCGCAGGCTCGCTGGTCGCCGGACGGCAGGCTCATCGCCTTCGGCCGCTGGGTGGGGGACCAGAGCGACCTCTTCGTCCTCGATCTGGCGACCCGCAGGACCACTCGGCTGACCGCGAGCGCGGAGTACGAGGAGCCCGGCGGCTGGTCGCCGGACGGAGGCACGATCGTCTTCACCCGCGCCGACGCTGCGAGCTCCGACGTCTACACCATCCGACCGGACGGGACCGGCCTCCGCCGCCTGACGCGCAGCCCGGCGGACGACCGTGCCTGCGAGTTCTCTCCCGACGGCCGCCAGATCGTCTTCACGACCGACCGGACGGGCACGGACCAGGTGTTCGTGATGGGCCGAGACGGCTCCCACCAGCACAACCTCTCGCGAAGCGCGTCCGACGACGAGGCGACCCAGTGGCACCGCTGACCCCGTAGCGAGGTGCGAGAATCGCGTGCGGTGCCCGCCGCAAGGCTCGAAACGTCGGATCGGGGCTGACGCCGGTCACCGAGGGCTGGTTCGTCGTCAACCTGCGCGACGCCGAGTGGTGGTCGTCCGAGGGGCGCGGCGCACGGTGCGCGTTCGAGAACGAGTACGGTGACGCGCCGGTCGAGTTCGGCCAGCTGGGGATCAGCGTCACCGTCCTCGAGCCCGGGCAGACCACCCTCTTTCATGCCGAGTCGAACCAGGAGGCGTTCCTCGTCCTCTCGGGGGAGTGCGTGCTGGTCGTCGACGACGAGGAGCGGCGCCTCCGGCCCTGGGACTTCTTCCACTCGCCGGCGTGGACGAAGCACGCCTTCGTGGGCGCGGGCGAGGGGCCCTGCGTGGTCGTGATGGTCGGTCCGCGCGCCGGCACCGGAGTGCGCTACCCGGTGTCGGAGCTCGCGGCACGGTACGGCGCGAGCGTCGCGGAGGAGACCTCCGACTGGCGGGAGGCGTATGCAAACGTCGAGCGGTTCCGTCGCGGCCGGCCGTCGAGCTGGGCCCGTCTGCCCTGGGCGTAGCGTCCATCGGCGTCGACATCGTCAGGCACGCGGAGCGCGAGCCCCGCTGCCGGCAGCTCTCCGTGACGACTGCTCACGCCGCACGCAATGCCACGGTGGGCGGCAGCCGGGACGCTCGGAGGGCCGGCACCAGGCCGGCGAGCGCACCGATCAGGAGGGCCGAAACGACGCCGCCCGACCAGGCCTCGGCCGGGATCACGACCGCCCAGCCCTTCGAGCCGGCGTAGACGGCCGTCGCCACGGCCCCGGCGGCGACGCCGACGGCACCGCCGACGAAGGCGAGCAGGATCGACTCGCCGAGGAACTGCGTCCGGATCTGGGCCTTCGTCGCACCCAGGGCGCGCCGGAGGCCGATCTCCGAGCGGCGCTCCAGCACGGAGATGATCATGATGTTGGCCACGCCGACGGCACCGACGAGCAGGGCGACCGCTCCGAGCCCGAGGAAGAGGCTGTCGAACGCGCCCGCCGCGGCGGCTCGGGCCGTCAGGACGTCGGACGGCTGGCTGACGGCGACCTCGTAGGTCGCCTCGGGGTTGGCGGTCGAGGCGAGCAGCGGCTGCACCGCCGCCTCGTGACCGCGCGCAGCGCGCACGTAGATCGTGCTCGGCGGGCCGGATGTCCGCTTTCCGCCGACGACGTCGACGTAGCCGAGGTATCGCCGGGCGGTCGGATACCCGACGAGGGCGCTGATGTCGATCTCGGGCGCGAGCGGCGAGGGGTCGAGGACGCCCGCGACGTCGAACCACTGGCCGCCCAGCCAGATGCGGCGGATCGGATAGACCCGGTCGATGCCCAGCTGCCTGGCGGCGGTCGAGCCGAGCACCGCGACCGGGAGACGAGCCGTGCCCGCGTTGAGCCAGTTCCCGCGCGCGATGCCGGTGTCCAGCACCCTCGGCAAATTCAGGCTCGCCGCCCGTACCTGGAGGCCTCCGGTCTCGGCCACCGGAACCACCGGGCTGCGGTAGACCTTCTCGTCCTGGATCAGGGCGGTGTGCGCCAGCTGCTGGACGTCGTCCAGCAGCGCGATCCGTGCCGGTGCTTCGCGGGCAGCTGCGTCCGACCCCCGGTCAGGGCCTGTCCCGGCTCGACGGTCAGCAGGTTCGTGCCGAGCCGGTCGATCTGGGCGATCAGCCCCGCCTGCGACGAGGAGGACAACCCGAGCACGGCCACAATCGCGGCCGTCCCGATCGCAATCCCGAGCGCCGAGAGGGCGGCGCGGAGCGGTCGGGCACGGAGCCCGACGCTCGCCACGCGCAGCCAGTCGTCCGGCCGCAGGCGTCCGCCCCCGCCGCTCACGGCGCCGTGCGGCCGGCGCTGTCCGCGACCACCCGCCCGTCCAGGAGCCGGATCCGGCGAGGCAGCCGATCGGCGAGGCCCGCGTCGTGGGTGATCATGAGGACGGTCGCGCCGTCGGCGTTCAGCTCGCGGATCAGCTCCATGATCGACGCGCCGGTCGTGCTGTCGAGGTTCCCGGTCGGCTCGTCGGCGAGCACGAGCGCCGGACGCCCGACGAGCGCCCGCGCGATCGCGACCCGCTGGCGCTCCCCTCCCGAGAGCCTGGTCGGCTTGAAGCTCGCCCGCTCGGAGAGGCCGACCCGCTCCAGCGCCTCGTCGGCGCGCCGGTACCGCTCCGCGGCGGAGACGCCTGCGTAGAGCAACCCGTCGGCGACGTTCTCCCTCGCCGTGGCGTGCTCGGCCAGGAAGAACTGCTGGAAGACGAAGCCGATCTCCCGGGCCCGCAGCCGGGAGAGCTCGCGATCGCGCAGCCCCGCCGCGTCGACGCCGCCGATCCGGACCGTGCCGCTGCTCGGCCGCTCCAGCGTTCCGATGACGTGCAGGAGCGTGGACTTGCCCGATCCGGACGGCCCGACGATCGCCACCAGCTCGCCCCGCCGAACGGAGAACGACACGCCTTCGAGCGCCCGAACCGGCGGCTCCCCGCCGTAGACCTTGGCCACCCCGTCCAGCTCCAGGACCGGCGTGTCGCTCACGAGGACGGAACCACCACTCGATCGCCGACGCGAAGCTCGCCCTCGACCTGGACTCGTCCTCCCGCAGTGTCGAAGAGGCCCAGCTTCACCGCGACCAGGTCGCGTCGTCCACCCGAGTGCACGACCTCGACCGCGAACCCGCCGCCGGAGCGCCCGACGATCGCGGTGACCGGGACGCTCAGGGCGCTCGCCACGCCCCTGGTCGCGATCTCCACCCGGACCGGGGCCCGGTCGTACCCGCGTGCCTTCGCCGGGTCGTCGAGACCGATGTAGGCCGGGATGGTCACACCCCCGGGGTCGCCGTTCTGCCCGGCAGGGACCCGGGCGACTCTCCCCAACCGGTCCACCGTTCCCGTCGCCGACGTGTTGCCGGGCAGGGTGATCCGCACGCGGTCGCCCTTCTTCACCTTCCCCCGCAGCGACGGGTCGAGATTCACCTGCACCTCCGGCGTGTCCGACGTGGCTTGCGCGACCCGTACGCCCGGCCGGGCCGATCCGCCGAGCTCGCCGGTCACCGTCGCGATCCGCACCGACCGGGGCAGGAACACCGCCCGGCCGAGAGCCAGCGACCCCGTCTGCTGCTCGCCGAGCCTCGCCTGCAGCTTCTCGAGCGCGGACGCCGTCTCGGCGCCGAAGAAGCGAGAGGAGGGATCGAGCTGCGCTCGGCTCGCGTAGCCGAGACGAACCAGGTTGGCGTTGAGCTCGGCGACGTCGGGCCCGCTGTCGCCCTTCGACAGCGACCGGTACGCCGGCGTGGGGCCGCACAGGAGCAGCACCGGCCTGTCGTCGACTCGGTAGAGCACCTGGCCGCAGGGAACCCTGTCGCCGGCGGCCGGCAGCCAGGTGAACGTCCCGCGGGCCCGGTTGATCACGGCGTACGCCGAGCCGTCCGGTCGCGCCCGGTAGGTAAGCGTGCCGTAGACGGAGACCAGGTCCGAGAGCTTCCCGCGTTCCACCGTCGCGGTGTTTGCCGCGGGCTCCTGCCGGGCCGGGGTCGCCGGCCTGGCAGTGGACAGGGCGCTGACGCCACCCACGGTCGCGGCAACCGCGACAGCTGCTCCCGACAGCACCCAGCGCAGTCGCATCACGTGCCTCCCGTCACCCCCGCCGCCGCCGCGGCGCCGCGGCATCTCTCCATCGCCGCGTGGAGAGCGCTCATGCCACCGGGCTGTGCGGTCGACGGGATTCGTCTCGTGTCGATCATCGGCTGGTCCGGAGCCGGGTCGGGGAAGTCCGGCACGCCGTTGTCGCGGATGCACCGGGCGAACGCGAGCGCGCCCTTCTGCTCCTGGGCGTTCCGTTCGTGGCCCGTGAAACCCGACGGCTCCAGGCCCTTGCACGCGCTCAGGGCCTGCTCGAACGCCGGGGAGCTCGTGTCCACCGACGATCCGTTCGCCACTGCATCGATCGTCAGCGCGCCCGACGCGTCCGGGTCCGGAAACGCGCCGACCCCGTTGGCGCGCATGCATTCGGCGAACTTGACCGCCCGCTCGTGCGCGGAGGCGGTGGTGGTACGGGCGGCGGCTGAGCCGGTGGCGTCGCCGCTGCCGGTGCCGCTGCAGCCCGCGAGGACCGCGCCGAGCACGGCAAGGGCGGCGAGCGGCAGGAGTCTTCGTCTCACGGTGTTCTCCCCGTTCGTGGTGGCAGGGCTCGTTGCGGTCGACCAGGGCCGGGCGGGGCTTCGCGCTCCGGCTGACCGGCGATGCGGTCGACCATGGCGTCGGCCGCCGCGAACGCTGCTCCGAGGCCGGGCTGGCCCAGGACGACTCCGGTGATCGTCGTCCGCTTGCCGTCGATCCAGCGAATCGCCCGAAAGGCGAAGCAGCCGCCGGCGACGGAGGTCGAGCCCGTCTTGACGCCGACGAACCCGCCGCGCCCGAGCAGCGTGTTGGTCGAGTGCACGATTCCGGCGACCGGCAGCCACGCGCTCGGCGTGGCGACAACGGCCGCGAAGACCGGGAGGCGCATGGCGCGGCCGACCAGGCGCACCTGGTCGGCGGCGGTCGATACGGTCGCCCCGTCGTAGCCGCTCGGGTCGGTGTAGCGGGTGTGCGTCATGCCCAGCGACCGCGCGGCGGCGTTCATCCGGGCGACGAACCGGTCGGTCGAGCCGGCGTCCCAGCGGGCGAGGACCCCGGCGATGTTGTTCGCCGACGGCAGCAGGAGCGCCTGCAGCGCCTGCAGCTCGGTCAACTCCTCTCCGGCGGCGACGGAGACCACCGATTCGTCCCGCCGACGCCTGCGATCGGTGTCGGCGACGTCGGCGTCGGTGAGCGTGATCGTCGGCCCGTTCTCGCCCGGCCTCAACGGGTGATCGCGGAGCACCAGGTACGCCGTCATCACCTTCGCGACGCTCGCGATCGGAGCCGCGTGCTGGTTCGGGCCCGCCTGGACCCCTGATTGTCCGATCTGGACGGCAGCCTGGCCGGATGCCGGCCAGACCTCGCGCGGCAGCTGCCTGGCGTGCTCGCCGCGAGGCACCTCGACGGCCGATATGGCCGTCGGGGACGAGGACGCCGCCAGCCGAACGCCGAGGACTGCCGCGATGGCGACCACGACGACCAGCAGGCAGGCGAACCGGATCCGGCGAATCCGGCGCCCACGGGTCGTCCGCCGTCCGTACGTGCGGTAGGCCACGCTTCCAGGCTGGACGCCGTGGTGTTACGGCCACGTATCCGGTTTTCGATATGCCGGCGAAACGCGCCGGCTCTACCATCGGGGCATGCGCGTGCTGCTCGTCGAGGACGAGCCCTACATGGCGGAAGCGATCCGCGACGGCCTGCGCCTGGAGGCGATCGCAGCGGACATCGCAGGTGACGGCGACACCGCGCTCGAGCTGCTCAGCGTCAACGCCTACGACATCGCCGTCCTCGACCGGGACATCCCCGGGCCGAGCGGCGACGAGGTCGCCCAGCGCATCGTCGCCTCGGGCAGCGACATGCCGATCCTGATGCTCACCGCCGCCGACCGCCTCGACGACAAGGCCACCGGGTTCGAGCTCGGCGCCGACGACTACCTGACGAAGCCGTTCGAGTTCCGTGAGCTCGTGCTCCGGCTCAGGGCGCTCGACCGCCGGCGCGCCCACAACAGGCCACCCGTGCGAGAGATCGCGGGGTTGCGGGTCGACCCGTTCCGGCGGGAGGTCTACCGCGACGGCCGCTACGTCGCGCTGACCCGCAAGCAGTTCGCGGTGCTCGAGGTCCTCGTCGCCGCCGAAGGCGGAGTCGTCAGCGCCGAGGAGCTCCTCCAGCGGGCGTGGGACGAGAACGCGGACCCGTTCACGAACGCCGTGCGCATCACCGTCTCGGGGCTGCGCAAACGGCTCGGCGAGCCCTGGGTCATCGCCACGGTGCCCGGCGTCGGCTACCGGATCGACGCCGACGGAGGAGAGCGTGGATAGAGCCCCCGGATTGAGCGTCCGCCTCAAGCTGACGCTCAGCTACGCCGGCTTCCTCATGCTCGCGGGCGCCGTGCTGCTCGTCGTCGGGTACTTCTCCCTCTCG
>Ga0070741_10001639_pt1 | contig 66071 bp, 60 predicted proteins | sample Coa_R1_4_FD_66440 | JGI IMG/M metagenome (GOLD analysis project Ga0070741, IMG submission 66440) | Surface soil microbial communities from Centralia Pennsylvania, which are recovering from an underground coalmine fire - Coalmine... | ecosystem: Environmental > Terrestrial > Soil > Unclassified ...
GGAAGATCTTGAAGATCGCCCGCTGGATCTGGGGTTTGGGGCCCCAGTAGTTCGGGTTGGCCTCCAGCACGATCTGCTGATCGTGCGTCCACTCCTTCATCAGGTAAGGGCCGTTGGTGACGATGTGGTCCGCTTCCACCCACTTGTCGCCCCATTGGGTGACGACGTCTGCGCGGAGTGGCATCAGCGTCCAGGTGGAGGCCAGGGTCAGAAAGTAGGCGGCCGGCTTCTCCAACGTCACTACCAGCGTCTGGTCATCGGTCGCCTTGACCCCGAGCTGCGACGGGTCCATCTTCCCGTTGTTGATCGCCTCGCCGTTCTTGATAGGGTACAGCGAGGTGGCATAGTCCGAGGCGGTCTTCGGGTCGATATTCCGCTTCCAGGCCCACTCGAAGTCATGGGCGGTGACCGGCTTGCCGTCCGACCACACTGGACCCTGGCGCAGATGGAAGGTATAGGTCAGCCCATCGTCCGACAGGTCCCAGCTCTGGGCGACCGCCGGCTGGATGTTGCCGTTGGCGTCCTGGGAGACGAGCGCCTCGAAGAGGTGCATGATCACATCGATCGAGACGCTATCAGAGGTGATCCCCGGGTCCATCTGAGGTGGCTCGGTGATGGGGATCCGAATCTCGCCGGCCGGAGCCGCCTGCCGCGCTGTCAGAACCGGGCTGGCGAAGCTCACCGGTACCAGTAGCGCGAGCAGGGAAACGGCGAGCGCGCCGATACGCGCGATGCGCCAGGCGGATAACCGCGCTGAATGCCGCATAGAAAGCCCCCCTCTTCGTCATCTGTATCAGCCGGCGACAGCGGGCCAACGTCGCAGCGCTCCCGGGGACCGAGCTCTGGCTGCTGGACTCACTCGGCTGATCTTAAGTCCGCGACGATACGCGCAGCGGCTCGATCTGTCAAGCAGCCCGGCGGCGTGCCACGAGCGCTACTTGTGCTTCTGCACGTACACCAGGTTCCAGTCAGCGGGTGGCGGATCCTCGAGCAACTGCCCAGTTCGCTCCAGGTAGACCCGGCTCGGCCCATCGTCCGGCCTGGCCCGCAGCGCCTCCCGGAACGCGGCGTGCGCCGCCGCGAAGTCGCGGGCGTGATAGCGCTCGATCCCCTGAGCGTAGTGCTCGAGCATCTGGCGGGTGGCCTCATCGAGGGAGCCGTCGAGGGGCCGCTGGGCGAGCAGCTCGTACACCGCCACCGGCTCCTGCTTACCCTTCACCGCGACCAGGTCCAGGAAGCGGGTGAGAAAACGGTCTGCGCCAGCGGCGCGGAGGGTGTACTCGCTGATGCAGATCGAGGTGCCGTAGTCGTTGTTCAGCGGCTCCAGCCGCGCCGCCAGGTTTACAGTGTCACCCAGCGCAGTGTAGGCGACACGCAGCTCGCTGCCCATGTTGCCGACGGCGGCGACCCCGGTAGTAATGCCCACCCGCATCTGAAGGGGCGGGTAGCCCTGCGCTTCCAGCGCCGTGCTCAGCTCCTTGAGCGCCGCCTGCATCTTCAGCGCCGCGGCGCAGGCCTGCGCGGCGTGATCCGGCTCGTCGCGCGGGGCATTCCAGAATGCCATCACGGCATCACCAATATACTTGTCCACCGTGCCACGGTGCTCGAAGACGACCCGGGTCATGGCGGTCAGATACTGGTTGATGAAGCTCGCCAGCGTTTCGGGTGGCATCCGCTCGGCGATGCTGGTGAAGCCCTTGAGGTCGGTGAATACGACGGTGATCTCGCGGCGCTCGCCGCCGACGCGCCGCACCTGGTCCGGGTCGCGCGCCAGCTCCAGGACGACGTCGGGCGGAACGTAGGTGGCGAACAACCCCCGCAGCGCGCGTTGCTCACGCTCCTCGAAGACGATTCGGTTCACCAGCAGCGCCGCGGACGAGAGCAGCAAGCTGAGCGGCGGGGTGATGAGGTTCAGCAGCACGCCCTGAGTAAAGCAGTATTGCGCCGCCACCAGGTAGGCGACGAGCAGGAGCGCCCCGAGCAGGACGACGACGAGGGGAGAGAACGCGTACACGGCCAGGGCCATCAGCAGCGCCGCGCCAAAGATGGTTGCCAGCGTCGTCCCCTGGGACGCCGGTGCGAACAGGTTGGCGGAGAGCTCGCCCTGGGGCCGGCCGACGATCGTCTCCGCCGCCTGGACATGGATCTCTACCCCCGGCATCTTGCGGATACGTGCCGTGGGCACCCAGTAGTCGTCGGCGAAACCGGTAGCAGTGGTCCCGACAAACACCATCTTGCCGCGCACCAGCTCAGGGTCGAAGGTACCGTTGAGCACATCGACATAGGAGAGCTGCGGCACCGCGGAGGGGCGGCCGCTCTCCGCCGGCGGCCCCAGCCAGTTGACGAACAGGCGGTAGATCGAATCCACGGGCAACTGCCGCCCGGCGAAGGGCAGCAGTCCGTTCACCGCCGGCCCTTCCAGGCACTGCGGCCGGCGCAGATACTTGCAGACTGCCACTAGCGGCAGCGCCGGATAGACCTCGCCCTGTGCCTGGATGGCCAGTGGGATGCGGCGCACGGTGCCGTCCGGATCCGGGAACTGGTTGGCGTGGCCAAGCGCCAGTGACGCGGCGGCCAGGTCCGGCAGCGGCTTTAGGATGTCGGAATAAGAGATCCAGGCACCGGGAGTGACGATCCGGCCGGCGTTCTCGTCTCCCGCCACCGGCTGGATGACGTTCCTGGCGGTCGCGATGGCGCTGACCAGCTCCGGGTCGTCCGGCGCCCGCTCGGCGAACAGAAGGTCCAGCACGATGACCCGGGCGAGCGGCTTCCCGCTTCTATCGAAGGCTAGGTTGCGAATGACCTGTGCGTGCAACGTCCGCGGCCAGCCGAAGATGCGGCCATACTCTTTGAGCGCGCGGACGCTGCGCTCGTCGATCGCGACCAGGACGGAACGGCTGGCGAGCTCGACCGGCTTGGTGCGGAAGAACGCGTCGCTCGCCTGGAGCTGCAGGGTCTCGAAGGTGCCCCGCGCCGAGGCAATGGAGACGAGCGCCGCCATCGCGAGCGCCACCAGGAGCGTGATAGACAACCGCCGGAGGTGCCGCCGGCGGATCCCCGCCCGCCGGACGTGCTGCAGGAAACGCGCCGCGCTGCGTGCCATGGGCCGATTGTACTCACGCCCTTACCCAGGAGCGTAGGGCCACCACACGGGCACGCCGCCGGGGCGTATTCCCATCGTAACGGGCCCGCTCTCCCGAGCAACCGGCCACGCTTGCTATACTGGCGTCTCTTAGAGCAACGCGCCGGAGAGCTCCGTTGCCCGATCTCCTCAGCCCCGCCGCGGGCGCCCGACCCCCGCTGCGTGGCCCCGCGACAGGTCTCGCCCCCGCGCGGACGATTCGGCGGCAGGTCAGCCACGCCGTGCTCCTGGTCGTCCTCGCCAGCCTGCTCCTGTCCGGCGGTATCGTCGTCCACCCGGCGAGCGTGCCCGTGGCGTCTGCGCCGCTCGATCCGCTGCTCGCTCCTGGAGCGAGCGCCGCCGCGGGGGCGCACCTCTCGGGCGGCCCGGGCGCGGATTCGGTGGACACCTGGGTGCAGAGCATTCGTCAAACGACGCTCTGGGCCGGCGCGGATGACGATGCGCCCCCCCTGGCCCAGATCGCCGCCTGGACGTACCTGCAGGTCATCGGCCCGATCCAGGGCTCTCGGGTACATGTGCGCGCGCTGAACGGCAACGTGCCCGCACCGGTCGACGCCTGGGTGAACGTCTCGGACGTCAGCGCCGCGCTCGCCCCTACCGCGGCGCCGCTGCCCCCCACCCCCACCGCTACCGTGGCGCCCACCCCGGCGCCTGCCGTCGTGGTCCCGCCCGGCCCACGCAAGGTGACAGACGCCGAGCCACCGGATATCAGCGCCGCCTATGCGGTCCTGGTGGACGGCGACTCCGGCCAGATCCTGTTCGGACGCAACGCCCATGGCCGGGTCGCCCCGGCCAGCCTGACCAAGATCGTCACCGCCCAGGTGACGCTGGACCACGTGGCCGACCTGAACCAGGTGGTTACGGTCGACGTGGACAGCCGGGTGATGTACGACAGCACGATCATGGGGCTGACCCCGGGCATGAGCGTGTCGGTGCGGGCGCTGCTGTACGGCCTGATGCTGCCCTCTGGCAATGACGCAGCGATCGCGCTGGCGGAGTACGTCGGCGGCTCACAGGCCGGATTCGTGGACATGATGAACGCGCGGGTGCGTGAGCTCGGGCTACAGGACAGCCATTTCATGAACCCGCACGGGCTGGACGCTGACGGCCACTACTCCAGCCCCTACGACATGGTGATGCTGGCCCGGCGCGGCATGCAGAGCCCGGCCTTCGCCGCGCTCGCTGCCGCCAAGTCCTGGCAGGGCGAAGGGTTCAGCCTGACGAACCTGAACAAGATGCTCTGGCTGTACCCGGGCGCCGACGGGGTGAAGGTGGGCTACACCGACAACTCCGGCCGGGCCATCGTCGCCTCGGCCACGGTGGGCGGCCACCGCGTCTACGTTGGGCTGATGCGCGCCCCGGACATGCTGAACGACTGCACCGCTCTGTTCAACTACGCCTTCAACAACTATGCCTGGCCGTAGGAGCCGCTGGCGGGCTCATCTCGGTGCAGCACACGGCAGGGTTCGGAACGTCACCGTATCCTGCGCTCCCTCGCCCTGGTAGTTGACCGCCACGACCCGCGCGGTGAACTGGCTCGCGCAGCGGTAGGAGTGGCTGACGACTGTCTGAAGGCTCGGCCGGGTGTCGAGCCGGCCGTCGTCGGTCCAATCCCAGGCACAGGCAACCGACTGGCTGCTCGATTCGGCGGTGGCCTTCAGCCAGACGATCGTCAGCCCGCCCTCCTCCTGCAGCTCGTTGACGACCGTGACGCTCACGGCGAGCCCGGCCGGCTGGGCGGACATGGGGCGGCGGTAGCGTGGTGGCGCGAGCAACAGCGGCGGCGTGGACCTCCGAAGCGGGCCGCATGGACGGGGTGACATCTTCCCCGCCTCTCCATCTGGCACCGCGCGGCTCATGTCGCGGGGCGCGGCACACGCGTGGCAGGTGTGCCGCGCCCCGGCCGCTCAGCGCGGGATGATCGGCAGCACGACGTGCGAAGGGTGCTCGCGGTCATGCAGGATGGTTTGCAGCGCCGGGCGCATCTCCGCGTCCTGCCCCAGCTCGTGCCCGGTGTTCAGGTTGCGGTCGAAGCGCGGGAAGTTGCTGCTCGAGATCTCCAGCAGGATCCGGTGCCCGGCTCGGAACAGGTTGCTGGTAGACCAGCAGTCAATGGTGTACTGGATCGGCTCGCCGGGGCTGATTGGCCGCGGCTGGTCGGTCCCCTGGCGATAGCGGGCGCGGATGATCCCATCGGTCAGGTTGCGGGCGAAGCCATTGGGGGCCAGGTCCACCAGCTTGGCCGTGAAGTCGGTATCCGGGGCGCTGGTGATCGCCCAGAGGTTCACGGTGATCGGCCCGGTCACCTCCACGTCGCGCTCCAGCGGTGGGGTGCTGTAGACCAGGACGTCTGCCCGGCGCTCGACCGCGCTCTGGTCGAACGCGCCGTAGGGGAGCTGGGTGGGGTAGCAGCAGAGCTGCCCGCCCATAGTCGGGACCGGGTTGTTTGGATCGTACAGGTAATGGTCCGGCCGCTCATCGCCCGGCTCCCGCGGGCTGAGCGTGCCGTCGCCGGCTGCCGAGTTGGCGTGCCCGTCCGAGTGCAGGTAGTAGTTCGTGAACTGCGTTCGCGCTAGCGGCCACTCGTTCTCGTAGCGCCAGGTGTTCTCCCCCATGACGAACAGCTTGATCCGGGCGTCTCGGTCGATCCCGTTGGCGATCCCCTTCAGCCAGTAGTCGAAGAAGCGCAGGTGCTCGTCAGCGATGTCGTAGTGCACCGGCGTCCAGCCCTGGCTCGACTCGGTCCCGAAATCGACGATCCCAACCGCCTGGCTGGTAGGGTTGGAGTGAACCCAGGGGCCGATGAGGAGCTGTGTCCCCTCGCGCGCCTCCTTCGACCCGCCCTGCTGGCGCAGCCCGACGAAGTTCCGCAGCGTCCCGCCCTGGAAGATATCGTACCAGCCGCCGATGTTCAGCGCCGGGACGCGCACACTGCCATAGCGCTCCTGGATCGACACCGCCCGCCAGAACTCGTCGCGACTGGGATGTCCTAGCCAGTCGTGGAAGTACGGGGCGAGCTCCCGCATCAGCGGCAGGTCCTTGAGCGGGAGCGTGTTCCAGAGCGTGGCCATGTTGTCCAGCCCCGCGATCAGCCGCCGGCGCAGCTCCTCAGAGCCCGAGGAGCCGAAGCGCTTGTTGACCAGCGCCTCTGAGGCGAGGTAGGGGGGCACCCAGGAGACCATGAACCCCCACTCGAAGGCGCCGCCCTGGTACGTCCAGCCCTCGTAGTAGTCGGAGGCAGTGACGATGGGGACGATGGCCCGCAGGTGCGGCGGAGCGGTCACCGCGGCGAGCCACTGCACCGCGCCCACGTAGGAGGCGCCGACCATCCCAACGTTGCCATCGGACCAGGGCTGCGCCGCGGCCCACTCGACCGAGTCGTAGCCGTCGTTCATCTCCTGGTAGAAGGGGTTGAAGTCACCCTCGGAGGTGTAGCGGCCGCGCACGTCCTGGATGACGACGGCGTAGCCGCGCTCGACGGCCCTGAGCGTGTCGGTCTGGCTGAGCGACAGCCCGATGAGCCCTTTGTTGTACGGAGTCCGCTGGAGGATGACCGGGTAGCGGCCGTCCGCGGCCGGACGGTAGACGTCTGCGTAGGTCACGACGCCATCGCGGAGCTCGATCGGCACGTCCCGGTCGACGCGCATGCTGAACATGGGGCGCATCTCGTAGCCTCCTCGAGTGCTCGGCGGCCGGGACCCTCCCGGCCACCAGTGAACGCTTCACCGGTAGCACAGTGCGGCGGGACTGTCTAGCCCCGGGGCGGCGCCTGAGGACTCGAGGAAGACCCGGGCGCCCGGCTGAAGAGCCACCGGCTCACCCTGGTAGGTCAGGTAGAAGCCGCGCAGGCCGCGGCGCAGGAAGTCCAGTCCCGCAGTGACGTCGGTGTCCGAGGGCGCGTCGTCCGGGCGGCGCAGGCAGAAGCGGGTGAACTCCACGCAGGGCTCGGCGACCAGGACGTTGGAGAGCCGCGCCAGCCCGCCGTCGAGCGTCTCGATGATCACCCCTGCGGCGAGGTCGTCCAGGGTGAGCAGGCCCTCGGCTCGCACCAGGATGTTCTCGCCGGCGCTGCCATCTCCCACGTGCTCGCCGAAGCGGCGGCGCATGGCGGCATAGTGGCCGGTGAAGCCGAGGGAGATTCCGTTGCGGCCGGCAGCATTCTTCGAGGCGGGATGATCGCGGTGATGGACGTCCACCAGCCACTCACCCCGCGCGTCCCAGCCGATCACGCCGCCGTCATCCAGCGACAGCCGGGCGACGGCAGTGATCGGGGCCGGGTCGTAGCGGCGGTGGGGTTTTTCCCCCACCTTCAGGCTCGACCGCTGGACCTGGAGGCGAACGACCTCCCCCAGTAGCTGCATCGCCAGGCCCGCTACACTCGGGACGGCGGGCTGTCGGCGGCCCGCTCCACCTTGCTCCCGGCCGCCAGGTTCGGGACGGCGCGGCTCGCCCGCGTCCCGCGGCCTGGCGCTGGCCCTGCCTCGTGGCCATTGGCGCCGTTACTGCCGTTCAGCAGTGCGATCGCCGCCACGCGGTCCCCGGGCTTCAGGTTCATCAGCGTCACGCCCTGGGCGGTTCGGCCCTGGGTCGAGATGTCGGCCAGCGGGGTGCGGATGACGATCCCGCTCTGCGACATCATCATCAGCTCTTCCTGGTCCTTCACCACCCGCACCGCGACGACCGGGCCAGTCTTGTCGGTGACGTTCAGCGCCTTCATCCCGCCCGTGCCGCGGCCGTGCGAGCTGAACAGCTTCATCGGGGTCCGCTTGCCGTAGCCGTTGGCGGCGATCACCAGGAGCTGGCCGTTGGGGTCGACGATGTCCATCCCGGCCAGGCGGTCGCCCTTGTCCAGCTTGATCCCGCGGACGCCGCCGCTGGTGCGGCTGGCCTGGCGCAGCAGGTCGACCGAGAACCGCAGCGCCTGGCCCTGCTCGGTCACCAGCACGACGTCGCAGCCGCTGGTGCACTGGCGTACCCAGCCCAGCTCGTCACCTGGCTCCAGGTCCATCGCGATCAGGCCGCTGGAGCGCACGGAGGCGAACTCCGACAATGCCGTCTTCTTGATCTCGCCGTTGCGCGTAGCCAGGATGATGAACTCGTTCTCCTTGAAGTCGGGCGCCGCCAGGATCGCCGTCACCACCTCGCGCTGATCGAGGCCGATCAGGTTGATGAGTGGCAGCCCCTTGGCGGTGCGCTCGTACTCCGGGATCTGGTGCGCCTTGAGCTGGAAGACCCGACCGCGGTCGGTGAAGAACAGAATATTGCTGCGAGTGGAGGCGACGGTCATCAGCCGTGGCGCGTCCTCCTCGCGCAGTACCATCCCCCGGATGCCGCGCCCGCCGCGCCGCTGGGTCTTGTAGGTGCTCGCCGGCAGCCGCTTGATGTAGCCGCGGGCGCTCAGCGTGATCAGCACCTCGCTGTCCGGGATCAGCTCCTCGTCCAGGATGTCGCCGGAGATGTCTGTGGCCACCACGGTGCGGCGCGGGTCGCCGAACTTCTTCTTCAGCTCCACCAGCTCGTCGCGGACCAGCAGCAGGATCTTGCGCGGATTGGCTAGCAGGTCCTCCAGGTGAGCGATCGTCTTCAGCAGCGCGGCGTACTCGTCCAGGATCTCCTGGCGCTCCAGCGCCGCCAGGCGGCGGAGCTGCATGTCCAGGATCGCCCGCGCCTGGATCTCGCTGAGCTTGAACTTCGCGCTGAGCTGCGCCTGCGCCTCGGCCGCCGAAGGGGCCTGGCGGATAGTGCGGATCACCGCGTCCAGGTGGTCCAGCGCGATCTTCAGCCCTTCCACGATGTGCGCCCGCGCCTTCGCCTTGTCCAGCTCGAAGCGTGTGCGGCGGGTGAGGACCTCGTGGCGATAGTCCAGGTAGTGCTGGAGCAGCTTCTTGATCGTCAGCACCCGCGGCTCGCCGTCGACCAGCGCCAGCATGTTGATGGTAAAGGCGGTCTGCAGCGCGGTGTGCTTGTAGAGCTGGTTGAGCACCGTGCGCGGGTTCGCCTCACGCTTCGTCTCGATCACCAGGCGGATCCCCTGGCGGTCGGACTCGTCCCGCATGTCGGCGATGCCGTCCAGCTTCCGCTCGCGCACCAGCTCGGCGATCTTCTCCTGCAGCGCTGCCTTGTTGGTTTGGAACGGCAGCTCGGTAACGACGATCTGGAAGCGGCCGGAGCGTGGCTCTTCGATGTGCGCCTTGGCGCGGATGATCACCCGCCCGTGGCCGGTGGCGTAGGCGTGCTTGGCGTTGTCGCGCATCTCGCCGGTCTTCGCGTCCTTCTCGTGGGTGATCAGCACTCCGCCGGTCGGGAAGTCCGGCCCGGGGATGAAGCGGCACAGATCATCGACGGTCGCTTCGGGATGCTCGATCAGGTGCAGCAGCGCATCGACGACCTCGCTCAGGTTATGCGGCGGGATGTTGGTCGCCATCCCCACGGCGATGCCGGCCGAGCCGTTGCAGATCAGGTTCGGGAAGCGGGCCGGGAGCAGCCGCGGCTCCATGCGGGTGCCTTCGTAGTTCGGCACCCAGTCCACCGTGTCCTTGTCGATGTCAGCCAGCATCTCCATCGCCGCCGGGGTGAGCCGCGCCTCGGTGTAGCGCATTGCCGCCGGAGGGTCGTTGTCGATCGAGCCGAAATTGCCCTGGCCGTCTACCAGGGGGTAGCGCATGTTGAAGTCCTGCGCCATGCGGACCAGGGTGGGGTAGACGACCGCTTCGCCGTGGGGATGGTAGTTCCCGCTGGTGTCGCCACAGATCTTGGCGCACTTACGGTAGTGGCTGGTAGGCGACAGGTTCAGGTCGTGCATCGCCACCAGGATGCGCCGCTGCGCCGGCTTGAGTCCGTCGCGCACGTCTGGGAGCGCCCGGGCGGTGATGACGCTCATCGCGTAGTCGACATAGGAGCTCTTCATCTCCTCTTCGACTTTGACCGGCCTGACGATTCCCAGCTCCATACCTACCCCCTAGACGCGAAGACAGGGGCTGAGAGTGAGGGACGCAAGACACTCGGCCCGTCCTGCGTCCCTCACTCTCAGCCCCTGCTAGACACGCGCAATTATAGCGGATTGGCTCCCTGGAACGCCGCTAAGGGGCGGCACTTCCGTAGCGAGCCCCGGGGAACCGCTGCCTTGCAATGGGGCCGAAATGGCGCGCTATGCTACAGGGGCTGCCCGCTCGCTGGCACTCACTCCAGCGGTGGCCGGCGCTCGTACCAGCCCAGCGCCTGCTGATAGGCATGGACCATGCGCAGGACGAGCGCGTCGGCCCAGGGGCGGGCGGCGAGCTGCAGGCCGATGGGCAGACCGCCAGCGGTGAAGCCGCAGGGGACGGAGACCGCTGGCTGGCCGGTCAGGTCGAACAGGCGGGTGAAGCGGAGCAGCACCGTGCGCGGGTCGACCTCGCGCTCCTCCACCCGGATCGTCGTCGCCGCGATCGGTGGAGCCGGGATCGGGGTCGTGGGCCCGGCCAGCACGTCTACCTCGGCCATTGCCGCGAGCATCCGCTGGACGATCCGGGTCCGAAGGCGCTGCGCTTGCACGTAGTCCACCCCGGGCAGGAGCGCGCCGAGCTCCAGCCGGCCGCGCACGTCCGCGCCGTAGTCGTCGGCCCGCTCGCGCAGCCACTTCTGGTGCACCGCGGTCGCCTCGCCGAACAGGATCGTCTGCGCGGCGCTGATCGCCAGCGGCTCCTCGGGGAACGTCACCTCATGGATCTCCGCCCCGAGCGCGGCGAACTGGCTAATCGCCTGGTCGAATGCCGCCCCAACCTCCGCGTCCACCACCCCGGCGCGGTGCTCGCGCAACACCCCGACCCGGACGTCGCGCAGGTGCGCGGGAGCGCCGCGCAGCGCCGCGACAGCGCCCGGGGGGCGGGCGGCGCGCGTGGTCGGATCGGCCGGATCCGGGCCGGCGATGGCGTCGAGCAGGAGGGCGCAATCCAGCGCGGTGCGGGCGAGCGGCCCGAGGTGATCCTGGCTCCAAGAGAGCGGGAAGGCGCCGCGGCGCGACACCAGTCCGTAGGTTGGCTTGAGTCCGACCACCCCGCACAGCGCGGCCGGGAGGCGGATCGAGCCGCCGGTGTCCGAGCCGATCGAGCCGTAGCCTACCCCGGCGGCCACCGCCGCCGCGCTCCCGCCGCTGGAGCCGCCAGGAATGCGTTCCAGGTCCCACGGGTTGCGCGTCGGGCCGTAGTGAGGGTTGATCGTCGTCGCCCCGTAGGCGAACTCGTGCAGGTTGGTCTTCCCCAGCAGCAGCGCCCCGGCGGCGCGCAGCCGGGCCCAGACCGTGGCATCCTGCTCGGGGACGTGCCCGGCCAGGATGCGCGAGCCGGCGGTCATCGGCTGCCCGGCGACGTCCAGCAGGTCCTTGAGCGAGAGCGGCACTCCGTGCAGCGGCCCGCGCCTGTCCCCCCGCGCCAGCGCCTCGTCCGCCTGCCGAGCGGCGGCCAGCAGCCCCTCGCCGTCCAGGCGGATGAAGGCGTTCAGCCGTGGCTCCAGCCGCTGCGCCCGGTCGAGCGTCGCCCGCGCCAGCTCCAGCACCGAGACCGCGCGGGAGCGCACCAGCTCCGCTGCGTCAGCCAGCGAGAGAAAACAGAGGTCGGTGGCGTCCATCGCCGTGCCCGCTAGCGCGCCAGGGCCGGGGAACGCCGCGCCGCCGGCTCCACCCGCCGCTGCCACTCCTCAAGCAGCGCCGCCGAGTCGACCACCAGCCCCAGGTGCAAGGAGATGATCTTTAGCGCCGCGTCCTCCATCTCGGGCGAGAAGCCGCGGACGAGGTCTTGTGGGACGATCACGCGGAACCCGCGGTTGGAGCCGTCGAAGGCGGCGTTCAGCACGCAGCAGTCGGTGAACCCGCCGTCCAGCACGATCACCTCGCGCCGCAGGTTCCGCAACAGGAACTCCAGATCGGTGGGGTAGAACGGGCTGAGCCGCTTCTTCGAGTCGACCGTGTGGTCCTGGTCCAGCACCTCGGTGACGAACTCGGTCCAGCGCGTCCCGGCCAGGCCATGCTGCTCGGCGCCCGGGATCGGGCCAACGGTCATTGGGAACGTGGCGCGCCACGCGGCCGGGAACGCCCCCCTGGTGTCGTCCACCCCGCTCTTGCGGAGCACGGTGCGGACGTGGATGATCGGGATCCCGAGCGCGCGGCAAGCGCGGTGGAAGGCGTTGATCGGCTCGACGATCTCGCGCGCCCGCGGCGCGGGACAGGGGCAGGCGGGATCATCCGTATCCAGGTGCCCGCGGTGCATGTCGATGCATACCACCGCGGTGCGGTCCACCCGGAAGTACTCGTCGAAGACCTCGGGAACGTCCTTGGCCTGGCCGTAGAAGTATGCCCGCATCGCCGCTCCTCCAGTGCGGTTGTCCTGGGAGACTCGCCGCCTGCCAGTCTACTGTACCCGGGGGCGGGAGCCGTCGCTAGCTCGTCTCGCGCTCGTAGGGCAGGCCCAGGGCGGCGGGGACGCCGGCGCCACGCTGCCGGCCGTGGACGGTGATGATCGCCAGGACGACGATCGTCAGCAGGTAGGGGAGCATTCGTAGGAACTGCGAGGGGATACCCACGCCGAGCGCCTGGGCGTTGAAGCCGAGCGCTTCCAGCCCGCCGAACAGCAGCGCGCCGAGCGCCAGGCGGAAGGGGTTCCAGCCGGCGAAGATCACCAGGCCGAGAGCGACCCAGCCGCGGCCAGCGGTCATGTTCTCGATCCAGAATGTAGAGTAGGCGAGCGAGAGGTAGGCGCCGGCCAGGCCGGCCAGCGCGGCGCCAACGGTGACGGCGGCGTAGCGCCAGCTCTGCACCCCCACCCCGAGGCTGTCGGCCGCGGCCGGGTTCTCGCCGATGGCGCGGACGTGCAGGCCCCAGCGGGTGCGCTGGAGCAGGAACGCGACCGCGGGAACCAGCAGGTAGGTAAGGTACACCAGCGCGTTCTGCTGGAACAGCACCGGCCCCAGGACGGGAAGATCGGACAGCAGCGGCAAAGGGGCCCTGGTGAAGGTGGCGGCTGCCGGAACACCGATGAGCGGCTTGCCGAGGTAGGCGCTCAGGCCGGTGCCAAGGATCGTCAGCGTGAGCCCGGCGACGATCTGGTCAGCGCGCAGGGTGATAGTGAACAGGCTGTGGAACAGCCCGAGCAGCGCCCCGACCGCCAGTCCGGCCAGCGCGCCGACCGGGGCGCTGCCAGTGGCGCTCATCGCGGCGAAGCCGGCAATCGCGCCCATCAGCATGATCCCTTCCAGCCCCAGATTGATCACCCCGCTGCGCTCCGCCACCAGCTCCCCCAGCCCGGCCAGCAGCAACGGGGTGGCAGCGACGACCACCGCGGCGAGGATGTCGATCACGAGCTGAGTGTCCATCGCTGGCCCGGCCTCAGCGTTCGGCGGCGCCTTCGCCCGGCGGCACCAGCAGCGGCTGGGTGGCGGCACTGGGGCGGGGGGCCGGGCGTCGGAGCCGCACCCGGTAGCGGCTCAGGAAGCTGCCGGCCAGGATGAAGAACAGGATCGACGCCTGTAGGATCGTCGCCAGCGCCGCCGGGACCCCGCTGGTCTGGATCGAGAAGCCGCCCACCAGCAGCGCCGCGAACAGCAGCGAGACGACGAGCGTGGCGGCGACGTTCAGACGCGCCAACCAGGCGATGACGATGGCGGTGTAGCCATAGCTGCTGGAGAGGTTGAGCTGCAGCCGGTGGGTGATGCCCAGCAGCTCCGCCACCCCGGCCAGCCCGGCGATCCCGCCGCTCAGGACGAGCACCAGCAGGATATTGCGGGCGAGGTCCAGCCCGGCGTAGCGGGCGAAGCTGGGCGCCCGGCCGATCACCCGTAGCTGGTAGCCCCAGCGGGTGCGGTCGAGCACCAGGGCGAGCAGCCCGGCGACGACCAGGCCGAGCGGCAGCCCGAGATGGACCCGGGTGCCGGGGATGGCCGGCAGCTCGGCAGCGTCGGGGAAGCGGGGCGAGTAGGGGAAGTTGCCGGTGGCCGGATCGCGCCAGGGGCCGGTGACCAGGTAGCCGGTGAACAGGATCGCCACGTAGTTGAGCATCAGCGTGGTGATGATCTCGTTCACTCCCAGGAAGGCCCGCAGCGCCGCGGGCGGCAGCGCCCACAGGCAGCCGCCGACGAAGCCGGCCAGGAGCGCGGCAGGAAGCATCACGCTGGCCGGCAGGTCCGGGAACGTCAGGGCGACCCAGGAGGCGGCGATCGCCCCGGCGTAGAGCTGGCCCTCGGCGCCGATGTTCCAGACGCTCATCCGGAAGCCGAGCAGCACCGCCAGCGAGGCGAGTAGCAGCGGGATCACCTTGACCAGCGTCTCCGAGACGGCGTACCAGGAACCGAAGGCGCCGCTGAACATGGCGCTGTAGGCGGCGACCGGATCGTGCCGGGTAGCGAGCAGCACCAGCGCGCCCAGCAGGAGCGCGAGCACCAGCGCCAGCGCCGGCACCAGCGCCAGCGCCAGCGACGAGGGCGCGGGGCGCCGCTCCAGCCGGAGCTGTAGCCCGCTCATGCCGCTCCCGCCCCGGCCATCAGCAGCCCGATGGTGTCCGGGTCGAGCGCCTCGTTGTCCAGCACCCCGATGATCCGCCCTTCGTAGATGACCGCCAGCCGGTCGGACAGCGCCAGCAGCTCGTCCAGGTCCTCGGAGATCAGCAGGATGGCCGCCCCGGCCTGGCGCTGCTCCAGCAGCAGCCGGTGCACCGCCTCGGTCGCGGCGACGTCCAGCCCGCGCGTCGGCTGTGCCGCCACCAGCGCCAGCGGCCGCCGCTCCAGCTCCCTGGCCAGCAGCAGCTTCTGGGCGTTGCCGCCCGACAGCGCCCGCACCGGGAGCCAGGGGCGGGCACCACGGACGTCGAACGCCCGGATGATCCGGGCGGCGCGCTCGGTGACGGCGCGGCGATCCAGGAATGGGCCGCGCGCCAGCGGCGGACGGTGGTAGTCGCGCACGATGAGGTTGTCGGCGACCGCCAGGTCCGGCCCGAGGCCGGTTTCGAGCCGATCCTCCGGGACGTAGGCCAGGCCGGCCGCGTGGATCGCTCGCGGGGAGCGGTTCGTCAGATCGTGGCCGTCCAGGCGCACCCGGCCGGCGCTGGCCGGCCGCAGTCCGGCCAGCGTCTCGGCCAGCTCGCGCTGCCCGTTGCCGGCGACGCCCGCCAGCCCGAGCATCTCCCCGGCCCGGACCTCCAGGTCGATCCCGCGCAGCGCCTCGTAGCCGGCGTCATGGCGGGCGCGCAGCCCCTCGACCACCAGCCGGGGCGGGCCGGGGGGCGTGCGCTGGCGCGGGGGCGGGCCACCCAGCTCGCGCCCGACCATCGCCCGCGCCAGCTCGGCCTGGGTTGTCTCCCCCGGCCGGGCCTGGGCCACCACCCGGCCGGCGCGCAGCACCGTAATGCGATCGGCGATCGCCAGCACCTCGCCCAGCTTGTGCGAGATGAAGACGATCCCCGCGCCCTGGGCGGCAAGCTGCCGCAGGGTTGCGAACAGCGCCCGGGTCTCCTGCGGGGTGAGCACCGCGGTCGGCTCGTCCAGGATCAGGACGCGGGCGCCGCGAAACAGCGCCCGCAGAATCTCCACCCGCTGCCGCTCGCCGACGGAGAGCGCCCCAACCCGGGCGCGCGGGTGGACCCGCAGCCCGTAGCGCGCGGCGAGCTGCTCCACCTGGGTGGCGATTACTTGCGCGTCCAGCAGCCAGGAGGCGCCGTGCAGCCCGATGGCGAGATTCTCGACCACGGTGAACGACTCGACCAGCCGGAAGTGCTGGTGGACCATCCCGATCCCGTGGCTGATGGCGTCGCCCGGCGAGCCGAAGCTCACCGGCCGCCCGTCCAGCAGGATCTCCCCCGCGTCCGGCTGGTAGCGTCCGCTCAGGATGCCCATCAGGGTGGACTTGCCGGCGCCGTTCTCCCCCAGCAGCGCGTGGATCTCCCCGGCCGCGACGGCGAAATCGACCCGGTCGTTGGCGAGCACGCCGGGGAACGACTTGCAGATGCCGCGCAACTGGACGAACGGCGCCGGTGTCGTCACAGCGGGCCGCCTACGCCTTCTTGCCGCCTTCGGTCCCTTCGATCAGCCAGTCCATCGTCACGATGTCCGGGATGTCCAGCACCTTGCCGGCCGGGACAACCTCCTTGCCGGACTGGTCCTTCAGCGGCCCCTTGAAGATCTGGAACGTGCCGCTGATGAGGTCCTGCTTGCGCTGCTCGACCAGCTTCTTCACGTCGTCCGGCACCTTGGAGTTCATCGGCCCGAGCGAGACGGTGCCATCTTTCAGATCGCCCCAGTACACCGAGCCCTTGAACGTGCCGGCCATGATCTCCTTCAGCGTCTTCGTCTCGTAGGGTACCCAGTCCCAGATCGTCCCGGTCAGATAGGCCTCCGGAGCGAACTTGCTCATGTCCGACTCGGAGCCGATCCCGAACTTGCCGGCCTCAGCCGCCGCCTGCAGCACCGACGGCGTGTCCTGGTGCTGGGCCACCACGTCCGCGCCGACGTTCACCAGGCTCTTGCCCGCCTCCTTCTCCGCCGGCGGATCGTACCAGGAGTTGGTGAACACCACCTTCACCCTTGCGCTCGGCTTCACCGCACGCACGCCCAGGGTGAAGGCGTTGATCCCGGAGATGACAACGGGGATCGGGTGCGCCCCGACGAAGCCGACCACGTCACCCTTGGCCATCTTCCCGGCCACCAGCCCGGTCAGGTAGCGGCCCTCCCAGAGCTTGCCGTAGTACTCGCCCAGGTTCGGTGCGGTCTTGTCTCCCGAGGCGTTCAGGATCGTCACGTCGGGATGCCGCTTGGCCACCTGCAGGCTGAAGTCCTGGTAGCCGAAGGCGGTGGCGAAGATCACGTTGAAGCCTTTGTTGATGAAGTCCTCTTCTACTCGTTCGACGTCCGCGCCCTCCGGAACGCTCTCGACAAAGGCGGTCTCGAGGCCCGGGAACGCTTTCTCCATCGCCTTGCGTGCCTCATCCTGGCGGAACGTCCAGCCAGCGTCGCCAACCGGGCCGACGTAGATGTAGGCGACCTTCAGCTTCTTGCCCCCGGCCGCGGCCGGGGCGCTCGTCGCGGCGGGCGCAGCCGGGGTCGGAGTGGCCGCGGGCGCTGTGGTGGCCGCTGCCGCCGGCGCCTTCGTCGCCGCAGCGGCCGGAGCGGTGGTGGTCGCGGCCGCCGCGGCGCGGGTGGGCGGAGCGGCTGGCGCTGACGTGGGCGCAGCCGCAGGGGCGGAGGTTGGCGCGGCGGGCACGGACGAGCAGGCGGCGAGCAGCCCGCTCACTGCGGAGATCGAGAGACCGAGCGCCCCGAGGCGCGCCACGAACTGCCGCCGGGTGATCCCACGGGGCTCGGCCGGGTCCTCGAACCGGGATAGTGCCATGCATTCCCCCCTAAATAGAGCGGGTAGTTGCGCCATGGCGGCTCGGGGCGCAGCACCCACGCGCAGCCCGGAGGCAGGGACGGCCGCGCGGAGCGACGAGGCCTGGACGCGAGGCCACGCTAGCAAGCAGCCCGGGGTTTGTCAACGCCGTGGCGTTGGGAGCGGGCGGCACGCACCTGCCCTGCTTGACAGCCCCGGGGCGCGCCGGGATCATGACCAGCGATGCTGCGCCCCACTCCGCGCTGGAGGAGAGAGCCGATGCTGCCGCGCTTCAGGCTGGTTGACCTGTCTCACCCGTTCAGCATCCACACCCCCGGCTGGGCCGGTTATCCGCCCGTGAAGCATTACTACATCCAGCGCTTCTCCGCGAACGAGATCGTCGCCCAGTACATCGAGACGCCGCTGCATGTCAGCACTCACCTGGATGGGCAGATGCACGCGATCCCCGGCGGGGCCGACATCGCCAGCTTCCCGCTCTCCCGCTGCTTTGGCGAGGGCGTCATCGCCGACATCAGCGACCTGGTCGGCGACTGGGACATCATCACCCCGGAGATGATCACCAGCCGGGTGGAAGTGAAGAAGGGCGACATTCTGCTCTATTACACCGGCTACAAGAAGTACTACCCGGGCTGCGAGCAAGAGGACGAGGCGCGCTACTTCCTTCGCCATCCCGGGGGCGACCGCCGCATGGCCGAGTGGCTGGTGGAGATGCAGTTCGCCTGGACGGGGATGGACTGCGGCTCCGGCGACCATCCGATGAACACGACCATCCGCCGGATGCGCCCGGACCTGGTCAAGGAGTTCGAGGAGAAGGTCGGCAGGAAGCTGGAGGAGGTCTTCCCGCGGGAAGACCTGTTCGTGATGCACCGGCTGCCGTTCAAGCACCACATCCTGCACGTGGAGAACCTGGGCGGCGACGTGGAGCAGGTGCTGAACCGGCGCTGCCTGATCGGCGTCTGGCCCTGGAAGTTCGTCGGCGGCGAAAGCTCCATCGCCCGCGTTGTCGCCTTTCTGCCGGAGGAGGCGTGATGCTCTGGCTGGGCGCCATCACCCTGGACTGCGCCGACCCGGTGCGCCTGGCCGACTGCTGGGCCGCCGCGCTCGGCTACGAGATCGAAGACGCCTCGAGCGATCCCTCCGTCGCTCTGGTCCATTCAGAGCAGACCCGCCCGCGCCTCTCCCTGCAGCGCGTGCCTGAACCGAAGGTGGTGAAGAACCGGATGCACATCTGCCTGGGGACGGACGCCCGCGCGGCCGCGGCCGCGCGGCTGAGCGGGCTCGGCGCCCGCAAGCGCTTGGGTTGGCCGGAGCAGGTGCCCGAGTGGACGGTACTGGCCGATCCTGAGGGGAACGAGTTCCGCGTCGTCGGCTGAGATCATCCCATGTCCGTGATCGTCGACGCCCACGCGCACTGGTACTCGGACGAGCTGCTGGCGGACCTCGTTCAGCACACCCCGGACGCGGAGCTATTCCAGGCGCCGGACGGCACGCGGGTGGTGCGTCTGCGTGGCAGTGTCGCCAGCCTGATCCCTCCCTGGTCGTCCGACCTGGCGGATCGGCTGCGGCTGATGGATGCGCTCGGGATTGGGATCCAGGTGCTCTCCTGCGGCGCGCTCGACGTCGGCTGGGCGGGCGACCACGCGCCGGCCGTCGCCCGCGCCGCCAACGACCTGCTGGCGCAGGTCTGCCGCGTCAGGCCCGGCCGGTTCGTCTTCCTGGCGGCTGTGCCGCTGGCGGACCGTCGGGCGATGAGCGCCGAGCTGGAACGGGCGCTCGGCCTGGGCGCGGTCGGCGTGGGGATCACCACCACCTACGGCGGGCTGCCGCTAGACCTGCCCGAGCTGCGCGACTTCTGGCGTGAGGCGAGCCGGCTGGAGCTACCGGTGTTCGTCCACCCGTGCTTCTCGCCCCAGGGGCCGAGCAGCGATGGCGGCACCTTCCTGCTGGCCGGCTTCCTCGGCGAGACCACCCTGGCGGCGACGCGGCTGATCCTGGCCGGGGTGCTGGAGGAGTGCCCGGGGGCCAGGCTGATCTGGAGTCATGTGGGGGCGGCGCTGCCGATGATCGTCGGCCGGCTGGATGCCGGCTACCAGCGCTTCCCCACCTGCCCACGCCCGGTCAGCGAGTATCTACGTCGCTGCTACTACGACGCTGTCTGCACCCACGGCCCGGCGCTGGACTGCGCCAAGGCGACGTTCGGCTTCGGCCGCCTGCTGTTCGGCACCGACGAGCCGCACCGGCTCGACCAGCCCGGCGACATTCTGGAGACGATCCGCGCCCGCCCCTGGCCGCGCGCCGAGATCCCGGCAGTGCTGGGCGCCACCGCCGCCCGGCTGTTCAAGCTGCACGGCCCGTCCGGCTGAGCCTTCCCCAGCCTACTTGGGCAGTTGGACGCTGCCGTCTGGCCCCAGCGGGAAGTACGGGTTCCAGGCCACCTCCCAGGGATGCCCATCTGGGTCGGCAAAGTAGCCCGTGTACCCGCCCCACTCCGCCTCCTGCGCCGGCTTCAGGATCACCGCGCCGGCCGCCGCGGCCTCCGCCAGCACCGCGTCCACCTGCTCGCGGCTGGCCACGTTGTGGGCGAGCGTGATCCCGCCAAACCCCGGCGCCCCCGGGGAGAGATGGGCATCGGCCGCCAAAAGACTGCGTGGGTACAGCGCCAGCACCGCCCCGCCGGTGCGGAAGAACGCGACGTCTCCCGCGCTCGCGCTGGACAGCGGCCAGCCCAGGCCATCGCGGTAGAAGCGCACCGAGCGCTCCAGGTCTGCCACCCCCAGGGTCACCAGGCTGATCCGCGGCTCCACCCTGCCCCTCCTCTCATCTCGTAGCGGTCGGCTCAGCCAAGGCTTTGCAACTCGGGACTGGATGCGTAATAGCTGTCAGACCGGGCGAGCCGCAAGGGCTCGCCGAGCGATGGGAACGCCGCGGAGCGGGAAGAGAGTGTGCGGGCACTGTGCTAAACTCACCGCGTGATCGAACCAGGGGATGTTTACCGAGCCAAGGCGGAGGAGAGCCTTGCAGGAGCGGAAAGCGAATTCGCAGCCGGCCGCTACAACAACTGCACGAATCGCTGCTACTACGCCTGCTTCCAGGCAGCAATTCACGCGCTGCAACAGGCGGGCATTGCGCCGAAGGGTGGACACGAGCAGTGGAGCCACGCCTTCGTGCAGGCTGAGTTCGTCGGGCAGTTGATCAATCGGCGGAAGCGCTACCCATCAGATCTGAAGGCTGCTCTTTCGCAAACGCTTGCGCTCCGCCACGCTGCCGATTACAAACGAGACTGGTTGACACAGCGCGAGGCGTCGCGGGCGCTGCGATGGGCGAGAGACATCGTCCGGGCGCTTCCCAGAGAGTAGGAGACGGTGATATGAGCTCGAAGACGACGAACGATCTGGAGGCGGCGATGGGGCGGGCGCTGGATGAGATTGAGGCGCGCATTCTCGCCCGCTACCCGACCGCGACGTTCGAGGTGGCCCGCGGCGACGATCCACCGGGGATGTACGTGACGGTTATGGTCGACGTGGACGACACGACCGAAGTGCTCGATCTCGTCACCGACCGTCTCCTCGAGCTCCAGATCGACGAGCGGCTCCCGCTGTACGTCGTGCCCATCCACACGCCCGAGCGGATCGAGCGCGCGATCGGGGACCAGTCGGCGCGGCGCCTGAGCGCCTGAGGCCGCCTACTCGCGCGCCATTCGGATCGTCTGGGGTGCCTGCGGCGCCGTCCCGACGAGGATCTCAGCGGCCAGGATGTCTGTCCGTTTCGGCGGCGGTCAGTCAGGCACGGCGCGCGCCTCCAGGAGGGCGCGCACCCGGCTGGGGGTGAGCGGGGTGACGTTGGCGGCGACCCCGAGAGCGTTGGAGACGGCGTTGTTGATGCAGGCGGAAACGGGGATGATCGCCCCCTCGCCCACGCCCTTAACGCCCAGTGGATTCAGTGGGGAAGGGGTTTGGACGTGCGCCAGGCGCGGCGCGGGGATTTCGGCGGCGGTGGGAATGAGGTAATCCAGCAGGCTGCCGGTTTGCAGTTGGCCGTTCTCGTCGTAGAGCACCTCTTCGAACAGGGCGTTGCCGATCCCAGCCGCGAAGCCCCCGTGGATCTGTCCCTCCACCACAAGCGGGTTGATGAGGTTCCCGCAGTCGTGGGCCATGGCGTAGCGGAGCACCCGCACCTGGCTGCTGGCCGGGTCCACCTCCACCACCGCCGCGTGGCCGGCATAGGAGTAGGTGGCGGCACGAGGAGTGAAGTACTCGGTTGCCTCCAGCCCGATCGGCAGCCCGGCCGGAAAGACGCGGCCGGGGAAGGGAGCGCTGGCGTAGCTGCCCAGCTCGGCGAGGGTGAGCTTCCGCTCCGGGGCGCCGGCGACGCGGACGGTGCCGTCGACCAGCTCCAGGTCGGCCGGGCTCGCCTCCAGCAGGTGGGCCGCCAGCCGCAGCGCCTGCTGCTTCACCGTGGTCGCGGCGGCGAGCACCGCGTTGCCGGCGTTGACCGCGGTGCGGCTGGCGAAGGTGCCGGTGCCATAGGGGATGCCGTCGGTGTCGCCACCGACGAGGGCGATCTGCTCAGGCGGCACGGCGAGCACGTCGGCGGCGATCTGCGCCAGCGTGGTCAGGTGCCCCTGCCCCTGTGAGCAGGCGCCGGTGAAGATCACCACTTGGCCGTCCGGGTCGATCCGGATGCGTGCCCCCTCGTGCGGCCCGAGGCCGTTGTTCTCCACCCCGAAGGCGATCCCCAGCCCCAGCAGCCGCCCCTCGGCCCGGGCTGCCGCCTGCTCGGCGGGGAAGCCCTGGGCGTCGATCAGCTCCAGCAGCCGCCGCAGCGCCTCCGGGTAGTTGCCGGAGTCGTACTCCACCGGCGAGCCGTCGCGGCCGGGCAGCCCGGTGCGGTAGGGGAACTCCTCGGGCTGGACGAAGTTGCGCCGGCGAATCTCCGCCGGGTCCAGCCCGAGCCGTCGCGCCGCCTCATCTAGCAGCCGCTCCATCACGAACGCTGCCTGGGGGCGCCCGGCCCCACGGTAGGGCGCCAGCGGGCAGGTGTTGGTGTAGGCGACCTCTACCTGGCACTCGTAGGCCGGCACCTTGTAGGGGCCAGGGATCATCGTCGAGGTGATGGTGGGAACGACGATGCCCCAGGCGCAGAAGGCACCGGAATCGGCGACGAAGCGGTCGCGTATCCCCAGAATCCTTCCCGCGGCGTCCACCGCTAGCTCCGCCTGGTGCGCCTGGCCCCGCTCCTGGATGCTGGCCAGCAGGTGCTCGCGGCGGTCCTCGATCCACTTCACCGGGCGGCGGAGCCGCAGCGCCAGGAAGGGGATCAGGAACTCCTCGGGGTAGAACGGCTCCTTGGCGCCGAAGGCGCCGCCGACGTCAGGCGGGATCACCCGCACCGCGTGCGCGGGGAGCCCGAGCAGCCCGGCCAGGATGTCGCGGATCATGTGCGGCGTCTGGACCGCGTCCCACAGCGTCAGCCGGCCGATGTCGTCTACCGCCGCGACCAGCCCCCGGCACTCGATCGGCAGCGCGCTGCACTTGCCGATCAGCAGCCGCTCCCGGACCACCAGGTGCGCCTGGGCGAAGGCGGCCTCGACCTCGCCGAAGCGCTGGACGAACGTCCCGGCCCGATTGTCCGGCGCGCCCTGGTCGTCGTGGACGAGCGGCGCCCCGGGCCGCAGCGCCGCCTCCGCGTCTGCAACGACCGGCAGTGGCTCGTAGTCGCCCTCTACCAGCTCTGCCGCGTCTTCGGCGAGGTAGCGATCCTCGGCAACGACCACGGCGATGGGCTCGCCCACGTAGTGGACCTTGTCGCAGGCGAGGGGGCGCTGCGGGTAGTAGCGGAGGGCCGGGTGGGGGAAGCGGTTAGGCAGCGGGCGGTTCGCCGGGCCGAGGTCGGCGGCGGTGAGCACCGCGGCGACACCGGGCAGCGCCCGGGCTCGGCTGGCATCCACCGAGCGCAGGCGGGCGTGGGCGTGCGGGCTACGGACGATGCAGGCGTGGAGCGTGCCGGGCGGGGTGATATCCGCCACGTAGCGCCCCTGCCCGCGCAGCAGGCGCGGATCCTCGCGGCGGCGCAGCGGCTGGCCCACGTACAGCGCGGCCATCATCTCTCCTCCCGTTCGTGTTGCGCCACCGCCCGCTCGACCTCCACCACCCCTCGCGCGGTGGCCGCGGCCTCGCGGATGAGCCGGCGGACCTCAGCGGGGGAGAGCGGGAGAGCGCGCACCTCCACTCCGAGTGGGGCCAGGGCGTCGGCGACGGCGTTGGCGATACAACCGCCAGCGCCGGTGCAGCCGCCCTCGCCCGCCCCCTTCACGCCGAGCGGATTGAGCGGCGTCGGCATCGTCTCGACGATCGCCAGCTTGGCCTCCGGCACCTCCATGCTGGTGGGGAGCAGGTAGTCCATGAAGCTGGCGGTCAGGAGCTGGCCGTCCGCGTCGTAGGCGAGCGTCTCCAGCAGCGCTCCGCCCACGCCCTGCGCCAGCCCACCCTGGAGCTGCCCGGCGACCAGCAGCGGGTTGACTGCCCGCCCGACGTCGTAGGCGATGGCGTAGTCGAGGATCGCCACCCGGCCCGTCTCCGGGTCGACCTCGACGACGCAGGCGTGGACCCCGCCGGGGTAGGTCATGTGCTCGGCGCAGTAGGTGTATTCGGCGTTCAGGTCCGCGTCCGCGCTGGCTGCCAGCTCGGCGAGCGTGATCGCGCGGGTGGGGCTGCCCTTGACCGCTACCACGCCCTCGGCCAGCTCCAGGTCCTCGGGCACCACCTCTAGCCGCGCCGCGGCCAGCCGCAGCGCCTGCTCGCGCACCGCCCGTGCCGCCCCCAGCGCCGCCGAACCGCCCATCACCGTGAGCCGGCTGGCGAAGGCGCCGCGGCCAGCGGGAACGCGGTCGGTATCACCGTACACCACCTCCACCTGCTCCGGGCACACCCCCAGGCCGTCGGCGACGATCTGCGCCATCGCTGTTGCCAACCCCTGCCCCACCGACGAGCCGCCGGTGAACAGCACCACCCGGCCGGAGGGCTCGACCACCACCCGGGCATACTCCCAGGGGCCCAGCCCGGCTTTCTCGACGAACGCGCCGATCCCGATCCCCAGCCAGCGACCCCGCGCCCGCGCCGCTTGCTGCTGGCGCCGGGCGACGGCAACGTCGATCGCCCGCAGCGCCGTCTCCAACAGCGCCGGGTAGTCGCCGGTGTCGTACACGGTGGGGACCGCCAGCCCGCCGGTCCCCACGTCGTAGGGCATCTCGGACGGCTGGATGAAGTTGCGGCGGCGGACCTCCGCCGGGTCGAGCCCGAGCCGGCAGGCGACGATATCCACCAGCCGCTCACGGACGAACGTCCCCTCGTAGCGGCCCGGGCCGCGGTAGGTGCCGGTGGGGGTTTTGTTGGTGAGGACGCAGCGTACCTCGGCCAGGTAGCTGGGGATGCGATACGGGCCGGGCAGCAGCGCCGAGCCGATCTCGGGCACCGTGGCGCCGTGGGTGCGGACGTAGCCGCCGTGGTCGTTGTCGATCTGCGCCAGCAGCCCGAGGATCGTCCCGTCCCGCCGGACCGCGACGCGGACCCGGTACTCCTGCTCCCGCGAGTGGTTGCTCGCCTTCAGGTGCTCCAGTCGGTCCTCGATCCACTTCACCGGGCAGCCGAGCCGCAGCGCCAGGAAGGGGATCAGGTAATCCTCCGGGTAGAACTCGCCCCGGGCGCCGAAGCCGCCGCCCACGTCCAGCTCCACCAGCCGCACCCGCGCTTCGGGCAGGCCGAGCAGCCGCGCTAGCACCGTGCGATTGAAGTGCGGCACCTTCGCCGCGCCCCAGACCGTCAGCCGCTCGGTCTCGGCGTCGTACTCCGCCACCAGCCCGCGACACTCCAGCGGCGCCGCGGTGAGGCGGTTAGTGGCGAAATGCTCCTCGATCACCAGGTCGGCGGCGCGCAGGGCCGCGTCAATGTCGCCAACGCGCTGCTCGAAGCGGCAAGCGACGTTGTCGGGCAGCGCGTCGTGCAGCCGCGGCGCGCCAGGAGCGAGCGCCGCCTGAACCGAGGTGACCGCGGGCAGCGGGGCGTAGTCGACCTGGACCAGCTCGGCCGCGTCCTCCGCCTGGTAGCGGTCCGGGGCGACGACTACGGCGACCGGCTCGCCGACGTAGCGGACCCGGTCGCGAGCGAGCGGGTATTGCAGGCAGTGCTCCAGACCGGGGTAAGAGGTCAAACGCAGGGGGATCGGGGCCAGGTCAGCCGGCAGGTCGGCGGCGGTGAGCACCGCGGCGACGCCGGGCCGCGCCAGCGCCCGGCTCGCGTCGATGGCCCGAATCTGGGCGTGCGCGTGCGGGCTGCGGACGACGACGGCGTGGAGCAGCCCGGGGCGCTGGAAGTCGGCGACGAAGCAGCCCTGGCCGCGCAGCAGCCGGGCATCCTCCTTGCGTCGCAGCGGGGCGCCAACGTAGCTCACCGTGTCCTCCTGGCCTGCCCGTGCCAGTGCCGAGACAGGGGCAAAGGAGTCGAGGGGGCCAGATTCCCCGGGCGCTCCGCGAGCGGCAGTATCGCGCGGGGCACGCCGGTTATCGTATAAGGAACGCCGCCAATCGGCAGCCCTCTGGCGCGCCGCCCGTCTGCTCGCCTCCCGCTACCCGGGGACGAGCAGCACCGCCACCCGGCTGTGCTCCGCCACGTAGCTGGCGACGCTCCCGAGCAGCACCTTCTCCAGTAAGCCCTGGCCGTGGCGGCCGAGTACTACCAGGTCCGCGCCCTCGCTCTCCGCGACGTCGAGGATCGTCGGGCCAGGCTCGCCCTTCACCAGGAGCGGGCGCGCGGCCACGCCGCGCTGCTGCGCTTCGGCGACGACCTCGTTCACACAGGCTAGGCCGGTCTGCTCCTCCTCCAGCACCTCGGCGCGCAGGTGGATGCCAGTGTGGTAGTCGACGTCCACTACGTAGAGCGCGAGCAGCTCGGCACCGAGTAGCTCGGCAAGCGCCAGCGCCTGGTCGGTGGCACGCCGCGTCTCCGGAGAGGCGTCGGTGGCGCAGAGGATGCGCCGGTAGATCGACGGCCCCCCGCGTGCCGCGGGGCTCACTCGATCTCGATCCTGGTCGGGCCGCGCCGGACCGTGATGCCCTGCTCGCTGCGCTCGATGCAGGCGTCGAGCATGCTCCGCACGGCCAGCAGCAGCTCTCGGCGCGCTGCCCGCACGTGCTGCTTGCCCTCCGGGGGGAGCAGCCAGTCCGGCAGCAGATCGGCCAGCCCGGTCACCCGGTAGGTGGTGGTCCGGCCTCGCTCGCGCGCCTCTTCGCGCGCCTCTGGCTCTGGGGCGCCTGGTGGGGTTGGTGGTTGTGGCTCTGGCATGGCTTCGGCCTCCTGCTGCGCCAGTATAGCGCTCATCCTGGGTGGCGCTCGCCTTGACGAGCGCTCGGCCGGCCGCTAGCGTACCTCTGCCCGGTGCAGCGCCGGAGCCCTGTGGACGAGGGAACGTGGCAGAATGGCAGCTCAGGACAATCGGCCGGCCTGGCCGAACGGGGCGCGCTGCGCGGCGCTACTGACGTTCGACTTCGATGCTGAGTCGCTCTGGCTCTCGCGCGACCCGGGCGCTGCCGAGCGTCCGGGCATCCTGTCGCAGGGCCGGTATGGGGCACGCGTGGGGGTGCCGCGCCTGCTCGACCTGCTCGCCGCCCAGGGCATCCGGGCGACGTTTTTCATCCCCGGCTGGGTCGCCGAGCAGTATCCGGACGAGGCGCGGGCGATTCGCGACGCCGGCCACGAGATCGGCCACCACGGCTATTGCCACGAGCGCGCCGTCCCCGCAGACCCGGAGGGCGAGCGCGAGGCGTTTCGGCGCGGGCTGGAGGCGCTGGAGCAGGTGCTGGGCGTCCGCCCGCTCGGCTACCGCTCCCCAGGCTGGGACCTCACCCCGATCACGCTGGAGCTAGTGCGAGCCGCGGGGATGATCTACTCCAGCAACCTGATGGACGACGCCTGGCCCTACCTGCACCGCCATCCCCAGGGTGACGTGGTGGAGCTGCCGGTCCAGTGGCTGCTGGACGACGCCCCGTTCTTCCTGTTCAACCCGCACCTGGCGAACCGGCCGATGATCCCGGCGGAGCTGGTGTTCCGCCAGTGGGAGGAGGAGCTGCTCGGGTTCCACGAGCTGGGCGGGCTGTTCATGCTCACCATGCACCCGCAGCTCATCGGCCACCCCTCGCGCATCCGGCTCCTCCGCCGGCTGATCGAGCGGATCACGAGCCTTGACGGGGTCTGGGTGACGACCTGCGCCGAGGCGGCGCGCGCCTGGCTCCAGGCAGATTCAGCCGGCGCCGCCGGGCGGTAGCCACGCCGTGCTGATCCGCGCCCGCTGGCTGCTACCGATCACCGCCCCGCCGATCTCGGATGGCGCGGTGGTGGTCCAGGGTCCGCGCCTCGCCGCGGTGGGGCCCTACGCGGCGGTCAGGGCGAGCTTCCCCGCCGAGCCGCTGCTGGACCTGGGCCATGCCGCCCTGCTGCCCGGCTTCGTGAACGCCCATAGCCACCTGGATTACACCGCGCTGCGCGGGTTGCTGGACGACCTGCCGTTTCTCCCCTGGATCCGGGAGCTGACCCGCCTGCGGCTGTCGGCGATGCGCGACGAGGACCTGCTCGCCTCGGCGCGCTGGGGCGCAGTGGAGGCGGTGCGCTCCGGGGTCACCACGCTCGCCGACACCTCCGCCAGCGGAGCCGCCTGCCGGGCGATGTCCGCGGCGGGGCTGCGTGGCATCGCCTACCAGGAGACGTTTGGGCTGGCCGAAGCGGACGCGGCCGCCGGGCTCGCCCGCCTGCGTGAAGGGCTGGAGCGCTTGCAGCGCTGGGCCTCGCCGCTCGTCCGGCCCGGGGTCCACCCGCATGCCCCGTTCACTGTCGGCCCGCGGCTGTTCGCCGCCACGGTGGAGCTCGCGCTCCGCGAGGGACTACCGTTGAGCGTGCATCTGGCGGAGTCCGTGCTGGAGCGGGAGCTTTTGGCCACGGGCACCGGCCCGCTGGCGGAGTTCGCGCGCCGCCTGGATCCCACCTGGAATCCCCCGGGGCTGTCGCCTGTGCAGTATCTGGACAGCCTGGGCGTGCTGGCGGCTCGGCCGCTGCTGGCCCATGTGGTACAGGTAGACGAGGCAGACGTAGCACTGCTGGCGCGGCGGGGCGCCACGGTGGCCCATTGCCCCAAGTCCAACGCCAAGTTCGGCCATGGAATCGCCCCGCTCGGCGCCTTCCGCCAGGCTGGAGTGGCGGTCGGCCTGGGGAGCGATGGGATGGCCAGCAACGACGTCATGGACCCGTGCGAGGAGATGCGCGCCGCGCTCCTGCTCGCCCGCGCCCAGGCGCGCGACTTCGCTGCCCTCGACGCCGCGGAGGCGCTCGCGCTAGCGACGCTCGGCGGGGCGCGAGCGCTTGGTCTGGACGACCAGATCGGCTCACTGGAGGCGGGCAAGCGCGCCGACCTGGCCGCGGTGTCGCTCGCCGGGGCACACCTGACGCCCACCACCGACCCGGCCAGCGTGCTCGTCTTCGCCGCGCACCAGAGCGACGTCTGCTTCACAATGGTGGAGGGCGTGGTGCTGTTCGACGGCGCGGAGGTGAAGACGGTGGACGAGGCCGAGGCGCGCCGCCAGGTGCAGGCGCTGGGAGAGCGTCTGGCTCAGGAGCGTTCCCGCGCGCGGTGAGCCCGTGGCCGTCCCTTCCACCCGCCGCGCCGGCTACAGCAGCCTGGAATACCCCCGCCGGCCCGCCCCGCCGGGCGGGCCGAACAGGCGCCACTTGGCAACCCGGAGCATCGCCTCCAGCACGATTCCGAGCGACATCTTGCTCTGGCCAACGCGGCGATCCTCGAACAGGATCGGCACCTCGACGATCCGAAACCCCTGACGGTAGCAGGCGTAGTGCATCTCCACCTGGAAGGCGTAGCCGTTCGAGCGGATAGCGTCCAGGTCGAGCTGCTCGAGCACCTCGCGGCGGAACGCCTTGAAGCCGGCGGTCAGGTCGCGCAGAGGGACCCCGAGCACCAACTGGGTGTACAGCGAGCCGCCGCGGCTGATGAGCCGCCGTAGCAGCGACCAGTTGCGGGTGCCGCCGCCCGCTACCCAGCGGGAGCCGATCGCCACGTCCGCATGCTGCACTGCCTCCAGCAGGCGCGGCAGGTCGCGGGGATCGTGGGAGAAGTCGGCATCCATCTCGAAGATGAAGGCGTAGCTGCGCTGGAGCGCCCACTTGAAGCCCTCGATGTAGGCGGTGCCCAGCCCGCGCTTGCCGGCGCGGTGCAGCACGTGGACCCGGCCAGGGTACTGCGCCGCCAGCGCCTCGGCGACCGCCCCGGTGCCGTCGGGCGAGTTATCGTCGACGACGAGCACCTGGAACTGCGGCCCCTGCTCGAGAATGCGGGGGACAATTGCCGGCAGGTTCTCGCGCTCGTTATAGGTGGGGATGATCACCAGGCAGGTCATGCCGCTACATCATCCCATACCGGCCGCGCTGCCGGCCGCACGGCCCGAGCTGAGGACGATCGGCGGCTGCCTGGCGAACCTGCGCGTTTCGCCTGCTCTCAGCGCAGGGATGCTACAGGTACGCCCCGCGCCAGCCCGGCCGCGCTTGGCGCCTCAGGCGCTTTCCGCCGAACTGGTGTGGGAGGACTGGGGCTGCAACGGGTCCTCGATGATCTGGTAGCCAATGCCAGGGACGGTCCGAATCAGCCGCGGCGCGGCCGGATCATCCCCGAGCTTGTGGCGCAGGCGGCTGATCCAGACGCGCAGGTGCCGGGTGCCGCCCGTCCCAGCCGGGCCTTCAATCAATGGAAGGAGCTCGTCGAAGCGCACCGGGCGCCCGGCGTGCTGGCAGAGGTACAGCAGCAGACTCCACTCGCGCGGACTGAGGCGCACCTCCCGGCCACGTACCCACACCCGGCGCTGCTCGGCATCCACACTCAGCTCGCCGAGGTCGAACCGGGGCGCGTGGTAGAGCGGCTCGTGGCGTGCCCGGCGGAGAATCGCCCGAATGCGCGCGGACAGCTCGGTGAGGCTGAACGGCTTGGTGAGGTAATCATCGGCGCCCAGGTCCAGGCCGTGAATGCGATCGGCATAGGTATCTCGACCGGTGAGCAGGATGGCTGGGACCTGGGAGAACGTGCGCAACCGGCGCAACGTCTCGAAGCCATCCATGTCCGGCATGATGACGTCGGTAATGACGAGGTCCGGCTGCTCTCGTGCAATCAGCTCCAATCCCTCTGCGCCCGACTGCGCCACAAGAACCCGGAACCCTTCTTTGGCCAGGTGCGCGGCGATCAGCAGCCGCATCCCGAGCTCGTCGTCGATCGCTACGACGGTGGGCCGCTTGTCTGCCATGTGCTGCCCCCTGGACAATGCCTCTTGCTCAAGAGGCGAGCTGCACCGCCGGGCGCCTAGCCGGCGCGCTCAATGCGCTGCTGCTCCAGTGTACTCTCGGCGCATTCGAGGACCTTCTGCTCATTCCGGTAAGACAGGATACGCTTCGCCTCCGCTAGCGGAAACCACTCGGACAGATCGTACTCGTGATCGTGCCGTGCCGTATCGCCGCCGATCGCCTCCATCAGGTAGAAGCGCACGGTTTTCGCGTGGCGTATACCAGCAAGTGTAAACCAGTATTCGATGTCGAGCAGCGGGGCGACGAGGCGCGCCTCGATGCCCGTCTCCTCACGTACTTCACGCAGCGCCGCCTCCTCCAGGCTCTCCGAGCGGCGCGGGGTCCCCTTGGGCAGGCTCCAACGCGGCGGCTGCCGCCGCCCGACGAGGACGACGTCCACCTGGCCATCTCGTCGACGGTAGACCACCCCACCAGCGGACAGGTCGCGCACGGTCTTCATCGTTGCGGAACATTAACAATCTCGCCGTCCTTCGGCAAGCACCAGTGGCCACTCTGCTTGATAGAGTGAGGAAAGCAGTCCCCGGCCATCCTCTCCCGGCCTCGAGCCGGTGACGATCCGGGGGGTTGTTTGCCGCCAGCTCGATGCCGGCGGCGGAGGTTCCCCACATGGGCCGCGCCGTCGGATTCCCCTCAGCGCGCTGTTCAGGCCCCGTAGCAGTTCAAATGGGGCGTCGTTCGCCACGAGCCGCGTAGAATGCCCGGCCGATGGACCTGTACCGGCTGGTATTTCGCCTGGTGCTGGCACGCCTGGACCCCGAGACGGCGCACAACCTGGCGCTGCGCTGTCTCGCCCTGCTAGGCTCCACGGCCGGCCTGCTCGCTGGCCGGCCGGTGCGCGATACTCGGCTACACCTGGAGCGCTTCGGAGTACCCTTCGCCAATCCGCTCGGACTGGCCGCCGGCTTCGACAAGAACGCGGTCGCTGTCCCAGCGCTGCTCGCGCTCGGCTTCGGGCACGTGGAGGTCGGGACGGTAACTCCCAGGCCGCAGCCGGGGAATCCGGCGCCACGGCTGTTCCGCTTGCTCGAGGATGAGGCGCTGATCAATCGGCTGGGCTTTCCCAGCGAGGGGATCGGCGCGGTGGCCGAACGGCTGCGAGCCCTGCGCGGCCAGCCCGGGGTGATCGGGATCAACGTTGGGAAGAACCGGGCCACGCCGCTGGAGCGCGCGGCGCAAGACTACGCGCTCGGGCTCACCGCGCTGGGGCCGCTGTCCGACTACGCCGTGGTCAACATCTCCTCGCCCAACACCGCCGGCCTGCGCGCCTTGCAGCAGCGGGGCCAGCTCGACGAGCTGTGCGCCGCGCTGCTCGCGGCGCGGCCGCGGAGCCGCCGGGGACAACCGCTGCCACTGTTGCTGAAGATCGCCCCCGACCTGACCGACGCCGAACTGGACGATATCCTGGACGTCGCGCTGGCGCGCGGGCTGGACGGGCTGGTGGTGTCGAATACGACCACGGCGCGCGAAGGGGTTCGCTCTCCGCTGGCCGGGGAGGCCGGTGGGCTATCCGGGGCGCCGCTGCGGGCCCGGTCCGACGCGCTGCTGGCCGCCTGTTTCGCCCGCGCTGGCCGCCGACTCGCGCTGGTCGGCGTCGGCGGTGTCTTCACCGCGGAGCACGCCTGGCGCAAGCTGCTAGCCGGCGCGAGCCTGGTGCAGGTGTACACCGGGTTTGTCTACCGGGGGCCGGCGCTGCCCGGCCAGATCCTCGCCGGTCTCCAGCAGCGGCTGGAGCGGTTCGGCCTGTCTCGGCTGGACGACGTCATCGGGGCGGGGCAACGCCTCGGCTAATCCGGCCGCGCAGGCGGCGCCAGGAGCGTCGCCACAAAGTCGTTTCGGGTTACCGTCATTTGCGTTACCCCTCTTGTACTTCCGTGGGTCATTTGGTATGGTGCGCCCGGTTTCGACCCCCCGCGGGGCCGTTCGCGGCCCGATCGACGCTTGCGACGCGAGGTGCACGCATGGCGATCGCCGAGGCCAAGGCCATTCGACTGGGACACCCGAGCTACGTTTGGCGGCGCGGCCAGGACCGCCGCCTGGCCCAGATCCGGCAGTACGTCTCCCTGGAGGGCGCGCGCATCCTGGACGTCGGCTGTGGCCTGGGCATGTACGTGGCGCGCCTCCGGCAGTTCAGCGACGAGGTCTATGGCGTCGACATCGACGAGGAGAAGATCGCGCAGGCCAGCCAGACGCTCCCGAACCTGTACGTCTCCCCCGCGGAGAAGCTCCCCTTCCCCGACAGCTCCTTCGACGTGATCCTCCTGAATGAGGTTATCGAGCACGTCAACGACGACCGGATGGCGATCCAGGAGGCCTATCGCTGCCTGACGCCCGGTGGGCACATCGTCATCTACGCGCCCAACCGGCTCTACCCGTTCGAAACTCACGGGTTCTTCATCGGCAAGCGCTATTTCTTCCGCCTGCTGCCGTTCATCAATTACTTCCCGGCCCGCATCCGCGACGTCTTCTGCCCCCACGCCCGGGTCTACACCGCCCGGCGCATCCTGAAGCTCTTCGACGGGCTCGACGTCGCGATCGTTGCCAAAACCCACATCTTCCCGGGGCTGGACAACTGGGCGAGCCGGGGCTGGCTGGGGCGCCTGTTCCGCGACACGATGCACGCCCTGGAGGAGAGTCCGCTGCGCTGCTTCGGGATCTCCCACTTCATCGTCGTTCGCAAGGTGGGCTGCTGATCGCTTCGCCGCGTAACACGGGGTAGGAGCCGACGCTGGCCCCCGGGGCCAACCGCCCGGGGGCCGAGCGGCGTTTAGCCGTGTGGCTTGGTAGCCGGGTGCTGGCGGGTGAGGATGCGCTGGACGCGGGCGTCCAGGCCCGCCTTCCGCTTGGCCGCCTGCTCTGTCGTTAGCTTCCCCACGCTGACCGCCTGGTCGATCCGCTGCGTGGCGGTCGCCTTCAGCGCGTTGGCCACCACCGCCGGGTCGGCGCCATGCGCCTTCGCCACGTCTGCCAGCGAGTGGCCGCGGAGCTCCTGGTGCACCTGGGCGACGCTCAGGTGCAGAGCGCTGGCCGCGGTGGCGATCTTCCCCTGAAACAGGGCCAGGTGGGGCGCGGGAGCTACCTGCTGGCGCGCGGTCTTGAGCGCCTGCTGGAGCGTGTCCGGGGAGATGCCGAGCGCCTGTGCCGCCCGCGCGACAATCTGCTGGTGGCGGGTCTGGGCGGCGGGCGTGGCTGGCTGCGCGGCTGCGGCCCCGAGCAGAGCGCCGCTCAGGGCGAGCGCAGTGGCTCCCGCCAGGGCCACACGGTGCAGAGAAACGGAACCAAGCATGCTGAGAGGACTCCTTGTCCAGAGATCGGGCGCGGCTGGGGCAGCACCCAGGCCGGCCCTACCCCTCGCCGGGGCTATTCAGAGCGTACCAAGCGGATCTGAAGGCGAGCAGGGAGATGGCTGAAGAACGCCTGAAGACCAACACAGCCCGGTGACGTCAGGCGCGCGCCCCTGCCACCTCGCGGTAGACCTCGACCGTCTGCTGCGCGATGCGCTGCTGCGTGAAGTGCGCGAGCACGCGCTGGCGTCCGGCGGCGGCGAGGGCGCGGCGGAGGTCCGCGTCCTCCAAGAGGCGACCCAGCGCCTGGCGCAGCGCTTGGACGTCTCCCTCGGGCACCACCAGGCCCGCGTCGCCGATGACGTGAGGAATCTCACCGCTGCTGCTCCCTACAACCGGCACCCCGCACGCCATCGCCTCCACCAGCGCCCGCCCGAACTGCTCCTTCCAGTTCGGGCGAGTGCGCGAGGGGAGCACGAGCAAGTCAAGCGCTCGCAACGCCTCCGGCATCTGTGTGGAGGGGATCGCGCCGGCCAGCGTCACCCGGGGGCCGATGCCGAGCGCCGTGGCCCGGGCCGGGATCGCCGCGGCGAGCGGTCCACTCCCGACCAGCCGCAGCTCCCAATCGCCGGATAGCCCCGCCACCGCCTCCAGCAGGTCCCCTACCCCCTTCTCTTCGACCAGCCGCCCAACGTAGCCGATCACCCGTGCTCGCGCCCGGGCCGGCCCAGGGGTAAACACCCGAGGATCCACCCCGAACTGGGGCACCACCCGGCTCGGGCCGCGATACCCCTTCGCGGCCAGTACCCGGCCGGCTTCCTGGTTGCCGAGCAACGCGTAGCGGGCGGTGCGCAGCACCCAGCGCTCCATCCAGACGAACGGGGGCGGGTAGCGGTGGAGCAGGTTCTGCCAGGTGAAGAAGATGGGCGCCGCACCGCCGCGCCGGGCGCTCAGGAAGGCGAGGAACGTCGCCAGGTTGTACGGCTCCTCGTCGACGTGCAGCAGGTCCGGGCGCTCCTCGCGGAGCACCCGGCCGAGCGTGGGGAAGTAGAACAGGTGGAAGCTGCCGTTGAACCGGATCGGCTCGACGCGCAGACGGTAGCCCCGCAGGTAGGCCCGCTCGAGCGGCTGGTCGCGCCCCTCCAACCGCCAGGACGGCGGCACGACGCAGGTGAGCTGCACCTCTGGCTGCGCCGCGATCTCCTCGAGCTTGCGCTGGTATGCTCCCACCACCAGCGCCTTGGAAACCATCAACACTTTCATCGGAGTCTCAGCAGGCAGTCGCTCGCTGGCAGGGGCGCCGGCTCAGCCCCACCGGGGCCGCGGGCGGCGCTCCACCGTTCGCGTCACCGCGCGATCTCCCGGTACACCGCGAGCGTCTTTTCTGCTACCTGGCGCCAGGTGAACTGCTGGGAGCGCTCCCGCGCCCGCCGGCCCAGCTCTGCCCGCCGCGCCGGGTTCGCCAGCAGCGCCGCCATCGCCTCCGTGAGCGCCCGGTCGTCCTTCGGGTCCACCAGCACGCCTGTATCGCCCACCACCTCCGGGAGCGCGCTGACGTTCGAGGTGATCACCGCCGCGCCGCAGGCCATCGCCTCCAGCACCGGCAGTCCGAACCCCTCGTAGAGTGAGGGGAACACGAAGATGGTGCAGCCGCTATACAGCGGCGCCTTATCCTGCTCGCGGATCTGGCCGGTGAACACCACCTGGTCCTCCAGGCCCAGTTCACGCACCAGTGGCCGCGGGTCCGGATACAGCGGGTGGCCGAGCAGGTGCAGCCGGCCGGCGATGACGAGCTGGTACTCCTGGCGCAGCTCGCTGGGAAGCGCCGCGTAGGTGCGGATCAGGCGGGGGACGTTCTTGCGCAGGTCGAAGCCGCCGAAGTACAGCAGGTACCGCTCGCCGATGCTGTAGCGCTCGCGCACCGCGGCGAGGTGCCAGGAATCGGTGAGCGGCTTGAAGCTCTCGTCCACCGCGTTCAGGATCACATGGATCCGCTCCGCCGGAATGCGCAGCGTCCGCTCGATGTCGCGCCGGGAGCACTCCGAGACCGCGATGATCGCGTCTGCCCGCTTCGCTGCCAGCGAGACGAGCCAGACGTACAGGTGGCTGATCTTGCGCCAGGCATACTCCGGAAGCACATAGGGAATGACGTCGTGGATAGTGATGACGCGGGGAAACGGGCTGACGATCGGGCCGGCGAAGTACGGGCAGTGCAGGATGTCGACGGATTCGCTCCGAGCGAGCTGGACCAAACCCACCTGTTCCCACCACAGCTTCTCCAGGTTTTCGCCCGCCCGCGCCAGCTTGGTGGCCACCTCCACATTCTGGAACCGCCGTTCGGACAGCTCCGGCCAGTACACCGAATACGCGTGGCGCAGCCGCGGGCTGAGCAGGACGTAGTCATTGTCCCGGTCTACCTCATCCAGCCCCTTCAAGAGGTTGATGAGATACTGGCCGGTGCCGGTGGCAGGCTTTTGGAGAAAGAACGAGTTGATCCCGATACGCACTGGTCGCTGTCGAGAGCCCATGACGACGTACGCCGCGTTTGTCCGCGGCATTCTATCGACTCGCGGCCGGTTGTTGCGGGGAACTAGGTGCGAAGGGATCAGTGTGCCGCGACGCGGCGATAGACGGCCAGCAGCTTCGTTGCCGCGGCTTGCCAGGTGAAGCTGGCCGCGCGCTCCTGGCCCTTGCGCCGCAGATCAGCACGCAGCCCCTCATCCAGCACCAGCAGCTCCAGCGCCGCGGCCATCTGCTCCGGCTCGTGTGGATCGACCAGCAATCCAGCGTCACCCACCACTTCTGGCAGCGAGGCCGCCTTGGAGGCGAGCACCGGGGTGCCGCACGCCATCGCCTCCAGCGGCGGCAGCCCGAATCCTTCGTAGAGCGAGGGGAATACGAACACGTCGGCCGCGGTGTACAGCGCCGAAAGCTGCTCCTCAGGGACGTAGCCGGCGAACAGGATGTCGCCGGCAACCGGCGAGCTCTCTGCATGGCTGACGATCCCTTCCCAGAGCCAGCCCCGGCGGCCGACCAGGACGAGTTTGTGCGGCAGCCGGCGACGCGCCTTGAAGATGGCGAAGGCATCCATGAGCCGGTTGAGGTTCTTGCGCGGCTCGATCACCCCGACGAACAGGATGAAGGGTGTCTCGCCAACCCCGAGGTGCTCGCGGAGCTGGCGGAGGCGCTCCGGATCAGTCTCTGGATGGAAGGCGGGGTCGACGCCCCCGGGGACCACCTCCACCCGCTCGGGACGCGCTCCGAGCAGGCAGACCACGTCGTTCTTCGTGTTCTCCGAGTCGGTCACGATAAAGTCGGCACGCTGCACCGAGCGGGGCACCGCGCTCTCCAGGTAGGCACGGAGCTTGTCATCGGCGCACTCGGGGAACAGCAGAAACGCCAGGTCGTGCACGGTCAGCACTCCGCGCGCCTGTCGCAGGGGTGGCAGCACGAAGTCGGGCGAGTGAAACAGATCCACCGGGCCGGTGAGCCACTCGGCGGCGATCGGGAAGCGAAGTCGCTGCCAGAGCACCGTCATCGTCCGCTCGCTGAAGCGGAGCTGGCGATGGGCGAAATTGGGTGCCTTGGGATACCGAGGTACGCGCTCGGGAGCAGGCCGGGCGTGCACCAGCAGGTAGCTATTGGTGGTATCGATCTCGGCCACCGCGCCGACGAGGCTGCGGACGAAGCGGCCGATGCCGGCCGTCTGGTTTACGGCGGCGGTGTAGTCAATCGCAATCCGCACGCTTCGTCCGCGCCCGCTCCAGCGGGATCGCCTCGCTGTAACCCGTGCCTGCCGATCTGCTGCGGTGTTCGGCGCGCCGCTGCCCGAACCGCTGGTTGAGCACATAGCCGATCACGCCGACCACGATCAAGCTCCAGTAGCTGATCGAGCGGTCCAGGATCGCCACCGCGGTCGCCGTGTCGTTGCTCACCCCGTGGGTGATGCCCAGGCTCTCCACCAGGATCAGCACCCCCGCGATCCCGCTTTCCACGAAGCCCAGGCCGGCCGGGGTGAGCGGCAGGGTGGTGAGCAGCGCCCCGGCCAGGGCGACGAACAGCACCACCGCCAGAGGGAGCTGGGCGAGGCCCAGCGCCAGGGTGACGAAGTAGACCCGCCCAGCCTCCACCGCCCACACCAGCAGTGAGTACAGCAGCACCAGAGGCAGCGCCCGCAGGCTGAAGGAGCGGAGGGTGCCCTCCTCCAGACGTGCGTAGTGGTGGCGGATGCGATCGGGCAGGCGGGCGTGGACGTGGTGCCCGAAGCGGTGCGCGATCAACAGCCCGGCCACTACCAGCACTACCAGGACCGCGCCGAGCTCGATCCCAAGCTGAACAATCGGCGGCAGCGCACCATGGAAGGTGAGGGCCGCGGCGAGCGCCATCAGCGCAAACAGCAGCAGCGTATCAATGATCCGCTCCGCCAGGATCGTCCCCATTGTCTTGCTAAAGGAGACTCTGGCCTCTTCTTTGAGCAGGTAGCCGCGGTAGGCATCGCCCAGCTTCGCCGGCACGACGCAGTTGGCGAACCAGGATAGGAGCATGATCAGCGACAGCCCGGGGATCCCGGGCAGCGCCACACCCTCATCCTGGCTGTAGCCCACCGCGCGCAGCAGCACCCGCCAGCGCAGCGCCCGCACCGGGAACGTCAGATAGTACACCGCGAAGGCGACCAGGTACAGCAGCGGGTTTGCCGATGCGAGCTGCTCTACGATGTCGCCCAGCTCCCCACTCATCCGGCGCAGGACGAACAGCGCCAGAGCGATGCCGAAGGCGAACGACAGCAGCGTGCGGACGTTGAGGACCCGCTTCGCGAGCGAGGGCGGCTCGACGTCCACAACGACCACCGGGGGAGTGTCGCGCAGAGGGATGTCCAGATCAGCCAACCGTGTCATCCAATCCGTGCTTGGCCACGTATGCCAGCCCGAGTAAGAGCCCGAGCTGCATTCCGATGCCGTGCACCAGCAGGTCGTCGAACCCGCTGAAGATAGTAAAGACCACCAGGCTTCCCAGCACGCCCACCAGCAATGCTCGTTCCCGCTGGCCATGTGCTCGGGCAATGCCGGTAGCCACGAGCACGTAGGCGGCCACGAGCATCCAGAGTAGCGTAATCAGGCCGATGATACCCATCTCGGCCGCTGTGTTCAGGAAGTAGTTGTGCGCGTGTCCGAGCGGATCGGGCCAGCCAGGGAGGAAGTAGTCCGGGTAGGCGGCGGCGTAGTTGCCAATGCCCACGCCGAGCAGCGGGTGCTCGAGGAACATGTACCAGGCCGCCTGCCAGTGCGCCATCCGCTCGACGACGGCGAAGTTCTCCGGGGTGAGGTCCACGGTGCGGACATCGAACACGCCGAAGTAGTCCAGGATCACCCCCAGCCGCTCGGTGATCTCGCTTGGGAGCGCGCCGAGCGCCGCCAGGAGCCCGAGGCCGGCCAGCCCGAGGGCGGCCGGGAGTATCAGGCGGCGGGTTCGCGCGTCCCAGATGAGCAGCATGAGGGTGAGCGCCCCGGCCACGCTCAGCCAGGTGCCGCGCGACAGGCTGGCCAGGATCGCCGCCCCGGTGAGGCCGGCCGTGCCGAGCGCAAGCAGCCAGAGCCAGCGCGGCACCTGGGGCCGGCCCAGGAGCAGCAGTGCCACGGCCAGCGGGAGCGTGGTGCCCAAGTAGCCGGCGAAGGGATTGGGCTGGCCGAACGTGCCGTAGGCGCGCAAAAAGCTGCCGATGGCGAAGAACGACGGACCGGCCCCGGTGGCAAACTGGAACAGCCCCACGGCGGCCTCGGCGACCCCGGCCAGGAACAGGGCGGCCAGCAGCGCGAACACCTGCCCCGAGCGTCGCACCGAGCTGGCGACGTACAGGAACACTACCAGCAGCTCGGCCCACTTGATGATCTCGTTCGCCGCCGCGCCGAGCTCGATTGCGCCAACGGCCGAGGCGAGCATCGCCCCGGATACCGCGAATAGCGGCGGCAGCAGCGCCCCGCCCTCCAGCCGTATCTCGCGGCGGAGCGCCGCCGGCAGCAGCCAGCCGAGCCCCAGCAGCGCCGCCAGCGGCTCGGTGGCGGCGAGCGTCAGATCGCCGAAGGTCACACCGGCCAGCGAGGACATGGGGATGGCGATGACCAGCAGCGCCAGCGTGGCCAGTGGCTGGACGAAGCTGAGCACGGCCAGCCCGGCCACCACTGGCAGGGTCACCGCCTGCTGGAGCGGGAGCGCGCCGGCCAGGAGGCTGAGCGCGAGCGCGGCCGGGATGGCCCAGAGAGGGACGCGGGCGGGGCGCCAGCGCTCCACGATGGGCGGAACGCGCCCCACCAGGGCGAAGCTCACCGACGATTACCCCCGCTGGGCGGCTGCCAGCGCCTCCCGAAACCACTGGACGGTCAGCAGCATCCCCTCGGCCAGCGACACCCGCGGCTCCCAGCCCAGCACCCGCCGCGCCTTGGTGATGTCGGGCCGGCGCCGGGTTGGATCGTCCTCGCGCGCCGGCTCGAAGCGGATCTCGACCTGCGGGCCACAGAGTGCCCGGACCATCTCAGCATACTCCAGCACCGTGTGCTCCTCGGGATTGCCGAGGTTGAAGACTTCGCCCACGGTGTTATCACAGAACATCGCCAGCTCCAGCCCATGGACCAGATCGCTGACGTAGCACAGGCTGCGCGTGTACGAGCCATCGCCGTAGATTACCAGCGGCCGGCCCCGCAGCCCCCAGGTAATGAAGTTCGGCAGCATCCGCCCATCTTCCGGGTCCATCCGCGGGCCGTAGGTGTTGAAGATGCGCACGATCCGCGCATCCAGTCCGCGAGCCCGGACATAGGCCATGGTCAACGCCTCGGCGAAGCGCTTGGACTCGTCGTAGCACGAGCGCGGGCCGATCGGGTTCACGTTGCCCCAGTGGGTTTCCCGCTGCGGATGCTCCAGCGGATCACCGTAGGCCTCCGAGGTCGACGCGAGGAGCAGCTTCGCGCCCCAGCGGTCAGCGATCTCCAGCGCACGATGGGTGCCGAGCGAATTGGCCAGCGCCGTCTCGATCGGGTGGTCGTAATACCCCTTCGGGCTGGCCGGGCTGGCGAGGTGAAACACCAGGTCGAAGGGTTCGTCGATCGGATCGGCGGCGTCCTGTTCCAGGAGCCGGAAGCGTGGGCAGCCTGCCAAGTGGGACAGGTTCCGCCGGCTGCCGGTGATGAAGTTGTCGACCGCGACGACCTCGCATCCAAGCTCGAGCAGGCGGTCGCACAGGTGAGAGCCGATGAACCCGGCTCCACCGGTAACCAGTGCCTTCAAAACTCCCTCCGAGCGCCTCTCCAGGTGCGCCGGGGCGCACGAGCGCGGAAATTCTACCAGGGGGCCGTGACCGGCGAGAGGGAGGCGGAGCTACGGCGCCGGTCCGTGCTCCTGCACCTCCTGCTCGCTTGCCTGGCGCGACGCGGCGTGCGCTGCCGCGAGCGTGAGCCAGAAGCAAAACGCCAGGTCCACCAGGAAGTACGAGTTGTCCCCCAGGCCGTGGACGACGCAGTCCGCCATACTCCCCAGCGCTCCCAGCGCCAGCAGCCGCTGCTCCAGGCTGGCCGTGGCCCGCCGCCAAGCGCAGCGGACGAATGTCCAGAGCAGCCAGAGGAACGCGGCAAGCCCCGGCAGCCCCAGCGCGAGCCAGAAGTGCAGCACCAGGTTGTGCGGGTGCGAGAGGTTCGGCTCGGCGCTGGCGCCCGGTGGCAGGTACTCCTGGCGGTACAGGTACAGGAAGTTGTCCAGACCGATGCCCAGGATCGGATGGTCGCGCAGCATCGCCAGCGACGCCTGCCAGAGCTGCAGCCGGACGAACGTGGTGCTCGCCCCCGTGGCGTTCAGGTGCGAGACCACCCGCTCCACCTGTAGCAGCGGCACTGCCGCCAGCAGCCCACCCGCCGCTGCCAGCGCCCCCCAGAGCAGCGCCCGGCGGCCCAGGCCGAGTAGCACCACAGCCAATCCGGCCGCGGCGCCCAGCCAGCCGCCCACCGAGAAGGTCACGGCGTCGGCCAGCGCCAGCGCGACGAACGCGGCGCCATACCCCAGCCGCCGCCAGCCGCCGAGCAGCAGCGCGCCGGCGAGCGCGAACGGCAGCGCCCGGCCAAGCAGGAGCGCCAGGTTGTTCGGCGACTGGTACAGCGCGCTCACCCGCCGCACGCCCTCGATCTCGGTGGTGCCAACGTTCAGCGCGTACTGTCCCAGCCCGAGCAGCGCCGCGCCGGCCGCGCCGATGAGCAGGCCCTCCACCAGCCGCCGCGCCTGCCTGGGTTGGGGCGCGAGCCAGGCCGCCAGATAGAAGAACAGCAGCGGCTCCAGAATCACGGTGCGCAGCTCGCGCAGGGACAGCCGCACGTACTGGGTGACGAGCAGCGAGAGCAGCGCCGCGGCGAGGAAGAGGGCAGCCGGGCCATCGAACGGCGTCGGCCGAAGGCGCAGCACGGGCGCCGCTCCACGCAGGCGGTCCGCCAGCAGCCGGGTGCCGATCGCCGCTGCGCTGAGAAGCAACGTCGTCTCGGGCAGCGAGATTTCCAGGCTCCCGAGCGCGCGTGGGAGCAGGTACAGGGGTAGCGTCGCCGGCACCAGGACCAGCGCGGCGCGGGGGCGCCAGATGGCGAGAAGGAAGAAGGCCCAGGCTCCCACCAGACTGAGGGAAAGGGCTGGGGCCAGCGCGTACAGCGCCAGGCAGGCCCCCAGCACCATCTCGACGCGCCACAACCCGGACTCCGCGTCGTCGGGCGTCTCCCGGACCTGGGGCGCCGATGATGGCGTGGTAAACCCGGTCGAATGCACAGGCGCACGATAGCACGGCCCGCGGCGCGGCTGGCGGACGCGGTGATCTCCGCCACGTTTTTACACAGCGCTAATACGCGGTCAACTGGCACAGGCTAATCTTCAGAATCAGCGAGGAGCGGCCGAGTGTCTCGCCGCCCCGGAGACGGTATCCATGAGCCAGCCATCCCTCTCCTGCCCGGCGCCGGTGCCGGCAGCGATCATCTTCCTCCGTTCCAACCGCGCCTGGACCCGGGCCGACCGTAGCCGGGCGCACGCCCGCCCCGCAGCCTCGGAGCGGCCCTTTGCCCTGGTAACACGCCAGGGCCTGGTCGACCACTTGCGCGCGCTCGGCAATCCGCTGCTGGCCAGCGTGAGCTGGAACCGTGAGCGAGTTCCGGTCAGCGAGGCGCTGAAGCGTGCCGAGCAGCTTCCGAGCGACCGGCGGGTGGCGGTGCGTGATGACATGGTGTTCGTCGCCGAGCGCTAACTGCGTCGCTCCTGCCGGGCGCACCAGCGTCGTACAGCCCCGCCACGCCCTGTCTGCTGCCTACCCCCTCGTCCCGGCCCGAGCAAGAGGCCCGCGCGAGCTCCAACGGCCGCCCGCCTGAGCTAACGCGGTGAGCGCCGCCAGCGCTGGCGGGGGCCGCACCGTCTCGGTGCGGAGCGGGCACTATAATGGGGGGCCGGAGGTGTGCCGTGGAGCCCGCCGTCGTCGTCAGCGCCGTTCGCACTCCCATCGGCCGCTTCGGTGGCCAATTCCGCGACGTCCGGGCGGCAGCGCTGGGCGCCGTCGCGATCAAAGCCGCCATCGAGCGCGCCGGCGTCGACCCGGCCGAGGTCGACGAGGTGATCTTCGGCCACGTGCTGGTCAACGGCGAGAGCCCCAACGTCGCCCGCCTCGCCTGGCTAGAGGCCGGGCTGCCGGAAACGGTCCCCGCGTACAGCGTTGACCGCCAGTGCGGCTCGGGCTTGCAGGCGATCATCAACGCCGCGCTGCTGATCCAGACCGGCAACGCCCAGGTTGTCGTCGCCGGCGGGGCAGAGAGCGAGAGCCAGGCAGAGTACTATACGGTGGGCGCGCGCTGGGGCGCCCGGCTGGGCGATGCTCCGTTCTACGACCGCATCAGCCGCCAGGGGCTAACGGTCTCCTGCCCGGAGGCATACCCGCTCACCCCGAGCATGATGCACAGCTCGGAGAACCTGGTCGACCGCTACGGCATCACTCGGGAGGAGGCGGACGCTTTCGCCCTGCGCAGCCAGCGCAACGCCGCCGCGGCGATCCAGGCCGGGCGGTTCGTGGACGAGATCGTCCCGGTGCCGGTCCCGCAGAAGGGGGGCACGGTGCTGGTGGAGCGCGACGAGCACCCGCGGCCGGAGACGACGGCCGAGGCGCTCGCCAAGCTGCCGGTGCTGGTCGGTAAGGTCCATACCGCCGGGAACTCGTCCGGGATCAACGACGGCGCCGCCGCCTGCGTGCTGATGAGCGCCTCCCGTGCCCGGCGCGCGGGGCTGGAGCCGCTCGGCACGGTGCGGGCGTTCGCCGCTGCCGGGGTAAACCCGACGCTGATGGGGCTCGGGCCAGCGCCGGCGATCCGCAAAGTGCTCCAGCAGACCGGCCTGCGCTGGCAGGACATGGATCTGGTGGAGATCAACGAGGCGTTCGCGGCGCAGGTGCTGGCCGTGCTGCGGGAGCTGAGGGTGAACGAGATCGAGACCCTGAATGTGAACGGCTCGGGGATCTCGCTCGGCCACCCGCTCGGCGCCACCGGGGCGCGCATCACCGCGACCATGCTGCACGAGCTGCGCCGCCGCGGCGGACGCTACGGCCTGGTGTCGATGTGCACCGGCGGCGGCCAGGGCGTGGCGGCGCTGTTCGAGCGCGGCACCTAGCAGACGCGGAAGGATGGCGAGGCGCGCAATGGAGATCACGAAGGTCGGCGTGGTGGGCTGCGGCTTGATGGGCTCGGGCATCGCCGAGGTGTGCGCCCGAGCCGGCTACGATACCGTGGTCCGCGAGGTGAGCCAGGAGCTGCTCGACAAGGGGCTGGACCGGATCCAGCAATCGATGCGTACCGCGGTCGACCGCGGGAAGCTGGCCGCCGAGCAGCGCGACGCCGCGCTCGGGCGCCTGCGTGGCACCACCAGCCTGGAGGACCTGGCCGACCGCGACCTGGTGATCGAGGCAGTGATCGAGAACCTGGAGGAGAAGCGCCGGGTGTTCGAGGCGCTGGACCGGGTCACCCCGCCGCGTGCCATCCTCGCCAGCAACACCTCGTCCATCCCGATCATTCAGCTCGCCACTGCCACCCAGCGCCCGGACCGGGTGCTGGGGATGCACTTCATGAACCCGGTCCCGGTGATGCGGCTGGTCGAGTTCGTCCGGGCGCTGACCACCAGCGAGGAGACGCTGGAGACGGCGCGCACCTTTGCTGAGTCACTTCCCAAACGCGTCATCGTCTCCAAAGATCGCGCCGGCTTCATCGTCAACATGCTGCTGGTGCCCTACCTGCTCGGCGCGATCCAGATGTACGAGCAGGGCTTCGCCAGCCGCGAGGACATCGATATCGGGATGAAGCTGGGGACGAACATGCCGATGGGGCCGCTGGAGCTGCTGGATTACGTCGGGCTGGACACGACGCTGTATATCGCGGAGATCCTGTTCGACGAGTACCGCCGGCCGGAGTACGCCCCGCCGCCGCTGCTGCGGCAGATGGTCCGCGCCGGCTGGTACGGCCGCAAGAGCGGCCGCGGCTTCTACAACTATGCGGCGGGCGAGCGGCCGCCGTCCTGAGCGCTCGCGTCGGCTACTCGACCATCCAGGGCGGCACGGCCGCCAGCCCCTGGACCGCGAACGGCACCTCCAGCAGGGTGGGGCCGGGCTGCCCCAGCGCCTCCCGGAGCGCATCGGCGAGCTGGTCGGCGGAGGCGAGCCGCGTGCCCCGCGCGCCAAGCGCCTGCGCGAGCGCGGCGTAGTCGGGCCCGGCGATGTCCACCCCGATCCGCCGGCCGCCCAGCTTGCGGTCCTGCAGCACCTGCAACGCGCCGTAGGCGCCGTCGTTGAACACCACGACCACCAGGTCCAGCCGCTCCTGCGCCGCCACCGCCAGTTCGGCACAGGTGTACAGGAAGCCACCGTCGCCGCACAGCGCGACCACGGGGCGCTCCGGCTGGGCGATCCGGGCGCCAATCGCCGCCGGAAGCGCAAAGCCGAGCACGCCATACCCGCCCGGGTGCAGGTAGGTGCGCGGCTGGTACGTCTCCAGCGCCACCATCGCCCAGTAGCTGACCAAGGTCAGGTCGTTGGCGATGATCCCATCGCGCGGGACCGCGGCTCGCACCGCGTCCAGCACCTGGAGCACCGGGCCGGCGCGCTCTTCCAGGTAGCGGCGCTTGTCAGCCTTGAAGCGGGCGGTGTCGAGCCAGCAGCGCGGCCGGGCCGGCTGCTGGCGCAGCGCAGCCAGAAGCTGTCGCAGCACCTCGCGTGCGTCCCCCACCAGTCCAACGGTGGCCGGGCGATGCCGGCCGATCACCCGCGGGTCGATGTCGACCTGGATGAGCGTCTCCGGGAAGTCCCGCCCCTCGTGCGCATCGGTGACCAGGTCGAAGCGGGAGCCGACGACCAGTGCGGCGTCCGCCTGCCGCAGCAGCGGCGGCACCAGCGGCAGGCGCCCCCAGCCGTCGCCCAGCCCCAGGGGATGGTCGTCCGGCACCGCTCCCTTCGCTTGCAGGCTGGTGAGCACCGGGGCTTGCAGCCGCTCGGCGAGCTCCAGCAGCTCCGCGCAGGCGCCAGCGCTGACGGCGCCGCCCCCGGCGAACAGGATCGGCCGCGCGGCCCGGAGCAGCAGCTCTGCCGCGCGCGCCACCGCCTCGGGAGCGGCGGCCGGCCGGGCGAGCTCCTGGGGCGGGAGTAGCGCCGCCTCGCCGCGGCCGCCGAGCACGTCCACCGGCACTTCCACGTACGCCGGGCGGGGCCGGCCGGAGCGCGTCGCCCGCACCGCCCGCTGGACCGTGGCCGGGATATCGGTGACCCGGGTGGTACGCGCGGCGAACCCGGTCACCGCCGCGGCGACCTCCAGGCTGTCGCGCAGCTCGTGGAAGTCCTCCACGTTGCGGTCCAGCCGGTCGGAGGGGATCTGTCCGGCGACGAGCACCAGGGGTGAGGAGTCGGAATACGCCTGGCCGACCCCGGACAGCGCGTTGGTGACGCCAGGCCCGGGAACGGTGATGCAGGCGGCGACCCGGCCCGAGGCACGGGCGTAGCCGTCGGCCATGTACGCCGCGCCCTGCTCGTGGCGCGGCACCACCAGCCGCAGCTCCGGGCAGTCGTACAGCGCGTCGAAGATCGGGTGGTTATGGGTGCCGACGATCCCGAAGACGGTGTCGATCCCCTCTGCCCGCAGCGCCGCCACTACCGCCTGCCCGCCAGTCATCTCCTGCATCCCGCACTCCCGTACCCGAGACTGTCCGGTCAGTGTACGCGGGTGGGCCCACGGCCGGCGGCCGGCTCCCGGGTCAGGATGTCCGCCGTTTGAGATAGGAGTCCTTCACCGCGATCTTGCCGTCGCGGAACTCGAACAGGTCCAGTCCGCGCTGCTCCACCGGGCTGCCGTCCGCGAGTGTCCCGGTCATGGTCCATTCCGAGATCCCGCGAGCGCCGAACACCGCGTGGCGGATCGGCTCGAAGCGCACCCCCTGGATAGTGCGCATCACGTCCTCGAACGCCGCGCGCACTGCCGCCTGGCCCTGGTAGCGCGTCCCGTAGGGTTCGGGGCCGGACGAGCGGTAGAAGACGCAGTCCTCGGTCATGTGGGCCATGATCGCGTCCAGGTCGTGTCGGTTGAACGCCTCGGCGAAGCGCTCCAGGAACGCGACGTCCACCGGCTGCTGCTGTACGGTCGCCACGGCTCATCCCTCCCAGCCAGATGTCTCGGCTCCAGGCTACCACGCTGCTCCCCATGCTCGCAGCAGGCCAGCGGGAAACGCTGGACCGCGCTACAATGGCCGCACAGCCGAGACATATCGGCGAGCAAGCACGTGGGGGACGGCATGCACAAGGACAGCGTCAACTGGCGCGGCTTTATCGAGGCCGTGGTGACCCCGATGCGCGAGGACGGCAGCATCGATGAGGAGGCGTTCCTGCTCAACCTGGAGCAACAGATCGACGAAGGCGTGCACGGCTTCCTGATCGTCGGCTGCACCGGCGAGCACTGGGCGCTGGCGCCGGAAGAGAAGCGCGACCTGTTCCGGCTCGCGGTCCAGCAGGTGAAGGGCCGGGTGACGGTGATCTGCGGGGTGAGCGCGAACAACACCGCCGACGCGATCCGGCTGATGCGCTACGCCTACGAGGCCGGCGCCGACGGGGCGATGTCGATGCCGCCCGCGGTCGCCACCCCGAACGATCGCGAGATCGTGGAGTATTTCAAGGCGATCACCCGGGCGGTGGACATCCCGGTCCTGGCGTACAACATCCCGTCCCGCCAGGTCGTGAACATGAAGCCTGAGCTCGTGAGCAAGCTGGCGGACATCCCGAACGTCGTCGCGATCAAGGAGTCGTCGGGCGACCCGGTGCAGATCGTAGAGACGATCCGGGTCGCGGGCGACCGAATTCGCGTCTTCGTCGGCTACGACACCGGGGCGCTGTTCGGGATTGCGATGGGCGCCTACGGCTGCATGAGCATCGGGGCGCAGGTCATCGGCCGCCGCGCGGTGGAGCTGATCACCGCCAGCCTGGAGGGCGACCTGGCCACGGCGCGCGCGCGGCAGTTCGACAGCTATCTGTTCTGGAAGCACTTCGGCTCGCCCGCGGTGGGCAGCTTCCCCGCCTGGCTGAAGGAGGCGATGAACCTGCTTGGCCGGCCGGGCGGCTACCCCCGCGCGCCGATCCTGCCGGTCACCGACGAGGAGCGCGAGCGGATCCGCGTCGCCCTGCGCGAGCTGAACGCCACCCCGGTGACCCCGCGGGCGCCGGCCACGGCCTCGCGCTGACCGGTCTGGCGGGAGCGGGGAGCATGCAGGGGATCCGCGGGATCATCCACGCGACCGACTACCACACCGGCGGCCAGCCGGTGCGGGTCCTGACCGGCGGCCTGCCCCCGATCCACGGGCGGACGATGCGGGAGAAGGCCGACTACGTGAAGCAGCACCTGGACTGGATCCGCACCGCCGTCTGCCACGAGCCCCGCGGGCACCGCGACATGTTCGCGGTAATCCTCACCGAGCCCTGCCGACCAGAGGCCGACTTCGGGGTGATCTGGATCGACAACCCGGGCATCTATATCGGGATGTGCGGCCACGGCACCTTTGGCGTCGCCGCCATGCTGGCCGACCTCGGCTACGTCCCGCGCGACCAGGACCCGATCGCGCTGACGCTGGATACCCCCGGCGGGCTAGTGCGCGTCTCGATCCGCCGCCAGCCGGGGCCGACCACCACCGCGCTGGAGAACGTCCCGGCCTTCCACCTCGCCTCGGCGGTGGTCGACGTGGCGGGCGTCGGCCCGATCCCGATTGACGTCTCGTATGGCGGGCTGTTCTTCATCCAGGTGGATGTGGAGACGCTCCCGCCGAGCCTGGACCTGACCCGAGTGGAGACGTTTGTCCAGCTCTGGCCGCGGCTGCGCGAGGCGACCGCGCGGGTGGTGCCGCTCTGGCATCCCGACCCGGCCGTGCAGCTCGAGTACACCAACTCGTTCTTCTACCAGCGGCGCGAGGGCGGGCGGCAGGTGAAGAACGTGATGGTCTACGGCGACGGGCAGATCGACCGCTCGCCCTGCGGCACCGGCACCTGCGCCTACCTGGCGCTGATGGTGGCGCGGGGCGAGCTGCGGCTGGGCGAGTCGATCACTATGGCCGGCAGCCTGGGGAGCCAGTTCCAGGGCCGGGCGCTAGCGGAGGTAGAGATCGCCCCTAACCGGCGCGGGATCCGGCCGGAGATCAGCTCGCCCGCCTTCCTGACGGGAACGCACCAGTTCATCCTCAACGATGAAGACCCGCTGACGCTGGGCTTCGAGCTGCCCACGGCCAGTGGCTTCCAGGTCCCCGCTCCCGCCCGGTAGCCGGCGCGCTGCTGGCGTGGCGGCGCATAGCGGGGCGCGCCGAGGCTCCACCCCCTGGCCTCCGCGCTGCCGCGCACGCGCCCCGCCAGCGCGTGTAGGATGGCTGCCACAGACCCGAGGGGGCGAGGAGGCGGGCCATGAATGTCGCGGAGTCCCTGGAGCGGATGAGCCGCTACTTCCCCGACCGGACCGCGCTGGTGTACCGCGAGCAGCGCTGGAGCTACCGCGAGCTGAGCTGGCAGGCCAACCGGGTGGGCAACGCGCTGCGGGGGCTGGGGATGGGTGTGGGCGACACCGTCTGCCTGCTGCTCCCCAACGGCCCAGAGTTCGTGCTGGCCTACTTCGGGCTGCTCCGGCTCGGGGCGGTGCCGGTCTCGCTCAACGTCATGCTCAAGCCGGCGGAGATTGCCTACATCGCCAACGATGCCCGGGCAGCGGCGTTCATCGCCCACAGCACGCTACTAGACAACGTCCCGGCGCCCGACGAGCTGCCCACGGTGCGGCTGCGCGTAGCAGTCGGCGCGGCGCCGGAAGGGTTTCTGCCCTTTGCCCGGCTGCTGGACGGGAGCACGGAGCTGCGGGCGACGGACCTGGAGCCGGGGGCGCTGGCAGCGATCCTGTATACGTCTGGGACGACCGGCCGCCCCAAGGGGGCGATGCTCAGCCATGCCAACGTCGTCTCCAACATGCACGCGGTCGCCCACCACCTGCGGATGTCGCCGGACGATCGCACGCTCTGCTTCCTGCCGCTGTTCCACTGCTTCGGCCAGAACTTCATCCTGAACGCCACGCTGAACGCGGGCGCAACGCTGTACCTGCACGAGCGCTTCGTCCCCGACGACGCGCTCGCCGCCCTCAGCCGAGACCAGATCACGCTCCTGTACGGCGTCCCCACGGTGTACATCCTGCTGCTGAACCACCCGGAGCTGCGCCGCGAGGCGCTGCCGGCGCTGCGGATCAGCTTCTCTGCTGCGGCGAGCCTGCCGCGAGAGGTCGCCGAGACCTGGCAGGAGCGTGTCGGGCTGCCGATCAATGAGGGCTACGGGCTGACCGAGTCCTCGCCGTTCGCCTCGTACAACCACGAATACCGCTTCAAGCCGGGGACGGTCGGGACCCCGATCGAGAACGTGGAGCTGAAGGTGGTGGACCTGGACGGCCAGGAGGTGCCGCCGGGCGAGCTAGGCGAGATTGTGATCCGTGGCCCGAACGTGATGCTCGGCTACTTCGGCAAGCCAGAGGAGACTGCCCAGGCGCTGCGCGGCGGCTGGCTGCACACGGGCGACATCGGCCGGATGGACGACGAGGGCTACCTTGCGATCGTCGATCGGGTGAAGGACATGATCAACGTCGCTGGCTTCAAGGTTTGGCCGCGCGAGGTAGAGGACGTGCTCTTCCAGCACCCGGCAGTGCGGGAGTGCGCAGTGATCGGGGCGCCAGACGCCGTGTCTGGCGAGGTCGTGAAAGCCTGCGTCGTCCTGCGCGAGGGGCAGCAGGTGACCGCCGAGGCGCTGATCGCGTTCTGCCGGGAGCGGATCGCCAGCTACAAGGTGCCGCGAGCGGTGGAGTTCATCCCGGCGCTGCCCAAAAGCCCGACTGGCAAGGTGCTGAAGCGCGAGCTGCGCCAGCGCCTGGCGGAGCGGGTCGTGCCGGAGTAGCGGGGCGCCGTTGACTCGTATTCAGAGTGCTTCGATAATCGGGACAGGTGCCGCCGCGTATGCGTCCACCCGGCTCTCCTACGCGGCGAGTCTTGCCCCTCGGAGGTGTTCAACCAGCGCATCGCCGCTCGAACTGTCGCTGATCGGCCCCTGTCTTTTGCGGCACGGAGTGAACGATGAAACCGCCTCCCTTTGACTATTTCGCCCCACGCAGCCAGCCCGAGGCGCTCTCGCTGCTCGCGCAGCACGGAGACCGGGCCAAGGTGCTCGCGGGGGGCCAGAGCCTGATCCCCTTGCTCAACTTTCGGTTGGCCCACCCCGAGGTGCTGGTCGACATCAATCGAATTCCCGAGCTGGACTACGTGCGCGAGTGGGATGGCGGGGTGGTGATCGGGGCCCTGACACGCCAGGCGACGCTGGAGCGCGCGGAGAGCGTGCGCGCCCGCCTGCCGATCCTGTCGGAAGCGGCGCACCTGATCGGCCACCTGCCGATTCGCCACCGGGGCACCGTAGGGGGCAATCTGGCCCACGCCGATCCGGCGTCGGAGCTGCCGGCGGTGATGCTGGCGCTGGAAGCTGAATTCGTCCTGGCTAGCCAGCAGGGCAGGCGCGTTATCGCCGCCGACCAGTTCTTCACCGGCATGATGACGACCGCGCTCCAGCCAGGAGAGCTGCTGGTGGAGGTGCGCGCCCGCGGGCTGCCGGCCAGCACCGGCGGCGCCTTCACCGAGATCACCCGCCGCCACGGCGACTACGCCCTGGTGGGCGCAGTGGCGCTGATCACCCTTAACGCCGTCGGTCGCTGCGAGCGGGCGCGACTAGCACTGTGTGGCGTCGGCCCGACCCCGCTCCGAGTTCCCGAGGCCGAGCAGATGCTCATCGGCGAGGTGCCGGCAGGCGATCTGCTGGTCGCGGTGGCCGAGCGGGCCGCAGCCGCCACCGACCCGCCCAGCGACGTCCACGGCTCGGCCAGCTTCCGCCGCAAGCTGGCGCGGGTAGCTGTTCGCCAGGCGATTGAGACCGCGGCGGCACGCGCGGGAGGGTAAGAGCGATGGCGCAACGTATACCGATCACTCTCACCGTCAACGGAATGCAGCATGAGGTGGCGGTGGAGCCGCGGCGTCTGCTGGTGGATGTGCTGCGCAATGACCTCGGGCTGACCGGGACGCACATTGGCTGCGAGCAGGGCGTCTGCGGCACCTGCACGGTGCTGGTCAACGGGGAATCGGTGCGCTCCTGCCTGCTGTTCGCGGTCCAGGCCGACGGCGCCGAGATCATGACCGTGGAAGGGCTGAGCCAGGGCGATACCCTGCACCCGCTTCAGGAAGCCTTCCGCGAAGCGCAGGGGCTCCAGTGCGGCTTTTGCACCCCGGGGATGCTGCTGATCGCCTACGAGCTGCTCAGCACCAACCCGGCGCCGAGTGAGGCGCAGATCCGGGAAGCGGTGTCAGCCAACCTCTGCCGCTGCACCGGCTACCAGGGGATTATCGAGGCGGTACAGCTCGCCGCCGCGCGCCAGGCAGTGACCGCCGCCCGCTAGGAGGGAGCGATGGCAGTAGCCCAGCATACCTGGATCGGCAAGGACATCCCGCGGCTGGAAGACCCCAAGCTGCTCACCGGCCGCGCCACCTACAGCGACGACGTGAAGCTGCCGGGGATGCTGGAGGTGGCGGTGCTCCTCAGCCCGCATGCCCACGCCCGCATCGCCCGGATTGATACCAGCAAGGCGAAGGCGCTCCCCGGGGTAGTGGCGGTGATCACCGGGGAGGACATCGTTAAGCACACCAACCCGCTGCCGCGCTTCTGCCCCGAGGAGGTGGTGGAGTACGCGCTGGCAGTGGGCAAGGTTCGCTACGCCGGCGAAGCGGTGGCCGCCGTCGCCGCGGTAGACCGCTACCGCGCCGAGGACGCGATCGGCCTGATCGAGGTGGAGTACGAGCCGCTGCCACCGGTTACCGATCCGTTCGAAGCGATGAAGCCGGAGGCGCCCAGGGTCCACGAGAACCTGCCCAGCAACCTGGTGTTCGAGAAGACGCTGTCATTTGGCGACGTGGAGGGCGACTTCGCCACAGCGGACCGGGTGATCCGCCGCAGGCTGCGTTACCACCGCGCCAGCGCCCAGCCGCTGGAGACAGCCGGGGCGGTCTGCCAGTACAACCCCGCCACCGGGCGAATGGACGTCTGGTCCAACACCAATATGCTGAATTACGTCGGCTGGCTGCTGGCGTTGACGCTGAAGCTCCCGCCGAGCAAGCTGAATCTGATCCCGATGCACGTCGGGGGGAGCTTCGGTTCTAAGCACATCCTGGCCAAGGTGATTGCCATTGCCGGTACCCTGGCCAGGCTCACCGGTCGCCCGGTCAAATTTATGGAAGACCGGGTGGAAAACCTGATCGCCTGCGAGAACCTGGCCTGCGACCGCTACTACGACGCCGAGCTGGCGGTGACGAACGACGGTATCTTCACGGCGCTGCGGATCAAGGTGGTTGATGATTACGGCGCCTACTTCCAGCTCAGCCATGGCACGCACGGCAACGCGCTGGCGCAACAGACCGGCCCGTACCGCATCCGGAGCCTGGAATACAGCGTTCAGTGCGTGCTGACCAACAAGTGTCAGCAAGGGGTGTTCCGCGGCGCCGGCTCCGACGCCGGCAACTTCTGCCTGGAGCGTCTGGTGGACGCGGCGGCAGAGGAGCTAGGGATAGACCGGATCGAGATTCGGCGGCGCAACTTCATTCAGCCGGAGCAGTTCCCCTACAAGACCCCGGCTGGCAACATCTATGACAGCGGTAACTACCCGGCGGTGCTCGATAAGGCGCTCCAGATGGCCGGGCTGGATGAGCTACGTAAGCTGCAGGAGCAGGCGCGGCAGCAGGGTCGGTACATCGGGATCGGCCTGGCGACGGCGCACCAGCGCAGCGTCTATGGCCCGACGGAGTTCTGGTTCTGGGGCGCTGCCCCCGGGCTGACCAGCGTTCCCGAGAGCGTCGGGATTAGCGTCGGCCCCACCGGGGATTTCACCGTAACCCTGTTCTCCCCCTTCTGGGGCAACAGCCCCGAGACGGTGTGCGCCCAGGTGCTGGCCGAGGAGTTCGGCATCGACCCGTCGAACGTCACGATCGCCTACGAGGGCTCGATGCATGGCCTGCCCGCGGCCGGACCGGGGGGCAGCCGGATGACCGTGATGCTCACCGGGGCGATGGTTGGCGCGGCGCGCAAGCTGAAGGACAAGATGGCGCGTATTGCCGCCCACCTGCTGGAAGCGTCCCCGGAAGACATCATCTTCCAGGAAGGCAGGGCGGTCGTGCGCGGCGTCCCGGAGAAGTCTCTCAGCTATGCCGACATCGGCTTCAAGGCGTACTGGTTCCGTCTGGACCTGCCGCCCGGCATGGAGAGCGGGCTGGAGGCGCGCCACACCTACGACCACCCCTACCTCACCCTGCCCTCTCCGGACCGCAAGGACCTGGGCGCCTTCTACCCAATGATGGCGCACGGCGCCCACATCCCGGTCGTTGAGGTCAACCCCGAGACTGGCCAGGTGACGATCCTGCGCTATGTCGCGGTCCACGACGTGGGGACGATCGTGAACCCCAAGAGCCTGCGCGGCCAGATCGCCGGCGGGATCACCCAGGGCATCGGGATGGCGCTGTTCGAAGAGTGCGTGTATGACGAGCAGGGCCAGCCGCTGAGCTCCAGCTTCATGAGCTACCTGATCCCCACCGCGATGGAGGTGCCGAAGTTCGAGATCGGCCACGTGGAGACCCCCTCCCCCTTCACCGAGTACGGGGTGAAGGGGGGTGGCGAGGGCGGAAGGATGATCGCGCCCGCGGCGCTGGCGAGCGCGGTGGAGGACGCGCTCAGACCGCTAGGGGTAAAGGTGGACGAGGTGCCGATGACCCCGGAGCGGATCGTCCGCTGGGTGGAAGCGGCCCGGCAGTCTGGCTGACGCTACGTGCGGGGGTCGGAGGGAGCAATCCCCCGACCCCCGCCGTCTACCGCTGCTGTTCCCTTCTGGCACGGAACTCGGCCCGCGCCTGCTCGATCAGGTCGCACACTAGCTCGCCGCTCCGCCGCTACTTGATCGCGAGCGGGTTGAGCGGCGAGCCAACGGCGCCAGTGATCGGGAGCGGTGGGGCGACGAACAGGAACTCGTAGACGCCGTCCTGAGCGCAGTCGCGCGCCAGGTCTTCCAGGTAGAAGATCTCTCCCACCAGCAGCCCCATGTTGACTACGATCACCAGGTGCAGGGGCTGGAACGCTCCGGCCAGCTCGTTGGGGCGCACCTCTACGCCCCAGGTGTCGGAGGCGATCCCGGCGAGGCGCTTCTCGGCGATCCAGGGTGCGGTGGTAAAGGAGAGGCCCGGCGCATCGCCGGCCGGGTACGGCCCCCAATCCCCCTCGCGCAGCCGCCGCCCCATCTCCCCGGTGCGGATCAGCACGATGTCACCTTCGCCGATCTCCACCCCGGCCTGGGTAGCGGCGGCATCCAGATCCTCGCTGTAGATCGCGGTTCCGACCTCCAGGTAGTCCAGACCCTTCAACCGGGCGATGTCCAGCAGCACGCCCCGCGTGACCACCTTATCCTTCAGCTTCTCGATGCCGTTGCGCGCAGCGCCAGCGCTATTGACCAGACGGGCATCGTAGCCGTTGTACATCTTCCCATGGCGGAAGATGTGGCTCAACCCGTCCCACTGCGTCCCAGTTTGCAGATACATCGTGATCGTGTCGTCGGCGTAGCCGAAGCCGTAGGGTCCCTGCTCGAAGTCCAGTACGCGCTGATTGCCGGCGACGTGGTCCGTGCCAGTAGCGACCATCTGGTGGATCGGATTCACCCGGCCAAAGCGCCCCGTCTGTGGCCCCTTGCTGTCGAAGGGCAGCGCCAGCGAGATCACCTTGCCCTGGCGCACCAGTTGCGCCGCCGCCACGATCTTGGCCGGGGTGATGTAGTTCAGCGTTCCGATCTCGTCATCCGGCCCCCACTTGCCCCAGTTGCGGAACCGCTCGCAGTACTCCTCCAGCAGTGCTGGCGTGACTTCCGGTCGTGCCATGGCGAGGTACCTCCAGACGTGTCCCGAGCCGTTGGGCCGTAAGGATCTCCAGGCCTTGCCATCGTTTCAAACTGCGTCGAAGTAGTCAAGACAGAGCAGGCGCGGATGGCGGCTGCCAGGGCTTCGTGGGCCACGGTGAGCATTGTGCGAAGGATCGGGGCGCCCGGCGCGCTCGCGCTGCGCCTGTGCCCGCAGAGAGTGGGACGAGAGGCTAGCTGGCGGGCTCGTCGGTACGGGTGAGGGGCTCCAGCCGCGGCCCGACCGCTTCCAGCACCGCGCGGGAGGTGGGGGAGAGCTTTTCCAGTGACAGGCAGTAGCGGACCATCTTCAGCATGACCATCGCCTCGGCCGGGCTCAGCCAGAGCGGGCGCTCGGGCTCGCCGTTCTCGCCCTGGCGGGCGATCTTCAGGTCCGGGCCGCAGCCGTCGAAGCTCAGCGTCCCGTGGTCGGTCACCAGGAGGATCTGGCCGCTCGCGGGGTCGTAATCCAGGGTCGTCGCCATCTGCTGCCGTCGCTCCCGCCCGTCCAAAACACTACCGTTAGCGTACCACAGCCGCGCGCGCGGCTAGCTCGGCGACGCGCGCTCGCCCGGCTCTGGCGTTGCTCTGCCCGGTTCCGACGTCGCTGTCTCCGCTGGCTCCAGGTCGGACCAGGAGATCGGCTCCAGCGGATAGCGGTCCACCCGCAGCCGCCGGCCAACGACGTCGGCCAGGGAGGTGGCGGGCACCACGTCCGGCTCGACGCGCTCGAAGCGCCGCTCTGTCCAGCGGACGTCGGCCGGGCTGAGCGCCTGGCCGGCGCGCAGGACCCGGGCAGCGACGACGTAGTCGCGCACCATCGGGCTCCGCTCTCGGGGAGGCGCGTTTGGATCCGGCTCGTCGGGCCAGAGGCCAAGAGCGCGCAGCCCGCGGATCGCCAGGTAGCCGGCCAGGAAGCCGCCGACATGGGCACCGTAGTCCACTCCGGCCGGGGAGAACTGAGCGCTGAGGCCGCCAAGGAGCTGCAAGCCAAACCAGGCGAGCAGCGCGCCCCAGGCGGGAATGCCATAGATCGGCGCGCTCTGGGTGAGCAGCGCACCCAGGAGGGTCCAGGGCAGCAGGAGCAGTACCCGCACCTCGGCCAGCGGGTGCAGCACCAGGTAGGCCGCCAGCACCGCCGAGATTGCGCCAGAGGCGCCGATCCCCGGCACGTCGGAGCCGGGGCGGGTAACGACCGAGGCGAGCCCGGCGCAGACGCCGCCGGCGAGATAGAACAGCAGGTAGCCGAGGTGGCCCAGCTCGTCCTCGACGTTGTCGCCAAATACCCACAGAAAGAGCATATTGCCGGCCAGGTGCAGCAGGTCGGCGTGCAGGAACTGGTGGGTGAGCAGCGTCAGCGCGGCGCCACGCGGGTCCGCCAGCAGCCGCGCGGGTACTAGCCCCCAGGTATCGACGACCAGCCGCTGCCCGAGCTGGCCCGCGGCCGTTTCGTAGCCGAAGGCGACGATGCAGGCGGCGACCAGCGTCCAGTTGACGAACGGCGTCCGCCGGGTGGGAAGTTCGTCACCAACGGGGAACACGGCGCCTCCCTACTGGAACGCACCGCGCAGGTCGCTCGCCGGTAGCTGCTCGGGCCTGGCGAGCGCCCCCGGGCGGGAGGGATCGTACTGCCGGAAGAAGCGCGAGCCGCGCTGCTCCTGCTCGACGTCGGGCGGCAGATTCTGGCCGGTCAGCACACTCTTGAGCACGTCGCCGAGCAGCAGCCACTGGGTCGTCCCGCTGGCGGCGTCGAACTGGAGCACGCCGCGCTGGAAGCGCTGGTAGACAAAGTTCGCATTGCCGGGATCGCGCGCCGGCTGGCTGGTCGGCAGCCCCCACAGCTCCAGGTCCATCAGCGGCAGCAGCCCTTCGTTGCACGGCCCTGGCCCGAAGGCGTCGGCGCAGGTCACCGTACCGAAGAACGTCCGGCCGAAGCCGACCGGCAGCCCCTCCCAGCTCTCCGGGGCGACCTGGCGTACCCAGGTCGGCGCCAGCGCGCCGAACTCGGGCATGGTGGGGGACGGCGCCTGCCGGATCAGCGCCGGGTCTGGTGCTGGCAGCGTCGAGCCATTGAGGTGAAGCAGCGGCAGCATCTCCGGGTCGAGCAGGTTCATCAGCCGGACACTCCCGTCTGGCCCGAGCTGCAGCGCCGCGCGCTGGAACAGTTGCACCTGGCTCCCCAGCAGGAGAAACTCGTTCGAGATCGGGTAGCCGAAGGTGCGAACGCCACCGCGGTGGTCGAACAGGTCCAGGAACGGCAACAGGCTCACGGTGTAACCCGTTTCGAGAAAGAAGCGACCACCCAGCGCCCGTGCCTTGAGCGCTCCCCAGACACCTGGGTCCTCGCCTCCCAGCCGCCACCAGCCCACCCCGGCCAGCCTGTAGCGGCCTACCAGCGCCAGCTTCTGGTCGAGCGTCAGCCGATCTTCATACCACACCTCGTGCTGCACCCCGGCGTCGTCCTGGTAGCGCAGCATCGTCCCGGAGCGCTCCCAATCGTAGCTGGGCGCGGGAATGTTGTGCGCCTGCTCCAGCGCCAGCGCGTCGGCGTAGGTGACGGACTGCCCGCGCGGCGCATCCGCCTCGTTCTGCGGGGTGGTCGGATCGTCCGGGAGCGGGTCGGTACGCCAGTCGAAGCCGTAGCTCGGCAGCCCGAGCACCAGGCGAGCGGAGGGGATGCGGGTGACGGCGAAGTCGAGCACGTCCTGTAGCCAGGGCAGCGGCGCCACCGGGCCGGTGCTGGCCGAGCGCCCGGTGCGGAAGCCGTAGCCCATCAGGAAGACGAGGTCGGCAGCCTGGCCGAGCGCCGTGTAGTCGAAGCCGCCGGCCCAGCCCGCGTGGGTGTCCTTCGTCTGCGCCGCGACCGCCACCGCCAGCGTCCGGTTGGGGCCCAGGCGCGCCTTGGCGTCGCGGACGAAGCTGGAGTAGGCGTCGCGATCCGCCGGGGCGAGGTCCTCGAAGTCGAGCACCACGCCCGCCCAGGGTCTTCCCAGCGCCGCCAACGAGGCCAGCGCGCGCTCGCGCGTCGGCGGATCGGTCAGAATAGCGTGCGCGGCGTCCTGGTCGAACCCGGCGTTGGTCACCTCCAGCAGTGCCCGGCCGCCGAAGCCGGCCAGCAGGTCACGCACCTGCGGCTCGGTCGCGTCGTCCAGCGTGCCATCCTGGCGCAGACTGGCGGTGTGGCTGGCCACCACGTCCAGGTCCCCCAGGTGCGCCTGAAGCGCCTGGAACGAGCGCGGATCCCAGCTTACGTAGGAAGCCCAGCGCAGAAACGCCGCTTGCACCCGAGCGGGAGCCGGGCGAGCGGCCAGGGGCAGCAGGAGCGCCGCCAGCAGGCTGAGCGCCCAGAGCGAGGAGAACAGGCGAGCAGTGGACATGTCGTGACACAGACGCGGCGGATCCCACGCGGCCGCGCCCGTTTACGATACGGAATCCGCCAGGCGGCGCCGAGGATTTCCGGCCCTACCCCTGTCGCCGCGCTCACAACCCGCCTAGCGGCCTGTCCTCAGGCCCAGAGGTCGGCCAGAGGGAGCGCCAGATCGGGGAAGGGCAGGGCAGAGAACAGCCTCTGCCCCTGGGCTTGCGCCGCCGGGACGTACTCGCCGCCCTCCACCCGATAGGCGACTGCCTGCCGGCTCTGAGGATCGACCAGCCAGGAGTGGGGCACCCCGTCGCGCTGAGAGAGCTGCCGCTTGAGGGTTCGATCCCGTCGGGCCGTCCGCGGGGCCAGCACCTCGACGACCCGGTCCGGCGGCCCCTGGGCGGAGGCCTCCTGGATGCTCCCCTGCCGCTGGCGCGAGACGAACCGCAGAGCGGGCTGGCCCACCATCGGCTCGCTCAGCCGCACGTCGCAGGGACCAGCAGGAGCGTCCCCAGGCCGAGGCGGCGAACATGGCTCTCGAGCAGGACGTACAGCTTGCCCACCACGCGCTGGTGCGCGGTGCCCGGGGTGGGATTCACCTCTAGCTCCCCTCGTACAGCTCGTACTGGTTGAGATCGTCCGGCAGCGTCAGGTAGTCCTGATAGGTGAGCCCCGACGCGTAGGTTCCGGGCGTGGTCATTGCTGTCCCCAGCTCGCTGGCTCTCGTCGGTCGAGGCCAGTATAGCAGCGGCCGGGAGCACTGCCGCTCCCGCCCTGAACCGGGTAGAGTAGGTCGCTTGGAGGAAGACGCCGATGGCCCGCCGCTTGACCCGCGACCACCACCTGTACGCGTTCGATCCTACGCTCCCGCCGGCGATTGAGCTTGAGCCGGGAGAGGTGCTCACCGTCGAGACGCACGACTGCCGCACCGGGACGATTGTCCGCGAGGACCAGCTGGCCGATCTGACCGATACCAGCCGGGTCAACCCGGCGAGTGGGCCGATCCGGGTACTGGGGGCTGAGCCGGGTGATCTCCTCGCGGTGGATGTCCTGGAGGTGCGGGTGGCGGAGCGCGGGCTGATGGTGGTGCGCCCGGGCACCACCGCCTTCCGCCATCGCTTTCAGGAGCCGCGGCTCAAGATGGTCCCGATCCGCGACAGCCACGTTCTCCTGAGCGAGCGGCTGCGGGTGCCGCTGCATCCCATGGTCGGGGTGGTGGGCGTGGCTCCAGCCGCGGGGCGAGTGCCGAACCTGTACGGCGGGGACCACGGCGGGAACATGGACACCCGCATCATCACCAGCGGCAGTCGGGTGTATCTGCCGGTGTTCGTTCCCGGGGCGCTGCTGGCGGTGGGCGACGTTCACGCCGCGATGGGCGAGGGCGAGGTGTTCCTGAGCGGGGTGGAGATCGCCGGAGAGATCGACCTGCGGGTACAGGTGCTGAAGGGGGTCAGGCTGCCCACCCCGCTGGTCGAGACCGCCGAGGTGATCGCCCCGGTCGCGACCGGGGCGACGCTGGACGAGGCGGCCGACCGGGCGCTGAATAAGGCGCTGGACCTACTGCTGGACCTGGCCGGCCTGGACTTCTACGACGCCGGCCGGCTGCTGTCCGCCGCGGGTCATCTCAGAGTGAGCCAGTACGTCCCGCCCACGGTGCTCCACTGTCGGGTCGAGCTGCCCAAGAGCATCCTGGCCCAGCTTGGCTTCGATCTGCGGCGGGCGCTGGCAGCCGGATGATCGGCCCTGGCGGAGCGCCGCGACGCCGTCAGGCGAGCACGTCGACGTTCTGACCCAGCGGTGGCACGGGCGCTGGCACCGCCGGCGGCAGGTAGGGGAGCGCGGCGCTGCCATCTGCGCTGAGGAGCTGAGCGACCAGCGCCCCGCCGAGCACCACCGCGTCAGTGCTCCAGGGATTCAGCAGCGGCGGGGCGGCAGCGGAGCTCTGCGCCAGGGACAGGTTGAGGACCTGCGCCCCCTCGTCGGCGCTCAGGATGCCCGCCTGAGCGAAGGTGTTGAGCTGAGCATAGCTGGCTGTGCTCAGGCTGTCCATGCATCGACCTCCCGGTGTCCGTCTCCCCGTCCGCCTGGCGGAGTGATTGGGCCGGCCGCCCCGTGACAAAAGTGGCGCCGACCACACCGCGGGCGAAAACGCCGCCCCGGGATACGGCATCTGTCACAAAATGGAGGCTGGCGGTGTTTGAGATCGTGGGTGCGGCGAGGGGCCGGAGCCACGATCCCGCGAGCAGGAGTGACGGTGCTGGGTACGGTTGAACCGCCGCGGCCGTCAGTCGAGGCAGCCGATCGTTTCGACGAGCTGTTCGAGCGGCTGTACCCGGAGCTGTTCGGGCTGATCTACCGGGTGCTGGGCGACCGAGCGGAGGTGGAGGACGTGCTCCAGGAGGCGTTCCTGAAGCTGGTAGATGCCCCGATCCTGCAGCGACCCGACGCTGAGGTAGCCGCCTGGCTCCGGCGTGTCTGCCTGAACCTGGCGGCCAACCGGGCTCGCGCCGAGCGGCGCGGGCAGGCGCGGCTGGAACGGGTGGGCCGGCTGGAGCTGGCCGCTGCCGAGGGCGATCTGGCGAGCCCGGCCCGGCTGGTGCTGCGCGACGAAGAGCAGGCGGAGGTACGCCAGGCGCTGGCGCGGCTCCCCGAGCGCCAGCGCCTCTGCCTGCTGCTGCGCCACTCGGGCTACTCCTACGCGGAGATCGCCGCTGTCCTGGGCGTCGCGCCGGGGTCGGTAGGAACCTTGCTGGCCCGTGCCGAGCGGGCGTTTCGTGGCAGCTACCTGGAGTGGAGCCATGACGTGTCCTGAGCCCGGTTTGCTGCGGGCGTGGCTCGACCGCGACCCGGCGAGCGACACGCCCGACCTGAGTGGCCACCTGGCGGCCTGCCCGCTCTGCCGGGCAGCGCTCGACGAGCTGCGCCAGGTGGCGGGTCTGGCGGCGGTAGCGGTGGGCGCCCTGGCCCCAGACGCGCTCCCGACCGCCGCGGCGGTGGCGCGGGCTCGCGCGCGTCTACGGTGGGCGCAGCGGGCCCGCGCCACCGCCGCTGAAGCCCCTATCCCTGCCACAGGAGCCTCCCCGATGCGCACACTCGCTCGCCCGTTCCAGCACTGGCGCGCCGCGCTGGCCGGCCTGGCCGCCGCGCTCGCGCTCGTCTTCCTGGTCGGCACGCCGGCCGGACGCGCCGCCGCCCAGCAGTTCCTGGCCCAGTTCCGCAGCCAGCGCTTCACGGTTGTCACCATTGATAGCCAGGAGGCGCAGCGGCCCTTCCTGGACCTGGAGAAGCTCGGCACGATCTCGGGACTGCCCAGGGATCACCCGAGCACCACGGTGCAATCCTTGGCCGAGGCGAGCCAGCGCGTCGGCTTCGCAGTGAAAGCGCCGGATGCCGCGGCGCTGCCGGCTGAGCTCGCCGGCGCCGAGCCGACCATCCAGGTGCTGCCGGCAACGCAGGTGCGCTTCACGCTCGATCGGGCCAAGACGCTCGCTTACCTGAAGTCGACCGGCCATGGCGAGGTACAGGTGCCGCAGCGGCTGGATGGAGCGACGCTGGTGGTGAACGTCCCGGCGATGGCGCTGCTGCACTACGGCCAGACGGCGAAGGATTACGGCCAGGCGGTGAAGGAAGGCACGCGCCAGATCGGTCCGACGCTGGTGGTCGGCCAGTCGGGGCTCATCACCGCCGGCACCGAGGGCAACGTCTCGCTGGACGAGCTGCGGGATTTCCTGCTCAGCCTGCCAGGCTTCTCGCCACGGACAGCGCGCCAGCTCAAGGCGATCAATGATTGGAAGAACACCTTGCCGATCCCGATTCCAGCCGACCTGATCAACTGGCGCGAAACGACCATCGCCGGCAGTCCCGGGCTGCTGCTGGCTGATAACTCCGGGCTGGGCAGCGCCGCCATCTGGCAGCGCGACGGCCGGGTGTACGGCGTCGCCGGCACGCTCAAAGGCGACGAGATCCAGCGTGTCGCGAGTAGTCTCCACTAGCGCCCCGGGCGTGGCGGCGGAGGCTCCCGCCGCCACGCCGGCGGTCGAAACGATCGGGCTGCGCAAGGAGTACGGCCGGCGCGTCGCGGTGCAGAGCCTGTCGCTCACCGTCTGGCCTGGGGAGGTGTTCGGTTTCCTCGGGCCGAATGGTGCCGGCAAGTCCACTACGGTGAAGATTCTGGTCGGGCTGGTCCAGCCAACCGCCGGGCAGGCGCGCATTTTCGGCCAGCCAGTGAGCGACCTGCGGGTCCGGCAGCGGGTCGGCTACCTGCCGGAGCACTTCCGCTTCCACGATTGGCTCACCGGGGTGGGGCTGCTCGACTTCCACGGCCGGCTGGCCGGGCTGTCCGCGGCCGAGCGCCGGCGGCGCATTCCCGAGGTGCTCCGCCGAGTCGGATTGGCGGAGTGGGGGCAGGATCGCCTCCGCGGCTATTCCAAAGGGATGATGCAGCGGATCGGGCTGGCGCAGGCGCTGCTGCCCCACCCCGACCTGGTGCTGCTGGACGAGCCGACCTCGGCGCTGGACCCGATCGGCCGACGCGAGGTGCGGGACCTGATCCGCTCGCTCCGCGCCGACGGGGTGACGGTGTTTCTGAACTCCCACCTGCTGAGCGAGATCGAGCTGGTCTGCGACCGGGTCGCTATCGTAGACCGCGGCCAGGTCGTGCGCAGCGGCCGTCTGGCCGACCTGATGGCCGCTGCCCCGGAGCTGCGGCTCACGCTGGACCGCGTCGATTCCGAGCTGCTGGCGCTGCTCGGCCGCCACGGCGAGGTGCTGGCGGTGGAGGCGACGACAGTGACCCTGGGCGTGAGCGACCTGGAGGCAGCGCCGCGGGTGGCCGCGGCGCTGGTCCGAGGCGGCTACCGCCTGTATGGCCTCGTCCCCGCGCAACGCTCGTTAGAGGACGTGTTCGTGAGCCTGGTGGAGAGCCGCGAGCCGTGAAGGCGCTGGTGATCACCCGTTTCACCCTGCAGGAGGCGATCAGCCGCCGACTGGTGCTGGCCGGCCTACTGCTCAGCCTGGTGTTCCTGGCGCTGTTCGCTGCCGGCTTCCAGTTTCTCTACACTCGGGCGCTCGAAAGCGGCACACGGAGCCCGGGCTCGCTGGTCCAGGTCTTCGCCGGCGCGGCGCTGACGGTGCTCGGGCTCTATGCGGTCTACTTCCTGTCCAGCTTCCTGGCACTGTTCCTGACAGTGGGAGCAATCTCCGGCGAGGTGGATTCCGGAACGCTACACGCAGTGCTGGCGCGACCGATCAGCCGGGCGGAATACGTGGCCGGCCGCTGGCTCGGCTTCGCCATCCTGATCGTGCTCTACGTGGCAGCCATGGCCGGGGCGCTGCTGCTGCTCGCCCGCCTGTTCGCCGGCTACGAGCCGACCAGCGCCGAGCGGACGATCGCGCTGATGCTGCTGTGCGCGCTGGCACTGCTCACCCTGAGCCTGCTCGGAAGCACGCTCCTGTCCACGCTTGCCAACGGGGTGGTAGTGTTCTCCCTGTTCGGGCTGGCCTGGCTGGCCGGGATCATCGAGTTCGTCGGTGATGTGCTGCCCAACCAGTCCATGATCGACCTGGGGATCGTGGTGAGCCTGCTCATCCCCAGCGATGCGCTCTGGCGTGGTGCCTCGTACTACGCCCAATCGCCGGCGTTCCTGCTGGCCGCCAGCGCTGGCCGCGGCACGTTCCCCTTCGCCTCGCTCGTCCCGCCCGCGCTGCCCTTCCTGATCTGGTCGGCGCTGTACACACCCGTCCTGCTCCTTGCCGCGGTGCTCGCCTTCTGCCGCCGCGACCTGTAGCCTCGGCGCAGACAACACACGGGCCGCCCGGCCGATCGGCCGGGCGGCCCCATAAGGCAGGAACGCCGACAAGGTTAGGCCGAAGCCGCAGCCTTCACCTGGATGCTGCGGGGCTTGGCGTGCTCGGCCTTGGGCACGGTGATGAACACCAGCCCGTTCTTATAGACCGCCTCCACCTGGTCCGGGTTGATCGCATCCGGCAACTGGATG
>Ga0070741_10001640_pt1 | contig 66031 bp, 63 predicted proteins | sample Coa_R1_4_FD_66440 | JGI IMG/M metagenome (GOLD analysis project Ga0070741, IMG submission 66440) | Surface soil microbial communities from Centralia Pennsylvania, which are recovering from an underground coalmine fire - Coalmine... | ecosystem: Environmental > Terrestrial > Soil > Unclassified ...
AAAAGCACCAGAAGCGATGCCTCTCTTGGTTACGCTTCTTGCAAGGAAATGTCAAGGCGCTGGCATCGGTGATCGAAGAAATTACAAAATTCCGAAGAGCGCGAAATTTCTCATCGGAACCACAGCGACCACACCACATCCACCGCCGTGTGGGTCACAAGGGAGGCAAAAATCTGGCGTTCCGCCCTCCATGCTCGACCGTAAAAAATTCCCGCAATACTCGCCAGCAGCACGTATCGCCAATTGAAACGCGAACCGTGGTTAAAATGCGATAGTCCGAACAGCGCTGCGGTAACCAACAGCGCCGCCCTCCTTCCGATCCTCGTCTCAAGCAGGTTTTGCAGAATAGAACGAAAGAAGAGTTCCTCGGGAATTGCGATCAGAAGAAACGTCAGGAGCAGAGCGGCCACAACATTGCCCAAGTGTGGCAAAGCTCGGTGAAAATGAATGAATCCCGTCAACTCGCCGATGAGCAGAGCCAACGGCAAAAAGAACGCCCACTCCCGCATTCCGATCTTCAGCGATGACCACGCAGGAACCAGCCAATATCCGGAACCCTCCATCGCCCGAATAACCAGAAAGCAGTACAGCGCAACATCGGCAAGAAAGAGCTTCGGCAAAAACGCCAGCTCCGGCGGCCATGCACTTCCCAGCCATTTCAAATAGTAGGTCGCGGCGATGATTGCGAGCACCGCGCCGTCTCGCCAGGCCATCTGATTCGCCAGCTTTGCCCATTCCAAAAATGCGGCCAGCAGAACCGGAAACGCGACCACGATCAACGCCGCCCGCCAATTGAAGATTGTGGTTCGGGCGGCGAATGCGAAATACGAAGTCGACAGGAGCCCGGCACAGCAAACCCTTATCGCTGAGGGCAAGTTTCGCAGTGGTTCTCCCGCGGCAAACCCAAAAAACCACAGCGGCGCCAGCAAAATAGCAAAGTTCGCAAATGCCCGCGGGAAAAGGCTTCCCAACGAAATCGCCAGCTCCGAGCCGTGAAAACCAAACCAGAGCACGCACATCAGCCCCGCGTAGACTATCCCAGACAACACCGCCGCCAAAGGCTTCAACTTGATTACCTCAATCTCGCGATTGTAGTCGGGCCACACTTTACCGCGTGTAAACTAAAACCCGATGGCGCACATTCGTCCGGCGTTTCGAATCGCGAGGCTGGCATGACCTGTGACTTGAAGGTCAGTGTTGCCGGCATCGAGCTTAAGAATCCGGTCATCGCCGCAAGCGGGACCTTCGCCTACGGCGTCGAGTTCGAGGACGTTGTTCATCTCAACCGTCTGGGCGGGCTAGTTGTGAAAGGGCTCTCGTGCGAGCCCATCATCGGCAATCCGCCGCCTCGCTTGTACGAGACCGCAGCCGGCATGCTCAACGCTATCGGCCTGCAGAACATTGGCGCGACCGCGTTCATCCAGGACAAGCTCCCCAAATTGCGCGAGATGAAAGATGTGGTCGTCATCGCCAACGTCTTCGGTTACACCCGCGAAGATTATGAGCACACGATTCAGATCCTGAATGAGGGCGAAGGCATCGCTGCCTACGAATTGAACGTCTCTTGCCCTAATACGCAGCATGGCGGCATTCAGTTCGGCAGCGACCCCCGTTCACTGGATGAAGTCGTCACCACGGCAAAGCGCCACTCTCAGCGTCCACTGATCGTGAAGCTTTCGCCGAACGTCACCAGCATCGGCCAGATGGCCCACGTTGCGCAGGAAGCCGGAGCCGATGCGCTCTCTCTGGTGAACACCTTTGTCGCCATGTCGATCGATGTCGAGACTCGCAAGCCGCGCATTGCCAACATCACCGCCGGACTCTCCGGGCCCGCAATCAAACCCATCGCCGTGCGCATGGTCTACGAAGCTTCTAAGTCGGTGCAGATTCCGGTGATTGGCATGGGCGGGATCTCAACCGCAGAGGATGTCGTCGAGTTCATGCTCGCCGGTGCCACTGCCGTTCAAGTCGGCACCGCCAGCTACTGGGACCCGCGCGCTACCGAGAAGATCGTTTCTGAACTAGGCGAATGGTGTGATCAGCACAAGGTCACACGCATAGCCGAACTCACCGGCGCTATGACGCTGTGACTTTTCATCGCGCCGCGCATCGAATAAGAGCTGAGCAGTGAGCAACGAGCAACCAATAAGATTGGGATCGCTCGTAGCTCACGGCTCATCCCTCGTAGCCGAAAGATTCTAAGGAGTCCATCATGTCCACAGCCACATTTGCGGCCGGATGTTTCTGGGGAGTCGAGGCCACATTTCGCCAAATCCCTGGCGTTACTTCAACTCGCGTCGGCTACACCGGCGGCGAACTTAAGAATCCAACCTACAAAGACGTTTGCACCAACCGCACCGGGCACGCCGAAGCCGTCGAAGTTGACTACGATCCGGCGCAGGTTTCATATGACGACCTGCTTCAGGTTTTCTGGGAGAACCACGACCCTACGCAACTGAACCGCCAAGGCCCGGACTTTGGCACTCAATACCGCTCGGCAATTTTCTACCACTCGCCCGAGCAGGAGCAGGCTGCGCGCAAATCCAAAGAAGAGTTGGAGAAGTCACACCGCTTCAGCCGCCCGATCGTGACCCAAATCGTGCCGGCTGTCACGTTTTACGAGGCAGAAGACTACCATCAGCAATACTTGGAAAAGCGCGGACTGGCCAGCTGCCACATCAAAGCTTGACTTTGTGAGTAAACCGGCGACGTCCGCCTGCAAACGCTACCAAATCAGCTCGTTACCTCAGGGCGGCGCTGCCTAGGACCCCGTCAATTTCACCCTCAAATCCTCGGGCAATCGTTGCCGTATTTCCGCCGGTAGCCGGTCATGCACGTGCCGCGCGCCCACCCGGGCGACATCGACCACGGTCGCTGGCGCCGGAGTTGCCACTGCTACTCCCAGCCAGATCAAAGCCGAAAGAGCAAAGCCTGCCAGGGCTGCCAACTCCAGGATCAATGTGTGTCGGGGTGCGAAATGATGAATCACTCCGAAAGCCAGAAGAAATACCCCTGCCGAGACCGACGCCAAAACGATCAGCCCGAGATCAATGCCCCGGTGAAGCCGCTGCCGTGATTGGCAATGTTGACATGCGGCAAAATGCGCCTCGTAGTCGCCTCGCATCTCCGGCGCAATGCCAGAGATGTCGTATCGCCAGCCCGCCAGAATCTTTCCAACCACGGGATCAATGCAGACGTTCATATTGAATCATTAAGTATCCAGTCATCGAATCATTGAAAACCGGGTAGAGTTTTCACTGAATGAATGTCTCAATGACTGAATGACTAGCTTGCTACAGCCGGATCGTTTCCATCGGCGCATCCTGCGCGGCCAGCATCACTCGGTTGCGGATGAGCGTCATCTGCGGGCCGAGTGCGTTCTCCGCCGCACGCAAGGCAATCTCAGGATGATTGTTTTCCTGGGAAATATGCGCCAATACTATGTACGATGCGCCACCATCATAATATTGCGCAAAAAATTCAGCCAGACTCTCGTTCGATAGGTGGCCTACCCGGCTCATGACCCGCTGCTTTACCGACCATGGATATGGCCCCACGCGCAACATCTCCAGATCGTGGTTCGATTCGATTATCAGTACATCACAGCGCCGCAGGTGGTCGCGCACGCTGGCGGGCATGTAACCTAAATCCGTCGCAATCGCTACCTTCGTTCCCTCTGCGCTGAAGGTGAACCCCACCGGATCGGCGGCGTCGTGCGGGATGGTAAACGGAGTTACGGTGATATCTGAGATCTGAAAGGGCCGCCCCGCAGAAAACAATTCCAATTTCCCCAACGACGGCAACCCGCTCGATTCATCCCGTAGCGCGCGCGCCCATGCTTGATGTGTAGCGCCGGTCATGAACACCGGGACATTTAGCTTCTTCGCCAGGGTTGCCAGGCCATAAACATGGTCCGAGTGCTCGTGGGTAATCAAAATGGCAGAAATTTCTCGGGGATCGCGGCCGATTGATTTCAGTCGCTTGAAAGTTTCGCGGCAGGAAATCCCTGCATCGACAAGAATGCGCGCCTTTGCGCTTTCGACAATCGCACTATTACCCCGGCTGCCGCTCGCCAGCACAGACACGCTCACGCCCATGCCCCGCAGCATACCCTTAACTTCTGTGGAAACGGGAGTACCTTCCGGGTTAATCCGCTACCTTAGAGTGAACCTTTAAAACCTGGCCACGCATTTACGAGGATTAGGACGATCAAATAACGATTTCAGGTCTGTGGAGATCGTCACCTTTCGCATCCCAAAAAGAATCAAGAGAGCTTGGAGCTAAAATCGTGGATTGCCTTTGTTTCTTGCTTTATCCGTGTAGATCCGTGGCAATGATTTTTTTCGGCTAAGGCTTTTTCAATAATTCGTTCACTCCTTTGCGGCCGAAGGCTCCGCTCAAGCAACCCACCGTGCCTGCAACAAATGCGAACCCACATGCCCATATCTGCGACCGGTCTGGTCTTTGTGACCAATGAACATAAGCGGCCACTTCCGCGAGCGGCACCCAAATGGCGACCGCGACCATCCATCTCCACGGCCTGCGCGGGCGAATGAACCCGAGCACAGTCGTTGCGGCGAGAATGAATACCACGGTCACCAGGAAATCTTCAATTCTGTTTTCCAGCAGACCCGCACAAATGCCGAGCAGGATTGCGAAGAAATAAACGACTCCCTCCGGCTTTTCCATTACTGATACTTGTAAAAACCCCTTCCTGATTTTCTCCCCAGCCAGCCGGCATCGACCATCTTCACCAGCAATGGACATGGCCGGTATTTCGGATCTCCCACGCCGTTGTGCAGCACTCGCATGATGTCGAGGCAAACATCTAGCCCAATAAAATCCGCCAGCGTCAGCGGTCCCATGGGATGGTTCATCCCCAGCTTGAACACCTCATCGACTGCGTCCGCCGTAGCCACTCCTTCCATCACCGCATACATGGCTTCATTCAGGAGCGGCATGAGCACGCGGTTTGAAACGAATCCCGGCGCATCGTTCACCTCCACCGGAGTCTTCTCCAGCTTCACCGCAAGCTCGCGAACAATCTGAAACGTTTCATCCGATGTTGCCAGGCCACGCACAATTTCCACCAGCTTCATTACCGGCACGGGATTAAAAAAGTGCATGCCGATAACTTTCTCCGGCCTTTTCGTCGCCGCCGCAAGTTTTGTGATCGAAATGGAGGACGTGTTTGAAGAAAGAATCACCTCCGGCCGACAGATTCGATCCAGATCGCGAAGCAGTTCCGTCTTGATCTCCAGCCGCTCCGAGGCTGCTTCCACAATGAAATCGCAGCCAGACAACATCGAACGATCAATGGTTGTTTCGATCCGCTCCAGCGCTTCCTTCTTCCTTGCTTCGTCGCTCTTCCCTTTCGTAATCTCGCGATCGAAGTTCCTGCCGATGTTCGCCAGCGCGCGGTCAAGGAATTGTTGTTGAACATCGCAGAGCACGACGCCAAAGCCGGATCGCGCAAATACGTGCGCAATACCATTGCCCATTGTGCCCGCGCCCGCAATCCCCACCTTTTGTATTGCCATAACAGTCTTCCGGCTCACGAAAACTCAAAGTCTAGCACCGAACCTAAAGCCCGATACCCAAGCCTACAGCATGGGGCCCAGCAACTTCCCACTCCCGCGCGTGTTTCCACCAATGACCGCACTCGGGACGACGATGCGGCGAAAGATTCTGGCCCGCCGCCCCGCAGGAGGAACTATGAAGAAAAAAATCAGAATGGCAGCAATGTTCGTCGCCGCGGTTGCGGGGACTGCCGGAATTGCTTCCGCTCAGGACTACCGCTACTACGACAACGGTAATCGCTATTACGACCGGGATGACTACGGTCAATGCGCTCGCGTCGCCCGCGAATTCGGCTGGCGCGATGGCTCCCAGGTCGCCCGCGAGGACATGTGGCGTGGCAAGCCGTTTAACCCGAATCCGCGTGGCCCCTATGACGACGCCGATCACGGCTATCGTCGCGCTTTCGGCAGCATCCACGAGTATCGCGCGAACTATTCGCAAGCCTATCGCGCAGCCTACGAGAACGCGTTTCGTGGGCGTCGCTATTGGCGCTAATGGTTGGGGAGGGAGGCAGAGGTGACTGCCTCAGTAGGCGCGGGCAAAAAAGTAAACCGTCATGCCCGCGCCTACCGCGATCACGAACCGCTTGATCCACGCTCGCGGCAACCGCAATGAGTAATGCGCCCCGAAGAATCCGCCGAGTGCAGCCCCGCAGATCATCACTGCCGCCTGCGGCCAATACACCGCGTGTTTAACCATGAAAATCACCACCGCAATGCCGTTGGTGGAACTGCTCAACACAATCTTGAAAGCGTTCATCTCATGAATGTCGGCCATCCCGAATACCGAAAGCATGGCCAGGATCACGAATCCCATTCCACCGCCGAAATAACCACCATAAATTCCCACCAGTAACTGAAAGAATGAAGCTCCTAGAATCGCGCTCTTCGTAGGGTCCCGCGCAACCTGCGAATCGCCTCCGCGCGTGAGTTTCGGCCCGAACACGAAAAGTAGCACTGCAAATAACATTAGCCACGGCAAGATCTTCAGAAACCTGTCGCCCGGCGTGCGCAGCAACAAAAGTGCGCCGATCACTCCTCCCGCCATGCTGGCGCCGGCCAGCGACACCAGCACGTGCCGCTGTACTTTCAGGTGATGACGAAATGCTCCGCCGCTAAACGCCAGTCCGCTCCAGAGTGCCACCGTATTGGTGGCATTTGCAGGTACTGCCGGAACCCCGGTAAACAGCAGCGCAGGGAAGGCAATAAAGCTGCCGCCACCGGCGACCGCGTTCAGCGCCCCGCCCAGCAATGCAGCGAAAAACAGTGCGACCGCGTTCTGCAAATTGAAGAAAGGTAGTGCCAAGCATTTACGTATATCAGACTGTCCCGTTTCCTGATGTCTTGACCAAGAAACAAGTCCTCATTTGTGGCAACTCCCATTGCAGCGGCCAAAAAAAATCGCCCGCAGGTTCGCGGACGATTTCTGAACCACTTCAGCTGCGGCCTATGTCCCGTAGCTGGCGCTGCCGGGTTCGCGCTTCTGCTCGGACATTCGGTCACGCATGCGGTCACCAAACTCCTGTACTTTGTTCGAAAGGGTGCTGCGCGTCTCTTCGCCACTTGCCGGCGCCAGCAGCATTCCGACGCCAACCCCCACCCCAATTCCAATTAGCAGCGCGGCCGCGGTGCTCAATCCGCGATGGTCTTCGCCCCGGATCACATCCGTAGCCCTGCCGGCCCGACGCGAGGCCTCGTCATAGGTGTCCTTCGCCCGGTCTGTCAGATCATCAATCCCGTCTTTCAGTCGTTCACGCAATGAATCCAGCAAGTACACGCCCGTGCCTACCAGTATGTTCGACAATACGTTCTCTTTTCTGAATCTCATCCCAAACCTCCGCCTAATGTTAATTTTTGCAATAAGTTTGCGAATATGAAGATGCCAAACTCCCCTTTGCCGGTTGGAACGATTTCAACAGGAACAGCGTCATTTCCAGCAGCTCACGCCGGTTCAGGGCTGCCCAAGCGTGGTACTATCCGGCCAGTGGCCGCCAGAAACAATCCGGCAGCGGTTTTGCCTAAAGCTTTGCCAAATAAAGACCGCGTGGTTTCAGCTGCTCCGGTCGAAGATGATTCCTCATTTGAGCTGAAGCTGCGTCCCCAGCGGCTCGGAGAATTTATCGGCCAGCCCAAAATCAAAGAGAACCTGGCCGTAGCCATTGAGGCAGCGCGCTCACGTGGCGATGCTCTCGACCACGTTCTCCTATACGGCCCGCCCGGCCTCGGGAAAACTACGCTGGCCACCATTATTGCCAATGAACTCGGCGCCGCTTTTCAGCAGACCTCCGGGCCAGCGTTGCAAATTAAAGGTGAGCTCACAGCAATTCTCACCAATCTGCGCGACCGCCAGGTGCTCTTCATCGACGAAGTCCACCGCCTGCAACCCGCGCTTGAAGAAATTCTTTACTCCGCTCTCGAAGATTACAAACTGGACATCATGATTGGCCAGGGTCCAGCCGCCCGCACCCACACCATGGACGTTAAGCCCTTCACCTTCGTCGCTGCCACCACCCGTGCCGGCCTGCTCTCGAGTCCCTTGCGTTCGCGCTTCGGAATCGTCCTGCGGCTGGAGTTTTACAGCCATGAAGATTTGCGCATCATCGTCGAGCGCTCAGCGGAAATCCTCGGCGTTGGCATCGACCGCGAAGGCGCGCTCGAAATTGCCAGCCGCTCGCGGGGGACGCCTCGCATCGCCAACCGCCTGCTTCGCCGCGTGCGTGATTACGCCCAGGTCCGTAGCTCCGGCAAAATCGACCTGCCGACTGCTCAGGCGGCACTGCAGATGCTCGAAGTCGACCGCTACGGCTTCGACGAAATCGACCGTCGGCTGCTGCTCGCGATCATCGAGAAATATCAAGGAGGGCCGGTTGGTGTGAATACATTGGCCGCAGCTCTTGCCGAAGAGCCCGACGCAATCGAGGAAATTTACGAACCGTTCCTGATCCAGATTGGATTTTTAAATCGCACTCCTCGCGGCCGCGTAGCCACCCAGCTTGCCTACGACCACTTCGGAATCACTCCCAATCGCCGACAAAGCTCCTTGTTTTAAGCCCTAAGAAATTTCCCGTACCGTGCTTTTAGCGGAAGCTGGCGCTCCGCAAGGTCTGCCGGAAATCGGCGCCCTCCATTTTTACGATACGGCACATTTCGTGTAGACGGGAGCGCATCCGTTCTCCGATGCGATCGCCGAGAGTTTCTCCTCGAGCGGCACGCTGGGCGCGTGCAAATTCCGAAGTTCCTGAGTCGCGGGCGGCATCGTCGGGGTAGTTAGTGGTGATGATGGTCGTGCGGTTATCGTTGTAGCGGGTATTGAGAATCAGGCTCACGGTGTCCCATACCCATTCTGTGGGCTTCACCGCGCCAAGTTCGTCGAGCACGAGAACTTCGGTCTCGAACACTGGCCGGAGGACTTCGAGTTCCGTGGCCTTGACGGAGTGGTTGTAGGAATTCTGAATCTCTTTAAGCAGTTCGCGGTAATCATAGAAGAGAGACGGAATGCCCTTGCTTAAAATCAGTTCCTTGATGATTCCAACAGCGAGATGCGTTTTGCCGACCCCGATGCTGCCGATGAGGAGCAGGCCGGTGTTGTCCAGCGGATATTCTTCCACGAATTTGCAGGCCGCCATTCGCGCCGGCGCCAGGTGGCGATGGGGGCCGTCGAATTCAAAGTTTGAGAGCTCGCAGTGCTCATAGCGCTTGGGAATGCGCGCCGAGGCGAGTAGCGATTCAGCGCGGGACTTAATCCGGCACTCGCAACGAACTACACGACGATCGGAGTTCGAGGACTTCCATCCGCTTCCACCACAAACGGGGCAAACTTCCGGGGCAACTCTCATGAATAAAGTCTCTGATTTGAATGTGCACCGCGCGGAGGAGTTTGCGCAAGAGCCCCGGGCGTGATTCTCTGTGCACATCCTGTGGAGTTATGGAAAGGTTGTGGAGAAGTTGGCGGACTACTATCGATGGAGTCAAAATCCCCACCCTGTTTCGCAAATGCGCGAGACCAGGACGAGGCACCCACAAAAGCATGTGTGGCGCGGAGTTTCACGTGAGGGGTTATCAAATCCGGCATCTGGCGCGGATTTTCACAGTTGACAATGAGAAAAACGGGGAGCTAAATAGCTTCCGGCGAGTTTCCACGCTCATTTGCAGAGCCTCAGCCTCGATGCTGGATCGTGGCGACGAGGAAACCCTCCCCAGGAGCTAAGATGAACAAAGCGGATCTCATTGACCGGATCGCAGAAGGCTGCGGCATCAGCAAGACCCAGGCCGCAGGCGCAATCGACACGGCGGTTACAAGCATCACGGGCGCACTAAAAAAAGGTGATCGCGTTGCCTTGATCGGGTTTGGAACTTTTTCAACCTCTCAGCGCAAGGCGCGGAATGGTCGTAATCCGCAGACCGGCGCGACGATTAAAATCGCCGCACGCAAAGTGGCAAAGTTCACGCCAGGCGCAGAGTTGAAGAAGGCCGTCAATCGCGGCAAATAGGCTTCGGATTATTGAGCACGGCAGGGTGAAAGCCCTGCCGTTTTGTTTTGTTCCGAACTTCATTGGCGCAGATAACGCAGATGAACACGGATCAAACCTCCGAACATTCACCTTTTGGGGTACAAGCTTTCGAGTTCGTGCTGTACATTCGCGGAAAGCTGGTCCATGTCACGGAGACTAAGACCCGCGGTCGAGATCGGATCGCCGACTCGCATCTCAAGCGGACGACTCTTTATGTGGTAGGTGTCCATAGGCAGAAGGTCATAAGTGCCCACCAGCGCAATCGGCACAACGTCCACCTGGGCTTTGATGGCCATGAAGAATGCGCCGGGAAGAAAGGGCTGTATCCTGCCATCGGCGCTGCGGCCCCCCTCAGGAAAAATTACCAGTGGCATTCCGTTCTTCAAAGTGCGTACCGCAGATTTAATCTGCCCGACTGATTTTGCCGGATTCTGCTGATCGACGCACACCTGCCCGGAGCGCTTCAGGTGCCAGCCGACGATCGGGTAAGAGAGCAATTCCTTCTTGTGCACGATACGAAACTGAAATGGAAGGCAGGCATACAGCACCGGAATGTCGAGCGCGGAAGCGTGATTGACCGCGTATACGTGGGTTCGGGATAGGTCGATTTTCTCCAAGCCGACTATTTTCACCGGCGAAAAAATAGTCTTCAGAATCAGTTTGGACCAGGCGCGGGCGAACGCGTGCAGTATGCTCCCGTCCCTATCGAAGAAACCGAAGGGGATGGAGGCGAGGCCGAAGACAATGGTGTACAGCCAAATTAGCGGGTCATAAAAAAAATAAGAACGCAGTCGGCTAAGAACGCCGTAACGGCGCGGCGACTCACTCAAAGTTTTCTGTTCGGTTTCAGGATCGACCAACTGCGTTCCCATTTCCCCTTTTAGTGGACGCGAATGTCCGCCCCACACGGTTTTATCTTCCATCTGCTGAGACTCCCAGGGCGCGCATCGCTTCCCCGACGATGTAGATGGAACCGGTGATGACGATAACTGCATTTGGCGCGGCGAATTGACGAGCGCGCACTAGGGCAGCGGCAACATCGGCGACAGCCTCTATTTCTGCTTGGGCACGGGTCGCGGATTGGCGGATTTCCTCTGGTGTGGCGGAGCGGGGATTCTCAGCTTGCGTCGCTATGACGCGCTCCGCCAGCGGAAACAGAATTTCTGAAATCTCGCCAATGGCTTTGTCGCGCATGGCACCGAAGACGAAAATCAGGCGGCGGTCTTCGTAACAGGCGGAGAGCGTCGATCGCAAGGCCCAGGCTCCGGCCGGATTGTGGGCAACATCCAAGACATATTCGGGCTGGGCGTCCTGAGCTGGGATGACCTGGAAACGTCCTGGCCAGCGCGCTTCACGGATTCCCTGCTCGATGGTTTCCGGCGTAACTGGGAATTTTTGGCTGAGTTCTTCAGCGGCAGCGATGGCTAGTGCGATGTTGCGGAGTTGGTGGCGGCCGGCAAGCGGAGATTCGACGAGAATCTCTTTTCCCATCACTTGAAGCGGATATCGCGCCACACATCCACTGGCTAGAACCGATGAAGCAGCGGGAGTAACTGGAGGAACGTATGGAACCGCGCTAACAGCACGGGCATTTTGTTCGAGCACGGCATGGCCGATCACGTCATTTGCGGCGGGCATTTGCGGGAGCGTAACCACAACTCCTTCCTGGTGAATGATCCCGGCCTTTTCGCGGGCAATCTCCGCGATGGTATTGCCCAAAAATTTCTGGTGGTCGAGCGAAATGTCGGTGATCACGCTGAGAATCGGCTCAACCACATTGGTGGCGTCGAGCCGGCCGCCCATGCCGACCTCCAGCACGGCAATCTCGACTTTACTTGTTGCAAAGTGCTCGAAAGCCATGGCAGTCAACATTTCGAAAAAGCTGGGATGCCAGGGCAGCTCTCCTTCTTCGACCAGGCGTTCAGCGGTGCGGTCGACCAGATCATGCAGCAAGGCGAATTTGTCATCGGAAATCTCGTCACCATTGATGCAGATGCGTTCGTTGATGCGAACCAGATGAGGAGACGTGTACAGGGCTGTTTTGAGTCCAGATGCACGCAGGATTGAAGCCAGCGTGGCGGCGGTTGAGCCTTTGCCGTTGGTGCCCGCGATCAGAACGGCGGGAAATTTCTTCTCCGGATTCTGCAGCGCAGCCAGCAGCACGCGCATGTGCTGGAGATCGAACTTGCTCGAAGGCGTTGTCGCGAGTTCGTGGCCGAGCGCGTACATGCGAGCTACCGCGGATTCGTAGGAAGTTGGCATGTGGGCCGACAATATTAGGTTATCAGCTTTGGATGGAAATCCGTCCTGCGTCGTGCCCGACGCGCGATCCAGGTGAAGCTCTCTGCCGCACGGGGCTCTTTTTGGTAGGATGCGACGAGTTTCCTAGCGATGCTAAACGTATTGGCAATTTCGAACTATCGGTCGTTGCGTAACCTCATCGTGCCGCTCCAGCGATTGAACCTGATTACAGGTGCAAACGGAAGTGGGAAATCGAATCTCTATCGGGCCCTGCGGCTCCTGGGCGAGACGGCGCAAGGGAGAGTCATCACATCGCTGGCTCGGGAAGGAGGACTGCAATCCACTTTGTGGGCCGGACCCGAATCAATTTCGCGGTCGGTTATCCAGGGCGAATACCCAGTTCAGGGCACGAGAAGAAAAAGTCCCGTCGCGCTAAGGCTCGGGTTTGCCAGCGACGAATTCGGTTATCTGATCGATCTTGGCCTGCCGAAGCCAGACAGCACATCAGCTTTCAGCCTGGATCCGGAAATAAAGCGCGAGTGCATTTGGCACGGGTCGAGATTGCGACAATCGACAACCTTGGTTGATCGAAACGGGCCGATCGTGAAACTCCGGGACGACGGGGGCGCATGGCGAATCGTGATTGACAGGCTCGCGCTTTTTGAAAGCTTGATGACCCACGTTTCCGATCCACGAACCACTCCGGAAGTACTGACGTTGAGAGAATCAATTCGTGCGTGGCGATTTTACGATCACCTCAGGACTGATACCGATGCCCCCGCGCGAATGCAGCAGATTGGCACCCGCACACCCGTGCTAGCTGATGATGGCTCTGATCTTGCGGCAGCTTTACAGACGATCCGTGAAATCGGGGACAGCGCGACGCTCGACAGCGCAGTCAACGACGCATTCCCAGGAAGTCGATTGTCGATCGAAATAGTATCCGGACATTTCGCCGTAAAAATGGACCAGCATGGTCTCCTGCGTCCGCTGGGAGCGGCCGAACTTTCGGACGGGACTCTGCGTTATGTTCTTTGGATAGCAGCATTGCTAACGCCAAGGCCCCCGAAGCTGATGGTCCTAAATGAGCCAGAGACAAGTCTGCATCCCGATCTGCTTCCACCGCTCGCCCGGCTGATTGCCAAATCAGCCGAAAGGTCACAAGTAATAGTTGTGACGCACTCGCCTACGCTTATTTCCGCACTTTCAGAACAGCAGGGTTGCAATGCAATCAATCTGGAGAAGACATTCGGCGAGACGACGATAGCGGGCACGAGAGAATTGGATATTCCTGGCTGGACCTGGCCGTCCCGCTAACTGGCTGCGGAGGAGGGTTGAACCTTCGCCGGAGTCATGAAATCAAATGCCCGTGAAATGTAAGCCTTCATTTCCTTGCGGTGAACCACGGCGTCGAGCATTCCGTGCTCGAGAAGAAATTCGCTGCGCTGGAAACCAGGTGGAAGTTTCTGGCGGATGGTCTGCTCGATCACCCGCGGGCCGGCGAACCCGATCAGCGCTCCGGGTTCGGCGATGTTAAGGTCGCCGAGCATAGCAAAGGAGGCGGTGACGCCGCCGGTGGTGGGATCGGTCAACACCGAAATGTACGGAATTGTTGCTTCGTCAAGTTTGGCCAGAGCCGCAGAAATTTTTGCGAGTTGCATCAGGCTGAGCGCCCCTTCCATCATGCGGGCGCCACCAGAAGCCGAAATGATGACCAGCGGATGCCTGGTGGCGAGCGATTCTTCGATCGCCCGAGTTATAACTTCGCCAACGACTGACCCCATGCTGCCGCCGATAAAGCTGTATTCCATCGCGCTGATCACAACCGGCCGGCCGTTCATGGTGCCGCGGGCATTTATTACCGCGTCGCTGAGACCGGTTTCCTGCTGCGCGCGTTTCAATCGCTCGGAATAAGGCTTGAGATCGACGAAATGTAGTGGATCGGTGGAAACCAGATTGTCGCTGAAGGTCTCGTACTCGCCGTTGTCGAACAGTTGCGAAAGCCGCGTGCGCGCGTCAATCCGAAAATGTTTGCCACACTTTGGGCAGACATTCAGATTTTCTTCCAGATCTTTTTTCCAAATGATCTGCCGGCAACTCTCGCACTTTACCCACAGACCTTCGGTGCGGATTTTCTTTTCGCCCGAGGCATCAAGCTCACCGGATTGTCGTTTGAACCAAGCCATAGGAATTTTGTAATTGGATAATTTGGTAATTGAGAAATTAAAAGTATTAGGTCCTGAATTACCCAATTACAAAATTACTCAACTACAAAATCAGTATTCGATTCCTCTCTGCGCCATTACGCCCTTTTCATAGGCGTGCTTTACCTGGCGCATCTCCGTGACCGTATCCGCCAGTTCAACAATTGTGGGGTGCGCGTTGCGTCCCGTCAAGATAACATGAACCATGTCGGGCTTTTTCTTCAATCCCGCTGCCACCTTCGCGGGATCAAGCATGCCGTAACTGATTGCATAATTGATTTCATCGAGGATCACCAGGTCCCAGTCGCCGGATTGAATTGCGCCCTCCGCCTCGGCCCAGGCCTCTTCAACCAGGCGGACATCCTCGGGATCCGGCTTCTCGGCGCCAACTTTCACAAAGCCTCGCCCCATCTGTTTCATGACGAAGTTGTCGCCAAAGGGCTTGACTGCATCAAGCTCGCCGTAGTGCCACGAGCCTTTGAGAAATTGCAACATGAGCACGCGCATACCGTTTCCGACAGCGCGCAATGCCGTACCCATCGCGGCGGTAGTTTTGCCCTTCCCGGGACCGGTGTTGACGATGATGAGACCACGACGAACGTCAGCCATGAGAGGTCGATTTTACTGGAAGAGTAGAAAGATTTAGTAATTTGGTAATCGGGTAATTTAGTAATTGAGAGCCCTAGAGCACGCGGGCTCTTCCAGCGATTTTCAATTACCAATTACAAAATTGCCCAATTACCAAATTTTCTTGAATCTTGACGACACCATCGTTGCCATCGCCACCCCGCCTGGGCGCGGAGGCATAGGCGTCGTCCGCCTCGCCGGTCCCGAGGCGAAAGCGATCGCTATGACCATGCTGCGGTTGAACCATGGGCTAGAGCCGGGACGGGCAGTATTTGGGGAGTTAGTTGAACCATATGGGTCGGACACTCCTCTCCGAACGCTACAAACCTTACCGGGTGCCCCGTCCTTGTGTCTCCCGGTTTTGGAGACACAGGGCGGGGGTCTTGACTTAACCCATCCACTGAAGAACCCCGAGTCGGGGGGACCGAAGACTGTCGCCCGGCAGCAAAAAATCGACGAAGTTGTGGTCACCTACTTCGCGAAGCCCCGTTCCTACACCACTGACGACATCATAGAAATCTCTGCCCATGGATCGCCCGTAGTCCTCCGTCACATTGTCGAGATCGCGCTAGGCCAGGGGGCGCGGCTGGCGGAGCCCGGCGAGTTCACCATGCGGGCGTTCCTGAACGGCCGCATCGATCTTACTCAGGCGGAGGCGGTGCGCGATCTGATCGAATCGCAGACTCTGCATCAAGCGAAGGTTGCGGCGCAGCAGTTAGAAGGCGCGCTCTCCCGCCGCTTGCAGCCGATCAAACAAAAGCTGGTTGAGCTGATCGCATTGCTGGAAGCAGGAATCGATTTCGCAGAAGACGATATTTCGGTGCTCCCGTCCAGGCAGATTCTGCAACACGTCGCCGAAGTCAAGACTCCGCTCGAGGAACTGGCGCGATCTTTTGCTTATGGAAAACTGGTCCACGAAGGTTTGACGCTGGCGATTGTTGGCAGGCCAAACGTCGGGAAATCGAGTCTGTTCAACCGGCTGGTCGAGCGTGAACGCGCGATCGTTACAGCAACTCCAGGGACGACGCGCGATCTTGTCACCGAAACGGTTGCGATTGGAGGAATCCCGGTCAAACTGGTAGACACGGCCGGAATTCGCGCGGCCCTCGATGAGGCCGAGAGTATTGGAATCAAGAAGTCAATGGAGGCGCTTGCCGATGCTGACCTGGTGTTGGTAGTTGTGGATGCTTCGCAGCCCTTGAGCAACGAAGACCGGGAATTGCTGAAGCAGACGGCGAGCAGGGCAGCGATTTTGGTTGAGAACAAGGCGGATTTAAAGGCGAAGGCTGTTGGACAAGAAGCTCCGACCCAAACGAGCATCCGCACTTCCGCACTGACCGGACAGGGAATCGCCGAATTGCGGGCAGCAATTCTGCAGCATGTGAGCGGCGGTGGCGGGAGCGCCGAATCTGGCTTCCTGACCAATGCGCGTCACGCAGCCTTGGTCCGCGATTCGCTTGCGGCCCTGAATAAAGCCGAATCGGCGGTGCACCATCAGATACCGCACGAAATGCTCTTGCTGGATCTTTACGGTGCGCTCCGCCCCTTAGACGAGATTACTGGCGCGACCACCAACGATGACATTCTGAACCTGATCTTCAGCCGCTTCTGCATCGGAAAGTGAGCTTCAAAGGTAATACCCGCCAAGTTACGAGCTGTACAAAGGCTGCTATTCCACAATGTAGATCAGCGAGCTAGATGCCCGGTTTTCTCGGCGAACTTGGCGAATCCTTTGCGATCTCTGCGGTTAAAGGCTTCTTTTTTGAGGTGCTGCACCAGACGTGCGCCATTGAAATCATCATCACTTCGCGATTGCAGCGAGCGCGGCGCGGAACATGGCGTCAAACGAGCCATTTTTCTCAACTGTACCCAAGGCTTTTTCTGCTGTGGGGCGTTGATAGCCGAGATTTATCAATGCTGAGAGAACGTCTTCCTGCACCGCGCTAAGCGACGGGACCACCTGCACTTGACCGCTTCCCGCAGGCGGAAGTTTGTCGCGCAACTCCAGCACCATGCGTTCGGCGGTCTTACGCCCTATTCCGGGAATCTTGGTAAGCCGCGCAATGTCGTTGGCACGGATTGCGCCTGTCATTTCATCCGTTGCCATCCCGCTAAGAATTGTGATTGCGAGTTTCGGACCGATTCCGCTGACCGTGATCAGCTTCTCGAACAACTGCTTTTCTTCCGGACGCAAAAAGCCATAGAGCGCAATCTGATCCTCGCGAACATGAGTGTGAATGTGCAGAGACACTTCACTTCCCAATGCTGGCAATTCGGAAAATGTAGGTACTGAAATGGTCACGTCGTATCCGACACCTGACGTTTCGACAATGACCTGGTTGGGGTGACGCGCAATCAGCTTCCCGCGCAGGTGGGCAATCATTCTAGGAAATTGTACTCATTTAACTTTGTCATTCCGAGCGAAACAGGAACATTCGCGCGCGAATGTTCCTATTGAATCGAGGAATCTGCTTTTGGTCGCCTGCCCTACATCCGGCGCTAGCTATCTCTGCTGAAAAACTTCTGCCCGGCTCAACGTCAGCACCACCGTCTGGGCCAGGCGTTCGACCACCGCCAGGTCGCCGTTGTCAAAGGCATAGGCAGCATCAGAAAACACTTCGAGAAGTCCAACGATTTCTCTCTCATACAGTATGGGCGCCGCCAGAATCGACCGGATCTCCAGTTGCCGGCACGCCTCGGCGTCAACCCGCGGATCATTCTCAGTGTCGTCGCATCTCAGCGCCTTTGCTTGCCGGATGCACTGACCGGTAAATCCGGCCTCAACATCCACGAAAGCTCCCAATGGAGGAGCGTTTCTCCCCGCAACCGCCCGGCAGATCATGCCGTTGTCATGTTCCAATGCAATCGCCGCACCTGTGCCCCTGGTGATAGAACATGCCCTGCCAACGATCAAACTCAATGCAGCATCCAGGTCCCTCCCCAACGACTTAAATTCGTATTGCACCGTTGTCGAGGGAGTCTCGCTTTGCATATTCTCGCCCTCTGCTTCCAGGCTCAAAGCCACTCCTGTCCTGCTTTCTTGTGCAGCGGCCCCGCGCGTCGAAAGTGGCTCGCGCACGACCCATCGCGGCGCTTTCCAGCTTGGAGTTGAAGCGTTCTGCTCCAGCCACTCCCTTAGCCTGTCCCGCGCCTCTTGCGGCAGATCAGAAAATTTCACTCCCGCTCGCCCTAACGCATCCGCCCATGCCACATACCCTGTGGTTTCCAGATACACCGCCGGCTCGCCCAAGGAAATATGCAGCGGCACCCGGCTGTTCACCTCGAGTGGCGCGAGCGTCTGCATCGACATGCCTTCCTCGCTCAAGTCGAGGATCATGCCACCAGTCACTCCATCGAAACTGGCAAACGCGGGCGTATTGACTTTCTGCCGAAGCGAGCTGCGCCTTTCAACTGCGAGGTTATTCACAGCAGATGGTTCTGCGTTCGGGTTAGTTAGCGGTTGACTGGTCAATAGCGGCTGCCACAATCATGTGAGCAACTCACAAAAATGAGAAGTACACGCGCAGGTACATACCGGCATCCTGTTGTGTGTCCGAGATCGCTTTCGTGGACCTTTTCTTATCCCCGCCCTGAAAAAAATCCGAGGCTGCCCCGTCCTTGTCTCGCGATTTGTGCGAGACAGAGCCTGCCCCGAGCGCAGTCGAGTGGCGGGGAATTTGACTTCCCATCACCTTGCACCTCGCCCATGAGAGCCCGATATTGGCTGGTTGGGGATGTTCATAGTCCGCCCGCGAACGGCAAATGCAGGGCTTAGCGCTGATGAGACCCAGCGCGGGACGCAAGAACCGCCGCATCTCAGGCGCACAAACAGCACTGCCACTCTCCCCCCCAGTTCTGGTTTTATCCCGCACTACACGATCCTCTTTCCCCTATTAGACACATGCCCGTATTCAGGCAGCTTAGCCTGCCCGCTATCCTCCGTTCACAGGAGAAACTAATGCATCAGTTGAAGGACGTACTCGTCGACAATCTTCAGGACTTGCTGCACGCAGAGATGCAGCTTGTTCAAGCTCTGCCGAAAATGGCCGAGGCCGCGTACCACCCAAAACTTAAGGAAGCGTTCGAAAAACATCTGGCACAAACTGAGGGCCATGTAGAGCGGCTTAGAAATGCGTTTGAGCTTCTCGGCGAGAAGCCGCAACCAAAACCTTGCAAAGGAATGCAGGGCCTGATCGCGGAAGGCGAGGAAGTAATTTCAGAAAGCGAAGACAAAGAAGAGCTCGCCTCTGACCTGGCTTTGATAGCTGCCGCCCAAAAGGTGGAACACTACGAGATCTCAGGCTATGGCACCGTACGCCACCTCGCCAGACAGATCGGAGAGCGAGAAATAGCAAACTTGCTTTCACGCACCCTGGGCGAGGAAGAGAGTTCAGACTTTCTGCTCACCGAAATAAGCAAGCCCATCCTGCAGGATGCGACTCTGGAAGACGAGACCCCGACCCGCGCGCCCGCCGTTAATGCGACGACCACTACTAAAACAAAAGCCCGGAGAGCATAGGAGAAGATATGTATCACCACATTAAGGCGTTGATGTATACGGTCGAAATCGGCAAACCCGATCCGAAATTCGGCAACATGCTGCTGGAACAGTTCGGCGGCGCCAACGGAGAACTGGCTGCGGCAATGCAGTATTCCATTCAAGGATTGAACTGCGATGATCCGGACCGCAAAGACTTGTTAATGGATATCGGCACCGAAGAACTCAGTCACCTGGAGGTTGTCGGGACACTCGCCCGCATGCACCTGAAACCGCTGAAGCACGAGAGGACGGCGGCGGAGGCTGACCCTCTGGTCGCGATCGCCGGCGGTGGCGGCGTCGCCCTGAACAATTCACAGGGAAATCCGTGGACAGCCGACTATCTGAAAATAACCGGCGAGCTCGACGTGGACCTGCGCAACAACATTGCCGCGGAGGCTCGCGCCAAGATCGTCTATGAGCGCCTGATCCAGTTCACCGATGATCCGGGGACCATTCAGGCCCTGCAGTTTCTTATGACCCGCGAGATCACGCACATGAAGGCATTCACGGTCGCCCTTGAAACTATGGGGAAGAAGCCATTCTCGATCGGCAGTCTTCCTCCCAGTTCCGACCTGGTGCGCCAGTACTTTGACGATTCCACTGGAGTTGGTGACAGAGGAGAGCCGAACGCGCGTGGTCCCTGGAACCAAGGCGATGATATCGAGCTGGTTGAAGCTCCGGCCTTCAAAGAGCTGGCATCGCAAGAACAGGGCACGCGTCAGGCAAATGGAACGAACGGTTCCAGTTCCGGCTCTCGCCCAGGCCCGCGCATTTTGAAAAGAAAATAGTGATTCAGCATGAACCGTGTGGGTCGGACATTGTTTCTGGACACAAAAAGCGGCCCTCGCTCGCGCGAGGGCCGCAAACGACAACGACTTACAAAGATCGCAAGAAGTTCAGCACGTCCTGCATCTGAGACGGGCTGAGCGATTGGAAGTTGCGGATTACCTGGTTGGCTTCCGATCCGCAATTGCCTTGACTCAAACGTGTGAAGTGCTGCCCTCGGCAGTCGTTGCCCGATCCCGCGTGCGCCAGAATGGCCTGCATCAGGTCTGAGGTCCTTCCATCGTGCAGGAAGAACAGACGCTGTCCCACACCCCACAGCGGAGCCGTGCGGAACTCATCCGGCCCTGCGACTCCCTGCACAATTCCATCCGCCAGGCGCGGTCCCATATGGTGCAACGCGAAGTCGGAGTACGGAGTGTAGGTTTGCGCCGGTCCCGTGTATAGCGAGTTGCCGCTGGTCAGCGATTGTGAATGGCACAGCGCGCAACCGACTGCACTGAACAGAGTCGCGCCGCGCTGGGTTGAGCTCGTGCCTGGCGCTGGTGTTGGGGGAGCCAGCATGCGCGAAAAGGCCGCGAAGTTAATGATGTCCGAAGACATCTCCGATATGGTGCCAATCGAAGTCTGGTAATTCGGACTTGAGCTGTTGGGATTGAGCATGTTGCTCGGATCTTCCGGCCCGGCGTTGGGAACGCAGCCCGGGGCTGCCACACGCTCATTGGGGAACGCCTCATTCGATGTGCCGATTTCTACGTTGTAAGCTTCGCCGGCGAAAATCAAAAGAGACTTGTTCTGCGCCTTCCAGCCAAAGCGGGTGATGGTTCCATCATTGCCGCTGGTGTTGAAGGTGCCTCCAATCCGCAAGCGGTTTCGAGCTGGCGCTGTACTCGCAAGGTTCGCCTGCAACGTCGCATCAGGCGTGCTCTCCACTAAGCCGAGTCCAAAGGTTGGAGTGGGAATGCGGAAGATTACGTTGTGGGCGTTTAGTTGTGCTTGAAATGGCGGTTGCCCCAGCGTGCAGCCCGCAGCATCGCTGCGCCCGGCGATCGTGTACAAACCGTGTACACCGCCATCGAGCGATCCGTTGGAGTTGATAATGAATCGGGCTTCCCGGACCGGTCCATTGGCATTAATGAAACTGGGGACGGTGTTGGATGCGCCATCAAGAGCGGCCAGCGCCACTTGCGGATTCGGCACTGGATTTTGCGGACTGTTCATTCCCGGACTGCTTCCGCCCGCTGCTGGCTGCGAGTGGCACATCACACAACTATTACCATTGAAGGTTGGACCCAGGCCGGCTCCTTTTTCGATAGTTCCTGAAACTGAGTCTGTCACTTGGAAACGTGCTAACGACTGGTTGAAGAACGCCACCTGGTCGGCATTCGCAGATGCGAACGTCCCGCCCGCGCCAGCCGGACCTGGTCGCGGTCCTGGATCTTGCTGAGCCTGAGCCGTGAGCGCGAGCATCAGCAAGGTAACGCTGAGAGACACACTTACTGCATTCGAATTTTTCATTCGTCAACTCCCTAGCCGGTCGTGCGCACACTTCGACCGGCGCTTTATTTACGACGAGAAAGGGCGCGTGCTACGGGCTTGCTTTCGCGCGAGCGTCTGCGGTGCTTCGCTGGCAATCGGCGAATGTGCCTCTGGCCCCCAAGAGAAGGGAAAGACCCGAGGTCAGATTTAGTGGAACTGCATGTTACGCGCGTTACGTGCTTCGAACTGTGAAACTCTGGTGGGGAATATAGGCGTGAGTAGAAGTGCGGTCAAGACGCAATTAGTACTACCCGGAAGTACACGTCTGCGGAAGTTGTACAACCAAAATCCATGAATTATTTCCTGTGCTCGATGCAAGTCAAAGCCTGCTGCTTACTACGGGTTTTCCTGGCAGGCAGCATGCACACTGTGGGTCGGACATTCTTGCCCGATGCCTTTGAATCGTGCTCGTGTGGGTCGGACACTCCTGTCCGACAATGCCTCCGCACGCATGCAAACACCGACGAACGAATCAAACAGCCCGTCAGGGCTGAAGATATTAGCCCAGGACTTCAGTCCTGGGAACACCAGCAACAAAATTCAAGCGCGAGACCAAAGGTCGAGCGACAAAAGATCCTACGGCGTACGAATCTCACCGCGCCAGCCGGTTGTACTTTTTCAACACGATCCGCAACTGATCATGTGGCAGCGCAATCACCTTGTGATTGTCGATTCCCGCCATCGTCTCCGCCGCAACCATCGCATTCACCACCGCTTCTTCCGTCGCCTGCACAGTCGCAAGGAAGATCGGATCCAGTTCATCATTCCGCATCATCGTGATCTGATGCGGTCCTTTAGCCCCAATCGCGCCCGCATTCGCGGTCGAGAATGCAATGAACAAATCTCCCGACCCATCGCCAGAATAGCTCCCGTCTCGTCCCAGTCCTAAAGCCACGCGCCGTGCCACCCGCTTCAGTTGCGTCGGAATCAGTGGCGCGTCTGTCGCAACCACCACGATGATCGACCCTGTATCTTCATCCCAGATTTTCGGCGCGGAAATCTCACTTCCGACTTTTACTCCGGCAATGCGCAGTTGCTCGCGTTCTCCATAGTTGCATTGCACCAGCACGCCTATCGTGTAACCACCCTGCTTCGGAGTCAGCACCCGCGAAGCGGTTCCAATTCCTCCCTTGAACTCATTGCAGATCATTCCCGTCCCGCCCCCCACGTTGCCTTCCTCCACCGCTCCGCCGTGGGCCGAGTCCAGCGCATTCATCGCGTCTTGCGCGGTCACATGAAATCCATTGATATCGTTCAAATATCCATCCCAGGTCTCCGCGACCACCGGCAGCGACCACCAGTAGTGCTCCGCGTCCGGTTCGCCGCGTTTCACCTTCCATCGGATCACCGCGTCCCGCACCACTCCCACGCTGTGCGTATTCGTGATCATCACCGGCCCATCCAGGAAGCCCGAATCGTCCACCCAGTGCGTCCCAGTCATCTCTCCATTCCCGTTCAAATCGAATGTCGCGGCAAACACCCCATCGCGAGATTCTTTTCCGCGTGGAAGTATTGCCGTCACTCCCGTCCTCACCGGGCCAACTCCGACCTTCAACGCCCCGTCTCCGGAAATCAGCGTTATATGGCCAACTTCAATCCCTCTAACATCCGTGATTGCATTCAGCGGTCCCGTCTCGCCGTCAAACGGCACCCCCAAATCGCGGGCCCGCGGTTTTCTCTGCGCCCAAACCGCTGTTGCCGCAAAAAGCACAATAGAAAATGAAATCGTGCGATTCAGTTTCCGCATCCAAGCCCTCCGGAGACACAGAAATTAAAGCTACAATGGCCAGAGAATATCAGCGCAAGCGTAATTCTGATCTGGAAGCGGGCAATCGTGCCCACCGGAGACAATCAATGGAAAGCTGGAAAAAAGCAGTCCTGGCAGGATCAGGCGGATTGGCCGCAATCTTTCTGATACGAGGAAGCCGCACCGGGGTATTTATATTTGGCGGAATCGCGCTCGCGACCCTCGCCTCTGAATATCCGGAGAAGCTGGCTGAGATCCGCAGAAAGCTTCCGCAATACATCGACCACGGTACAACCCTTCTGGAAGTGGCATCCAGAATCGGTGAACGCCTGGCCGAGGCCACCGAGAGTCGCGGCAGTGCCTGGTACGACGCCCTGCTCAGCAACTAAAGCGAACAAAAGTGGTGCGGGTCAGGCGCTGCGCTTGAATTGAGCGCTACTTGCCACATGCACTACCGGTAACGGCAGTTTCATCGTTCGCGTCGTCGATTCCGCTTTCGCCCGTACCTCGATGGCAAATCCCCCGTCATCTTGGGGGAACGGGTCTGATACCAATTGCAGCTCCTGCCCATACAACCGCACGTGATTGGAACGCGCAAAACCAAGGCTGATTAATTTCTTGCAAGTATCCCTGCCCACGCAGCGGTCAACGCCACTCGTCATTTATCCACCTGGGCCGCGGTAGCGGCAAGCGTAAGCGCCGGATAGTGTATCCAACCAGCGCCTGAGGAAATCGCAGGAATTGGTTGTTCCGCAACCCATTGACCTCATTATGGTTGATTTAATCCGTCGAAGCGTAGTTCCTCGCCAGGCCCGCCGAATCTCGAAATTTCTCGCCTGCTACACTCCAATTATGGAGTTTTCGAGTCGCCTCAGGAACCTGCGGCTGGCAACAGATCATCATCGCCTCGATGCCTTACTGGTCTCCCATCTGCCGAACATTCGTTATCTGTGCGGTTTTACCGGCAGCGCAGGCGTACTTTTGATCACCTCCCGCGAGCAGGTCTTATTCACTGACGGCCGCTACACTCAGCAGGCGAAAGAGCAGGTGAAAGGCGCGCGGATCAAAATCGGAAAGAAGTCGGCCCTGCCCTCAGCTGGCGAGTGGCTCGCCAAGCGCAATACTATTCGGCGAATCGGCATCGAAGCCGCGCACATGACGGTCGCCGACCGCTCCACTCTGGCCAAATCACTCACTCGGAAAGCCTTATTCGTTGCAGCCCCGCCAATCATAGAGCAGTTGCGGATGATCAAAGATGCCGAGGAAATCTCCAAAATCCGTGCCGCCTGCCAACTGGGCGCAGCGCTGTTCGAGAAATTGACCACTTTTCTTCAACCTGGCATTTCCGAATCCGAAGCCGCCGGCCAGCTCGAGTTCGCGGCGCGGAAGGCCGGCGCCGAGCAAATGGCGTTTCCAACCATCATCGCCGGCGGCGCGCGCTCCGCCTTGCCTCACGGTCGCGCCTCCAGTACTCCGATTCCCGCATCCGGATTCGTCGTCTGTGACTTCGGTGTTATACTCGCGGGCTATTGTTCGGACATGACGCGCACTGTGCACCTGGGCCAGCCAAGCCCTGAGGCAAAGTCGGGCTACGCCGCTGTCCGCGAGGCTCAGCAGGCCGCGCTGCAGGCGGTAAAGCCCGGGGCGACCACGGGCGAAGTCGACCACGCTGCACGCAAGCTGTTGTATAATCAAAAGTTAGGAAGATTTTTCACTCATTCCACTGGCCACGGGGTTGGATTGGAGATTCACGAGGCTCCCAGGCTGGCCACCGGTCAAAAGGAGATACTCAAGCCGGGAATGGTGGTCACAATCGAGCCCGGAATCTACCTGGCCGAAAAATGGGGAATACGCATCGAAGACACGGTCGTGGTCACGGAGACAGGTTGTGAAATCCTTACCCCCTGTCCCAAAGATTTGCTGACGCTTTAGCTGGCTGTGTGGCGCGGACACTCTTGTCCGCGAAGTTCCTGTTTTGAACGCATTCTCGTAAGGTCTACCACCTATAGATGAACCAGAAAGAACTCAAAGAACTCGTCGAGTTCCTCATCGAAAAGGACATCACCGAGTTTGAGCTCGAGCGCGGCGATGTCAAAGTCCGTATAAAACGCGGAACTCCGGCGAGTGCGCAACATACTGAGCGGATCATCGCCGTTCCAGCGCCATCGCATACAGTGCATATGCCCTCGGGAGCGGCATCCGCATCAGTACCGCCCGAACCTCCCTCCGCCCCAACCGCTCCGGCCGCGGCCCCAGCAGAGGAGCTGCACTTGGTGAAGTCCCCCATCGTCGGCACTTACTACGAGTCGCCCTCGCCCGGATCGCCGCCGTTCGTCAAGCCAGGTGATTCGGTCGAAGTGGGCCAGGTGCTCTGCATCGTCGAAGCAATGAAATTAATGAACGAAATCGAAGCCGACGTCGCTGGCGAGATCGTGAAGCTCTTGGTGAAAAATGGCCAGCCCATCGAGTACAACCAGGAGCTGTTCGCCATCCGCCCAAAGAAATAGGAATCGGAACATGCGTTCCTTCGTGTACCTTCGTGTCCTTCGTGGTAATTGCTTTTACGAACCAGCTATTCATGTTTAACAAGATCCTCATCGCCAATCGTGGAGAAATCGCTTTACGGGTCATCTGCGCCTGCAAAGAGCTCGGCATCAAGACCGTGGCCATCTACAGCGAGGCAGATCGCAACTCGCTTCATGTTCGCTTCGCTGACGAAGCTATCTGCATCGGTCCTCCGCAACTCGCGCAAAGCTATCTCAATATTCCGGCGGTCATAAGCGCCGCCGAAATCGCCAATGTCGATGCCATCCATCCCGGCTACGGCCTGCTTTCTGAAAACGCCAACTTTGCCGAGGTCTGCGAGACCTGCAACATCAAATTCATCGGCCCTCCACCCGAAGTCACGCGCCTGATGGGGGAGAAAGAAAAGGCCCGTGGCGCCATGAAAAAAGCCGGCGTTCCGATTCTTCCCGGCTCCGAAGGCGTGCTTGCCGGCGAAGGCGAAGCCATGGAGTGGGCCCGCACCGTCGGTTTTCCCGTGATCATCAAGGCCTCCGCCGGCGGCGGTGGCCGCGGCATGAGAATCGTGCGCTCTGAACAGGAACTTCCCGCACTCTTTAATGCCGCGCAATCCGAAGCAGCCGCTGCGTTTGGCAACGGCGACCTTTACATGGAGAAGTACGTCGAGCATCCCCGCCACATCGAATTCCAGATTCTCGCCGACCAGTACGGCACCGTTGCCAGTTTGGGTGAGCGCGAGTGCAGTATTCAGCGCCGCCATCAAAAGCTGCTCGAAGAATCCCCTTCCACGCAGGTCACGCCACAGCTCCGCGAAGAAATCGGCCAGATGCTCTGCCGCACGCTCTCCAACATCGGCTACGTCAACGCCGGCACCATCGAATTTCTGATGGACAAGGACCGCAAGCTCTACTTCATCGAGATGAACACGCGCATCCAGGTTGAACATCCCGTCACTGAGATGGTCACAGACGTTGATCTGGTAAAGAGCCAAATCCTGATCGCGGTGGGCGAAAAGCTTGAGACTGTGCTTCACGGCCCGGTTCTGCATCGTGGCCATGCGATCGAATGCCGCATCAACGCCGAGCATCCGGAAAAATTCACGCCTTCAGCGGGAAAGATCACCGCTTTCAATCCTCCCGGTGGCACAGGGGTCCGCCTCGATACGGCTGCCTACGCGGAAGGAGTGATCCCGCCCTATTATGATTCGCTGATCGCAAAGCTGGTCGTGCGCGGCAAAGATCGCAATGAGGCCATCTCCCGCATGTCGCGCGCTCTTGAAATGTTCATCGTCGAAGGCGTTTTTACAACCATCCCTCTGCACCGCAAAATTCTTGCCGATCCCGAGTTCCGCGCTGGCCACACCGATACCAATTTCATTGAGCGCTTTTTCGCCCGCAACGGCCACCGCGACGAAAAACCCACCCACTAAGATCGAACCGCGCATCACTGACAATCGATCCCCGAGCCACGAATCACAAGCCACGAATCACTGTTCGCTGACCACTAGCCACTGACTACTAGCCACTGACTACCTCTCTCCTGTCATTCCGAATTCGCCAGCCCCCCGGATTAATTAACCAAAAGTTATCAATACGTTCGCGATTATGCAGTTATCTTAACCACGCCCCAGCGCGTCATATGTTCAAGGCGAGGCGAGCTAGAGAACGCCAGGTTCTGCAGGGTTCGAGCGCAGCGGCTCTCTAGGTGCTCAAATTCAAACCTCGCCTAAAAATCCAACGAAGGAGCAAATCATGAAACCAAAAATTTACATTCTTGCGAGCGCCGCTTTGGCGTTCGTTCTGACCTTTCCCGTGCTGCGCGCGAGCGCCGCCTCGGGGTCTTCAGGGGAGGTTGCGAAATCGATGCAGCAGGCGAAGGAGGCTGCGTATCAGCTCAGCGTAACTGCTGACAGACTGGAAGCAATTACTCGCAATGGCGGCCACAGTTGGCAAAGCCATTCTGTTTACCTGAATTCGGCGCGGGAAGACGTCAACCAGCTCGGCAAAATGCTGAGCAACCTGGAAACTCTGAAGCCCCTTGCCAGTCCTACCGAGCAGATGGGTATCGACAGGATGCGGCCGCACTTGGTTCAAACCGCCGATTCCTTGACCCAGGCCATCGAGTTGCTGAACGACCGTCGTCACCACGTGTACTTCCCAGAGTACGGTGATGCTGTCGAAAACGTCAGCCAGCAGGCTACGTCAATGCATCAGACGCTGGACGCCGTACTCAACTACGAATCGGCTAAAGCCCGAATCGACAGTCTGGAACTCTCAGCCGGAAGCTGACGATGAACGGGTGCCCCGTCCTTGTCTCGCGTTCTGTGCGAGACAGGGCGGGGATTTTGACTCTCAACCAGAAACGAAAAATTGCGATGCCCCACCCTTGTCGCGTTCTTTGCGACAGGGTGGGATTTTACTTTCTCAGCAGCTTGAACAAACTGGAGCCCACGATTTCTGGGCAGAGGCACACTTCGGCGGAAGAACCCTTCTAGAGTCCGGTTGGGGTCAATGGGTGATAAGGTGATTTATCCAGTCTTCCCCGGCAGCTGGTTTGTATCCCAAACGTCGTCCGATGACGAGATACCCGCCGCCCGAAGATTTCTATTCCAAGCGATCCGCTCGACGAGGCGCCACAAAAACCAGAAAGGGACATATATCAGCACGATTGCCAATTCTCCTTGTGTTCTGGTCCAATCGTGCTTCGCGTTGCCGTACCAAATGGTGACCACGACCCCAGTCAGCATCAGAGTCCAGCGTAAGCAATACGTCACAATCGAGAGCATCGGCCAAGAACCAGTCCTACGGTTGAACTGCTGCCAAGTGGCCGCGTGCGACCGAACGTCTGGAATGAAAAACGGCCTCCCTGATCGCCCCGTCGTATTCCAATAAGGCATACGCGAATTGTATCAACGCATACAGGCGATAATAGGCGACTCACCTGAACAATTCGCTCTTCGCAGCGTCGCGAATCGCGACCACTGCTGGATGCTGCAACTTTCGCTCTGCGCTGATGGCGTAGAACTGGGTCCTGACCTCATTCGTTATGCCCACCATCTCCACTCCCTTTTGCCGCCGTACTTGGTTCTGCACAACCGAGGGCATCGGAAAGACTCCGGCTCCACTCTCTCCAAACGCTCGCAATAGGGCATAGTCTTCGAACTCCCCAATGATCTGAGGGCGGATATGCTTCGACTCGAACCAGAAATCCAGGCTCCGTCGCAAGGCTGTGTTGTCCGTGGGCAGAAACATTGGCGCTCCGTCGAGTGACTCAGGGAACTTACGCCGATACTGAGGTGCCGCTTTCACTCCAGCCACAAAAATTATCCCGCTCTCGCCTAGTCGATGACTGTATGCGCGAACTTTTAGCGTTGGATCGGCGGGAGAATCAGAGAGCACGACATCGAGTTCATGTGTCGCCAATCGAGCCAACAGTTGATCGGAGCTGGCCTCCCGGCATACGATGCGAACCGGTTGCTGGATATGCAGCGCCGGCGCCAGTAAGGTCTGCACCACAATTTTTGGCATCACATCTACAATCCCCACCTCCAGTCGTAGCGGCCGGCCCACAGGACGGTTCTTCACTACATCAAGCAGTTCGCGCCCAAGCCCGAAGATGTCTTCCGCATAGCCAAACACGGTTCTTCCCGTATCGGTGAGCACCAGGCGGCGGCCAGAGCGCATCAGCAACTTCTCCCCGAGCTGGTCTTCCAAGATCTTGAGTTGTGTGCTGATCGCCGGAGCGGAAATGCGTAATTCGCTGGCGGCCTTGTGAATGCTCCCCGCCTTCACCACGGTCCAAAAATAAAAAAGATGATGGTAGTTCAACCACTCCATGATTGACGGCTCAGATATTAGGTTAATCCCTGCTTATCAAACAATCTGTTCCCGGATTTATGCGAGAACCGCCCAACTGACCACTGGCAACTGGCGACTGGCAACTGTTCCTTTCCTGTGCTTGACATGTGAAAAAGTGGGCTGCTGCAAACTTCAGCATCAGACAGCAGCGCGAATCACGTCCTTCGTAAGCCGCACCACACGCCGCTTTTCACTGATTCGCGCTTCCCGCTCTCAGCAAAAAAGTTTCTCTCTCGCACTCAAGACTGCACCATAAATTGAGAATTGACCACCAGCCGCTCGGCGCGTAAATTCACATTCACTTCGTATGAGAATTGGATTCCTTTTCTACGTTGCGCACTGCAAAAGCATTACCGCATTGCGAGCGGTGGGAAGCTTCGTCGCGAAACCTTGAAACTTTTGAGACTTTGAAACTTTTGGAAACGACACTTGAAACCGATGTGTCTCTGGAGTCCGAACTTATGCCCGATGATTGGCACGTTTACCGCACTCGCTTTCTAGTTCGAGCAAAACAACTCACCCAGCCGTTCTCTTTTAAAGACGCACTCGGTCGCGAACACAATGGTTCTCCAGGAGACTATCTCGTCCAATCTTCTGAAGGCTTGTTCCGAATCGCTCCGCGCGAAATCTTTGAAGACATTTACGTCGCTATGGAAAACATCGACGACCCCTTCTTTTGTACAGGCGGTCCTCCAGGCACGCCCCACGACTTAGCCGCGTAACGGAGCAAGACCAAGCGCTAAAGAGACCCGGCTCGGCAACGCTAAACCCAGCTATCCACAGGATTTATGTGGAAAACACGGCACCAATGGGCAATTTACCCATTTAATTCAATGCGATACAATATATTGTGATTTGTTATTGACATACCCCATATACAGCAGTATTTTTGCTATCCCAGAGACAAATTCGCACCTCTAATTAGAGGCGCGAAATGGGAAAGCAAACGGGGAACGTGCCCTGGCCGAACCGACCCGACACGCCCTTCAGTTCCACAGAAACTAGAGCTTGCCAAGTCAGTGGGGAGCCGACTTGCAAGTCAGAATTCAGCCTTCCGTCTGCTTCGCATTGGGAATGATGACTGCTACCAAATGCACGAACTCCGGTACTTCCGGGCGTTCTGCCGCATAGCGGCGGAATTTAAATAGCCCAGCACGTGAGTGCTGGGAGAAGCGAGTCCCGCAAGGGACGGCATAACGCGAACCACGGAGAGAGAAAATGGCCGAAACTCAGACGCAATCCACCATCGCAGCCACTTCAACCGCGCCCACTCCTAATAAGAAGAAGCAAGGCCTCACCTTCCGCCGATTCTTCACTAAGGCGGGAATCTCTCCCTACGACGAGGTCGAGTGGGAAAAGCGCACGGCGGCGATCACCGACTCAAAGGGCGGAATCATCTTCGAGCAGAAAGATGTAGAGGTCCCCAAAGATTGGTCGATGACCGCGACCAACATCGTCGCGTCGAAATATCTCCACGGCCAGCTCGGCACGCCTGAGCGCGAAACCGGCGTCCGCCAGCTCGTCGGCCGCGTCGCTGAAACTATCCGCGACTGGGGATTGGCCCAGGGCTACTTCCGCACTCCCGAAGACGGCGCCACCTTCCACGACGAACTCGTGCATCTTCTGATTCGCCAATACGCCGCCTTCAACTCTCCCGTTTGGTTCAACGTCGGTTGCGATCGCATTGAGCCCAACTCTGACGGCCAGAACTGGCACTGGAATGCCGCGCTTGGCCGTGTTGAATTCGGCGTCACCGGATACAAGAAGCCGCAGTGCTCCGCCTGCTTCATCAACTCGGTGCACGACTCACTCGATTCGATTCTCACTCTCGCCAAGACTGAGGGCATGCTCTTCAAGTGGGGATCAGGCACCGGCACCAATCTTTCTCCACTGCGGTCGTCGAATGAAACCCTAAGTGGTGGAGGAACTGCCAGCGGACCACTGAGCTTCATGCGCGGATTTGACGCCTTTGCCGGTGTGATCAAGTCCGGCGGCAAGACTCGTCGCGCTGCGAAGATGGTCATCCTCAACATCGATCATCCCGATATCGTCGATTTCATCGAGTGCAAATCGAAAGAAGAAGCCAAAGCCCACGCGCTCGTCGCCATGGGTTACGACGGCAGTTCGCCCGACGCCGAGGCCTACAGCTCCATCTTCTTCCAGAATGCCAACAACTCCGTCCGCGTGACCGACGACTTCATGTACAACGTCATGCGCGACAATGGCTTTTCAACGCGCGCCGTGAAAGATGGCCGCCCGGTCGCGACTTTCAAAGCCAAAGAGCTGCTGAACAAAATTTCCGAAGCCACCTGGCGCTGCGGCGATCCCGGCATGCAATACGACACCACCGTCAACCGCTGGCACACTTCGAAGAACACCGCCCGCATCAACGCTTCGAATCCTTGCAGCGAGTACATGTTCCTCGACGACTCCGCCTGCAATCTCGCGAGCATGAATCTGTTGAAGTTCGCGCCCAACGGCACCTTCGACGTTGAAGCTTATCGTCATGCTGTCGACATCCTGATCACCGCGCAGGAAATCATCGTCGACAACGCCGGCTATCCGACCGAGATGATCATGAAAAATTCGCATGATTATCGTCCGCTGGGTTTGGGTTACGCGAACCTCGGCGCGCTGCTGATGGCCTGCGGCCTGCCCTATGACTCCGATGCCGGCCGCGACTACGCTGCTTGCGTTACCGCGATCATGTGCGGCGAAGCCTACTTGCAATCTTCACGCATCGCCGAACTCTGCCCGCCGCTCACCCCCGCAACCGAAGCGACCAAGAAAGGTTTGGAGAGCACAAACTTTGGATTTACCACAGCCCACGTAGGGACGGACGCCCCCGTCCGTCCAGCCGAGCAAGGCTCGGCAAAAGCCACCATGCCCGGCGGTGCCTGCCCCGGCTTCTATATCAACCGCGAGCCCTTCCTCGACGTCATCCGCATGCACCGGGCGTCAGTAAATAACATCAACAAAACGAATGTTCCAACTGCTCTCTACGACGGCTCCAAAGCATGCTGGGACGAAGCCCTCGCCCACGGCGAAAAATTCGGCTACCGCAACTCCCAAGTCACGGTATTGGCGCCCACAGGAACGATCGGGTTCTTTATGGATTGCGATACGACGGGGATTGAGCCCGACCTGGCGCTGGTCAAATACAAGAAACTCGTTGGTGGCGGCATGATCAAGATCGTGAACAACACCGTGCCGACGGCGTTGTTCAAGTTGGGCTACAACCACGACCAGGCGGATGCGATCGTCAGCTATATCGACGCGACGGGTACGATCGAAGGCGCGCCGCATGTCAAGGACGATCACCTTGCCGTGTTCGACTGCTCGTTCAAACCGGCGAAGGGAACGCGATCCATCGCCTACATGGGGCACCTCAAGATGATGGCTGCCGCGCAGCCATTCATCTCCGGGGCGATTTCAAAGACGGTGAACCTGCCCGAATCGGCCACGGTCGAAGAAATTTCCGAAGCCTACATCCAGGCCTGGAAGCTCGGCCTGAAGGCGGTCGCCATCTATCGCGACGGATGCAAGAAGTCGCAGCCGCTCTCCGCCGCAGGAACCAAAACCGCAGAGGCAGCGGACAAGAGTGTCCGCTCCACACAAGCAGGAGCCACACAGGCTGCGCTTGAAGAGCAGGACCTCACCGCTCCGCCGCGGGCCGTGCGCCACAAGCTCGAAGACGAGCGCATGTCGATCACGCACAAGTTCAACGTCGGCGGCCACGAGGGCTACATCACTGTCGGCCTCTACCGCGATGGCAGCCCCGGCGAACTCTTCATCACCATGGCGAAAGAGGGCTCGACCGTCTCCGGCCTCATGGATAGCTTTGCCTGCGCCGTCTCGCTCTCGTTGCAACACGGCGTGCCGCTCAAGCTGCTGTGCGAAAAATTCGCGCACACGCGATTCGAGCCCAGCGGCTGGACCAACAATCCCGACATCGGCTTTGCCAAGTCGATCATGGACTACATCTTCCGCTGGCTGTCGTTGCGCTTCCTCACCGGCCAGCAGCAATTGCTGTTCGAGAACCTGAGGCCGAAGTTGTCAGCCAGCGCCGGCCAGTTGCCCGAAGCCGGAGATTTAGGTTCAGGGCGAGCCGCTGGCGAGCCGCCTTTGCCAATGACCAACGACCAACGGCCAACGACGATTGGAAAGATCCATGCCGCCGACGCCCTCTCCGAACTCGTCGACCTCGGAGACGCGCCGAGTTGCCACGTCTGCGGCTCGATCATGGTCCGCAACGGCAGTTGCTACAAATGCATGAGCTGCGGCTCGACCTCAGGATGCAGTTAGGAGCACATGGCACGAGTGTGCAATGTGCAGTGACGCTGAATTGAAGTAAAAGTTGGTTGACTGTGAGGGGGGCACGGCATCGACGCCGTGTCCCCTTTTTTCTTGGAGGAGTGTATGTCAGTAGGGATCATGCAGCTTCGAACAATCGTGCAGGAGGGAATTCGAGTACAACGTGATAGCCCTGAGCCGGTTGAGTATGTCGATGCCGGTAACGTACTTTCCGATGCCGTGGCGAGACAGAATCACGTTATCTTCGGAAGAAGGGGGTGCGGGAAAACCCTCTTACTTCGAGAGTCGGAAAGGAAGGTTCGAGGTGACGTAAAAGTTGTTTATGTGAATTGCGAGGACTACAAACAACACTCCTTCCCAAATGTCCTTATTGAGATTCTGGACCAACTCTTTGCGGAGTTGGAAAAGAACTTAACCGCCTGGTTCGGACGAAAGCGACGCTCCAAGGAATTAATTCATGACATTAGGTCACAACTTCAGAAGCTGAAGCAGTCTCCGGACGAGCGGCTGTCGACGGTTCATGAGTCTAGTTCTTCTGAAAGTGGCGGTAATGCTTCGCTAAAGGCCGGAGCATACAGACTGGGTGTTGGTATCGAGGAACATGCAGCGGAAAAGGCTGCGATTGAGCGGGAATACAAGGAATATGATGACAAAATTCGGCAGCTCAACTTGCTATTGCCTCGACTCAAGGAAAGAATCAGAGATTTTTTTGCACTTTCCAGCGACGTGAAGTCTGTTTTCATCGCGCTGGACGACTTCTACCACCTTCCACGCAATATCCAGCCACATGTAGCTGACTACGTTCACCGGCTATGTAAGGATGTTCCGCTATATTTCAAATTTGCGACCTTGCGTCACGCTAGCGCGCTCTTCGCGGACCGGGCAAAACAGCCGATCGGCGTACAGGAGCGTCACGATTACCAGCCCATTAATGTGGATTTTACGTTTGAAAATTTCAACCGTACGGCCACTCAACTCAAACAGATCCTTTACGCCTACGGCACCAAGCTTCCATGACGAATGCACAAATTGATGATCTATTCATGGGCGAAGGCTTCAACCGTCTGGTTTTAGCGGCTGGAGGTGTTCCGAGAGATTTCCTCTCGCTGCTATTGGAGGCGCTTTCACCGAAGGCCGCAGGTGAGGAGCGGATCGGAAAGGACGACGTCCGGCTGCTAAGCTTGCACGTTTTTCAAAGGCGGATACAGGAGCTCAAAGTGGATTCTGAAGAACGGGATCAAGACCTGCTGTTAAAAGGTATTAACTCAATCACCCGATTCTGCTTGGAAAAGCAAGAGAACGTCTTCCTGGTACCCGATCAGGCCTTACAAGAGCAAAATGGACTGCGAGAGCTTCTCAACCGGCTGCTGGACTATAGAATTATCCACTCCGTCGCAAGTGCTCTCACACACAAAACCTATCCGGGAACCTTCTCGGCATACTCTCTGGATATAGGTGCCTACGCAAAATTCCGGAAGCTGGAAGGACGTTTTCGGGAAGTGGATATTACTGCCCGTGATGCTCGCGAGCGCTGCAGAAATTCTCCTGTCTTGGACAGAGATACATTACTGAACTTGCTAAAAGTAGCTCCAGCGGACCCTTATGAAGGTCTTTCAGACGAGAGTAGCTAACTAAGGCTCGAAATTTCGACTAACTAGCGCCGGGACTAAAATTTGGCGTGTGACAGAGTGGGAGGTTTCAGTGGGCGGAAATGATCGCGACTTCATGCGAATAGCGCTCGAAGAGGCGCGGAAGTGCAAGGCCGAGGATCAGAGGGTCCATCCCAAAGTCGGCGTCGTTGTTGTTCGCGACGGGAAAGAGATTTATAGAGCTCACCGCGGTGAAATAGCACTCGGAGAGCACGCGGAGTACACGGCCCTCGAGAAAAAATTGTCCGACCAAACTATCGCCGGCTGTTCAGTCTTCACCACATTGGAACCCTGCACAACGCGCAAGCACCCGAAGCTTCCGTGCGCAGAGTGGCTCGTCTTTAGAAAAGTTGGTCGAGTTGTAATTGGGATGCTCGACCCGAACCCCGATATTTCTGGGAAGGGTCAAATACGCCTCAGAGAGGCTGGAATTGCAACAGACTTCTTTGACACAGATTTGATGTCAGAGGTTGAAGAACTAAACCGATACTTCATTAGATCTCACAAGCAGCACAGGGTTTCGAAGCCGATTGACGAATATTTCATCGCGTCAAACCACGACCGAGATATCGACGATTGGTTTCGTTCCATTAACGTTATCTATTGGAATCGAAATTTTTATCGGGATTCAATGGCTATTTTTACGCACCTCGTAGAGATTGTCGGAGGTTTGAGTTTGCTTGCCAGCAACAAGAAAAAAGCTGGCGTAGTGCCTGAAGAATTCGTATACAAGAGTGTTGCGTGGTGGATGGCGCTCTGCGGGAAAGTTGGAGTAAAGAGCGTGTCTGACATGCTCTGGGCGAAATTTCCCTTTGTGTGTGCTTACTGTCGTAAAAAACCACACGACCCGGACGTTTGCTCCGAGATGAAGGCTGAGGGAGCTGGTCTGGATTGGGGCACATTGGATACGGTCGGAAGACTTGGAAACCGGCCGCGGAGTCTGGGCGACTGGCAGCGCATGTTTTCCGCAATCTATGCCGCCCAACAGACTGAGGACTACGGTCCGAGTTTTGGTCGTTTGACGGAGGAGCTTGGCGAGCTTGCTGAGACCCTCAGGGTTTTTCCGGCCGCTCCGGGTTATTTCCTCAGTGAAGCAGCCGACGTTTTCGCCTGGCTAATGCACATCCAAAACATCGTTGATCAAAAGAAGGGTACTCCAAAGAACGAACGAGGTAACGCGATCGAACGCGGATTCTGCATTTCTTACCCAGATAAGTGTCTCGATTGCAGTTCCCGCGTCTGCAGATGTCCCGCGATTCTTCAATCGACAATTGGACGTATCGCGCACGAAGTGCCCAAAGGGGTTGATGGTGGGCACGTCCGATCAAGGTTTCTTTCTCCGGAGGAGGCGGTTGCCAGATACCAGATCACACAGACCTGACCTGGCAGGTGGCCCATTGCCCGATTCTGGCCTGAGTGGGGCAGTTCTACTCCTGCAGTGATTCTCCCTGCGGCACATTTGCGTCTGCGTACCGTGCACTCCGGCTCAATTTCAGTGGCTCTTCCATTCACCAAGAAAGTGTAAGGCGGCGGGCTGACCCACCCTTTATCCCTTTTCAAAAATTGGCTACCCCCACCCTCGCGACTTTCGAAGGGTGGGTATCATCAGAGTCGGACGTAAACATGACCAAACATCTTCGAGATTTACTCCGACGCCGCAAAGAACGTTGTCCTTACACCGGAAGAAAGTGAACAGCAGCGGCGCAGCTTCGCGTACGGCAACGTTGCAATCGAAAATCCGCGCATCACTCGCGAGATGGTCGACCGCGCAGCCGACGCGCTCAACGCAGGTGTCCCACTCAAATTAAGGCATCTGCGGCCATTCATCAAAAAAATGTAAGGCGCTCACTGACGCTCGCGCGTAGGGGGCTGGCCCTACCTTTCGCTCATATCTCATGGCTGCCCCACCCCTTCAACTGCGCTCAGAGCAGGCTCTTGTCGCTCTAGGGGTTGGAGCGACAGGGTGAGATCCGAACTATTGCGGGTCCCTCAACAACCTTTGCTCATTTAAACAATTGTTTTACACATTAGACTGTGTAATAGTCTACACATGGCGACGAACCTGGCGTTAGACGACAAGCTGATCGAGGCGGCACAAAAGGCGGGGCATCACCGCACCAAGAAGGAAGCAGTCACGGCTGCCCTCGCGGAATACGTCAAGCGCCACAAGCAGCAGCGCATTCTCGATGCTTTCGGCACCTTCGATTTCGATCCCGCTTACGACTACAAGTCCGAGCGGCGCCGTTCCCGATAATGCTGGTCCTCGTGGACACTCCGATATGGTCGCTGGCGTTGCGGCGCAAACCGCCAGACCTGAACCGGCGGGAACGGTTGCTCACCCAGGCCTTCGAAGAGCTCATCCGCGACGGTCGAGCGCAGCTGATCGGCGTTGTGCGGCAGGAATTGCTGTCGGGTATTCGCGAGGAAGAGCGATTCAGGAATTTGCGGGATTATCTGCGGGCGTTCGACGATCCGGCACTTGGCCCCAGTGACTACGAGACTGCCGCCGAGATGCATAACCAGTGCCGAAGCCGGGGCATCAGCGGGTCGACAATTGATTTTCTGCTTTGCGCCGTGGCGCAGCTCCGACAATGGCAAATTTTCACTACCGATAGAGACTTTGAACACTACAGCCGTGTCCTCGGATTGAAGATGTATGCGGCGTAAGTGCTCGTAATTCAAGACGTATTCTGCCCGTGCCGTCCTCTCCGACTCAGTTTCAACCGGCTCTTCCATTCGTTAAAATGTAAGGCGCTCGCTCGTGGCCGCGCGTGGCCCCGCATGGCGCGCATTCCCAGGGCTGAAGCCCTGGGCTACACTCTGTCGCCGCTTTGGGCTAGCGCTCGGCACGGCTGAAGTTGTGCCCTTCCCCTTCGTGCTGGGTTCCTAAATGCAGATTCCTCGACTCAAGAGATCGTTCGCACGTGCGAACGATCTCCTTCGCTCGGAATGACAGAGGTGGGGGATCGGCTTACGCGGCGCTGAAGCGCCGCACTTCCACGCGTGAAGAAAGTCAAAATCCCCACCCTCTTCGCAAAGTGCGCGAAGAAGGATGGGGCACCCTCAAGTAAGCATGGTGCACCCTGGCGATCCCGCCACGACATCTTGGCAAAGGACGACGTAAGGTCCCTCTCTCGCGCAGGCGCGAGTTGGGGATGAAATCGATCCGATGGGGTTGATGGCGTTGCTTCAAGAGAGTTGGGTTCACGATCGGCCTTCGTCGCCACGGAGAAGATGCCAGGCTTCGATGTACTGGGCGAATTTGTGACCGTCATAAGAAGTCAGAGATTCGGAATCTGTTGCATCATCTCACCGGCGACGGGAAATGTAAGAAGATCACTTGGCCCTGCTGCATGGGTACTATGCGGTTCTCTTCTCCTGCGCTTTTTCCTGAGTGCGGAGAGTGCGGAAGGTGATCGAGTAGCGCAGTTCGTCGGCTGGAGGAATGCTGTGCTGCCACTGCCATCGCACCGAGCCGCGAAGAACGTAAACAGACCGCGGCGCAAGCGTGACGGAAACAATCTCGCCCGCCTTGTTGTAGGGCTTGAAGCGCATGCGGGCCTGGTGACGGAGCGATATGCCAATGACGGTGCCGAACTGTGGCGCGTCGCGGTGCCAGCCGATTGGCGCGCCCGGTGGATATTCGATGATCATGCCTTCAACGAGAGTCGCGGGATCGATGCCGGCGAAGGCAGCGGCCCGATCTCGCACGGGAAGAATGTAATCGGGAAATGCGCGAGTTGGCGTAGCCTTGTGACTCCCGAAGTCATATTCGAGGCCGAATTCGACCGTACGACGAAGGGCTTTGAAGCCGTGATAGTCCATCGCCTGGAATGGCTCGTGAACGATTGCGCGCAGCAGGTCGGCTTCTTCGTCGGCCTGCAAGAAATCTGGCTGGTAAACGAATCCTTCAGGCAGGCTTTCCGGAAATAACGTTTGTTGAGACATCGCAAAAGGCGAAAGATTGCTGGCCAGAGATGCTAGGCGGGCTTCCTGGCGGAGACGCGAGTGGTGGAGCGCCGGCGCGGCTTGGCGAGAAAGTCTCCCGGCTCCAGCTTCTTTGCCGACTTCCATAGCCGCTCGAGATCGTAGTACCGGCGCGCGGCCTGAGAAAAAACGTGCACCACGAAGTCCACATAATCGATGAGCACCCATTCGGCCTGCTTGTAGCCTTCAATATTGTTGGGGTAAACACCGGCACGCTTCAGCCGCAGCTCGACCTCGTCCGAAATGGCCTGAATTTGCCGCGGATTGGTTCCGCTGCAAATCAGGAAATAGTCGGTGAAAGCGCCGGACGTCTGATCCATTTCAAGCAGGGTGATGTCTTCGGCTTTTTTATCCTGGCAAGCAATGAGGGCTGCGGAAAGTTGCTTCTTCGAATTGTTGTTACTACGCGCGGCGGAACGGGGCTGGGCTGTCAACGAGTGTATAGGCCCTCCTTCTTTATGTATTCTTCCACAGTTTCAGGGACGAATTTCTTTATGGGCTTTTTGGCCGCAACGGCCTGGCGGATGGCAGTGGCCGAAACGTTCACGTTTACATCATCGAGCAGGTGCAGAGTAACGCCGGGAAGCACGAGGTCGCCCTTTGCAGGCTGTTTTGCAAATGGCTTGGTAACTTCGGCGCGGGGACGAAATTTTTCAGGAAGCGAGGCGGCGACATCGGCAAGAGAAAATCCGGGGCGGCTGGCAATGATGAATTCGCATTCGCCGAACAAGGCTTCGGCTTCGCGCCATTTGGCGATGTCTTTGAAGGCGTCGATGCCGATCAGGAAAAACAGACGGTCGGCTTTCTTGAGAGTCGTTTTCAGTTTGCGAATGGTGTCGATGCTATAGTTGGGCGCCGAGACGGCACTTCCCTTCGCGGCTTTTTTGTCCTGTAAGACGAATTCTGCCGGCGCCTCGAGAAGAGAAGGCACGAATGTTTTCTCATCTTGCGTGGCCAACGCAGTCATGGCGAAGCGATGAAAATAGGAGGCCGCCGGTTGCGTTGTCTTGTGCGGAGGGAGATTTGTAGGGACCAAATAGATTTTTCCGAGTTGGCAACGTTGACGCGCCGAGTGGGCAAGCGCGAGATGTCCCTTATGAATGGGATCGAAAGTTCCGCCGAAGAGGCCGATGTTCATAAAGAGTCGTGCGTCGTTGGTCTTGCGTCGTGGGCAGAACCAAACGCGGCGTGAGTCGTTGTTCGATAGTCGCTGGCAGAATCCACAGCCTAAGCTCTCACTTCTGAAAGCTGGGGATTCCTGAGTTCTTCCACTCTCTCCGCCATCGCGTATTTCAGTTTATCGATACCTTCGCCAGTGACGGCTGAAATTGCGAAAAAATCGAAGTGGTGAGATTTCGCATACTTCTTCAGCTTGGCGAGTTTGGTTTTGTTTGCGGCATCTAGCTTCGAGGCCACCAGAATCATCGGCTTCGATTCAAGGCCCGCGCCAAAACTTTTCAACTCGCCCATGATGACTTCGAAATCTTTGACCGGATCGGGGCGGTCGCTGGCGTCCGAGACATCGATCAAATGAACCAGCAATCGCGTGCGCTCAATGTGCCGCAAGAACTGCGTACCGAGGCCTGCGCCTTCATGCGCACCCTCGATCAGGCCCGGAATATCGGCAACGACGAAGCTGGTTTCGTGCGGAGGCTCACCGGCGAGCACCACTCCGAGGTTGGGCTGGAGTGTGGTAAACGGGTAGTCGGCAATCTTGGGCTTTGCTGCAGAGATGCGGGAGATCAGGGTTGATTTTCCGGCGTTGGGATATCCGACTAGTCCAACATCGGCGAGCAGCTTCAACTCGAGTCGCAATGTGCGCTCTTCACCTGGCCGGCCGTCTTCATGTTCGCGGGGGGCCTGATGCGTAGAAGTTTTGAATTGCGCATTGCCGCGGCCGCCGCGACCGCCGCGGGCGATCACAATGCGATCGTCGGATGACGAAAAGTCGTGAACTTTCTCGCCGGAGTCGGCGTCGTAAACGATCGTGCCAACCGGGACTTTGAGTACAACATCTGCACCTTCGCGTCCGGTCTTGTTCGAGCCCTCGCCGTGGCGTCCGCGCTCGGCCTTGTATTCGGGATTGAAGCGGAAATGCACCAGCGTATTGTGGCGCTCGCTGGACTCCATGATGACGTCGCCACCCTTGCCGCCGTCGCCCCCGGACGGGCCTCCGCGCGGAACGAATTTCTCGCGGCGAAAAGCGACGCATCCGTTGCCGCCGTCACCGGCTTTAATGCGGATTGTGGCCTCATCGATGAACATCGGTGGCTAGTGATCAGTGGCTCGTGGCCAGTAAAGAGTTCCCGGTTGCCAGATTGCCAGAATGGTCGTTGGTTGTTTGGTCATTGGTCATTGGTCATTGGCCAAAGGATTCAAGCACAAAAATGCTCCGGCGGTGCTGCCGGAGCATTTCGGGTTGTTCCTGATGGCTGATGGCTGAGAGCTGATCGCTGACAGCTACTGCTCCACCGGCTCGATCATCACGAACCTGCCCATCGAGCCGCGATCTTTGAAGATGATCTTGCCGCTGATCTTCGCGAAGAGGGTGTCGTCTTTGCCGCGGCCGACGTTGAGGCCGGGCTTTACTCGGGTGCCGCGCTGGCGAACGATGATGGTGCCGCCCGGGACGACCTGGCCGCCGAATGCTTTGAATCCGAGGCGCTGCGCGTTCGAGTCGCGCCCATTGCGTGAACTGCCTAATCCCTTTTTGTGGGCCATTGAAAGCTCCTAGCTTTTAGCTGTCAGCGTTCAGCCGTCAGCCATCAGTAACTTCAAAACCAAACCTGCTGTCATTCCGAACGCCTTCAGGCGTGAGGAATCTGTTTTTCCCCTCAGCTCACCAGTAAACCGTCAAACTGCAGATTCCTCGACTCCGCACTTTCGCATTCGCGACGTGCTGCGCTCGGAATGACATGAATGATGGCGTGTTGTAAGAGAAAAACTACTCATGATACCTAACACCGCCAAAACCTACTTCTTCTTCCCGACACCCTTCTTTGCCGCGCTCTTCTTTGGAGCAGCGGACTTCTTTTTCGCAGCAGGTTTCGCTGCTTTCGCCTCGGATTTTTCCTCTGTTTCGGCTGCCGGTCTCGCTTTCTTAGGTTTGGCTTCCTTCTTCGGCAGATCGGGCGCGGTGAACTTCTGGCCATCGAAGGCGATCTCAGTTATCCGCACCGAGGTGAACGGCTGCCGATGCCCGGCAATCTTCTTGTATTGCTTTTTCTTTTTGTAGTGGAAGACGAGAACCTTTTTGCCGCGGCCCTCGCCGAGCACTTCGCCGGTCACGAGAGCCTTTGATTCAGGGCGCGCAATCTGCCCTTCGCTTGCCGAAACCGCCAGCACATCGTTGAACTCGACCTTGCCATTGCCGTTTCCGGGCTGGGTTTCGAGACGAAGCACGTCCCCGGGGGCCACTCGATACTGCTTACCGCCAGCGCGAATCACCGCGTACATATCTGATCCTTCCGTTGCTTCTTTTCAAGTCTTTAACCGCAGAGTCCGCTGAGACTACATCGAGTTCGCAGAGAAACTCGCCTGCAACTGCCGCGGGAGCAACTTAATTTTATGTGCTTGCTGTTTCCGCGTCGGCCCTGCGAACTTTAGCGGACGGCCCTAAACCGAGGTCCCTGATACGCGTTTTCGCGATGAGGTGGAAGAGCAGGGCCAAAAATACAGGCAAACTCAAATAGTTTAACGTGATGAGGAGAAAGGGTCAATGTGCGCACATAGCAAGCTGCAACGGTTGCCGCAGGCGTAGAATTCGTGCGATGAATATTGCAGGAATCCGGATCGCCCCCTGGATCGGGGTCTTCGGGTTACTTTTCTTCGTTGTTACCACGACGCTTTCCCAGGTTGCGCCTGGATCGGAAGGACAGGTCACCCTATCGCGCCTTTCGCCGCCGGTCTTTCCGCCACTGGCGCGAGTAGCCCGGGTAAATGGAGAAGTGGAGATCGCATTGCAAGTACGACAGGATGGCAGTGTCGAATCGGCAGCAGTCGTCAAGGGCCACCCACTTCTGAAAGCCGCCGCCCTAGATAGTGCTCGACAATCAGAATTTGAATGTCGCGAATGCGGCGAGGGACTCACCGCTTACACGCTTCTCTACACCTTCGCATATACGTCTACGGACAGTTGTTGCAAGCCGGAGGAAATATCGCAAGGCACAACCCATGCGGGAGTCACTCAAGCGGAAAACCACGTCACAATTCTCATCGATCCATTTTGCATTTGTGATCCGAGCGCAGATGTGATCAAGGTTCGTTCCCCGAAATGCCTCTACCTTTGGCATTGCAGCACGCGCTATGGCTTGTAGGATTCTACGTTTGGTCTAGCGAACAAATAGCATGCAATCGAAATCCATCATGCTTGCCTTAATACTCATCGCAATCATCTACGCGGCTCTGTCAGCTCCTGCTCAATCGACTCCTCATCGCACCCTGCTGGCGCTTTCGAAGCATGATCACACGCTGGCGGTTGTCGATCCCGCGAGCCTGAAGGTTGTGGCGCGTCTGCCGGTTGGGCCTGATCCGCATGAGGTGATTGCGTCTGCGGATGGAACGAAGGCTTACGTTTCCATCTACGGCTTCGGGCGATATCACACGCTGAACGTGCTCGACCTGGTTGGGCGGAAGCCGCTGGCGGATATCGACACGGGAGCGCTCGCCGGGCCGCATGGCTTGGCGTTCGCTGGCGGCAAGGTCTGGTTCACCGCGGAAGGGGCGAAGTCCATCGCCCGTTTTGATCCGGCAACGAACCGAATCGACTGGATCATGGGCACTGGCCAAAACCGGACGCACATGCTCTACGTCACGCCGGACGAAAAGCGGATTTACACCACGAACGTCAACTCGGGTACGGTGAGTATTCTCGAAGAAGGCGCTGTCCAACCTGCGCGGCCGGCGCCGCCCGCGGGAATGCCCGCGCCTCCTCCCCCTGCGGTGATGACGTGGAACCAGACCGTGATTCCCGTCGGCAAGGGAGATGAAGGCTTCGACGTTTCTCCCGATGGCCGCGAGCTGTGGACGGCGAACGCGCAGGATGGGACGATTTCGATTATTGACCTCGCCATGAAGCAGGTAACGGCCACGCTCGATGCCAAGATTCCTGCCTCGAACCGGTTGAAGTTCAGCCCCGATGGTCGGCTGGTTTTCATCAGCAGTTTGCGCGGAGGCGATCTGGTGGTTTACGACGCCGCATCGCGAAAGGAGTCGAAGCGCGTGGCTATCGGCCACGGAGCCGCGGGCATTCTGGTGGATGCTGATGGTGGACGCGTGTTCGTGGCGTGCACGCCAGATAACTACGTCGCAGTGGTGGATATGAAGACGCTCACGGTTACTGCACACATCGACGTCGGTGGCGAGCCGGATGGGCTGGCCTGGGCGGTGCGGCGGTAGCGATTGTCATTCCGAGTCTGCACTCCGGAGGAGGGCAGAGGGGGACCGAACGTCGCTTTGCGCTGACGATGTCGTTTGGCGACGCCCAAGATGGCGCATGCAGTGAATCTGATCTTAACGACGTCCCTGGTGATCCACTCGCCTCGTCAGGTCCCTCTCTCGTCCGTTTGCGCGAACGAGTTCGGGATGACAGCTGTTACGTGTCTTCTAGAGCTTGGGAAATTGAGGCAGGCGCGTTGGCTGATACCATCCGTAGCTCAGGTCGCGCCACTTGGGATTGTTCGATTCAATTAATGCGATTTTCTTTTCCCGCCGCCAATTCTTGAGCGCTTTCTCGCGGCGAATGGCCTTGCCCACGGAGCCATACCTCTCGAAGTAGACGAGATTCGTCACGTTGTACTTGGCCGTGAATCCGCCGAATCTATGTAGTTTGTGTTGTCGCACTCGGATCTCGATGCAGCTGGTGATGCCGATGTATAGTACCCGGCGCTGACTCGCCATTATGTAAACGTAGTAGGTCTTCTGCATGCGCGAATCCTGCATGCTCGCTTCCCGTTTTGTCTGTGTCGTTCGTCACAACAATTGTCTGTGGATTTCCCCCTAGTGGCACTCACGGAGACGTTCGTGGTGATCCGGACGTTTCGTCAGGTTCCTCTCTCGTCCGCCATGCGACGAACGAGTTCGGAATGACAAGGGTTTGAGCGGATGGAGTGAGGTGGGAGCTGCCAATAATGAAAATGTGTCATCCCGAACCTGCACTCCAAAGGAGGGCAGGAAGCTAACGTCGCTTTGCGCGCGGTGATGTCGTTTGGCTACGCCATTCGGGGCGTATGGGGTTGACGTGCTGTTGTCCACGTCCGTGGTGATCCACTCGCATGGTCAGGTCCCTCTCTCGTCCGCCTATAGCGAACGAGTTCGGGATGACAATCAAAGTGAAATGGAGTGAAAATTACTGCGGCAGCAGGGTTTCTTCAATCTGGACCTTTTCGCCTTCCTGCACTTCAACAATTTTGTGCAGGGGCTTGTAGCCCGACATGGTCACGTCGATCACGTAGGTGCCGGGATTGAGGTAGAAGTCGAAGGGCGCGGTCTTGTCGAGCACGCGGTTGTTGACCATGATCTGCGCGCCTTTGGGCTGCGTCTTGATGCTGACAATGCCCATGCTGGCGGAGTCACCGCGGTTAAGGAGCTTTTTGAATTTGCCGCCGGCGCTGCGGATGTCGTCGGTCTGGCCGAGCTCGGCAAGCGTGGCGTTCACGTTCGCAGTCTGGCCGGTCTGGACATTAATTGAGTTCGAAGACTCCAGGTATCCGTTGCGGCGAACTACAACGGTATGCGTGCCGGGCCTGTTCAGGGTGAATGTAGTGGGCGTGAGCCTGCCGGTATCCTGACCGTCGATTATGATGACGCCGCCTGCGGGAGTGCTTGCGACGGAAAGCATGGCGCTGAGCGAGGCGAGCTGAATTGAAATCGATGAATTCGCGCCGGCCTTCAGGCTAACAGTACGGCTTTCGGCGCTGTATCCCGACTTGCTCGCGTAAACCACATGTTGACCGGGAGCAATGTCGCTAAGTGTGCAAGGAGCTTCGCACATGGCGCTGCCATCAAAATTGATCTTTGCTCCGGCCGGGGTGGTGGCAACAATCAATTGCGCCAACTGAGGAGTCGCAGCTACGCGCGCTCTGGATCTTCCCTTGGTCGCTCGCGCGGGTTTATCGGGCTGCTCGGTGACAACGGGAGCAGGCTCGGTCTCAATTGGTGGCGCTTGCTGCACGTCAGGTGAAGCGGTCTGGGCAGTCTGCGCGGTCTGAGCAGGCGCTGGAGCTGGAGCAGGTGCGGGCGGAGGCGCGGGCTTTGATTTTGTATGTTTTGTCGCTGCCGCTGCTGGCGCCGAAGAGCTTGGACCGCTGTCGTGGTCCTGGCCCAGGTTATAAAGCGTTATTCCGAAAATGGCGAGTGCGATCACGAAAACGGCTGCGCCCACGGCATAGATGTACAGCTGCTTCGGAGTATTGCGAATTTCTTTGACGGCCTTTTGCGCGGCCTCGCGCACCTGAATCTGCGGCTTGTCTTCTTTTTTCTTTTTGGCTGCGGTTTGGGCGGCCGGGGCCGGAGATTCTTCGACAGCAGCCGGCTCCTCGGGATTGATCGAGGGAACGAAAATGTCTTTGAGCGGCGGCAGTTCCTCGAGATCGGAGAAGCTTTTGCGGGCCGCCGCTGCCGGCGTGCCCGCATCGTCTTCGGCCATCATAGGGTCAGTGGCAAAATTTGGCTTGGAAGCCGGCTTTTCTGGCGCGGGAGCAGCGGCCGCGGCCGATGCTGAAGCGGCAGGTGCAGCTTTGGCAAAGGTGCTCGGAGCACCGGCCGGCGGCTTGGGCGCGATCGGTGCGGCACCAGCGGCAGCAGCTGCAGCTTGGGCTTTCGGCTTTTGCGGCGCCACGGTTGTCGTTTTCTTCGATGCGGTCGCGTTGCATTGTTCGAGGTCGCGAACCAATTCCTGGCCTGACTGGTAGCGTTCACTGGGCGACTTTGCGATGGCTTTCATGATCAGGTCGCTCAGGCCCGGGCTTAGATTCCCCTTCAGAGTCTTCGGCGCTGCCGGCGTGGATTCCAGAATCGCGGCGCGCACCTGATCGGCGGTTTCTCCGCCGAAGGCCTTTTGCTCGGTTGCCATCTCGTAAAGAATTGCGCCCAATCCGAAAATCGCAGAACGATGATCACAAGTCTCGCCGCGCAATTCTTCCGGCGAGGAATAATGAAGTATTTCGGGTACGGCTGATGAAGCGCCGGCAAGGGCGTTCATGGAAGAGATGCCAAAGCCAAGCACCTTCACCATTCCGTCCCACTGGATCATGATTTTTGCGGGCTCCAGCGAATGGTGGACTGCTTTGTGGACCTGCGCGTGGTCAAGAGCGTGCGAAACCTGGCGCGCGATGTCCTGAATGTCCCAAATGGAAAAACCGTCTTTGCGGGCCAGGTTTGTGGCGATCGAATTCCCCTGCACATATTCAGCGCCGGCGAGCAACTGGCCATCTTCATCTCCCACGCCGTAGAGCAGAGCGATATTAGGGCTGTTCAGGGGTTTTGAGCGTTCGGCTTCCTCGAAAACGGCTTTGACCAGGGAATCGCGGTCGAGCACCTGAGTTAGCGACACCACTTTCAAAGCGATGGTCTGCTGGCTTTCCGTATCCAGCGCCTTGTAGACGGTGGCGAAGGAAGACTTCGCTGCTTGACTGATGATCTCGAAACGTCCGATCTTGTTCGACATCTTCTGGCCTCAACTCCGGTAAGAAGAATCGTTTGCGGGGAGTACGGAAATGATAAGTTCTAATGCCCGCCGGAGTGGAGTTACCGAAGTACTTCGCGCGCTCTCGATGGCGACTTGCAAATGCATCCAGTGAGACTAACTGGCAGAAAAACACTGAACTGGAAGGGAAGGTTGTGAACTTCGTTCCGAACGTTCACGTACTAAGGTGTAGATACGACCCGCGCGGCAGAGGTGTGTCTCGTCGCTTGTGACAAATGTCAGACCGGGTCGCTGACGATCTGCACTGGCGGATCTCCGTGAGATAAACGATTCTCTTCCTGGTTGTTTCATTGGGTTCTGATCGGCTATGCTGAATGCCTGCTCCCAGCTCTCAATTCAACTTAGCCTGACTCTTCCCGGAGTTTGACGATGACTTTATCGCGATTTGTGCGAAAAAACGCGTTCCGGAACAAGCGGCGCAGCTTGCTGACGATCCTCAGTATTGCCTTTCCGCTTTTGTTGCTTTCATTCCTGATGTCGCTTTGGCGTGCTTTTTACGGAAATGACTTGCGCAGCGATGCCTCGAACCAGCGCCTGATTGTGCGGCATAAGGTCTCCCTGACGAATTTCCTGCCAATGTCTTACGAGCAGAAAATTCGCGCCATTCCCGGGGTTGCGCATATTGTGCCGATGGCGTGGTTTCAGGGTATTTATAAGGACGAGAAGCCGGAGAACTTTTTCGCTCGCTTTGGGACGGATCCAGACGAGTTTTTCGACGTCTATTCCGAACTCTCTATCCCGCCAGACCAACTGGAAGCATGGAAAAAAGACCGTGCGGGCGCGGTTTGTGATCAAACGCTGGCGAAGAAGTACGGATGGAAAATTGGCGATCGCATTGTGATCCAGGGCGATATCTACCCGATCCGGCTGGAGTTGACGTTGCGCGGAATTTTTCAGGCGAAGCTGCCGAATGACGGATTCTATTTTAACTGGAAGTACGTGGAAGAGGGGGTTCCCTTTGCCAAAGACCGCGCCGGCCTGTTTAGCCTGATGGTGGATTCGCCGAAGGATGTGGACGGCGTTTCGAAGGCAATCGATGCCACTTTTGCGAATGCGCCTGAGCCGGTGAAAGCGGAAACTGAGAAAGCATTCGGGCTGAATTTCATCAACATGCTCGGCAACGTGAAGGCTTTCATCCTGATCATTTCTTCGGCAGCGGTGTTCACGATCCTGCTGGTTTCGGGGAACACCATGGCGATGTCGATTCGCGAACGCACACGCGAAGTGGCCGTGCTGAAGACTTTGGGGTTCCAGCGCAAGACGATTCTCGGGATTTTTATCGGCGAGGCCGTTGCCATTTCTCTGATTGGCGGAATTTTCGGAACAGTGATCGCGGCAGGGGCATTGGCGATGGCCTCGCACGCGCCACAAGTCGGCAATCTTTTCACGTTTGCTCTCCACGAATGGCGGTTCACCGCCCCCGCGGCTTGGGGGGTGGCGATTCTGGCCGGTTTTTTGAGTTCGGCGATTCCCGCTTACGGGGCATCGCGCACGGGAATTGTTGAAGGTCTGCGGCACATCGGGTAAATGGATATGGCGATACCGATCAAATACAACACTCGCAACATGATTCTTCGCAAGCGGCTCACCATCATGACCGCGCTGGGCATTGCGCTCACCGTCATGACGACAGTGTTTTTGATGATGCTGCTGGCAGGAATGAAGAAGGCCTTCGTCTCCAGTGGAGATCCGCTGGATGTGCTGGTGATGCGGAAGGGTTCTACTTCAGAGCTCGTAGGTGGATTTACCAAAGACAAAGTGCCAATCCTGCGCCAGCTTCCGGGAATCGCGACCGACAGTCATGGCCAGCCGTTGGTTTCAGCGGAATGGGTGGTCATTGTGGCGCTGCCTCAACGGGGGAGCACGGGGACGATTAACATCACGATGCGGGGAATGGATCAGGACGGCATCGAGTTGAGACGCAACAAGGTCAAGCTGGTGGCCGGGAGTTGGTTTTCGTCCGGGCAGCGCGAAGTAGTGGTCAGCAGCTCGATTCATGAGCGCTTTGACCACACCAATCCCGGCGACATGATCGATTTCGGCAAAGGCCCGTGGAAGGTGACGGGGATCTTTGACGCGGGTGGGTCTGCTTACGGCTCGGAGATTTGGGGCGACTACAACCAGGTGGCCCAGCAGTTCAACCGGCAGAACGCGGTCGGAAACGTTTATCTGCGCGCCACCGATTCCCTTGCAGCTGACGCTTTGAAGCATCGCGTTGCCGATGACCAGCAGTTGCAGCTCATGGGAATGTTGGAAACCGAATACTACGACAAGCAGACCAGCAGCGGCGGCGGTATTCGCGTTATGGGATTCATTGTCGCCTTGACGATGGCGATTGGTTCGATTTTTGCCGCGACCAACACCATGTACGCCGCGGTGGCTTATCGTTCGAGGGAGATCGCAACACTTCGGATCATGGGATTCCGCCGAGGCAGCATCGTGACTTCGTTCATTTTTGAAGCCGTGCTGCTGGCATTATTGGGCGCCGCGGTGGGAATCATTCTGATGCTGCCGTTTAATGGCATGAGCACGTCAACTGCGAACCAGGTCACATTCAGTCAGGTTGTTTTCAGTATGAGAATCACCTTGCAGGTGGTAATCGTGGCGGTAATTTTCGCCGTGGCCATGGGGCTGATCGGCGGCGTATTCCCGGCCTGGGGCGCCGCACGGCGAGAAATCCTGGCAGCATTGAGAGATTAAGAGAAGCAATGTCGATCGATACCAAACATAAGGACCTCGAAGGACTGCGGATTGACCGGTCGGCTTCGGCGGAGGATGCGGGCGGCTCGCCGTGGGCTAAAGCCTACATCCTGGGCGGCGTGGCGATCATCGTGCTGCTCGGAATTGCGACGCTCGGCTATCGTTTGTTTGCCGGTTCAACTCCCGAAGTCGATGTGGTACGCGCAGCGGCTGAAGGCGGCGCGCAAGCAGCGGGCGCCACGATTCTGACCGCCACCGGCTACATCGTGCCTCATCACAAGATCAACGTGAACTCAAAGGTCACCGGGCGAGTGAAGTGGATCGGCGTCGAAAAGGGCGACAAGGTAAAAGAAGGCCAGGTGCTTGTTCGTCTTGAAGACGATGAGTTCCGGGCGCAGTATCAGCAGGCCGAAGGCGCGGCGGAGAGCGCCCGGGCTTATCTTGAAGAATTGCAGCATGGATCGCGTCCGGAGGAGATTGCGCAGGCGCAGCACAACCTGGATGAGGCCCGCGCAACCTTCGCCAATGACAAGGTCACCCTTGATCGGACGAAGGAACTTTACGCACAAGGTGTGGTCGCAAAACAGTCGCTTGATGATGCCATTGCGAAATACGAGTCCGACCAGCAACGTGTCAATTCGCTGAGCCAATCATTTGAGCTTTCGAAGCTCGGGCCGCGGGCAGAGGAAATTGCCAGGGCAAAAGGGCAGTTGGCGCAGGCTGAGGGTCAGGCTTCGTATGCGAAATCGTTGCTCGATGCGACGATCATTCGCGCCCCGGTGAGCGGAACGATTCTCGAACGCACGGCGGAAAAGGGCGAGCTGATCACAGCGCAGTTTGCCAGCTCGGCGGAGGGTGGTCCGCAAGGTTCGGTGGTTTCGTTGGCGGACTTGAATGATATCCAGGCCGATCTCGACGTCGCACAGGATGATTTTGCGAAACTCACGCCCAAGCAGAAAGCCATCGTCACCGTGGATGCTTTTCCTGATCTTCACTGGGATGGCGTGATTGCGGAAGTTTCTCCGGAAGCAAATCGTCAGAAGGCCACGATTGAGGTAAAGGTGCAAATCCTGAATCCGGATTCGCATTTGCGACCAGAGATGAACACGACTGTGCGTTTCATTGCTGATGACAACAAAAGCTCAGCGCCGACTCAGAACGCGGGGGCGTACGTTCCAACTGCGGCGCTGCGCGATGCTGACGGCCAGAAATATGTCTTGCTGGCATTGAATGACAAGGCCATAAAACGAAACGTAAGGATCCTTTCGCAGCGCAGCGGCGGGGCTCTGGTAAGTGGATTGAATGGCGGGGAATCCGTTATCACGACTGCGCCGGAGGATTTGAAAGACGGGGACAAAATCAAGGTCAAGGGACAATCATGAGCACTGCTACAGTTGCTAACGTCGCTACAAAAACGCACGTCGTACAAGCCAGGAACGTCAGCAAGATTTTCAAGCGCGACGCCTTCAAGGTAACGGCGCTGGACAATGTTTCGATTGAAATTGCCGGAGGAGAATTTCTTGCCCTGATGGGCCCTTCCGGCTCGGGCAAAACGACCCTACTGAACATGATCGCGGCCATCGATCGCCCAACTGCGGGCGAGTTGCTGGTTCTGGGGCAGAACATTTTCAGCTTCAACGATGCGCAGTCGGCGAAGTGGCGCAACGAACACATTGGGTATGTTTTTCAGACTTTCAATTTGATCCCGGTGCTTACGGCATTTGAGAACGTCGAATTGCCGCTTCTGCTCACGAAGCTGAATGCCAAACAGCGCAAAGACCACGTGATGACCGCGCTCAAACTCGTGGGATTGGAAGAGCGGGTGCATCACCTGCCGAAGCAGCTTTCCGGCGGGCAGGAACAACGCGTGGCGATTGCCCGCGCGATCGTCAGCGATCCCACGCTACTTCTTGCCGACGAGCCGACCGGCGATCTCGATAGTCAGTCTGCGACTGAGGTACTCGAAATCCTGAAGCGGCTGAACGAGGACTTCCACAAGACGGTTGTGATGGTCACGCACGATCCACATGCGGCATCTTATGCGCACGTCACTCGGCACCTGGAAAAGGGAATGCTACTTCCGGCGTAGGAAGAACAATCGGGGACACTCAAGGCGCGGCATAGAGCTGCGCCTTTTGCATTGCTCGCGCTAAGAAGCTTTAACCGCAGAGCACGCGGAGAACTGCCGCGGAGAACGCAAAGAAGATCTCTAGCTGAATGGGGTAGGGTGAAGCTGAGAGTTTTCGCGGGTAAAGTTCGCGTCAAGGCTGGCCGATGGTTCCAGATGAGCCATGCCCGTCGATACTGCTTCGCAAATTATCGAAAGACTGGAAGTGACGCGCAATCTGCCGAGCGTTCCAGGAGTGCTGATGCCGTTGCTGCGCTACATGGAGCAGCCGCTTGATCAAGTCGATGTTCATCAGTTGGTACACCTGATAGCGCAGGACAAGGCCCTGGCCGGCCGCTGCCTGCATCTCGCGAACTCACCACTGTTCGGGTGCAGCCATGAAGTTGAAACCATAAACTCTGCGGTGGTGGCGCTGGGACTCGATCACGTGCGGGAAGTGGCAGTCTCCTGTTCCCTGCTCAAACTGATGCCAGCGGTTTCGGTGGGGGTGAACCCATCGGTGTTCTGGGCGCATTCGCTGGGTTGCGCGATGATTGCACGGGAATTTGCGGAAAAGATCAACTTTCCCGATCCGGCAAAGGCGTACGCGGCGGGCCTGCTGCATGATATCGGGATCGTGGCTCTCTTGTGGGTGGCTCCGCACGAATTCCGGCGGACCTACGATCAGGCGAAGCAGCATTGCGTGCCTCTGCATGAAGTGGAAGAGGCGTTACTCGGCATAACCCATTGCCATAGCGGGAGAATGCTCGCCAGCAACTGGCACTTGCCACCTGAGCTTACAGAAGTGATCGCTCATCATCATTCCCCATCGAAGGCGACGTGGAATCCGGCGCTGACCAGCATTGTTTGCGTAAGCGATCTTCTGTGCCGCCGATGCGGGCTGGGATATGGCTATTCAGAGGAGAAGCGCGCGCATTTCGACGAGGAGAGTGCTTTCGCGATTCTGGCCGCCAAGTATCCCTCGCTTCGTCCGTTCGACCTGTCGCGCTTCGCGTTCGACACTGAAACATTGCTTGCCGACGTACAGCAACTTGTGTCGCAGGTATACAGCGCTCATTGACTACTCTTATTTTGCCCGGCTCAGCAAGGTGTGTTCGGGGTCGATCAGCAATTTGTGCGTTCCTGCTGGCGCAGAGAGGTGAAACGCAGTTTCGTCGCCTTCAGCAAAGATTCGTTTCAGGTAGATATTCTTCCCCGCGATGGACGCGTAGAGTGGGACGGCGGTGACGAGGGTATCGGGAGCCTGCTTCTGCACAAGTGTCCCGCTCACCAAAGTGGTTTTTCCTTTGTCAGTGAATTTCAGATCTTTTACTTCAAAGCTCGGTATTGCGCTGCCATTCACCCAACTATCCGAAAACCAGTCGAGAGACTTATGCCCCTCGTACCACAATGATGGCGGAAGTTCCGACTCGAATACATGCATCAGTTCAGATGTGGTGACCGCTTTATCTTCGTAGTTCTTCTTCAACTTGCGCAGGGCACGAATAAAGGGCTCGTCCTCGAGCCGCGGGCGTTTTCCGGATCCATCCGTTGCTTGTGCGTCATTCATCATGGTGCGGAGCATATGGAAGAGCCAAGTGCCACGACCGTAGCACACCGACTCATAACCATTTGGAAAGTGGCTGGAAGAGAGCCTGTATCCCAACGTGACCGGACCGGCCTCAGTCAGGGGCGCGCCTTTGTCATTTTTGCCGATCAGTTGATCGCGGTAGCCCTGCATAGCCCGCTGAAATTTCGCCGGATCATGTGACTCGAGGAGCATCAGCGCGCTGTAGTCTGCCAGACCTTCCATGATCCATTGGTCGCGGTAGCCCTCCCAATTCACCGAATCGCCCCACCACTGATGCGCAGTCTCATGCGCGACCACCTGCTCTGAAAGGAGGCGTTGCACCGCATCAGGCAACACTTTGGATTTTTCCTCTGGATTGAGAAAAGCATAGCTGGAAAGGAATATGAGTCCGGGCCAGCCCTGGCTTATCCGCCCGGGCATTTGGGTGATGCTCAACTCACCATAGGGATATGGGCCGAAGTAGCGCTCAAAAAATTCGATAGCACGAGCCGATGTTGTATTGACCAGCTGCACGTTGCTGGAGGGAGATGGCGCCGGAGTTGGTGATATAGGGACTGCCTGTAATCCGCGCTGCGGCCCGACAGGCGTTACCGGCAAAAGAGGCGGGGTTGAATCCGTGAGCGAGATAGTTCCGGGAAATCCCCGTTCGACGTTCTGGGTGGCGTAGGTAGTGACTTCGACCTTCCCGGCGCGAGTGGTGGTAGCGGCATATTTGCCAAGATTGAATCCCGCAATAGGCACGGGGCGGGCGGTTTGCCAAATCGAGGTCTGCTCAGCTCCTGCGACTTTGATATCCATCCGGTGACCGGTGGCTACGAGCGTCCAGCCCACGGGATAGCTGAATTCGAGATCGAATGAGGACATGGCAAAGCCCAAGTTGGGGTACCAGGTACCGCGATCGCCGACATAAAGAAGTCCGTTGGCGGCTTCGGAGAGCACTGAGCCCGAATACTCAAATGACAGTTGGAGTTTTTGTCCCTGCTTCAAGGGCGCGGGCAAAATCACAGCGAGCACGTCGTTCCCTTGTTTTGCCAGGTGTGAACCCTCGATTGCCTGATTGTGGATGAACTCGATGGGATTGCCATCGGCAAGCACTTTACTTACGCGAAGCATTCGTGAGAGTTCAAACAACAGGACACGGTGAGTGCCCTGGCTTGCCGTAACGGTCAGAGTAGCCTTGGCATCAAGTTCCTTCGCCGGGCGAATATGGGCCTGAATTTTGAAATGGCTGATCGTTAGTTCGGCATTGGTTGCTTCGTCGGCTTCGGCTTCTCGTGGGGTCGGACTTTGCTGGGTGGCCGTAACCGGCACGGTGAAGGAAGTCCAAACGTCGTAGTAATCGTCGCCGTTGACCTGCTTGCGTTGTCCGACCTCAACTTGTTCCTGAAGCAAAGAATCATAGCGGGCGTCGAAGCCGCCAAGCTTGTTGCCTTCGAAATAGGCGTGCAGCATGTGATCGGCAGGTCTCGTGGCTGACGATGGTGGATCGCTGAAGGTATAGAGCAGGCGCAGAGCGTCGGCCTGCGCAAAATTGGGAGCAATCGATTCCCAGCGGGCGGCAAATCCGGCCGGGTCATCGGCGGCTCGAAGGTAGGGCTGGAGTTCGGCGAATACGTCGTCGTTGAAGCGCAAATAGGCGCTGGAAAAGGTTTCTTCGAGGATGGCGCTGCCAGTGAACAAAGAAACAGAAGCGCGCTCCATCTGGTTGGGAGGGATCACAAGCACTTCGCCGTAGCCGACGAAAAATGCTCCGGTGATGTGGCCATCCACGGCTTGGGTGAACGCAATGGTGCCATCATCGAGAGAGATGTGGAGCTTGGAGCGCTCGAGCGAGGCTTCGCGAATCTTGAAAATTTTGGTTTTGTCGATGCCAACCGATCTGAGCGACAAATACAACAACTCGCCTGGACCGATGGCGTGACCTTCACCGGAGGCCGGGCTGGAAACAGATTGCTGCGAACCAGCGAAGATGGAAACACCACAGAGGAAAACGGCGAGTGAAGCTACTTTGGCGACCCTGCGCATGGCTTCGGGCTCTGCGAACCGAGAATGAGGCGCCAAACCGCAGCTACTGACTAGAGGCCACTGCAACGCCCGTGACCTTTGTCACCTTCGGCTCGGCTGCTAATAACAATAGAATGCGCCTAAATGAACAGACTTGTCACGCCATGCTTTTGCCTGGTTCTATTGGCCGGACTGACTGGGACAGCTCCCGCCGATGTCATCCATTTGAAGAATGGAGACGTGATCTATGCGGATGACGCCAAGGAAACTGCCACAACGGTCCAGTATCAGAAGGGCGATGACACGTACACAATTCCGAAGACCCGGGTTGAGAGCGTAGAAAAAAATGATGCGCCTGCGGCGGCGGCCGGGGCGGCGAGTCTGCCAATTCCGGCTTATAACCCGAGCGCACCAGCAGTTGGCGAGAACGAGTTGCTGACGCAGGTAGTGCGCAATGGACAGGTGAATCGGGATGCGCTGCGCGACATTGAACTGCGCGGGAACGCGAGCGCCACCGCAGTTGCGTACTACGTCGCCGGAAAACAGGAGTTTCAGGCGGGTGACTACAATTCGTCGCGCCGAGATTTCGAATCGGCACTGCGGAATGATCCGCGCAACCCTGCGATTCTGACTTTTTATGCGGCGCTGCTGGTAAAGACCGGGAATCCGAAAGATGCACTGCTTTATGCAGAGCATGCGGTCGAGCAGGCACCGGATTCGGCGGACGCTTGTGCGGTTCTGGGCTACGCGCAATTTGCGACCAGCCATAACCGGGAAGCTATACAGAGCTGGAAGAAGTCGCTTTCAATACGACCCGATGCTTCGATCCAGCAATTGCTGGCTCGAGCTGAACGGGAAGGCACGGTTGAGAATAACTTCTCCGAGCGCGAAAGCGGGCACTTCACTTTGCGGTATGAGGGCGAGCAGAGTTCGGAGTCGCTGCGCGGGCAAATCTTGTCGACGCTCGAGTCGGCTTATCAGGATTTGTCGAGGGAATTCGGGCGTGATCCGCGGAACAGTATTGAGGTGGTTCTCTACACCGGGCAGGACTACTTCGATGTGACGCGTGCTCCCAACTGGAGCGGCGCCCTGAACGATGGAAAGATTCGAATCCCGCTGCGTGGTGTGAGCTATGTAAGTTCCGATATGGCGCGAGTGCTGCGGCATGAACTTACGCATTCTTTCGTAAATCAGGCGACCCAAGGACGTTGTCCGACATGGCTGAATGAAGGCATCGCGCAGATGCTGGAACCGAAGTCGCTCGGATCGCTGGGATCGCCGTTGGCGCGATTGTTCAAAGCCGATCAGGAGATTCCGCTGAACTATCTTGAGGGCGGATTCATGTCGCTTTCGAGTTCGCAGGCGCAGCTTGCTTATGCCGAATCGCTGGCGACGACGGAGTACATTCGCGAGCGTTACGGGATGAGCGACATCATGCGGATTCTGGAACGGCTGGGACAAGGACAGTCGATGGAGTCGGCGATGCGTTCGACCATCCATTGCGACTACCGCGAACTGCAAGAAGAGACGGGCGAGGCGCTGGTCAAGCAGTTCGGGGGATAGCTTCTTAAATCATCAACCACGAAGGGCACGAAGGTACACGAAGGAATTCGCAACCATCTACAACCTCTAGGTCCTGTATGGTCAGACCCTGCGACCAAAGAATCTTCTTCGTTCTCCTTCATGTTCTTCGTGGTTGATGGCTTGTTAGCATCTCAGTTTGAAAGTTCGGCAACGTAGACCTTCAGCCAAACGCCCTTGCGGGGCTGAATCACCTTTACCGCGCTCCATCCTAGCTCAGTGTCGATCAGGACCACCCTGTCGGTGAGTTTTAGGTCCGGGTAAGCACCCGCTAGGAGTTTCGCTGCCCTTCCCTTCGTGAGCTGTTTCGCTGACTTGTCCGTAAGCACAGCTTCGCGAATTATCTTTTCTCCGCGATGTGTTTCCTCAATGAATTTGACCTTTGCTCGCATTGTCACTCAATTGGCCAGTGTAGCAATTCTTGAAATGTCCGGACATCCTCGTTTGTCTTTTGATTCCTCCCCGCGTATATTAGGAGCTGGAACTGCTGTGTAGTACCAGGATTGGCGAAACACACCAGTGGGCGCAAGCCCACTTTTTACTTGCAGGTGGTTTTCGGCGGCTTGGGACGTCTAAGCCGCTGTTTTTATGGGAGTTGATCTCGATCACGTACGCGCCATTGCCGAGCGGGTTGCAGCATCGCTCGGGTTGGAAGTGGTCGAACTTGATCTGCGCGGCGGCGGGAAAAGCCGCATGCTGCGGATTTTTATCGACAAGCCCGGAGGCGTGACGCACGAAGATTGCGCCAACCTGAGCCGCGAAGTAAGCACGATCCTCGATGTTGAGGACGCGGTACCGGGCGGATCGTATCTGCTCGAAGTTTCATCTCCTGGATTGGATCGCAAGCTGTTTCGTCCGGCGGATTTTGAGCGCTTTCAAGGCAGCCGGGTAAAGTTGACGACGAAAGATCCGGTAAACGGAAACCGGCATTTTGAAGGCCGGCTGGAACACTTCGAAGGCGGACGGCTGACGTTGGACTTGGCTGAGGCGCGAAAGAAATTTCGGCCGAAGAAGAACGCGGGCGGGGCGCCCGCGCCACACGAGCACAAACTGGAAATCGATTTGGCCAATGTGGAGAAGGCCAATTTGGTTCCAGAAATTTGAAAGAAGCAATTAGCTTTTAGCCTTTAGCTTTTAGCTTGAACCTTCCGGTTTGCCTAAAAGCTAAGAGCTAACAGCTAAGAGCTGGGTTTTCTTATGGCAAGCGAGCTCTACAACACAATTGACGCCCTGAGCAGGGAAAAAGGAATCGATCCGCAGATTGTAGTCAGCGCGGTGGAAGACGCCATTGTTGTCGCCACGCGCAAGTACTACAAGTCGCAGGAGAACCTGCGCGCGCAGCTCGACAAGGACACGGGCAAGATTCGCGCATTTGCGGTGAAGGCGATTGTTGAGACGCCCGAGCAGATTGAAGATCCCAATTTGCAAATCACAATTGATGATGCGAAGAAAACTGATCCTAATGCTGAGATCGGTGGCGAGTTCATCATTCCGAAGGAGACCGAAGGAATTCTCGGGCGAATCGCCGCACAACTCGCGAAGCAGGTCATTTTCCAGAAGGTCCGCGAGGCCGAGCGCGACACGGTTTACAACGAATACATCGGGCGCGTGGGCGAAATTGTAAACGCCATGGTGAAGCGGATCGAAGGTCCGGATGTGATCTTCGATATCGGCAAGGCCGAGGCCCGCATGCCGCGCAAAGAGCAATCGCGGCTGGAATCATTTGCCATGGGTGAGCGAGTGCGTGTAGTAATCGCGCGAGTGGAGAAAGCTTCGAAGGGCCCGGGGGTTGTGGTTTCGCGCGCTGCGCCAGAACTCGTACAGCACCTGTTCCAGACTGAAGTCCCAGAAATTTACGACAACACGGTCGTGATCCGCGCGATAGCGCGTGAAGCCGGAGAGCGCACGAAAATCGCGGTCATGTCCAAGGACAAGGAAGTCGACGCGGTCGGTGCCTGCGTTGGAATGAAAGGCATGCGGGTGCAGTCGATCATCCGCGAGCTGCGCGGAGAGAAAATCGACATCATCGAATATCACGAAGACCCGGTGACGTTTGCTGAAAAGGCGCTACAGCCGGCGAAGGTAAGCCGCGTGACAGTAGTCGATGCGGCCGACAAGCACCTGGAAGTGGTAGTTGATGACAGCCAACTATCGCTCGCGATCGGGAAAAAAGGACAGAACGTTCGCCTGGCCGCGAAGCTACTCGGCTGGAAGATCGACATCAAGAGCGAAGAGGAGAAGCGCCAGGAAGTTGAGGCGCAGATGGCGGAACTCACGAGCGCCTCGGCTACTCCGCTCGAAAGCGTTGAAGGACTGGGCGAAGGCCTGGTTGAAAAGCTGAAGGAAGCCGGTATCTCGACAGTGGAAGCCTTGGCCGACATGACGCCAGAGCAGCTTGAGGCAATTGAAGGAATCGGCCCGAAAACGGTGGAAAAAATCAGCGTTGCGGTCAATAATTACTTCGCAGCTCTTGAGGGCGGCGAGGCAATGGCTCTGCCGGAGAATGAAGGCGAGCCGGTTGCGGAAGCTGGATCCCAGCAGGGCGAAGAAGCCGCTGCTGAAGCTGAACCTGGAGCTGAAGAGGTCAGCGCGGCCGAAGGTACTCAGGAACAATCCGATGCTGACTCCCAGGAATCAGAACAGACAGCGGGCGAAGAATCGCCTGAGACGGCAGAGAAGCAAGAGTAAGTGGCTCGTGATTCGTGACTAGTGGCTGGTATCAAGCATCGCCACTGGTGACCAGCCACGAACCACGAGTCACGAAGCACGACAACTACCGTGAGGTTGATATGAAGACTTAGCGGGGCAGTCCGGAGGGACAAAGAGGCGGATGAGTAAGATTCGAATTAACGACCTGGCGCGAGAGCTGGAAGTAAAAAGCAAGGCGATTCTTGATGTATTGCCTGAAGTTGGTGTCACCGAGAAGAAGACGCATTCCAGCTCGCTTGAAGACCACGAAGCAGAGAAAGTCCGCGCGCATTTTCAGTCCTCCGGCAATGGACAGGGCGCAAAGTCCGCCCGCTCCGGCCGCTCCGAACCCGAGGGGTTGAAGCCGAAAATCGATCTCTCGCACATCTCCAAGCCAGGGGATGTGCTGAAAGCAATTCTCGCCAAGCAGCAAGCCAGTTCCCCGCAGCCCGCTGCTCCTGCAAAGCCAGCGGTACCTCCTGTGCAGGAAACGAAACCAGCGGCACCTGCCCTTAGACCGCCAGTTGCGCCGAGCACTCCGCCTCCAATTGCGCCGCCGCGAATTGTTACGCCCGCGGCGCCATCGCGGCCCACACCGCCAGCCGTTCCACCACAGCAACCGCAAGCGGCATCGCCGACAGTGCAGCAGACACCACGTCCGGCAGCGCCTGTAACGCAAACTCCGCCGCCGGCAGCTCCGAGCGCGCAGAATCCGGCGCCATCAGCGCCTACCCAAGCGGCAAGACCAGCGGTTCCGCTCGCCCCGGTTCGACCACCGGCACCAACTGGGCCGCGGATGATTGTGCCGCAGACCGGGCCGCGTCCCGTGTACCAGGCGCCGACCCGACCAACTCAGGGACCGACGGGAGCTCAAGGTGCGCGGCCTGGAGCACCGCAACCTGGACAGCCAATTCGGCCTATGGGAAGCAGGCCCGCGCCGGGAAGACCGGTACCTGGCCAACCAATTTTTCAGCGCCCGCGTCCGGCAGGAGCGGGTGCGCCCGGGGCACGTCCTCCGCTGCGTCCGGGTGAGCGGCGGCCGATGCACCCGACGCGACAAGGCATGGGACCGCGCCCGATCGGGGTAGGGCCAGGGCTTCCGCCTCCCGGACCAACACGTCCCGGCAGCCGGCCAGGCGGACCAGCGCGCAGACCCGGACAACGTTACGTCCCACGCGGCGTAAAAGAAGGCCCAATGAAGGGCTTTGTTCCGCCGCCGCGGCTTTCGCTGTCGAACGAGCCGTTGCCGATCACGCGGAACATCACCATCACCGAAGGCATCAGCGTTAAGGATCTCGCCGAGAAGCTGGAAATTCGCGCGAAAGATCTGATCGCGCGTCTGCTGGCAAAAGGTGTTTTCGCGACAATCAATCAGACGCTCGATACCGAACTCGCCACTGAGATGGCGCGCTTCTTCGGGGCTGAGACAAACGTGATCAGCTTCGAAGAGCAAGCTGCCAAAGATGCCGCCGAAACGGCAACTACCGACGAAGGGACTCCGACGGAAGCGGTGCCGCGTCCGCCGGTGGTCACCATCATGGGTCACGTCGATCACGGCAAGACGACGCTGCTCGATTCAATCCGTTCGACCAACGTAGCCGAAGGCGAGGCGGGAGGAATCACGCAGCACATCGGCGCCTACAAAGTTTCTATTCAGGACAAGGACTCACCGGCATTCGGGCGCGAGATCGTGTTCCTCGATACGCCGGGTCACGAAGCGTTTACCCGCATGCGTTCCCGCGGCGCGAAGGCCACGGACATTGTCGTGCTCGTGGTCGCTGCCGATGACGGTGTGATGCCGCAGACGCTCGAAGCTATTGATCACGCTCACGCCGCCGAAGTGCCCATCATTGTTGCAGTTAACAAAATCGACAAGCCCGGGGCCTTGCCTGAGCGTGTAAAGAAGCAGCTCGCCGATCGCGGCTTGATGCCGGAAGACTGGGGCGGCAAGACGGTTTTCGTTGATGTTTCGGCGAAACAGAAAACGAACTTGAATCTGCTGCTCGAAATGATTTGCCTGACCGCGGACCTGCAGGAGCTTAGAGCGAACCCGGACCGTCCGGCTCAGGGCGTGGTACTCGAAGCGAAACTGGATCGAGGACGCGGTCCGGTTGCGACCGTGCTGGCGCAAAATGGAACGCTACGCACCGGCGACAATTTCGTCGTCGGGAACGTATACGGCAAGGTCCGCGCCATGTTCGACGATCGCGGACGCCAGCTTAACGAAGCTCCGCCATCGACGCCGGTCGAAATTCTCGGCATGGAAGGCCTGCCGCAAGCGGGAGATCAGTTTGTTGTCGTTGCCGATCGCGACAAGGCGCGTGGCATCTCCGATTACCGCGAACAGAAGGCCCGTGAAGCCGCGCTGGCCAAGACTTCCCGCGTATCGCTCGAAGGCCTTTCCGAGCAGATGAAGACCGCCGGCGTGAAAGAGCTGAACATCATCCTCAAAGGCGATGTGCACGGCTCAGTCGAAGTGCTCAACGATCTGCTTGGCAAAATGTCGAACGACAAAGTCAGGCTGAAGGTTCTGCGCTCGGGCGTTGGCGCCATCACTGAGAGTGACGTCCTGCTCGCGTCGGCATCGAACGCGATCATCATCGGCTTCAACGTACGTCCGGAAAGAAAAGCCCAGGAGCTTGCCGAACAGGAAGAAGTCGACATCCGCCTGCACTCGATCATTTACGAACTGCAAGACGAGATCAAGCGCGCCATGAGCGGCCTGCTCGAGCCGACGATCAAAGAAACGTACCAGGGTCGGGCGCAGGTGCTGGAGACGTTCCGCATTCCCAAAGTTGGAATGGTTGCAGGCTGCCGCGTGACGGATGGCCTGATCAAACGAGACTCGGAAATTCGCTTGTTGCGCGATAACGTAGTCGTATTCACGGGCAAGGTCGCATCTCTGCGACGCTTCAAAGACGACGCCAGCCAGGTTACAAACGGAATGGAGTGCGGCATCTCGATCGCCAACTACGGCGACGTAAAAGTCGGCGACGTGATCGAGGCCTTCGTGACGGAGCGAGTGGCAGCGGAAGTGATTGCGTAAAGCAGTGGTCAGTGGCTAGTGACTAGTGGTCAGAAAATGGCACATGCGGTAGAACTGACCACTAATCACTAGCCACTAGTCACTATGGTTGCCCTTCTCACCCTCGAACTCCGCATCGAGCACGCGCAATCCCTCAAAGACAAACGCCAGGTCGTGCGCAGCCTCAAAGACAAACTGCGCGCGCACTTCAACGTTGCCACCGCTGAGCTAAATCCTTCGAACCTCTGGAACAGCGCGACCATTGGTGTGGTCAGCGTCTCTGATTCACGTCACTATCTGGATGGTCTGATGAAGAACGTAGAGCGACAGGCGATGAAGGTTGCGAACAATGCGGGGGCTGAAGTCACAGATTCGTGGGTGGAATTTTTGTGACGAAATGGAGGCACTCTCGTCTTAAGGCTTGTCCCAGACGATGTGCGGGTGTGTGCCATGCGCAAGAACAGTTCGAGTGTGAGTCGTCAAATCCAACAACAGTATTGTGCTGTCTCCCGAACCTGAAGGAAAAGCATCGACCACCAGAGACTTGTTGTCAGGTGATATAACCGGGGAAAAGAACGACAATTTCTTGTCCTCTGCAACGGTTTCAAGATTACTCCCATCGAGTTTAACCCGGAATATTTTGGATTTGCCCTAATGTTCACGCTCAGAGGCGAACAGCAACGTTTCGCCATCGGGCCCCCAGGTCAAGTCCTCAATCTCTGAATTATCGTCAATAACCTTCCTTGGATTACTTCCGTCCTCATTGGCAACCCAGATTGAGCCGCTTGAATTCCGACTCTCACGATATTTCCAGAACGCCAGTTTGCTTCCATCCGGCGACCACAACCCGACACTCCCGGGCGATATGTTCGTCACGTTTCCATCTTTATCCAGGAAAAGTATTCCGCTTTGCGCGCCGCCGAAGGCAATTTTTTGCCCATCGCGAGACCAAGCCACTGGACAAGCGCCGCCGGGTAGCTTAGTGAGTTGTCTGTGATCTGAGCCGTCCGCGTCTATTAGCTGCATTTGCCCGAGGACAATGTGCGGAGTACCCCATCCCTCGTGCTCGCAATATGCAAGCCTTTGGCCGTCTGGCGACCATACCGCATTGGTGCCGGTAGCCAGCCGCCGTGGCTTCGACTTCAGAGAATCAAGGACAAAAATATCTTCGTGAGGTGAAGAAAAGCTTCCCGGTCCCGTTTCGAAAGCGAACCTCTTGATTCCGAAGCTTCCAAATGAATCGCTGTTTTGGCAAACACCAGTACCTAACATTGCGGCCAGCAGAACGGTGAGCGTTGAAAGGAATCGCCTCTGATCCATGGCGCGCATTATCTCACGGCAAAGATTAGCTCCCTCGGTCTACCGAGCGAGTTGGAGATGAAATTGGATTAGGTACTTGCGACGACGAGTTCCGCTAGCTCCTGCAAACTTGAAACCTGGAGGTCAGGCTTTTGGGAAGCTGGTCTGACTGCGCCCACGCCGGGGTTGCGCGAGGGACGGTTCACCCAGACGCTCGCTATGCCAAGTGAC
>Ga0070741_10001641_pt1 | contig 66019 bp, 66 predicted proteins | sample Coa_R1_4_FD_66440 | JGI IMG/M metagenome (GOLD analysis project Ga0070741, IMG submission 66440) | Surface soil microbial communities from Centralia Pennsylvania, which are recovering from an underground coalmine fire - Coalmine... | ecosystem: Environmental > Terrestrial > Soil > Unclassified ...
CTGCGACCTTAGGGTGGGGATGTTAAAAAAACGCTGTCATCCCGAGCCGCCCTCTTTTGGCGGTCGAGGGATCTGGGCGAGCTGCGCGATTGCGGCGGAGCGCATTTCGCGACGACGCACTAAATCGCGCGTTTAGCTCGCATCCCTATTCGTCAACAAACACCACCCTCATTCGGCCTTCTCACTTCTACCTTCTGCCCTCCCACATCCCTCCCCCTCCTCCCTCATCACCGGACACCCGCATCCCGACCTGCATGCCGAGCACGATCCGCACAGCGGCTCAATCACCAATCCCGGTCGCAACTTCGGATTCCTCGGACACGCCATCAAGCACCACGCCCCTTTGTATTTCTCAAACATGCCAATGCTGTCTTTCATATGCGGATGCAGACACAACGTATTGTGCCCAGCCAGCGCCGTCGCCGGAATCACATACCACGCCTCATCCGGTGTCGTGTACACCACCATGAAATCGATCTCCTCCGGACTGTACGGCTTCTTATACGGACGATTCCGGCAGGCATTGATGAAGTACGCGGAATTCCTCTTTGAATAGCTCGACTTCACCTGCACCCGCCACATCCGACTGCCCGAGTCGACTACAAAGTCGTACGCCTCGCAGTCGCCGTACGGCTTCGTCACCGAAAACCCAAGCTCGATTGCTTTGTGCAGAAACGCGACTTCGATAATCTCGCCCTGCTGCTTTCGGGTAATCGTATTCCCTTTCGGACCCCGATAAACGTTCGGACTTGCCTCGTTCTCTTTTTTCGCCATAAATAAAAAAGCGCAGGCTTTCCGCCCGCGCTTCATTCCTTTCTTAATTTCTTACTTTCCTACACTGTCATCCTGAGGAGCCTTCCTCTGGCTCGGCTGCCCCACCCTTCGCGCTTTTCGAAGGGTGGGAATGGAAAACTAACTCGCGGGTTTGGCCCGCATTCCTATCCACCACCTAAGCCCTTGTCATCCCGAGGAGCCTTCTTTTGGCGAGGAGGGACCTGGGCGAGCTGCGCGAATCGTCGCGAGTTCACGAGCGACGAAATAATTCGCGCGTATGGCTCGCATCCCTATTCACTCCAAACACAAAAAGCGCAGCCCCCTGGCTGCGCCTCACTATATCTCTAAGTTCAGTCTACCAAATCGACTATAGCCACTGTGACACAAATCCAAACTTTATTTTTTCCATCGAATCATCACCTTCCCTCGAAATCGCCCTCCACACCCCCTTGACAACATTTCTGCCAAACGCACCTTCCCCCGCCTCCACACCTAAACTTTCCCATTCCCGGAAATCCGACGATAATTCTTGATTTTCCTCTCGCTCGCCGCCGACTTTGGCAATCGTCGTGTCTGCCGGGTGGCCCAGGCCGGGTGGCGGCCTAGTACCAAGCGGGGGAGGCTTGGGACGGCAGAAACTTAGGGATTATCGAGGCCGTGCCTCTGACGCGCACAGTAACCTCACGAGTTCCGAGGGTGTGCACACCTTTACGCTTGACTTTAACGGGTGAGGATACGAAACAGCATGAACAAACTTCACATCCAGCGTCATAAAGAATTGCAATTTGTTGTGTTCCGCTTCCCAGACATGGTAAAGGTCAGCGAGGTGCTTGACACTCATCTTTTTCTTTAACTCCAAAAAGCGAGGGTGATCAATTTTGGAGAGAATTTTGTGCCAATTATCTCTAGCTTCTTTTGGGGAGTACGTGGAATCGATGATAAAAGTTCTCGGCATCGGCGCGCGCGCACGCTCGTGAGTGATGCCTCGAAAAACGTCAAACTCCGTACCTCTCAAAGTTGGATGCCTAAGATTCAGGCCTTCCAAAAGGACTTCATCGCTTTCATACAGGGTCACGTTCCTGGATTTCACTAGGTCAGCAACTTGTTTCAAATCTGCGTAGACCTTGTTCGACTCCTCTTGGGTCTTGTTTCTAAGACGACGGGGGCGGTGCGTCGCCACGTCTACCGTGATGATCGAATTTCCCCAGTGCAGCGTCTGTGGGCTATACACGCATTCGTGTGTAACTGTTGATAGCCAAATGTTTGTATCCGCCAGCACGCCAACAGGTTTACCGGAGTGGCGAACATTGCCGGCCATGACAGATGCAGCACAGCGTAGTAGCGTGCCTGGTTTCTGTCAATCGCGACCAGCGCCGCAACGCATAGAAGTTCCTTCATCGCTCGCAGAATTGGTAATATTCGTTCCAAAGGAGGCAAAGAAATGGGGGCAACCGTCTGGCTGGGTATAGTTGGCGCTGTTCTAAGTGCAATAACAATCTTTGCTATCTACTACGGTCCCGTTTCGGCCCTAAGGATTCAGCGGAGGTTGGATGACGATCGCGAGGCGCGAAACAGAAAGATGTGGATATTCAAAACGCTAATGAGCAATCGTGCTACGCGTATGTCTCCTGTTTACGTACAAGCACTTAATCTTATCGACATCGAGTTTACTGGAGAGAATAAGGCGGAGAAGGCGGTTCGAACTGCGTGGAAAAACCTTATGGATCTGTATACAAACTATAAGACCACTCCAAACGCTGGCGATAAGGCGTTCGAGCTTAACGCGACTCTATTGGCCTCGATGGGCGAGGCGCTCGGATACGGGTTCGATGAGGTCTATGTGAAACGGGGCGCGTACTATCCGGAGGGTTTGGGTGATGTGGAGATGGAACAGCACACATTACGGAAGCAATTTTTGGAATTGCTGGACGGTCGAGGCACGCGCAAACTTCCCGTCGCCATTTTTGAACAGAGATTTCCAGATATTAAGTAGCGACGCTATGCCGGCAGGTCCGCTCTTTTCGTCAGCTTAACTGCGATACCAACGGCCTCCGCTCCCGGCAGACTCCCCGTCCCACTAATCACGTTGCCGTCCAGTTTACCGTTTATATTCAGTTCAAAGTCACCGGTCACGCCAAGCACGCTCGGGATGTCCGGCAAGAAGTTGTGACACTCTACGTGGGCTTTAACGGTGCTGCCCTGAGTCTGGTAGGTGCCAACATATGTATATCCGCTGTCGCCGCCGAGAATTTTTCCCTTTGTGAAGACAGCCACACCTCCGCCATTGCCGCGCATACCTTCGTACTGAACAATCCAGAATCCTTCAATCATCGCGCTTTCCCTGTCAAATTGCCGTGCGCAACGCGCGGGCTATGTTCCGTTAAAGAGGAGCCGTGATCCGACGAGGTGCAGTTCACAGCAACTGTTCTTCGCAAGCAGTGTACTTCACTGCGGCGGTTCCTGTGCGGTGGGCGTAATCGTCGTCGGCGTTTTATGGAGTGTCAGCCAGATGTCGAATTCTGACTCAGTATCAACGCGTTCTTGATAAACCGATACTTCCGGCGCGCTCTTGAAGTTAGTGTCTGTCGCGTTCGTTATTGTGATCGGTTTCCATACCTGGCCAGTTTCCGTGTCTACCAGGTAGACGTCGGCACGCGCGAGTGGACTGAAGAAGAGTTGGTACCTTCCAACGCGGCTGTTTTGCATGGCACTGGACTCTTGCGATCGGTTTTTTGGCGCTTTGGTCTGCGGCATCTTCATTGTTGTTTGTCCGAGAGCACAGCCGGTCACAAGCGCAACCAAGGCAACTAGCATTTTCATGTTTTTCCTCCCCTTGAGCCGGAACGCCTATCCAGGCGGGTCCTGCCAGTTCGGTGTCGTCAAGTTCCCGGTGAGACTGGCAAATCAACGCTGAGACTGGCGCCAGTAGCCAAGTCTCGAAGAAGCAGCGAAAGAGGGGTTCGAGGTCAGCCCACCCTGTCGACGTAAAACTGATCGCGGCAGGATGGGACAACCTCAAACGAAGCCGACCTAAGGGTTCGGAGCCACGATCACGGGAGGAGAAGTTGCGTATGGGTTCGTGGCACTGTGCGGGCTGTAAGGACTCCCATACTTCCCGTACGGGTTGTTGATGCTGTCGGGACTGAACCTACTTCCGTACTTACCGTACGGGTTCGAAACAGACTCGGGGTCGTAGGGATTCGCGCTTACTTTTCCGAGGTACTTGCCGTCGGACCCGTAAAGTCTCGGCGCATTCGTCGCGTATGGATTTGTCGCACCGTTGGGGCTGTAAGGGCTCCCATATTGACCGAAGCGATTGTTGATGCTGTTCGCCGAATACGGACTGCCGTAGATGCCGAAGCGGTTGGACGTCGAATTCGGGGCGTACCTGTTCTTGCTTAAATTCCCCAAATAGGTGGACTGGGCGAGGGCCGGGATACAAAGAACTGCAACTGCAAGACTGAGGAGAACCCGTTTCATGTCACCCTCCAATCGCGGCGACGTTACGCGCGGTGGCCATGGCTTGTCTATGGCACCGACGTGCCAACATCGCCGGTGGCCCAGGTTCGCGCCCCGCTTTTGGGCGCTAACCTGGGTTATTCCTCACTGCATACAACAAACGAGACACCGACACATGGGGCACCCCACCGTTGACCCTTTCCCTTCTAAAATGTTTTAATAGCTGGTCTTGCACCGGACCCACAGGTTCGGTGGTCACAGACACATGTGCTGAGGCGTGATAGGACAGCACAGTGCAACATCCGACGCGGCCAAGCTCAGCATTCCGGTTCAAGTCTTGCGGTGGAAGCGTGTTCGGAACTCCGGCCATACGCTCCAACGCGCTCGCAAGAGCGCGAAAGAGAGGTGTGCCGGATGAAGTGCCTGAACTCGTAATCGTGTAGTCGGCCCGCATAAGTTGTCATCCCGAGGAGCCCGCTTCTGGCGACGAGGGATCTGGGCGAGCCGCGCGATTGTGTTGAAGCGCACTTTGCGACAACACACAAAATCGCGCGTTTGGCTCGCTTCCTTATTGCCGGCCGCTACCGTAAGTCATGAATTTATCCTGTTAATTCCATGGAGGATTTCTATGCGCACCTGGTTCGCTGAAATTGCGTCCCGAGGATGCCGTCGCCCCTGGGCGAAGATGTTGGCAACCACCTTGGCGGTTTTAGCCGCAACCACCGCCGCATTCGCGCAGCCGTCGGGAGAAGTCGGCGGCGAAGCCAATCTCAAGCTCCCCGATCTCAGTTCGGTCACCTTCCTGGGCATGGATGGCCACAAGCTGCTCATGATCGGGATCGTGTTCTGCGTCTTCGGGCTGCTGTTCGGCCTGGCGATTTATACGCGGCTCAAGAACCTGCCGGTGCATCGCTCCATGCGCGAGATTTCCGAACTGATTTATGAGACCTGCAAGACCTACCTGATCACGCAGGGGAAATTCCTGCTGCTGCTGTGGGTGTTTGTGGCGGTGGCGATCGTCCTCTATTTCGGCGTGCTGGCGCCGGTGCCGGGCAAGCCGGTGGGCGTGACCCTGCCGATTATCGTGCTGTTCAGCATTATCGGGATGGCCGGAAGCTACGGCGTGGCGTGGTTCGGGATTCGGGTGAACACGTTTGCCAATTCGCGGACGGCTTTCGCCGGCCTGCGCGGCAAGCCGTTTCCGATTTACCAGATTCCGCTGGAAGCCGGCATGAGCATTGGCATGATGCTGATCAGCGTCGAGCTGCTCATGATGCTGATCATCCTCCTCTTTATTCCGAGCGATTATGCGGGGCCGTGCTTTATCGGGTTTGCCATTGGCGAGTCGCTGGGCGCGGCGGCGCTGCGAATTGCAGGCGGAATTTTCACCAAGATTGCCGACATCGGGTCGGACTTGATGAAGATCGTCTTCAAGATCAAAGAAGACGATGCCCGCAACCCGGGCGTGATTGCCGATTGCACGGGCGATAATGCGGGCGATTCGGTTGGTCCGAGCGCCGACGGGTTTGAGACCTATGGCGTCACCGGCGTGGCGCTGATCACGTTCATCCTGCTGGGCGTGAAGGATCCGCGGGTACAGGTGCAGTTGCTGGTGTGGATTTTCGTGATGCGCGTGGCCATGCTGGTGGCCAGCGCCGCCGCGTACTTCATCAATGGCGCGATTGCGAAGGCGCGGTATGGCAATTCGGCCGATATGAACTTCGAATCGCCACTGACCACGCTGGTATGGCTCACGTCGGCGGTGTCGATTGGGCTGACTTACGTTATTTCGTACCTGATGATTCCGGTGCTGGGCGATCCCACGACGGGGGATCCGACGCAGTGGTGGAAGCTGGCGTCCATCATCTCCTGCGGAACCTTGGCGGGCGCGCTGATTCCGGAGCTGGTGAAAGTGTTCACCTCGACCGAGTCGCGGCACGTGAAGGAAGTGGTGACCTCGGCGCAGGAAGGCGGAGCGTCGCTGGATATTTTGTCGGGCTTCGTGGCCGGCAATTTCTCCGCTTACTATCTTGGGCTCACCATGGTCGTTCTCATGGCGATTGGCTACCAGGTCAGCTTGCTCGGCCTCGGCAACCTGATGATCGCGGCGCCGGTGTTCGCGTTCGGCTTGGTAGCTTTCGGATTTCTCGGCATGGGCCCGGTAACCATCGCCGTCGACTCCTACGGCCCGGTGACGGACAATGCCCAGTCGGTGTATGAGCTGTCGCTGATCGAGCAGGTGCCCGGCATCCAGGGAGAATTGAAAAAAGACTACGGCATTGACGTCAACTTCGAGCGGGCGAAATATCTGCTGGAAGCAAACGACGGCGCCGGTAATACCTTCAAGGCGACGGCGAAGCCGGTGCTGATCGGGACGGCGGTGGTGGGGGCGACGACGATGATCTTCTCGATCATCATGGCGCTGACGAAGGGGCTGACGGCGGATGTGGACAAGCTGTCGCTGCTGCATGCGCCGTTTGTGCTGGGGCTGATCACCGGTGGGGCGATTATTTACTGGTTCACCGGGGCGTCGACGCAGGCGGTAAGCACGGGCGCGTATCGGGCGGTGGAGTTCATCAAGGCGAACATCAAGCTGGAGGGGGTGGAGAAGGCGTCGGTCAGCGATAGCAAAAAGGTGGTGGAAATCTGCACGAAGTATGCGCAGAAGGGCATGCTGAACATCTTTATTGCGGTATTCTTTGCGACGCTGGCGTTCGCGTTTATTGAGCCGTTCTTCTTTATCGGATACCTGATTTCGATTGCGGCGTTCGGTTTGTATCAGGCGATCTTCATGGCGGACGCTGGCGGAGCGTGGGACAACGCGAAGAAAATCGTCGAGGTGGAGCTGAACCAGAAAGGGACCGAACTGCACGCGGCGACGGTGGTGGGAGATACGGTGGGCGATCCGTTTAAGGATACGTCGTCGGTGGCGCTGAACCCGGTGATCAAGTTCACGACGCTGTTCGGGTTGCTGGCGGTAGAACTGGCGGTGAAGCTGACGGAAAGCGGTCCGGGGCTGGCGCATGTGCTGGCGGCAGTGTTCTTCCTGGTTTCGTACATCTTCGTGTACCGGTCGTTCTACGGGATGCGAATTGGAGCGGAACGCGAGGCGGCCGAGGCTCGGGCGGCGGCGGATTGAAAGGCGTAAGTTGGGAAAAGCCATCCGGAAACGGATGGCTTTTTTGTTTTGCGAAACGCAAAGCAAGAATCTTAAAAACGCAGAGGGCGCGGAGAGAAACTCAACCACGAAGGGCACGAAGTAACACGAAGGACAGCCAAATGCATAGATTTTTTGCTGCGCTGAGGATGACAGCGGGCGGGGGAGCGGAAATTATGTAAGAGCGCAAAAAGCTAACGCGGAGCTTGCGTCCATTGGCAGACGGATTCTTTCTGGTCGTCGGAGAGGCGAGCGTTGCGATGAACCAGCAAATATTTGCCGTCGGGCATATCGCCGTTCATCAACTGGTCGCAAATTTCTTCGAGCTTCTGATCGCGCTTCTTGGGAGAGTAACTTCCCCAGTCAGAGAAATTCATCAGACTGCGGCCACGATGAACATCGTGGACGACAATCCACGAGACCGGAGCCACGTGGCTGTACCAGGGCCAGCGCGTCTGGTTGGAATGGCAGTTCGCGCAAGAGGAATCGAAAATCGCGCGGACATTTTGCGGGACGGCTTCGATGGAATAAATCGAGTTGGCGGATTCGACAGGAGGGTTGTGGGTACTTACCGGTATGAACTGAATGCCGACGAGCAGCACGAAGGCCAGAGCGAGGCATTTGGGGATAAAGCTGGACGGCCTGCGAATGTTATTCATGGATCGACTTCAGATACGAAACGACCTGCCACAGTTGTGGATCGGGCAGCTTGGCCCACGAAGGCATGCCTTTTTTCATGTTGCCGTTGACTAGCAACCAATGGAGATCTCCGGGAGTAGCCTGCCGCTGGACGCGTTCGCTGCGCAGCGGCGGACGCTTTTTTGTGCCTTGGGCGTCTTCGCCGTGGCACTTGGCACAATGTTCGAGGAAAACATTCTTTCCGGCGTCGATGGCGGTGGTTTGTCCTTGCAATGGGTTGGCTTTCTCGTGGTCTTTGGTCGGGACATGCGCCATCCAGGAACCATCGGCAGCGGCGTACGCCAGCATTGCGGAGAAGAAGAGCAGAAGCGGAAGGCGACGAGTCATCGATCGCCTCGGTGGAAGTAGCTGAGGAATTGCTCGATCTCGTAGGAGATGCCGAAGCGATAGAGATGCGGAAGACCGTAATCGTTTAAGCCGAATTGGGGCGAGAAGGACAACGTGGTCCCGTTGGGAGCGGTCCAGTTCACGGTGGGACCGAGGTAATGGGAAGTTTGATTTAAACCGAAACTGTAGCGGTCGCCGAGACCGCCGTACATCTCGAGTCCCGCCTGAAAACGCTCCGCACAGAAGGTGCATTTGTGAGCGCTGGCGGCGAGTCGGAGAGGCCGGCTGACCGCCCAGGCGTAACCGAACTCCCAGGGATCATTGGAGAGATTTTTTTCCGCGATGATGTTCTCGCTGATGTTCCAGCCGCGATAGTTGCTGCCCAGGATCAACTTGAGCTCCATTTCCCGTTCTTTATCGAGACGCGCGACCGCATTACTGTTGAGGAAATCGGGCACGCCGTCGTGGCCAACCACTTCGCGCAACGCTTTGTCGGCACTGGTGTTTTCGAATTCGGCATAGATTACGGGGTTGATCCAATGCTCTCCCATCACGGGACGAATGCGGTTCTCCCAGCGGAAGCCGGTAAAAATCGTGCTGTCGTTCTGAGTGCTCTGACCGTCGAGGTAGAACTCGGAGGTCCACCAGGCCTTCACGCCGTATTCGAATTCAATATTGGAGCCGAAGAACAGATTCGCTCCTGGCGGATGCCCGGCGACATTGAACATTTCGATTTCCAGATTTCCAGGCTCCTCCATTTCGTGGCTGTAGGTGACAAAGTAAGGGCGTTCCTGCGCAGCCAAGAGTGGCGCGAGCGAAAGAATAAGAAGAAGGACAGTAGGTTTCATTTTGGTGCCACAACAGTTGCAACTCAGTTGCATCTATTGGGACACTCACCATGTTAAAGAAGCAGAGCTGGAGAGAGCAAGTGATCGGCATCACACGGTGACATTTTTTGTTGCAGGATTGTTGCAACGAGATGCAACGGACTCATACACAGGCGAGATCGAGAGAATGCCTTGCGGCGCCCCTCACACCAGAAGCACGGTAGGGGTCCTTCGACTGCGTCGGTCTCGCGCCAGCGCGAGACCGGCTCCGCTCAGGATGACAACTAACCATGGGGACAATTAAGACGTGCGGCACTGGGCGCAGTAGCCGCCGACTTCGAGGCGGCTGACGACGATGTGAAAACGGCAATCGCGCTGAATCTGGCCTTTCAGGCGATCAAAAAGATCGCTTTCGAATTCCATAATCTTGCCGCAGCGCAGACAGGCCATGTGGATGTGATCGCGCTGCGGGCGGCGCTCGTAAAAGTGTTTCTCACCCTGCATGTGCATGAGATCGAGCTCGTCGATAAGTCCCTGCCGTTTGAGGAGATTCAGCGTCCGATAGACGGTAACGCGATCGACTTGCGGATCGAGCTTGCGGGCGCGACGGAGAATCTGGCTGGCATCGAGGTGTTGCTTGGCGGTTTCGACGATGCTGAGGATGGTGCGGCGCTGGCGCGTCATGCGCAGGCCTCGCGACATGAGCTCAGCTTGCAGTCGACCGGGAACTTCAGTTTGCGGTAAAGGCATAGTTGAAACCCAGTTGCAATTATAAGAGAAGGCGGTAGACTAAGTCGTCAAAGAGATGAAGAACCTGGCAGCATTCACCGCAATGGCCGGACTGGGTAATCTCGGGGTTACGATCTGGCACCTCCGCTTGGCCAGCAAACTGAATCCCGCATTATCATTCGCCGAGGCGGCGCGGATCGGGGCGGTAACGGTGGTGCTCACGCTGTGCGGCGTCAGCTTGCTTGGGGCACACCGTAGAGTGACCGGATCGCTGGTGCTGGTCGCGGTGTTCGCGATCGGGCTCGTGATCGGGAGCCTCGAGCATTTTTTCATCCCTGGTCCCAATAATGTCTTCGATGCCGGGGCCGGCGGTGTGGCATTTCTGTTCCGGTTCAACGTGGCATTGCTCGTCATTCTGGAGATTGCCGGGTTGTGGAGCGCCGCTCGCCTGATCCGATCCAGTTGGCGTTCAGCAGCGTAGGCCGGCCGCCAATAACCAATACGTGGGATGATCTGCTTTCTCTCTCGCGGCACAAACGGCGAAGAGTGGGCCAACCCATCCGAAATCGTATAACTGCTTCGCCTGCTTGCTCATAACGCACCTAAGAAATTCCTAAAAAAACATCAGAATTTTCTAAAGACTCTTAAGCCCCGACTCGGGCAGGATGCGTCCGTTTCGAGGCTGGTGCAAAACGTGGGCAGCACTCTAACGCGATTCCGGGGGTGGGCGAAGCTCGTGAGGGCACGATGGCATCGCGGAGTGACTGCTCATAACAGAACCGAGATCACCATTGAGACGGAGCAGGTTGTGATCGTGCAGCGGCAGCGGTCTTTGACGGTCTGGTGCCAGGAGGAGTGTGGCCAGGAAGTGGACTTGATCCGCTCGGGCGAGGCCAACGTTCCTTTCCGTACCAGTAAACCAGCACGCAAGAATGAAGTACGCAGTCTTCGCCCAAAAATTGGGGTCCATCCGTCCAGTCGTTGATACCGTCACAAGCAAAGGAAAAACAACAATGAAAAGCGCGCCTGGGTTTTTCAGTCTTCGAACTTTTGTGAATGGAATTCTGCCGGCCACACTGGCTCTACTCTGCGCATGCCTTTGTTTTCCCCTGGCGATGGCCCAGGACAGGGACCAGGACCGCGACTACCCGCCGGACTTGACGGAGACCGCTCGCCCCGCAGTCCCCGAGGACTATCGCCCCGGTGGAGAACCGGCGCTGGGAGCGCTACCGGCGACCATCTCCATTTACGACGTCGTGATCAGCAATACCAACCCGAATCTGCAAAACACCAACACTACATCCAATAGCGAACCCAGCATTGCAATCGATCCCGCTAACACCAATGACATTTCCATCCTGGCGTTCAGCGGAGGTTGGGGCGCCAAGGCTCCGATCTGGTACTCCAGCAACGGAGGGAGTCTCTGGACCTTGGAGAACACGATCCCCAACCCTCCCGGCCTCTCCCAGAACTGCCCCTGCGACCAGAATCCTGACTACGGGATCCACGGCCGTTTGAGCGCCACCTTTCTGCACAACGACAGTTCTGGTATCGATGCTTACACCAGCATCACTTGGGACCCGACCACGGAGTCGGCCTGGAACTGGTTCCTTTCTGGCGGCATAACCCAAACTACCGACCAGCAGGGCATTGGCAACACCGATCAGCCTTGGCTTCTGGTAAACACGGATCCGACGGACTCAACCGACAGCAACTCGTACGTGGCATACGACAACTTCGACGGCGCACCCGATATGCGAGTTGCGGTAGCCCCGAGTAACCCGCCCGATTTCACCCGCGACAAACTGGTGGGCTACTCGGCGCCAGGCGGGAACCCAGGGCTTCGCTTGGCAAAGGACCTCAACAGCCTTGCCGTCTATGCGATGTGGCAACAGTGCGTGGCGAACTGCAGCGGCGATCCCAAAACCATCGACTTCTATCTCAACCGCTCCACCGATGGGGGTAAGACGTGGAGCCTGAACGGCAACTCGACTGGGTTGTTCATGGTTGAGACACAAAGCACGCAGCCGACGCCGAAATTCGGGACGGTAAATGCACTCTTGGGCGGGATTGACCATGTGACGGTAGACCCCAATAACGGCGACGTGTATGTCGTCTACGGCGACAAGGATCTCTCGACCGGAATTGATCGCCTGAGCATTGGGCACCTTACCGCCAATGGATCCGGCGGACTGAAGTGGGTCGCTAACTATTACGTTGTTGGGCAGGCGGAGACGGCGCTGCCGTCGGTCGCCATCGCGAACAACTCGAAAGGCACCATTGGCGTCCTCTACACGAACTATGACGGCATCGACAGCAAAACCGGACTGCCCCAGTTCAGTGCTTTTCTCGCCATCAGCAATGATCACGGAAAAAGCTTCAGCTATAACCGCCTGGAAAAGTTTCTTTCGACAACCAAAGACAACGGCAAATCGAGGCAGCGCGTCCTCGGTGACTACCAGCAACTGAAGGCTGTGGGAAATACCTTCTACGGAGTATTTACCGGCAACGGAGTTCCGTTCGGACGGCCATTCGCCAACATGGATCCCATATTCTTCAAGATGACGGTCTCCGACTAGGGTAGCGACAAATCCGTTCGCGCACAGATTTGTCGCAGGTCTCCTTGGCCGCGTTCATTGCGGCTAGGGTGGGATTCCACAAACTTCTAAGACATTCGTTCTCGACCGCGTGGCTTCGAGCCGGGTCCCACCCTTCGAAAACCGCGAAGGGTGGGCACCCCAGATTGAGATTGTGTGCTCGCTTCCCGAGCTATCGTTCAGTGATCGCCACCCGCCTTCGACAGACCTCCGACTGAATGATAATCAGTCGATTCGCTGCACGACGGAAAGAATTTTCCAATCGCCATTCACCTTCGATAACGTCATATAGTCGGTCCATCCGGGCGTCACTAATTTGGCTGACGCGATGTTTCCGGCAATGTCGAGAACAGTGACCTGCTCGGTTTTCTGCACGGCGGGGAGGTCGGGCGTCCCCTCCTTCCGAACATCTGTCATTACCTGCGCGCCGGTCTCCTCACGCATCGGAACGCTGCCGTGGATGATGTGCTTCAGATAATGCGGATGCAGTGTCTGCGACATTCGCTGAGCATCACCGGTGAAGTACCCTTCGATGTAGCTCGTAATCGTGGCACGAACGGCGTTTGCATCATCATTGATGGTCTTGATGTTTTCCGCGTTGGTTGAGGCGTTCACAAGGATAAAAAAGCTTAGGGCGAGAGCGAGGCGATTCATGGTGGACTAATCTCCGTGGAGAGAGCGATTCGGACAATCTGATTATGGCCTTCCCCCTATCCGTTGCACCATACCAAAGTCTCTGTCCCACCGTGCATCCGCCAACCAACTCCATTCAAGGTATTGTTGCGTAACATCGCCCGGGTCCCGCTCTTCGAAAATCGCGAAGGGTGGGGCACCCCAGATTGAGATTGTGTGCTCGCTTCCCGAGCTATCGTTCAGTGGAATGATGGGCCACCGTCCGCAGAAAGCAAATACCTAGATCCTTCGCTGCGCTCAGGATGACAGGTCACTTTGTTTTGCGGCGATGGTCTAGTGACTGCCCGGGGTGGGACGCGTCATGAGGTCGATAAACATTCGGTCGAATTTCGGCAAATCCAGATCCTCAGGCACGTGCACCAGTTGCTCTCCCAAACCGGGCTGTGAGCCGGGAGCCCACGCCAAGGTGTTGCCGTAACCGGGGCCGTGGGAAAAATCCATATCCATGTAGAGGTCTCTTTGTTTGGTGATGACGCTCGGATCGAGCCAGGCAGCGGCGGCAAGTTCATCCCAGCGGTATTCTTCGTCGGCATACTTGGCGAGATATTGCGCGGCGGGATTCGGCGACTTGGCAATTTCCGCGATCATGCTCTTTTTTAGCCAGGTCTTCACGGAAATGTCGACGGTAATGTCGGTGATTTTATGCCAGGCGGCGGTGTAAACGATGTGAACCGCCTCCGGATCCCACCAGAAATTGAATTCGCGACGAACTTCGGTTTCCCAGTCCTTAGGAACCGAGGCAATACTCCCGCCCATCACGACCAGTTCCTGCGCGAGATCGGGCACTTGGGGATCGAGCGAGATGGCCTGCGCAATATCGGTGAGCGGGCCGGCAGCGTAAATGGTTACTTCATGCGGGTACTTATGCAGCATGCGGATGATGAAGTGGGCGGCATCTTCGTCAGCGGGCTTGGTAGTTGGATTTCCCTCTTTGAGGGCAGGGACTTCGTATGGGCCATGATAGACGCCGCGCACGCCATCGCCGGTGGGCACGCGATTCCAGGCGCCCTTGTAATTGACCTTGCCGTAGAGCCGTTCCCAGCGGAGGACCATTTCCTCGCGGTTGATCAGCGGGAACACCGCGCCGGGAACGACCGGGACATCCGTGCGGCCAATAAGTTCCAGCATGCGCAGCGTGTGGGCGACTTCTTCATCGCGCCACATATCTCCGCTGACCACGGTGATGCCAAGGGTTTCAACCTCGGGGGATTGCAGGAACATCATCATCGATTGCTGGTCGGTGGTGGCGGGACCGCGTGCGTCCTGGTCGAGAATGACCTTGCGCTTAGGTTGCGCAAAGGCGGAGGCACAGGAAGACAGGAATAAGCAGAGCAGTAGTAGTTTTAGTCGCATCGCTCCTCGGTTTACTTTTCCACTTGGTTCGATAAACGGGCTGGGTGTGTGGGGTCGGTGAATTCAAGCAGTTCGATGGGCGCGCCATTCTCGACAATGAACGCAACGCGGACGCCGTCGGAAGGGCTGTTGGGAGGAATCAGGATTTCGCGGCCCGCCAGTTCGGAGGAGAGGTCGGTCACTTCAAACGCCACGTGCGCCACTCGCCGGACGAGATCGGGAACCACCGCCTCTGGTTCGAAGCGCATCCATTCCACGCCGAATTCGCTGTTTTGATGACTGACGATGAAGACTTTCAGGTTTTTCAAATGGGTCTCCCCGGGCTTCGATTCGGTCGTGGGAATCCCGATGTGATGATAGCGGCGCATTGTTTTCTCTCCGGGAGAACTGGTGCGAAATTCTACCCTATTTAGATCTTATAACGCGGAGGGACAGGCTTTTAACCACAGAGGACACGAAGGAAAGCCTGCAGTTATCAGCTTTTGAGTAACAGGAGGAACAGCAGGGATCCACCCTTCACCACAGCCGGTGCAAGGGTGGGACACGCATCCTTCCGCAGCGAAAGGCCTCGAAAACTAGGTGAACGTCCCGTCTGTCCCCGGGTTTTATTTTCCTTTGGCGTTGCTGCTGTGAAGAATGAAGTCGGCCACGTTGTCGTGGATGGCCTTCAGCGACGCCTCGTGCGCATAGACCATGTGACCGGACTCGTAGAACTGGTACCCGATGTTCTTCTGCAGGCTCGCTGGAATTGGCAGGTGCTGCATCTCGTAAACTCCTTCAAAGAAAGGAGTGGCCAGATCAAAGTATCCCGCGTTGAGAAGCACCTTGAGCTGCGGGTTGTATTTCATGGCGACGGCGAGATCGGGCATGACGTTGGGGGCGCCGGGGAAGGCAAATCGCATGCCGGGTTCCCGGTGCTGAAAACTCCACCACCGGAAAACTTCAACTTCGGGTTTGTACTCGCGGCCTTCGCCGAACTTCAGGTCCTTGCGCACGTAATCGTTGAATGCTGAAACATAAGCGGAAGAGATGGCCGCCGACTGTGGATCATATTCCGCCTCTTTGCTCAGCGGGTCAAAGGTGGGACCGGAGAAGCGTGTGTCCAGGCGGCCGGTGGTCAGGTTACTGTCATCCTGCAAGTTTTTTTCGAATTCCCCACCGTTGATCCGCAGGTCGGCCTTTTCGATGTACGCGGTGGGCAAGCCTGTGTATTGATGCAGCTTTTCCACGATGGCGCGACGCTGGTCGGCGGGAAGCGAAGAGCCGGCCTCGAGGGCGAGGGCATAGTCGTTCATGGCGAAGTGCTCGACTTCGGCAATCAGCGCCTTCAGATCGGGGTGCGACTCGGGCAGTTTTTTGTGATACCAGGCGCTCGCGGCGTACGTGGGAAGGTTCAATTGGTAGGCGAGGTCGACGCCGGGATTAACATCAGGGGCGTCAGAATCGAGCGAAAAATTCAGGATCTGCGATAGCAGAATGATGCCGTTAAAATCGACGTCGCGTTCGGTTTCAAGCAGGTTGGCGAGAACGGCCGAGCGCGTGGTGCCATAGCTTTCCCCGAATAGATACTTGGGCGAATTCCAGCGGCCATATTTGGAGAGAAATTGCACGATGAAATCCGAAAAGGCCCAGGCATCCTGATCAATGCCGTAAAAAGCTTTTTCTTTGTCTTTGCCGCTCAGCCGGCTGAAACCGGTTCCGGGAGCGTCGACGAAAACGCAGTCGGTCGCGTCCAGCAGACTGTAATCGTTGTTGACGACCGTGTAGGGGGCGGCGGGCGTGTGCGTGTCATCAGCGGTGACCACACGCTTGGGGCCGAAAGCGCCCATGTGAAGCCACACCGTGGACGAGCCTGGACCACCGTTAAAGAAGAATGTCACCGGACGGGGCGCGCCTTTGGCATCGGTCTTGAAATAGGCGACGTAAAACATGCTGGCTTCGGCGGTCTTGTTCTTGGGATCGGGATCGGCATTTTGCGGGACATCATCCCAATCCTTGGGATGGACGATGATCGTGCCGGCGTAGGCGTCGTAGTCGATGGATTTTCCGCCGATGGTGACTGAGCCTTTGGTCTGCTGCTGCTCGGGTTTGAATTGTTCCGGCTTGGAAGTGTCGGTTTTGCTTGCCTCCACTTTGACGGACGAGGTTTCGTCTTTGGATTGGGCGTGGAGCACGGAAAGCGGAAGGACTGCGATCAATATGGCGGTTAAGCACCAGTGACGCATTCGGCCAATCTCCTTTGCAGCGGGGTTGAATTTTCTATTTTGAGCAGCGGGGGACAATGTACCACGGTGGGCGGAAAAACACCGCTTTTTGCGATTGCTGAGAACCGGTCGCGCGGTAAGTCGATGAACGTGAGCGGAGCACTTATGCGCCATCCGGTCGGATGGACATTGACTTGCTCCGCCGCCGCACTCTATCGTCCGTCGTATGAATGTTGTAAAAGCGACCCGCCAATTTGAGCACTGGTTGGGCTCCCGCACGCCTCTGGTCACAAAAGACCTCCGTCTGAAGCACATCAACATGCGAGACGCATTGTTTCCTTTCATGCGTGCAACTTATTACCGTTGGGCACAAGTCTGGCCGACAGTCTGTCCGGAATTATCCAAGGGACCGCAAGTACTTGCGGTGGGCGATCTGCATGTGGAGAACTTTGGCACCTGGCGCGATGTCGATGGGCGCTTGATCTGGGGTGTGAACGACTTTGACGAAGCGCATCCACTATCCTTCGCCAATGATTTGGCACGTCTTGCGGTTAGTGCGCATCTCGCCTCGGAAGCCAACCACATCCACCTCAAGGGCACCGACATCTGCAGCGCAATTCTGGAAGGTTATCGCGATGGATTACGGAAAGGAGGGCAACCTTTTGTTCTAGGCGAAAATCACGATTGGCTACGTGAGATTGCTGAGAACGAACTGCGCGATCCAGTCCACTTCTGGGCCAAGATGGACGCGCTCCCCACCGTAACAGGCGATGTTCCCGTGAGTGCGGTCGATGCCATCGAGCATCTCATGCCCGCGCCGAATTTAAAGTACCGCCTGGCTCGGCGGGTCGCTGGACTAGGCAGCCTGGGGCACACGCGTTACGTTGCCATCGCCCAGTGGAAGGGCGGGAGGATCGCGCGGGAAGCGAAGGCTCTGGTTTCGTCGGCCTGTAATTGGGCGAAGGGGCACGAGGGTCCCACCGAAATCCTGTACCAGACGATCATCAACCGCGCGGTGCGCTGTCCCGATCCGTTTGTCCAAGTGCGGAGCCGGTGGATCGTTCGCCGACTTAGTCCTCATTGTTCACGCATTGAATTGGCCAACCTGAGGGCACAAGGGAAAGAACTCCGGTTGCTGAACGCAATGGGTTGGGAAACGGCCAACATTCATCTTGGAACAAAGGGTGCGCGCAGACCGATCCTGCAATATTTGGGTAAGCAGAAAGCAAAGTGGCTGCAACGGGCTACCGAAGAGATGCTAAAAGCGGTCGTGGAAGATTGGAAGGCGTGGAGAAAGAAGGGATATGAGTGACAGGCTCCGGCGCTAGGTACGCATCCGCATTGGGAGCACGGCAACTCCCACCCTTGTCGCTCCAAAACCGGGAGCGACAAGGGTGTGCCACCCCGCCTCTTATGCGACCGGCAATAACTCTGAAACTTATTCGGCTGCCGGACCGTAACGACTCCGTGGAGGATGCCATGCATGACACCAAGGAGCGATTGTCTGTCCTGTGGATCTTCGCGTTATTGAACTACCTGTATGCGGACGTAGTTGCCCTGTTCGCTATTGCCGGGTCGCGAAGTCCATTCGAGCCTCTCGCCCCATGGGCTCTGATGGGTTCGGCGGTCTTGATGGAAATCCCCATCGCCATGATTCTGGCGTGTCGACTGCTTCCGTTTCGAGCGAACCGGCTGGCGAATATCATCGCGGGTAGCGTTTTAACCTTGGTAAACGGTTTCCTGACCTTCGTTCCGCCTCTCATCGGATGGGGCAGGCCGCCGGCTTTTCCCGAGTACTTGTTCTTCGCCACGATCGAAACTGTGGCCACCTCGATCATCATCTGGCAGGCGTGGACCTGGTCCGGGGTTGAGACTGCCGCGGTTTAAATGTCTCGACGGGATGGATCAGCAGCCTCATCGCGGATCTTGTTTTTCCTTTCTGTGTGCTAGTTTGAATTCTGCGGATGAGCGGCGGCTGGGCTCGCAACAAAAGCTCAAATGAGGTCGATGTGAAAAGAGAACGCCTGACACAGATCGTGCTGGTGATTGTGGGGCTGTTGGATCTGGCCATAATTTATTTTCTATATCTGGATCTGCGGCATTCCAGCTGGCTTTTGCAGAAGAAGAACGAGTGCGATCCGATGTTTCTGAGCTTCTTTATTCCGGTCGGGGTCTTTCTGCTCATGGCCGCAAAGAGACCATCGGAGCATCGCTCGATGATTGCGCTAGCAGCCTGGTGGAACATCTCGCATGCCGTGGTGATGGCGATTCAAACCGTGCAGGCCTGGATTCACGGCGTGCACCGGAACTTTACTGATGTGATCCTATTCCTTGTGATCGGAGTCGTCCTGTTAGTGCTCCTGCCAGCAAAACGACAGGCAGTCGCACCGGGAGTTGCGTAGCGAGGGCAGTGGATTGCACTAATTCAGCCGCGAACAGGCGAATAGATAGCGCAAGCTTGCGAGAACGCCTGTTCACAACAGTCATCGCTTCTAATTCACCTTTGGACTAAGATGTGGCTCGCGCAATTCACCTTTGGACTAAGATGTGGCTCGCGCAAGTTGGGAAACAAAGATGCCTACTGACTTCGCTACCGAATATTCAAGGCGTACTGATGGCGAGCTATTGCAGCTGGCATCTGCCCGACACTCTCTCGTACCAGAGGCCGCCGCCGCTGTAGAGTCGGAACTGTGTCGGCGTAATCTCAGTGAGTCCGACCGCATCGAACATCAGAAATCTGTCAAGCGGCAAGAGCGGCGCGAGGGTAGGAGGCAGACGAGCTTACGGCGACATTGGGAAGGGCTTGGCCTTAAATGGCAACTGAACTGGCGTGAGATTCTGGAACTCCTCGCAGTGATGGCCGTCATTGTGGCCGCATACTTCGCACTCCCCAGCCGGTACCATTTGAACCCTGATTGGCAGGAAGCGGCGGTAATTGTGATGCTCACGTCGGCTGGGCTTGCCTTCATTGTGCGGTCATGGCGGAACATCGTCTTCTGGATTTCATTGGCAGTCTCGTCCGCCATTCATCTTGTCGTTGTCCATGCGTGGACGCGACACACACCAGACCTTGGCCACGGCGAAGCCAAGATTGCCTTCTTTCTGGGGTTTGTGTTCTTCCTCATCGTCTATGGGGCTGTTCGTCTATTGCGACGGGTATTTCACGCTGCGGAAGAAGGCCAGACAATCCATCGCGGAAAAGATCACATTCTTGAGTAGTTGTTGGTGAAAAATCTCTATTACACTCATCGACCCGCGAAAAGGCGAACAGACGGCGCATGCTTGTGCAATCGCCTGTTAGTGTCAACTATCCAGCATTTCGCCTCCTTGCGACTCAGTTTCTAAGCTATTATGAGCCGGATGAATGTGCGCCGAAAAGACGAATGGCTACGAGATATCGACGCACGCCAGCGCAACATAGTTTTCCCTGACACCGCCGACAATGAAGGTAGATTCTGGCGGAATATTGTCTCCGGCAAGCAATCGCTCACACTTGCGCAGTGGATTGGTATTGCACTTTTCGGCTTATGCGTAATCGGCCTCCTCACAACCCTCTGGCCTAGAGGCAATTATCCGTGGTGGGAAAAGCTAATCGACGGATACACGATTTTTCTCCTGCTTACAGCTGGCTTGGCGGCTTTCATCATAATTGGAAATCGACAAGCGCGAAGCAAGTCTTGTCGTCCTCGCCGGTGAGTGCATTTCCGCTTCAGATGAAGTCAATGAGTGCTAACGCCTGTTCTCGTCAGTCATCCGCGCTTGTGGTCAAACCAAGTACTCGGCCAGCTCACAACAGGCAGTACGGGACATCACAGCGCATTTCAGAAAATGGCGTCTAATGATATTTTGCTGAAGAACAAAGGCGCTGCCCCAAACCTTCAGACCCGATTCGTTGAAACCGGTACAAAGGTGGTTCTATGCAAACGTTAAACGTTGGCGCAGGTCGAACGGACGAAGAATATAAGGCGAGTGAGGAACACCGGCGAGCCGATCTTCGTGCCGACAGCCAAAGCGATGCGAACTACTTCTTTTGGGCCGCAGGCCTATCCGCGTTAGGGACTGGCCTGCTTCCATTGCGGCTGAATCTTCTGGTCAGCATCGGCACTGTTGACCTCTTAATGTTTTATGGCAGGCCCCTAGGTACTCTCTATCCTCTAGCGGTCTACAGCAGCGCGTTGTTGTGGTTGCTTGTCATGTTAGGTTTGGGATTCGCAGCACGCGCCGGTCATCGCTGGGCATTCATTGCAGGGATCGCTATTTACGCCACCGACATGCTTGCCTTGGTAGTCACATTTTCGATTTGGGCGTTCGGCGTCCATGCATTTTTCCTTTTCAAATGGTTTCAAGGACAAAAGGCGCTGAAGGATCTGAACGAAGCGTCCGTCCTAGTGCCTGAACCTAGCCGATAATGCGCCACGTTTTGATTGTGGCGTAATATCGCCATCACACTCATTTGCCGCGAAACCGATGGGCTGCAGTCCAATCGGCGACTTGCTTGAGGATCGGTGTGGCCCTATCGTCGGCTGACTTCGTAGGATTGTCCTCCGCCAAATGTACAACTAGATCAAAACGCGGAGTAACCAAGCCAACGGTATCGGGCTTTAGTAGTGCATCACTCACGTGCAGCTTTCGAGTCACCAGACGCACTTCAGGTAAACGCTCTAAGAAGGCCTGCAGATCACAACGCAAAAGCGGCGACAACGAGGAACATTCAACCAGCACTTGATCGCTGGATGTTCCTGAACCCAGTGTCATCGCAGCGATTATAGAGCGCCGGGGGCCAATTGGCGTAACATCGCGATTACACTCATTGACCCGCGAAAAGGCGAATGGACGGCGCAAACTTGTGCTAACGCCCGGTTACAACACCTGTCGTACACGGTCACTGGCGTTCAGTGCCTTCTTGTGGAAGAATTCACCAGCAGAAGATCGCCAAAGGGCATCCTTATGAAGCGGTCGGCCACCAAACTATCCGGAGGACTTTGCACGAGACTTGAGGCATACGCACTGGCAGCGACTGCTGCAGGAACGGGCTTTCTGCTGTCGGCGCCAGTGTCCGAGGCCCAAGTCGCCAACACAGTCGTCTATACACCCGTCAACGTGAGCGTTCCACCGAACACTTCCTATGCGATCGACCTGAATCACGATGGAATTGTCGATTTCACCATCGTGGACATCCGGGGTTTCACCACTTATGGCGAACTGATGAATAGGGTTTCCGTGGCGCCCGCCGCAGGCGCATCGGTGGCTTGGAGCTATGGACCAGAATCGGCAGCCGTGGTACCGCCTAAGGCACCGATTAATCGCAACCTTCAGTGGTCTCGTTGTCCGGGTATTTACTCTCACCCGAGTTGCCAGATGCAGTATGTCCTAGGGTCTCACTCAACCTATTTTGGGAGATGGAACGAGGCCAGTGGTTATCTTGGGCTGGCTTTTCGCATCGATCGACGAGTCCATTATGGCTGGGCGCGGATGTCGGTATACTACGACTTTTTCACCAACACTCTCTTGACGTCGCTGAATGGATTCGCTTACGAGGGTCTGGCTGGGAAACCGATTATTGCTGGCGACCAGAATTCTCCGGGGGCGGCAAACGGAGATGACTCTGTTATGCAAAACCCAACGCTGGGAATGCTCGCTGCCGGAGCAGCGGGGTTACACTCTGGTAGAAGCAGGCGTGATCTTGCTTGGACTCCATGGTTAGTGAGAAATCCCAATTCCCCTCATTGACCAAAGGCACTCTTCACTTCGGCGCTCTGCGGAATGCATTCACTGCCAACACTTCGCTGGTGTGACCGGGATGTTCTCGTTTAAGCCGCTCTTGAAGAGTGGTGATGTCATGGTCGCGGCTTGAGCTCCGGGTGCCATACATTTCGTAGCTACATTGGCAATCATCGACGGGGCATGGCACGCGCTCCCCGGGGGCGTTCTTGGACTTCGCAAGTTCAGCTTCAAACTTGGGATGGGCCAGCACGTCAGTTCTGTAGGCTTTCGGCATGTCTCTAGATTGACATATTTGGGAGCAAATGTGGTTCTTTCGGGAGTTAGGAGTTAGCAAAGGAGCTGGCTGCTAACTACTGACTCCTTAACCGGAGATCCCGCGTCAGTTGCCTTTCATTTTTTCTTTGACGCTCTTGGCGAGCTTTTCGATTTCTTCGGCCTTCTTGACGACGTTGACGGAAAGCGTGTCCTGATTCGTCTTGTCGACGTAGTTCTTGAGTTCGGTGGCGAGTTTTAGCAGGCGATCGGTATCGCGGCGGAGTTGTGCTTCCCGATCTTCGTTGGCCTTCTTCTGCATTTCTTTTTCCAGGCGTTCGCGTCCCTGGTCGTCGGGTGAATTGGAGGGCGGCATCTGACCCGGGCTGGGCATCCCGGGAGTGGGCTGCGTGGGATTCTGACCTGCAACCTGGCTGAGACATGATGGAGAAATGGCGAGGCAAAGCAACAGAGCGAGACCCAGCTTGAATGGCGATCGCACGGTCACCTCAAGGTAAGTGAGATGCACAATTATACGTTGGCAGCCATGGCGCCCGCGCTTGCTATAATCGCGCGCAAAGATGAATCGAATGTGGCTCACGATCGTTCCGACTGAAGGAAAGCTCCGCGCATTGCTGCAGGATTGGGGAGAAGATTCGCGTACCTTCCTACGGCATGATGTGCCAAAGATCGTCCTGGTGCTGGTGGTCGCGTTCATCCTGGCGCGGCTGCTGCGGCTGATTACGGGCAAGGTGGCGTCGCTGCAGGGCGGCAGACTAGCGGCAGGAACTCGCGGTCAGCAGGTCCGCACTCTCGCCAGCGTTATCAACAGCATCGGGGTTTTCATCATTGTGTTCGTGGCGGCGCTGGAAGTGCTCCCGTTGCTGGGATTGAATCTCGGACCGCTGCTGGCCAGCGCGGGTGTGGCGGGGCTGGCGATCGGGTTCGGCGCGCAGACGTTGGTACATGACTTCATCAACGGCTTTTTCATTCTGTTTGAAAGCCAATACGGCATCGGGGACACGATTCGTATTGCGGGGGTCAAAGGAACGGTCGAGGCTATGACCCTACGTAATACGCAGCTGCGCGATGAGGACGGGACGGTGCACATCGTGCCCAACAGTCAGGTGACCATTGTGTCAAATATGACGCGGGACTGGTCGCAACTGGCGATGCGCATTGTGGTGGCGTATAGCGAGCCGAGCGACCGCATTATCAAATTGCTGGAGCAAGTCGCGGACGATATCCGGCACGATCCCGGGTACGCGGATGACATTGTGGGCGAGATCCAGGTGCCGGGAATTGATCGCGTGGGGAATGGCGAGGCGGAGTATCTGATGCTGGTGAAAACACGCCCCAATAAGCAGTGGGCGATCAGCCGCGAGTTGCGGCGGCGGATTAAAGAATGTTTCGAGAAGAATAAAGTTCAGACGGCGGGGCCGGGACGGATGTACGTGGTGGATTCGGGGAAGGCGTCGTGAGGCAATCGAACTGAAAAGGGTCTTCCATCCACTGTCCTCTTTATCTAGACCGATGTCATCCTGAGTGTAGCGAAGGATCCATGCATTTTGTTGTTCTCTTTCTGCAACGGTTGGGGTGCGGCCGCAAAGGACACCAGGATCAGCAGCAACGGCCGCAGAGAAACCCAAAGTCACTGCGTTGCGAATCTAAACCCCAGAGAAAATGCATAGATCCTTCGCTGCGCTCAGGATGACAGTCGGGCCGAGTCAAGAGCGCGAAGAGAGCAAAGAGAAGCTAACGATCCGTCATCACGGTGAGCACGGCAAAGGCGTAGATCACGAGAAAGCCGACATCGGGCTGGCCGTGGAGAATGTGAACGATGGCGGCGACGCCGAAGACGGCAAGCAAGAGCCGCGCTCCGACTTGGAGAGTGGGCGGAATCAGGAACAAAATCGCGCCAAGCAGTTCCGCCGCGGCGATGGCCATGATCAGCAGGTGAGGCAAGTGAGTGTGCGCGCCGGCCGAGGTGAAGAGCAGGCGAGAACACTCGTAGATCAGCACCAAGCCCAGCGACCACTGCAGCCCGGTGCGGGCCAAATTCCGGTTCATTTCCTCCTCCCTTCCTTCAACTGATGGCTGGCGCTGGAGTCCAGGTCGAGGCCGTAGAACTTCTTGAGGTCGGCAATGCGTTTCAGGGAGTCGCGGCTGAATGGCGCTTTGCCGTCGAAGGCGTGGAGGACGATGCCTTCGAGGAGATCGCCGAGAGTCATGTCTTTGTATTCGGCGAAGGCCTTAAGGACTTTGAGGAGGCGTTTTTCCATACGAACACCGGTCTGGACGCGCTCGATGGTGAGGTTCATGGGAAAGTATTGTACCATGGTACATAGGTAACACCTCCCCCCCTCCGCTACGTGCTGGGCTCTTTCGCCCCCTGGGGCTGACTCATTCTTGGGCTTGAACCCACGGCTCGCGCCGTGGGCTTTACTCTGACGCCGTTTCGCGGCAAATGAACCCGCCTCGCAGAAAAGCGCGGAGAGGGCAGAGAAAAAAGTAAAAAGCGCATAACCGCAAAGGGCGGGAAGACCGAAAGTCACTGCGAAGGAAAGATGCTGAAAATGCATAGATCCTTCGACTACGTGCCTTGATTCGCAAGCGAATGAAGCCACTTCACTGAGGATGACAACACGAACGCGGGCGGGGGCGCCCGCGCCACACAAAAAAGAAGCGGGGGCCTGAGCCCTCGCTTGTCACCTCAGATCCGGAGATCGGTTACAGCGAACTCATGTTGGCAAGGAATTCGCCGTTGGATTTGGTTTTGCTGAGCTTGTCAATCAGCAATTCCATAGCTTCGACCGGCGACAGCGGGTTCAGGACCTTGCGAAGAACCCAGATGCGCTGCAGGTCTTCCCTGGGGATTAACAACTCTTCTTTTCGGGTGCCGGAACGCTGAATGTCGATGGCCGGGAAGACGCGCTTGTCGACCAGCTTGCGCTCGAGAATGATTTCCGAGTTGCCGGTCCCTTTGAACTCTTCGAAGATCACGTCGTCCATGCGGGAACCGGTGTCGATCAGCGCGGTGGCGATGATGGTAAGCGATCCGCCTTCTTCGATATTTCGAGCTGATCCGAAGAAACGTTTCGGACGCTGCAAGGCGTTCGAATCGACGCCGCCGGAGAGGACTTTGCCGCTGGGCGGAACGATGGTGTTGTAAGCACGAGCCAGACGCGTGATCGAATCGAGCAAGATCACGACGTCGCGTTTGTGCTCGACCAGGCGCTTGGCCTTTTCGATCACCATTTCGGCGACTTGCACGTGGCGGGCTGCCGGCTCGTCGAAGGTCGAAGAAATGACTTCACCTTTGACGGAGCGCTGCATGTCGGTAACTTCTTCCGGGCGCTCGTCGATCAGCAGGACCATCAATACAACTTCGGGATGGTTGGTGGTGATCGAGTTGGCGACGTTTTGCAGCAGCATGGTTTTGCCGGCACGAGGCGGCGAAACGATCAAGCCGCGCTGTCCTTTGCCGAGGGGCGTGAGCAGATCCATGACGCGGGCGCTGACGTTCTCGCGAACCGTCTCGAGCTTCACGCGTTCCTGCGGATACAGCGGCGTGAGGTTGTCGAAGAGGATCTTGTTGCGCGCCTCGTCGGGCGATTCGAAGTTAACGGCTTCAATCTTTACCAGGGCGAAATACTTCTCGCCCTCATGCGGCGGCCGCACCTGGCCGCTGATGGTATCGCCGGTTTTGAGATCAAATTTGCGAATTTGCGAGGGGGAGACGTAAATGTCGTCCGGGCCGGGCAAATAGTTGTAGTCGGGAGAGCGGAGGAAGCCATAGCCGTCGGGCAGGATTTCGAGCACGCCCTCGGCAAAAATGTGGCCTTCTTTTTCGCTCTGCGCCTGAAGGATTTTAAAGATCAAATCCTGTTTGCGAAGGCCGCTAGCCCCAGGGAGGTCCAAAGATCGGGCGATCTTGGTCAACTCCGTAATATTTTTTTCTTTCAGTTCTGCGATGGTCATTGATTAGTTCACCTGCGAAGGGAGATTTTCAAAGGGAGGTCACTCAGGGAAGATCTAAAAGGCAGGCAGGCGGGGCTGACTAGGCAGCCCGCCGTTGTGCCTCAGCAAAGTGTTCCGGCTCCGAAAGAACCGTCTGTTTTTCCGAACTTGCAATCCGATCCAGAACCTCATTCATGGTTTCCTGAATACGGGTGTTGGGTTTGTGAAATTTACGGGTAGCTTTGGAAGCAAGCTGGCAAAGCATGTAACGATTCCGCAAAGTATGTAAAGCGTCAAAAACGCGATCAGAGCGCATAGGTTTCACTTATCTCTCCTGACTGAGCCGACCAGCCAAGCGCCCATCCTTCGCCCATACGGGCACAACCAGAGTATGTAAGTAACTCATTCCAGATGGGTTGTACGGGAAAGCTCTGGTTAATGGTATAGATGCTCCGCAGCAGCCGAAAGTTTCTCTATTTAGACAGGTTGCAGTTGCTGAGGAGATTCGTCCGACAGGGGATAAGCCTTCGGAACGCTATACCGTACGTCAGAAAGAACGAGGAGTCAAGTATTTCTTGCGCGACGGCGGTTGTGGAAAGCGAAAGCCGGTCTTCTTTTATTAGGGCGCAGGTCAAGCCACCTTTTGGAGTGCCGCCTGGTGTATGGGGGCGGCAGGAGCCTGGTCTGGCTGGTCGATGATCAGCTTATCTTCTTTGTTTCCATCACCTAAGGCGATTGAGGCGAGCCTCAGCCAGTATTCGTAACGATCGTCGTCGGGGTAAGGGGGCGCGGAATTAACCGGCATTGTAAGTGTGTCAACCACGGGTTTTTCTCTTTGCGGCATAGGTTGAACTCCATGCGCGACAACTAAGATGACAGATAAAGGAGAAATGTTCGATAACGTTCATACCTTAGATCGCCAATCGCACTAACCTTAAGGACCACATAAGGGTACGATTGGGATACGACAGGATGTGAGTAGCTGCAGGGGGTCTCACGCCTCTCCGGGGCCAGGTCATGGTGCCTACTTTTCCCACGGTTTGCGCGGTGGGCTTTATTCTGGCGCCGCTTCGCAGGTTGCCGTAAAGTTCGCATCATCACGCCCAGAACGTCCGGTCGAGGGTACGGTACTGAATGGCTTCGGCGATGTGTTTGGGCTGAAGGGGCGGTTCGCCTTCGAGGTCGGCGATGGTGCGCGCGACTTTGAGAATGCGGTCGTGGGCGCGGGCGGTGAGTCCCTGCTGAACCATGGCGCGTTCCAGCAGGCGCTCGCAATCGGCGGAAAGCTCGCAAAACGCACGGATGTGGCGCGGCGCCATTTGCGCGTTGCAATAGAGCTTATCGAGAGGAGAAGCAGAAAATCGCTTGAGCTGGATTTCGCGGGCACGCATGACGCGGGCGCGGATTGAGGCCGAACTCTCCGGCTCGGCGCCGGATCGCATCTCTTTGTAGTTCACCGCAGGCACATCAATGTGGATATCGATGCGGTCGAGCAGCGGGCCGGAAATCTTGGACATGTAACGCTGGATCGTTGGCGGCGAGCAGTGGCACTCCCGTGTGCGGTCGTTGAAATATCCGCAGGGGCAAGGGTTTATATAACGCTACATATAGTTCGCCAGTATATCTCCCGATGATCGATTGCGATGCTATATCTGAAACTAGCAGTAGCAATCTAATAAAGGAGAATATCCGTGAAAAGATCAACGAACGCGCAAATTGATTCGGCGGCCAAGGCGGTTGTAGACGAGGAACGATTCAAGTCACTCATCAGGAAGCTTCAAAAATGGCATCGCACAAAAGAATGGCCTAAAGATGCGTCAGGAAGGCTTTTGGGGCCGTTGTCAATTGTGGACGAGCTTCGCGATGAAGTTTGTAGAGTCAAGTGGTTGTAACTGAGCACGTAAAGAGCCGCTCGCGGTCAACTTAAATGACTTCGGGCGGCGGCATATCTCCGGGCGTGCCCTGAGTGGCAGTTTCCAGTAGAATCACCGCCATGCCGCCATTTCACTGGACTTGTCCTTACTGTGACCGTGATACGACGATCACAGACTCCGATTATTCAGTTAAGAATTTCGATCTCAGCATTTACACGAGCGGCGGCTATCGCTACTTCAAGAGTTCGATGGTAGTTTGCCCAAATCCAAAGTGCCGTAACTTCACTCTCTCACTATCAATGTACGAATACATTTATGAGAAGGATCAACTTGGTGGACGGAAATGGAACGTAGGCAAGGAATTACAGACATGGAATCTCTTACCTACATCAGTTGCTAAAGTGTTCCCCGACTACATTCCAAAGCCGATCCGCGATAATTATCTTGAAGCTTGTCTCATTCGCGATCTCAGCCCGAAAGCGTCCGCCACGCTATCCCGTCGATGCCTACAGGGCATGATCCGACATTTTTGGGGTATCCAGAAAGGCCGGTTGGTGGATGAAATCGACGCGATCAAGGATAAGACCGACGCATCCACCTGGTCTGCAATCGATGCAGTTCGCAAGGTCGGCAACATTGGCGCGCACATGGAAAAGGACATCGACGTGATCGTGGATGTGGACCCACAGGAAGCTCAACTTCTGATCGGCTTGATCGAGCTACTGATGAAAGACTGGTACATTGCGAAGCACGATCGGGAAGAGCGCCTAAAGAGCATCGCAGCACTGGCTGCGAAGAAGGAAATCGCCAAAGGCGCGCCCAAAACGGTTTAAAACAACGACTACGTTACAAGTCCAGAAAGTGGAAGCTCAGGTTGCAATGTGGGCTGTCCGATGTTGATGACTGGGATTGCCCAGGAACCTAACACATTCGTTTTTCCCCGAACAGCAGTCACTACTAATGTGCCAGGGCCGGAAATAACAAGGCCTTGCAACTCGGAAACGTGGCGCAGACGAGAGTGGTGGAAGAATTTCCCGTCCATCGGTGCGTCTATCAGTGTCTGGCCCCCAGAAGTAACTTGCAGGTGTATATCTTCCAATTCTGAAGGCTCCTCAGCTGCGCGCGTAAACAGAGTAATCACCGTTAAGTGCGGAACTACAAAGGGAAATATCGGACTCGACAACTCCTCCACAATATTGAAAATGGAAAGTGTATTTCGTCTTTGATCAAGTACGACGGACTCGGCACAAGCTAACAGAGATATATTCATCTAATCGGTTATCACGATCAGCTGACGTTCAACGGCAGAATTCGTGCGGGAAACAGTTGTTGTGGCTTGTGCTGGCATCTTCAGAGTTTGATCGACCGTGGGGATGGAAACCTCACTCAAGACCTGCCGGAGATATTCAAACCACTCCCAAGACCACTTCTGAACGTCGTTTAACGCGCCTATCTTTTCCAGGTGCCGTGCATCTTGGGTGCCTAAAGCGACCAAATATACATACGGGCGTACAAAATCCTCCACATCAGCCGGTGTTGCGGACAGTGCATTCCGCAACTCAACAAGGATTTCATCCGGGAGAAAGCTGCGCCCGATTTCTTGTACGCTTGCATCTTCACGCAACTTCCGCAGCAAAAACAGCGGCGTGTTTGCGACGGAGAATATTCTCGCCGCGTTGCTCAGATTTGCATCCGCGAATGTCTTCACTGATCGATCCTGTAGTAGGTCACGTTCCGAGAGTCAAATGGGCACTGACTTACGAGGTGAATCACCTCATGACAGGCACCCCATTTGCTGAGTATTACCGGTACGTTCAGATGTTGCACCTTGTGAAGGCCAACGACGATCCCGGAATGCTCTGCATCTCCATCTTTATAGTACACGGCGATATCTCCGGGCAACACGTCCTGAACGTCAACGACGACATAATCGTCCTCGGCAACGATTTTAGCAATCTCAGAAGCGTCCTTGATCCATGTGCGGCGGTTCGCGAAGGACAGCCCGTGGCAGTTGTACTTGCGAGAGGGACTGGTTGGGCGATGTTGCTCGTATGGATATCGCGCCCTGTAGTCTTGTGCAGCTAGAAGATCTCCCGGTCTTATTGGCTCTCGATTGATTTCGTTGACGATCTGATTCTCGCACCTGGTATGTAGATTCAGCTGTGATCTCGCAAGCAGAATTGCCATGGTACTTGCCCCTTCGGGGAGGGTGGTCAAAATTGTAATACTTTGCGGGGAAGGCCGCTCGCGGCAACATGAAAAACCACGAGCGGCCCTGAGCAGGCAGGAGAAGTGCCTGTCCCCACTTGGCGGGGTGCACCCCAGCGGTGAAAGGAAACAAAGTCCGCAGGCATGCCCGCCAAAGGTAAAAACTTGCGGGGAGTGAGGTAAGCTCCCCGCTTTTTTGCGACAGGGATATCTCGGTGACCTGGTTGGAAGCCGAGATCGCCGTGGGTACGAGCACGGACGGCCTGCCGCAAACCTGTCATTCAACGCGAAAAATTCCGCCTTCCTGAGGTTCGCCCAGTCTTTGGCCACGCGAACGCGCCAGCGCGTTGCGATAGGAAATCCGAAGCCGCTCATAATCATCAGCCGCGCGAAGTTCAGCGTTCCATGCTGCGCCTTTGCGATGCGCTGCTGCGCGCTGGGCTTTGCGGGCTTCGTCCAGCTTTCCCGAAAGGCTCGCTTTCTTCGCTTCGAACGTTTGTGTCTCTTCGTCGCTGGGAAAATCCAGACTCAAATACTCGGCTGTCAGGTTTCGGAGATCTGTCTCGATATGACCGCACACTTCCGCGCAGTTGTGGATTGCGGCGTCGGCTTGCGCGAATTCTGCCTTCGCTCGGTCGAATGCCTCCTTAGCTTGACGCGCGTCCCTCCCAATGACCTGCGCTTTCTGTTTCCAGTTGTGACGGCTGGCCGCGTCCACTTCCTGCTCGGCTTGTTTTAGGTTTGCGCGTGCGGCGAGAACTTTCGACTGTCCAGCATCGACGGTCGGCTCTTTGGGGTGCGGAGTGCGTATATCAATGGATGTGTTCATCGTGGCCTCCAGAATTCCGCGTTGCGGGCGTTGATCGCGCGCAAACCTGTCTCGTGCATGTCGGACCGCGCGCTATCCTGCCAGACGAAACGCAAGCTCTCCAGTTTGGTGGCGGCTTCCTTCCGCTTCTGCTGCAGCCAGAAAGAGTAGTCGGAATTTACCCAAAGTCCTTTCAGCTGGCTATCCAATTGCGCGATCTCGCTGACCAGTTGCTCCATCTGCTCGTGAGGCGACAGCTTTTTAGAACGTGACGGGTTGTCGCGAACTCTAAACCTTCCCAGAATCATGTCAGTTCTCCTTTCATTGCGACGGCATGCCGTCGCGTTTGCTCCAAAATTCCTGATTGCGCCGATTGATAGCTTCAAATGCCGCCCGCGTGCGCTCACCCGAGTCAGCGGTCTGCGATGGGCGGCGATAAACGTCGATGCTGCCATCGTCGTTCACCACAACCTGATGATCGCGGCTGTAGCTTGCCACTCGGATCGCACCATCCTGTACTTTTTGTTTCATCGCTATTCCTTTCTAAAATTTCGCCTTTGCCGCTCTACGAGCTTCACGGATCTCTTTCTTTAAGGTGCTCGGCTTGAGCTTGTAGCCTTTTTCGTTCACGATGGCGCTGATTTGCTGGTCTGACTGGCCAGCCTTCACAGCGTCAAATAGCACTGCCTGTCTGTCTGCTTTCTCGCTGCTACGCTTCCGGCCAGCTTTTCGTTCAACGTAGTCACTCATTCGCCCGGATTCCCCCGGTCGCAAATGCATCTGGAGGCCCTTTCCATCGTCAATGTGAGGACGGCCTATGAGTTGGAACTGTGGTGGTGGAGTGAAATCACGTGCCTTCACGTTCTCCACGTAAAGGCGAGTCTGTGGAACGTCCAGCATGCGAACGCCCCAGACCGTGGACGCCATAGCTCCTATGTCGCCCGTTCCGCGCAGCATGTTCTCCAGCGTCATGTAATCCTGCTTGTCGAATGCCTTGGGAGAGTGGTGCGCTGCCGTCACGGTTCGTGCCCCAGCGTGTAACAAGCCGAAGACGGCGTCCGCCAGACCACGATCGTTGTCGGTGCTGGAAGATTCGTCACCTTCCATGAAACGCACGGCCGTGTCCAGAATCACGTCTGCGCCGCGCACGCTGAGAAGCAAAGCCGGGTCGGTGAGTGGCAGCATCGGATAAGCCGTGAGTGTGCGGACGAGGAGCTGTTGGCTTTGAATGTGCGGGCCGAAGCCAAATTTCTCCGCACGAGAGCGGAATCCGCCCAGCGTGATCTCAGGGCTGAGATAAATTACGCGAGAGGCCTTGCCCACCACCTTGAATTCCCCGAACAGGGCGTTGCCCGTGAGCAGGCTCTGCATCATGCTGAACAAGACCCAAGTCTTGCCGTGTCCGCTGAGGCCGCCAATGATCGTCAGCCCATTGTTTTGGGTGAAGTCCTTGATCACGAATTCCGGCGGCTTTGCGACTGAGTATTGTTCGTAGCTCTCGCCAACGGCGTCCAGCCACGGCTCAACGGCTTTGTCCAACAGCTTCCAGAAATCGCCGTCTGAATGCTTTGCAAGGAAATCATCTGGCCCGTTGACTCCACGCCCCGCAGGAACACGGTGACATGTGGCTGTTGCGCCAATGGTTGCTAGATGTGAGCAAAGCGCTAACTCCGCCGCCTGAACCTTGTCGTTCGTCGCGCAGTTGGAATCGAACATGACGCGGACGTGCTGGCGACCCCGCAGGATGTCCAAATCCGGAATCGCCACGCGGTGCTCGCGTTTCCTCTTTCGGTCTTGCTTCTTTTCGCCTTTCGTATTCGGGTCATCTTGTTCCTTTTCTCTCCATCCCCAACAGCCTCCTAGTGCCAGCGCAATCACTTTGCGGCGTGCACGACGGGCTGCAGCTGTAATCGCGAGAGCGGACTTCTCCGCTTCAACTAGCAGGATTTGAGCTTCGGGATCATTTAACGCTTCAGCGGCCCCAGGTGGACGGAACAACAACCGCAAATGCCCTCTTTTCGGCATCGAGATGTACTTGTTTTCAGGTTCACCGTTGGAATCCATTTCGGGACTGTCGCGACGAATGCGGCCATTCTGAATCGCACCATCGGCATCGGCGTACGGGAAGAAAATACCGGATAAATCGGCATTGCGTGTGAAGTGAAATCCAAGGTTCTGGGCTTGTTGTGTGCTGACCCGGCAAACGCCTGCCGCTTCGAGCAACTTCGGGTCAATCCGCAGACTTGCGAACATCTTCTTGTCAGCTTTAGTGAGTGGCGTGTGGAGTGCGGAACCGTGACCATTGGGCTTGGTGCGCCGCGCGCGGATCAACGGCATTGGGCGACGTTCGGGTGCAATGACTGCGGTGCTCATCGGGGCACCTCCGCAGTCTGAAGTGCCGTCATCTCAGTGCGCAGCATGCGGACAACTTCGTTGATGGTCTTTTGCGGAACGAGCGGATTTGAACCTTGCCACTGTGCGTTCAGCGCAGGGCCACGGTTCTCAGGGTCTTGGAAAAAGAACCAGATCTTCCGGCCGACTTTTTTGCAGTACGAGTAGAGAAGCAGGTTGTCGCATATGAGCCATGCGGCGAAGTGAAGGCTGTCGGTGGAGTAGAACTCAGGTTGATCGCATCCGGCAGGCGCGGATGGACGGAGATTTCCCGCAACGCTAGTCATAAATTTTCCCCTAATGGATAATGAGCATTCAGAACTTCTCGGAACTAGGCGGCCTGCTTGCGCCGCGTTTCCACTTCTGCTCCCGGTCTGAGTCACCCTGGGTTGGGTGGACCGAGCTATCTGCTCATGCGGTGCGGATTAATTGGTCAACTTCACCCGGCAAAGGGTGACAGAGTAAGTATCGCGGATTTGCAGGTACTTAGCAAACGTCCGGTACAAAGGCCGCGTTTTCATGTGCATGCAGGTACAGGATTCACTGTATGGTGTCGAACGTTCCCGACTGGCATCGTAAGCAGGTACTGTGGGACGTGCAAAGAAAACCTTACCATCGAGACTTGGTCGCAGCTCTCAAGCAGGCGCTTGCCGCACTAGAACGCACTACGCTCACCGACCATAAGGATCCGTTCATAAAAGACCTCACAGACAGCCTGCGGGAAAACCTTGAAATGTACGAGAGCGCCGAATTCCTATCTGGCGCGACGATCCGAAAGTCAAACCTTACCAGCAAAACGCGGCGCGGAACCTTGAGGTGAGGGGGGAGAACTGAAATCAAATTGCTCTTGGGGTGGTCGGCATCTCCCCTTAAGGGAGTGCCGCCAAGGCAATTTGTCCTCCCTCGAACTGAAATTGTTTCCCTAGGGATTTCAGTTTCAGTTCGCCGGACTGAAATGATTTCGGTTCGATTTCAGTTCGACCCTCCCGTGCTGCGGAACATGTACAAACCGTAGCCATTTGGTCTGCATGTCGAACTGAAACAATTTCAGTTCGACCCACCCCCGGCCAGCGCACGCGAACTGAAATACGCCTTGCCGTCCGCACACGCGACGTTCCGCGACGCAATTTACCGCAACGCTCCAGATCGCCGTGGAGCGATAATTGTCTATGAGCCTTTGCACAATCTGCTGCCTGCCCGCGCGCACGCGCCGTGCGATTGATGCCGCGCTGTTTGCCGGAGTCGGCTACCGGAAAGTAGCCGCCAAGTTCTCAACTCCAAAGCGGAGATTTACGTACACAACCGTGAGCCGCCACCGCAAGCACGCATTCCCGGAGCAGTTGCGTCGTCAGCCCCCACCACCGGACACCCAGGTCGCGGCCAACGTCTTGGACCGCATTGAGGCCGTGATCGCAGAGCTGAGAACCATTGCCACCTCGCCGCAGGCCAAGCGCGTGCCCACGGTTGCCATCGCTGCATTCAAAGAGGTACTTCGCGGCCTTGAGACCATCGGCAAAGCAACGGGCGAGGTCCCCGCTGGCGGAATCAACATGAACTTTATCAACGGAAACTTCTCAGAAGAGCAGATGACCGCTTTTCTCGACAACCTGAGAAAGCGGCCCGAAGCTCGTGAATTGTTCATGCGCTTGGTAGACGAAAGGCTGGGTAGGCCGAAGCCAGAATTTCACGTCCACTTCAAGAGGAGAGAAGACGTTAATTCCACCCTCGCTCTCCCACAGCCACAGACCGTTTAGAAAACGGTCAGCAAAATCCTACCCTCCTAACCCTCGCCAGTTCACATTCCAGAAAGCGTTTGCGAAAGGGTCATTTTCCGTCATAATTAACTAGGTAGTTAAATCGCAAGACGATACAAAGGAGCGAACACCCAATGAAAGTGGCAACCATCATTTTGAAACGCATGCCGAAGGACGGAGAGTCAATCCCGCAGCAGGCCCGCACTTTGCTCGAAATTCTGAAAGCCAAGGGTGGCACGCTGACAATGGCAGAACTGGCCAATGCTGCCAAGTCCAAGATCAAGACCGTTCAGACCATCCCCGCGATTTTCAACCATTACCGAAAGTCTCTTTGCAAACGCGGCTTTGTGCGGGTGACGCGATGAGCAAGGCACTACGCGCTGCGCTCTACCTGCGCGTCTCGACCACCGATGGTGGCCAGGACGTGCGCAACCAGTTGATTGCTTTGCGCCGCTTTGCCCAGCAGCAAGGTTGGCGCATTGTTGGCGAATACCGGGACGAGGCCACGGCGAGCAATGGCAATCGCCCCGGCTTCCGTCGCATGTGGGATGAGGCCGCTCGGCACGGCTTCGAGGTGTTGCTGTTCTGGTCCCTTGACCGCCTGACACGGGAAGGCACGTTTAAGACCCTCACCTACCTTGAGCGGCTTTCCCATCTGGGGATTGGATTCAAGAGCTACACTGAGCAGTACATTGACTCGCTGGGTACGTTCAGCGAGGCAATCATCGGCATTCTGGCTGCTGTCGCCAAGCAGGAACGCATTCGCATTTCGGAGCGAACCAAGGCAGGACTGGAACGTGCGCGAAGGCAGGGCAAGCAGTTGGGACGCCCAGCCAAGACGTTGGATATTCGCAAGGCTCGGCAGTTGCGTGCTCAGGGCCTAAGCCTGCGGGCTGTCGGCAAGCAGCTGCATGCCAGCCCGGCGCTGGTGCTACAACGGCTGAGAAGGGGAGGAACACAATGACATCCAAACGTACCAAGAAGCCACTCTCTCGGGCAGCGATTGACACGAGATTGAAAGCTCTGGCTAAGGAGGCCGTTCGCACCGTAACGGCATTTGAAGACCATGTCGCGCAGCAAATTGGTTATTACGTCTTGAAAGGCGAGTACGACTTAATCAAGCAAGACGATACAGAGCGGCTCAGATTCGAAGAATCGGCGTACGGAGATCTTGAACCCACTGACGTACAAGATGAAATCCCGCAGCTTCCGGAAGAAGGCGGTGACCTCTTTAACGTGCTCCGCGAAGAACGTCAGAAGCATAACAGAGTGCTCCTGCTTCTCAATAGCAAAGACGCTGAATCAAAGTTGCTTGAGATTCGCGAACTTCTTAACGTACACCCAAGGGTCAAGCGATGAGCGCCACGATCCACAAGAGATGTATCGAGCTCATCCGCGTTTCCACAGCAGGTCAGGCCGCTGACGACCGTGCATCCATACCCGCTCAACGTGCCGTGAATCGCCGCACTGCAACACAGCACGGGCTGGAGATCGTGCGTACCATCGAAATTTCGGATGTGAGCGGAGCAAATGTCTTGCGTAGTCCGGAGATGCAAGAGCTTCTTCGGTTGATTCAGGACCCCGAAATCGTGGGAGTTATCGCCCGCGAATTTTCGCGATTGATGAGGCCTGACAACTACGATGACCTGAGTCTGCTGCAGAGATTCGTAGATAGCCACACGGACATTTACTTGCCCGAGGGTCGCGTAGACCCCAGCGACCTGTTGCTGACCATGGTGCGGGCCGGGGTGGCTGGCAAGGAGCTTAAGGAAATGCGGGAGCGCGCATGGTCCGCTAAAGAGGAAAAGCGCAAGCGAGGAGAGCTGGCGCAGAGCCGCATCGTTCTTCCTTGGGGCGTCGAATATGAGGAAGGAAAGTGGGGCTACAAGCCTGAGGCTGCGGTCAAGGTCCGCCGTGCTTTTAAGCAAGTCCTATCAGGCGATATTAACTACAACCAGATTGCTTCAAACCTGGGAGTGACTCCCAGAGGAGCTTCTCTCATTCTGCGGAACCCTATTTGGAAGGGCTGGCGGATTCTGGACAAGAAACGTGACCCGAGTAGCAATGGAAAATATCCCGGCAAGGCAGGTCGGCAATCGGACCGTAGGAAAATCGCACGCCCTGAATCTGAAGTCATCCGCGTTCGAGTTATTGAGAAGCCGTTACTCTCCGAAGCGGATTGGCAGCGCGCGCAGGAGATCATGGCGCGTAAGCGAACTCAACACTGGCACTCACGTCCCGACTATGTTCCCCGCTTCATTTATCGTGGATTCTTGACCTGCGCAGCATGCGGGCAGCCAATTCAAACTGCGAACCAGCGTGGAGACGTCTACGTCTGCCGTGCGCGCCGTCTTGCGCCCCGTAGCTGCCAAACTCCATATATGAAACGCGAGATATTGGAGGATCGACTCGATACTTTGTTGTCCAAGAAGTTCACCAGCCGTAAGTTCATAGCGAGTTGCCTAGATTACCTGCGTCGCCAGAGCGATCGTAAAGCAAAGGAGGACGATTCCGAGCGGCTGGAGGAAGCCATTGCGCGGATGTCCGCTAAGCGTACGCGGATTCTGAACACGTACTTTGATGGAATGTTGACGCTGGAGGAGCGCGATACACGGCTCGGCGCTGTAGATCGCGACCTTAGTGTAGCTCGAATCCAGCTTATGGAATCCAATGGTGAACCACTCCCCTCAACATCATCCCGAGAGCTTGCGGAGCTGCTGAAGCCACTCGCGCGGTGGAAGTCATACAGCTACGCACAAAAGCGCCGCGTCTTGGCGCAGTTTTCCCCCGACATCCGGGTCGCAAACTTACATTTCCAGATCAGCTTTGCGCCGCGTAGCCTTATCACAACCCGTGCGGACATGGGTTCATTGCAGCAGCCAGCATGAAACGCGCGGGAAAAGTGAGCGACATGGCGGCACGGGCGATACAGACGGTGCCGTCTTCCAAGGGCTGACGCATGACCTCAAGAACGTTGCGGGGGAACTCGGGCAATTCGTCAAGAAAGAGAACGCCGTTGTGGGCGAGGGAAACTTCTCCGGGCCGCGGAACTGCGCCGCCGCCGATGAGACCGGCGTCGGAGATAGTGTGATGCGGGGAGCGGAAGGGGCGAGTGCCGACCAGTCCAGCGCCGGGATCGAGCACGCCGGCGACGCTGTGAATTTTCGTGGTCTCAAGCGCTTCTTCGAAAATCAGCGGCGGAAGGATGGTGGGCATGCGCTTGGCCAGCATGGTTTTGCCCGAACCCGGCGGGCCGATCATTAATATGTTGTGGCCGCCGGCGCAGGCGACTTCGAGGGCACGCTTGGCAGTTTGCTGACCCCGGACGTCTTTGAAATCCACCATGAAATGGGCGGCCTCGTTGAGCAAGTGCTCGCCGTCGACTTTGAACGGGACAATGCCGTTGCCGGTATTCACGAAACGGATGACATCGAGAAGAGATTTAACGGGATAAACTTCGACGGCTCCGACCATGGCCGCTTCCTTGGCATTGAGTTCGGGCACGACGAGGCGCGAAATTTTGCGGCCGCGAGCTTCGATGGCGATGGGCAACGCGCCGCGAACGCCGCGAATGCCCCCGTCGAGCGAGAGCTCGCCAACGAAGAGGCAGTCGGGCACCTCCTTCTTATTAAGGCCCCCGTAGGCACCCAAAATTCCCAGGGCCATGGGCAGGTCGAAGCCGGAACCTTCCTTGCGAATATCGGCCGGGGCGAGGTTGATGGTGATGTGGGTTGGCGGGATGTCATAGCCGCAGTTCTTCAAAGCCGCGCGGACACGATCGCGGCTTTCGCGCACTGCCGCGTCGGGAAGGCCGACGGTGTGAAAGTGGTCTTCGAGGGTCTTGATTCCGGAAACGTCGACTTCCACCTCGATGATGTTGGCATCGATTCCGTACACCGCGGCGCTGAGGGTCTTGTAGAGCAGAGGTGTCCCCCGGTTCACAGTAACGGGTTGAGGGGCTGGGAGTTGGTGAGGGGGATCACGGGAGAGTGGTGATGGGTGGACGTGGTAAAGCTGTGGAATTTCAATCGGGAGAGAATAGCCTGTGCTAAGCTTCGTTGCTGCATGTGGCGTCAGATCGGAGTTTGTTTCTGCTGCGCGTTACTTCTAACGCAATACTCCGTTGCACAGCGACCACAAACGCTCGCCGACGTACTCGGACGCGAGCACATTTCAGTGCCGCAAGGCAGCGTTCCGGACGTTCATTCCGAAATCACCAGCTACGCAACTCTAAACGACAATGAAGAATTCGTGATTGCCTACTACCTTGTTCATCGCCTGGACCGAAGTGTGTTGAATCCGCCGCTCTTAATCACGCGCTTCGAGAAGAAAACGGGCGAGTGGTCGCATGTAGCGCTGAGTGGAGTGAAGGTGAAGGCGATGGAGGACAGCGACACTCAAGTTGACTGTCTCGGATCAGTCCTTAAGATCCAACGAAATGCAGGGCGATACTATCTCGCGCTTCATTGGAACCCATCCGCGGGCTGCTCGATCATCCTCAACCATGATCTGCGTGTTAGTGGCACCCTTGGGGGCGACGCGGCAGGTTTTCTGCATTCCGGCTTGCTGCTCTATACGGGGAATACAATTCATTTCGCGTCGGTTCACCCAACCACGCTGTTTGCCTACGATCCGGTTACTCACCATTCACAGAAGGTCTACCCGCAAAAGCCGGATCCACTCCGGCAAAAGTTCAGTTCGCGCTTAAGGAAAGTGACGAACGAATCCCGGTGCCGAGAGAACAACTGGACGTGCAATCCGGAAGAGTTCGAGAGCGATATCGTTGGCCAGATCGAGGTCGGCAACGATGCAGATACCCTCGCGTTCCGAATAGATTTCTCGCCAAGCGGCTTTATCTCACCGGACGAAAGCGAGAACAGCGGACAATGGGATAACGATCAGTACGTTTATATCTATCAAATGGATCCGTTTCGCTGGCGGGAATTCTCCGTTTACGATTTGAAACCGATGTTTGGGACGGATTCGCTCGAGGAACTCCTACAACCCCAGAAGTTGAGACAGATATTTGCGACGGCGGTGCCCTGAGCAGAATCAGTCTCATTCAGGGTAGGGTTCCTTCGACTACGCATCTCGGTTCGCGAGCGAACGAGATGCACCGCTCAGGATGACAAGCCTAAGAAAGCATCATCTTTCCACCGCCATCGCCACCGCATTTCCTCCGCCGAGGCAAAGCGCAGCAATTCCGCGATGAACGTCGCGGCGGATCATCTCATAGATCAAAGTAACTAGGACGCGAGCGCCGCTGGCGCCAATCGGATGGCCGATGGCGACGGCCCCACCATTCACGTTGACTTTGTTGGGATCGAGGCCAAGCTCGCGCATAACCCCGAGCGCCTGCACGGAGAAGGCTTCGTTCAATTCGTAGAGATCGACGTCTTCATTTTTCCAGCCGGTCTTCTCCCAGATTTTGCGGACGGCGCCGACCGGGGCCATCATGACCCACTTGGGTTCGACGCCGGCGGTGGCTTGGGCGACGATGCGAACCATGGGTTGCGCGCCGAGTTCTTTGGCGCGCTTTGCACTCGTAACCACAACCGCGGCCGCGCCATCGTTCACGCCGGGCGCGTTGCCGGCGGTAACCGTGCCGTCTTTCTTGAAGGCCGGCTTTAGTGCACGAAGAACTTCGACCGTAGTGTCTTCGCGAGGGGATTCGTCTTTGTCGAAGAGGACCGGTTCCCCGCCCTTCTTTTTCGGCGGCAGTTCGACGGGAACGATTTGCGATTTGACACGGCACTCTTTCATCGCGGCAATGGCTTTGCGATGCGAGTTCACAGCGAACTCGTCTTGCTCCTCGCGCGTGATGCCGTATTTTTCGGCGACGTTCTCGCCGGTGATTCCCATGTGATAGTTGTTGTAAATGTCCCAGAGGCCGTCATTCACCATGGAGTCGATCACTTGCGCGTTGCCGAGGCGGTAGCCTTTGCGCGCCTGCGGTAATAAATAAGGAGCGTTGGTCATGGACTCCATACCGCCGGCGACGACCATGGAACTGTTCTCGGTCTGGATCGCCTGGGCTGCGAGTGCGACGGCTTTGAGTCCGGAGCCGCAAACTTTGTTGACGGTCATGGCACCTACTTCGGGGGACAATCCTCCGAAAATTGCAGCTTGGCGCGCGGGGTTTTGACCGAGTCCGGCGGAAACAACGTTGCCCATGATGCACTCGTCGACGAGCTTGGGATCGAGGTTGGCGCGCTTCACCGCTTCACGCACCACGATTGCGCCGAGCTCCGGTGCCTTGAAATCGGAAAGACTTCCCTGAAATTTTCCTACTGGCGTTCGGCAGCCAGAAATGATGACGACATCTTCAAACGCAGCCATTGACGGTGCTCCTAGCGATAGTTCCAGCGATCATCATTATAGATGTGCGCCAGCGGAAAAGGATGGAGAGAGAAGGGTGAGTTCCGGCAGCTCGAATTCTGCGAATACACTCTCGGTTTGTACAAGAACTTCGTTGAGGAGCAGAATTTTTGCTTCACCATGGAAAAAGCCGGCGAAAAAGTTTGTGGAGGGCGAGTGAAGATGACGTTGGTACGCTCACGAGCGCCGAGGAGACGTCATTTTTTTCTTGACATCACTTTTTAATAACTCTAGATTTCAATCAGTTGCAACAGACGATCGTTGCAATCCATGAAGAATGGAAAGGGAGAATAGATCAATGCCAGCAAAGAAGAAAGCAAAGAAGGCGAAGAAGCACTAATCAGCCTTCAACGGAACAAAGTGGGGGACGCCAAAAGCGTCCCCTAAGTTTTTTGTAGGGAAAATCTTAAAACGGCAGAGGGCGCGGAGTTGAATGAGGAATCACAACTCAGACGCGATGAACGCAAGATCCCTCATGCGGCTGAACGCCGTTCGAGATCACAGTACGAGGAAAATACAGAGATCCTTCCTCGGGAGCTTTCGCCGAAGCGAACACTCCGTAGCGTCAGGATGACAACAAAACTTCAGGCGCCGGAAGTCAGGAGTCAGTAAAATCACTGCAGGGGAATGCGGTAGAGGTTCCAGTGCGAGGTTTCTTTGGTGAAGCTGTAGACCGAGCTATTGGGTCCAGGATGGATTTCCCCCTCCACGCTCTGCACCGCCGCTTTGGCCAATTCCTTTTCCGATTGAAATCCACCGCTGGGAATTTTTGGCAGATCGGTGCCAGGAACGATGGGGAGCACATAGGTCCGATATTCCGAGCCGCCCTTGGTGGAAAGCCAGAAGAAATACATTTGCTTGCCATCGCGGGTCCAATCCGCATAACACCAGCCGGGACAGAGAGGAATGGCAGGCCCTCCTGAAAGTGGCACCGCCTGATCCTGCGTCCAATTATCTTGAGTATTGACGGTGCGGCGAATGGAAACGAAACGTTCATCGGGCGAAACACCTTGCGTGTACGTCGCGGGTGCGGAAAGGAGTTCTTGATTTTGCGTGCCGTCCTCCTTCATGCGATGCAGATGCCACTGTCCACCCACGAAGGATTCGAAGTAAATCTGCCCGGAGGGAGAATAAAGCGGCCAATTCCCATTGGTGATCGAACCAATAGGATGCGGAGCAAAGCGATGCTCGGTGGATGCGAGCCAGAGCTGATGAACCGCCGCGCCCTCGGTTGAGGTGTCGTAGACCACTTGCCTGCCATCAGGAGACAGACTGAAACTGACCACGATGATGCCCGGCAGCACCTTGGAAATTTGACTATTCGCGAGATCTGTAACGCAAAGTTCGCCTCCGCGCTGAGATTCTGAAGAATTTGCGGCTTGCAGATAGTAAAGCTTGCTGCCATCCTGCGACAGCTTCGGACTGAACGAATAACCCTCCGAAGAGACCTGCCGCTCTCCCTGACCGTCGTGCACCCAGACGGCGCTCTCATCCGTGCCAACCGACGTCACCAGGGAACGGCCGTCGGGCGCCATGGCCAAGCCTTGTTCCTCACTGACACCCGAGGTCAACTGCTGCGGTACCCCGTTGGGAAAGGCCTGGCGCCAGATGTGATCGCCATGCCCTCCCGCGTCGGAGGTCAGATACATCCATTTCCCATCCGGGGACCATGCGGCGCCGTCACACGCGCCATCCGGCGGACCAACGGCGCGCGGCGCCCCACTGGAGAACGGCACCAGCTGACACTGAATCATCCTGGCCCCGTCCCCCATTTCTACAACCAATATCCACTTGTGGTCGGGCGATAGAGTCGAAGCATGAGCCATGTGCTGTTCACTTGCGGGCACGTAGACGTCTCGTTGTTCCGAACGGCTTTCGGTGGCGGTCACGACCGCGAGATGAACACCGCTCTTGATTTCGCTGAACATCACATGATGCGCATCAATCCAGCTCAATCCGGTGGCATTCGACAGAAAGAGCTGGGGCTGGCCACCCAGGGCGGGAACGATCCAGGTTTGCCAATTCGTACCGCTAGTTCCGTAGGCAATGCGCGAACCGTCCGGCGAGAACGTTGTCGCGGTCTTAGCGCTTTCGTCGTGAGTCAACTGCACAGGCTCGCCGTCGGGAAGAAGCTTGACATACACCTGTCCCGAGCCCCAGGTGGGCCCGCGAAGAAATGCGAGCATGCGGCCGTCCGGTGAGAATGACGGGTCGTAGCTCTGGTCGGTGAAGTTTGTAAGCTGGACCCAATGCGAGGGATCGGGGATGGAAGGAGGAATCGATCGTCGCCAGAAGAAGATGCCGGCGGCTGCAAGTATGAGAACCAGGGCCGCGATTCCAACCCACATGCCGCTGCCAGATTTTTTTGTGGCCGGCACGGCGACGGCGATGCTCGGTTGCGTACCGGACTCGGTATCGCGCTTGAGGCGCGTAAGATCGGCGCGGAGTTCGGAGGCGTGCTGATAACGAATGTCGGGATCTTTTTCCAGCGCTTTTAAAATGATGCGTTCGAGGCCGTCGGGAACTTCGGGATTCAAACGCACCGGAGGAGTGGGCGGACGATTCAGGATCGAGTCGAAGATGATGCCGGAGGTATCGCCGCGGAATGGCAGATTCCCGGTGGCCATTTCGTAGAGCACAATGCCGAGCGAAAAAAGGTCGGTTCGCGTATCGACGTTTCGGTTGCGAATCTGCTCGGGCGACATGTAGGCGACGGTACCCAACGTAGCGCCGGGACTGGTGAGGTGATCAGACTCGGTCAGAGTGGCTTGCGTTTCGCTGGAAGACGCCGGGCCGCCGACTTTTGCTAAACCAAAATCCAACACCTTGGCGTGACCGCGATCGGAGACGAAAATATTCGCGGGCTTGATATCGCGATGAACGATGTTCTTGGCGTGCGCGGCGTCGAGGGCGTCGGCGACCTGCATGCCGATTTTGAGAATCTGGTCGAGACTCACCGGGCGTCCGGCGATGAGATGCTTGAGAGTGTTTCCCTCAAGAAATTCCATGGCGATGAACAACCGTCCGTCCTGCTGGGAAATTTCGTAGATGGTGCAGATGTTGGGATGATTGAGAGCGGAGGCGGCGCGCGCCTCGCGGCGAAAGCGCTCCAGGGCCTGCGGTTCTTGCACGTTTTCCGGCAAAAACTTCAAAGCCACGAAACGGCCAAGTTCGGTGTCCTCGGCTTTGTAGACGACTCCCATGCCGCCACCGCCGAGCTTGCTGATGATTTTGTAATGGGAGAACGTCTGGCCAATCATTGGGACAATGTTAGGAGGGAGGGGTGGGGCAGTCAAATGGCGAGTATAAGACCCAGGGCTATATACAAAGAGAAGACAGCCTAAGCGCCTTAGCGGTCACTCTTTTTCTTTTCCCAATCGGCCCCGCCGCTGCACTCGTCCAAGGGACTGACGGCAATCTCTACGGGGTGACTCAGTCGGCGCGAGCAGCGTCACGTTCAATGGTACGCCTGCGAGTTTCACCGTGGTCTCAAGCTCGGAAATCACAACCACTGTTCCCGCCGGAGCCACGACTGGCACAGTTCAAGTCACGACCCCGGGCAGCACATTGCTGAGCAACGCGGCGTTCATCGTGAAATGAGACTCAAGCTGCGGGTGTCAGGTGTCAGAGTCAGACTCGCTGAAAACGCCTTTCGCTACGTCATCGGAAACAGCAACTCGACTCAGTTGCAACCACCTTCTTGCAGCAGTATGATTTGCACCTCGATCCAGAATGATGAACATTAGTCCTCCCCGGTGTGCAATGGGCGAAGTTTCCTAAAAGCACTGGACAAAAACGCGCACAGGATGGTGGATTTGGCTTCTTCCGAGCGATCTTTGTCCGCAGGCGAGCAGGTGGGTGAGTACAAGATACTCAGCGTGCTCGGTAGGGGCGGCATGGGCGTGGTCTATAAGGCCCTTGACCTCAAGCTGCAAAGGACTGTCGCTCTTAAGTTCCTACCTCACGATCTGCGCCTCGAAAAAAAAGACAAAGACCGGCTGCTGCACGAAGCCCGAGCTGCTTCCGGTTTAGATCACACCAACATCGGCGTAATTCACGGATTGGAAGAGAGCCGGGAAGGCCAGGTCTTCATCGTGATGGCCTACTACCCGGGTCTCACGCTGGCGGAGAAAGTTCGGCGCGGTCCTCTCCATTCTGATGAGGCGATCGACATCATGAAGCAACTGGCGCACGGGTTAGCGCAAGCCCATGCCCAAGGCATACTTCATCGCGATCTCAAACCTTCCAACGTCATTATCACTTCGCAGAATGTAGCGAAGATTGTGGACTTCGGCCTGGCTCGGGTCGCCGATCAGGCGGCCACTACGTTGACGAGCGGGATCTCGGGAACTCTGGCTTACATGTCGCCCGAGCAGACCCGCGGAGAGCCGCTTGATCCGCGCTCGGACATCTGGTCGCTAGGAGTCATCTTTGCGGAAATGCTGACCGGGCATAATCCGTTCCAGCGCGAGAACATGTCAGCAGTGGTCATGGCGATTCTCGAGCAGCCACCGGCTTCCGTGGACAAGGTTCCGCCGGAGCTTGCGCAAATTCTTTATCGCTGCCTGGCGAAGGACACGACACGTCGTTACGCGAGCTGCCAGGAGTTGCTGGATGACCTCGAACTCCTTGCTCCAGCCGACGCTGCCAAACCGGCGGCGGTCGGCCCGAAGAGCCGCGAATTCAAGCGCTACATGGAGAATGCTTCCGCGTCGCGCCAGTCTCTGCAAGTCGCAATCAAGCGGGAGCGTAAAGGTTGGATCGCAGCGGTTGCCGTTTTGCTGCTGATCGCGTTATTCGGAATTCCTTTCATTCGTGAGCGCATCTCAACCAGGCTGTTCGGACATGTCGAGAAACATATTGCTGTCCTGCCGTTCGACAACATCGGGAGCAATCCGGCCACGGAAGCCGTTTCGCAGGGGCTGATGGACAGCCTGACCAGTGGCCTGTCGAACATCGATGCGTCGAATCAGTCCCTGTGGGTTGTGCCGTCGAGCGTGGTTCGCGCTCGCAACGTGCAAGATCCTTCGGCGGCACTGCGCGATCTTGGCGTCAATCTCGTCGTCAAGGGAAGCATTCAGCGCGATGGTCAGGATATTCGGCTCACGCTGAATCTCATCGATACTCAATATCTGCGGCAGATTGGATCCATACCGCTGGAAGATCCAGCCGGAGATTTGGCTTCGCTGCAAGACCAGGCCGTTACTCGCCTGGCTCGGCTGATGAATCTGAATGTGACTTCCGCGATGTTGCATGAGGCATCCGGAGTCGCGCCTGCCGCCTACGAGTCGTACCTGAAAGCGCTCGGCTACATTCAGCGCTACGACAAAGCGGGAAATCTGGACCTGGCCATCACGGCTCTTCAGTCAGCGGTGCAGACTGATCCGCGGTTTGCTCTTGGCTATGCAGAATTAGGTGAGGCATATCGAATCAAGAATCAGGTTGATCCGAACCCGAAGTGGATCGAACTGGTTTCCACGAATTGTGAGAGGGCGGTCCAACTCGACGATCACCTTCCGACCACTTATGTAACTCTGGGCCGGCTGCACTCTGGATTGGGAAAGAACGACCTGGCACTGGATGAATTCCAAAAGGCGCTCCAGGTGAATCCGCGGAATGCGGATGCGATCATGGGAATGGCCGGCGTTTATGAGCACATGGGCAGGATTGGAGATGCGGAAGCGAACTTCAAGCGTGCTGCGGCGCTGCGTCCCGATTACTGGGACGGTTACAACAGCCTGGGTTGGTTCTATTATCGGCAGGGTCGCACGGCGGATGCGGTTACCCAATTCCGTCGCGTGGTCGAACTCACTCCGGATAACGCGGCCGGTTACAGCAATCTGGCCGCGGCGTTAATCGATCTGGGTGATCCCAAATCACTGCCCGAAGCCGAAGCGGCATTGACCAAGTCCATCCAACTCTCGCCGAGCTACCCGGCCTACGCAAATCTGGGAAACCTGTATTTCAGTGAGAAGCGATACGCTGAAGCCGCACAGATGACGCACAAGGCTTTGGACCTGAATGATAAGGACTGGGCCGTATGGGACAACCTGCTGATGTCGTATCAATGGCTGAAGGATGAGCAGAACACCCGCTCGGTTCGAGAGAAAACGCTTGCGCTGCTACAGGCGTATGTTTCGTCGCATTCTCAGGAGGCGGCAGCGGAATCGCGCCTGAGCACGTTGGAGGCAGAATCCGGTCAACGGGAGAGTTCGCTTCGGCATGCCGAGGCCGCCCTCGCCCTCGCGCCCAAGGATGCCAATGTTCTTGCCGATTTGGCCGCGACTTACGAAGTGCTGGGCGACCGCACCGAAGCCCTAAAAATCGTGCACCAGAGCCTGCAGAACGGATATACTTTCGCGGGTCTCCAAAGTCAGCCCGACTTGCAGAAGTTGCTGGCCGACCCGCATTTCTCCGCCGGCGCGAAGAATTGAAGTTCAGACGAAAGATTAAGGAGGGCGATTATGTCTCAGGTAACTGTCACCATCACGAATGGAATCCCCAGTCCGGACCCGGTGTCCCTGTCATCCGGCGACAGTCTGGTATTCAGCAACCAGGACAGCAAACCTCATCTCATTGAACTTTGGACGAGAAGCCAGACCTGTATCAAGATCGGGATTTTTCTGGCAGCCAACGGGAACATCATGCTGATGACCGATCCCAACGATCCAAACGCAACCGTTTATTACAACGTGATCACGCCCGGCGTAGCGACCAATCCGACCAGCGGAGGCCACGGGATCATCATCGGGTCCGGTTTTCCGGCGGCCAGCGGAGAAGCGGCGTAAACGCAAGGCATCAGGCCAGGCTCAAAGGCAGCAGCTTTCCGTCGGTGAGGCATTGAACATTTCCGGCCTTCGCACAACGCGAAAGGCCGGGCTACGCAAAAAACTCAGCCTCGCCTGGTGGGGTAGAAAACCAGGGTACGTCCCGTCTGTCCCCGGGTTTATTACGTGGTAAACTGCTTTGGTTTATGCCCCAATTTGTAATCGAACGCGAAATTCCAGGTGCAGGATCGTTATCAGAGGCACAACTTCGCGAGATATCTCTACGCTCGCTTGAAACCCTGCACGCGATGGGACCTGAGATTCAGTGGCTGCACAGCTACGTGACCGAAGACAAAGTTTATTGCGTTTACCTTGCGCCTGACGAAAATACAATTCGCGAACACGCTCGCCGAGTAGGAATTCCCGCGGACCGGGTTTCGGCCGTGCGGCGGCTGCTCGATCCCGTCAACCTGGAATAGTCACCAGCGCTCTTGCAAAGAATATTGGATCGCCTGATCCATGCTCATCGCCAATCCTTCGTTCCACGCCGTTTTCGCTTGCGCTCCATCCAGTTTCTTCCAGGCCGAGGCAAGATGTTTGTCGAGCTTGGATTGATCTGCGGGGTGAGGTCGCGCGCCAAGAATCTCACGTAAATGTTGCGCGGCTGCCGCCAGTTTCAATGCGCGTGCTGCATGTCCACGTTGCGCGGCCAGGCAAGCCACGCCATCCAACACCCGCGCGACTCCGCGCTTATGATCCAGATCCGCGAACGTCTCAAGCGCCTCGCGATAGGCTTCCCGCGCCGATTCGGGTTGGTTCCGCTCGCAATACACCTGTCCCAAGTCGGCAAGCGAGCGGGCACATCCCCAGCGGTCTCCGGTCTCGCGGAAAGCATTCAGTGCACGATGATATGAATCTGCCGCACCGTCCAGGTCGCCCTGTTCCCGGGCGATGTCACCTTGCTGGTTGATTGACCACGCGGCCCCACTGTGGTCCCGGACTTCCTCAAAAAGCTCCGTCGCCTCGCGCAGGGCCTCCAGCGCCTGTGAGTAATTCCCGCGAACTTTGGCGAGGCTGGCTAAATTGTGAAGGCAGCGCGCAATTTCCAGCCGATTCCCCAGTTCGCGCCAGTGTTGGAGGCTTCGCTCTAAGTTGCTCTGTGCTGCTTCATACTGAACGGAATCGTATGCCGAAACTCCGAGCGCATTCAGAGAGGCAGCAATTCCCCAGCGGTCCTGCAACTCCTCGTACAGCGCGAGGCTCTGAGTTAAGAATCTCTGAGCAGCGGCATAATCGCCGAGCGAGGTCGAGAGCGCACCCAGAAAAGTGCACACCTTGGCCCGTTGTTTCGCGTAGCCCGTGCCCGCAATCTGCAGCATCGTTTCCAGGTGGGCACGGCCCTCCGCCAAGTGCTCGCGCATGTCCCAGAAACGAAACAAAGCGGTGCAGAGCCGAAGGCCCCAGTCGATTTCTTGATTAGCGACAAGCCAGTCGAGCGCCGAACGGAAATTATCGATCTCAAGCTCGCATCGCGAGAGCCACAACCGCCGCTCTGCCGGACTCAGTTCGGGATTCCCTTCCTCTGCGAGTACAAGACAGTATGCAGCCTGTGCGCGCCGCGTCGAGGGTTCTTCCCCAGTTTGCAGCAGGCGCTCGCGTGCATATTCGCGGATGGTTTCGAGCATTGTGAATCGTGGTTCGATATCCAACACATCCATGCGCTGAATGAGATTCTTATCCACCAATGACGAAAGCCCATCGAACAAGTCGATGCCCAAATCGCGCCCGGTATTGCATACGGCTTCGGCGCCTTCCATTGTGCAGCCGCCCGTAAACACACAGAATCGGCGGAACAATTTCTGCTCGGGTTCATTCAGCAGCTCATGACTCCAATCGATAGTGTTGCGGAGCGTTTGCTGGCGCTCTGGCAAATCGAGGGCTCCGCCGGTCAGCAGTTGCAAACGGCTGCTTAGACGTTCGAGGATGGCACTGGGCGAAAGCAGCTTGGTTCGCGCGGCAGCAAGCTCGATGGCCAGAGGGAGACCATCGAGACGCGAACAGATTTGCTCAATCACATTTGAATTTTCGGCCGTCATGGTGAAGTTCGGCCGAACCGCCGTGGCCCGCTGCACAAACAACTGAACGGCGGAGTCTCGTTCCAATGGGGCCACAGGAAACTCCTGCTCTCCATACAAGCGAAGGCAGGCACGGCTGGTAACGAGAACTTTGACGGTGGGACACGCCGCCAATATTTCCGCGAGCAGCGTCGCTGCCGCCAACACCTGTTCGAAATTGTCGAGAACGAACAGAAACGGGCGAGAGTCCTGCAGATACTCGTGTAGCAGTTGCGGCAGGCTGCGGTTTGCGAGTTGCTGCAGTGTGAGTGACTTGGCGAGCGCGCTCGCGACCAGGTCAGGATTTGTGATCGAGGCGAGTCCAACAAATTGAACCCCGCCAGAAAAATCTCCCACGATCGCATGCGCGACTGCGATGGCGAGGCGAGTCTTGCCCGCGCCTCCTGCTCCCGTCAGCGTCAACAGCCGCACGCCGGGTTGCAACAACAACTCGGCTGCTTCTGCAACTTCCCGGTCGCGCCCTATAAGCGAGGTTCGCGGATTCGGTAAATCCACCCGCTTTCGCTTAGGGCTCTCGTCAGCAGAGTGGGCCCTGTCTCCTGAATGAAGCCGGTGCTCGCGCTCCTCAGCGTTCTCCTCAGATGGCCTAACCTCTGCCGCGAAGATGTATCCTCGTCGGGGCACGGTCTTGAGCAATTGCTGGTCATTGTCGGCGAGCGCCCGTCGAAGTTCGATCACGCACTGCACCAGAGAATCGTCGGTCACGAAGCTGTCGGGCCAGATCGCCTCAATAAGTTCTTGCTTTGCAATAAGCCGGCCCGAATTCTTCACCAGGAAACTTAACGCTTCATACAGCTTAGGACGCAGCTTGATTTCCACACCAGACTTGAAAAGACATCCCCGGGCGAGATCAAGATTGAAGTCGCCGAAGCGATAGCTGGAGGGGGTATCTCCGACGTTGTCTTCTTTATATTTCGGCATTTCTTCGGTGATGTTTCGTTACGCCGCTTGTGCCCAATTGCTACTTTGACCGTGGCAGGCGAGAAGAGCACGTTCCGGCAAGCTTCGGTGACCGCCAGCGGCCGGAATGACCAATTACTGCAAATTCTAGCAAAGCCAGCGCTTGTAAAGGCCAAATCCGATTCGAAGGAGCAATTTCATGAGCACAGCATCACAAGCCCCCGCCCTCGACATGAACAAACTTAACGCATTTATCGGCCAGTTCGTGACCGATCTCGGCGCCTCGGTTCACGCCGGCATGGTCGTGATCGGCGAAAAACTTGGCCTTTACAAAGCCCTGGCCACCGGGCCGATGACCGCCGCAGAACTGGCCGCCAAAACCCAAACCGACGAGCGTTACTTGCGCGAATGGTTGGCGTCGCAGGCCGCCGGCGGCTACATCAGCTACGACGAAAAGAGCAAGAAGTTCAGACTGACCGAGGAACAGGCTTTCACCCTGGCGCATGAAGACAGCCCGGCTTATCTGCCCGGCGCATTTGAATTGGCGTTGGGTTCGCTCGCTGCTGTCCCGCGGATCGCCGAGTCCTTCCGCACCGGCGCAGGCATGGGATGGCACGAACACGAAGACGGCGTCTTCCACGGCTGCGAAAAATTCTTTCGCCCGGGCTACGCCGCAAATCTCGTGAGTTCGTGGATCCCGTCGCTCCACGATGTCAGAGAGAAACTCGAGGCCGGAGCCCGCGTCGCCGATGTCGGTTGCGGGAAAGGCGCATCGACATTGCTGATGGCGAAAGCTTTTCCGAAATCGCAGTTCTTCGGATTCGATTATCACGACAAATCCATTGAAGCCGCCCGCGAATATGCCAAGCGCGACGGCATCGCCGAGCGGGTAACTTTCGAGGTTTCAAAGGCCAAGAGCTTTCCGGGTCGAGACTACGACTTCGTCACGGTTTTTGACTGCCTCCACGATATGGGTGATCCCATCGGCGCTGCTGCGCACGTGCGCCGTTCGCTAGCTAAAGACGGCACCTGGATGATTGTCGAACCTTACGCGAACGATGAATTGAAGGACAACCTCAACCCCGTGGGGCGTGTTTATTATTCGTTTTCCACGCTGCTGTGCACCCCGTGTTCGCGCTCGCAGGAAGTTGCGATGTGTCTGGGGGCCCAAGCGGGGGAAAAGCGCATCGGCGAGGTCGTAACTCAAGCCGGCTTCAGCCGTTTCCGCCGTGCCACTGAGACGCCCTTCAATATCGTCTACGAAGCGCGACCGTAACCGTCCACCGACGACTGGGCAGCATTCACTTCGTCTGCTCAGTCGTTCCAGGCGGTAGAATACGCAACAATAATTCACGGTGTGAGGCACTCCCATGGCAGCCGGTTCTACTGTTTCCAACAAAGGTTCCAACGATGATGGCCGTTTCGCAAAGCAACAGAACATGGGTTCGGCCAACTATCTCAGCGACGAACTGCTCGCGCGGCTGGACTCGCGGGCAGCCATCTATGATCGCGAGAATCGCTTCTTCGATCTGGACTTCGAGGAGCTTCGCGCGGCCAAGTACCTCACGGTCCCCCTTCCGTCGCAGTTCGGAGGCCCGGGACTGAATCTGGCTGAAGTCTGCCGCTTGCAGCGCCGCCTGGCTTACTACGCGCCGGCGACTGCGCTAGCCGTCAATATGCACCTTTATTGGATCGGCGTTGCCGCCGACCTCTGGCGAAGTGGAGACACTTCTCTCGAGTGGATGCTGCGGGAAGCCGCGGCTGGAGAAATCTTCGCGGCCGGTCATGCAGAGAGTGGCAACGATATTCCTGTCCTTCTTTCTACGAGCAAAGCGGAACGCGTCGACGGCGGATACCGCTTTACCGGGCGCAAACACTTCAGCAGTCTGACTCCGGTATGGACTCGCTTTGGCCTGCACGGAATGGATACCAGCGATCCTGGCCAGCCGAAGATTGTGCACGCTTTCATGCCGCGAGACAGCGCCAATTACATCATCAAGGAAACCTGGGATGTTCTGGGCATGCGAGCAACGCGCAGCGACGACACTGTCCTTGAAAACGTATTCATTCCTGATCGCTATGTGGCGCGGATTGTCCCGCCGGGTGGGGCGGGAGTGGACGCATTCGTGCTTTCTGTTTTTGCTTGGGCCCTGCTCGGGTTCGGCAACATTTATTACGGGTTAGCGAAGCGGGCGCTCGACAAGAGCATTGCTTCGGTGAAGAAGAAAACCTCAATGGCTGTGTCGCGGTCGATGGCGTACCATCCAGAGATTCAGCACACGATCGCGGACATGGTCATTGAACTGGAATCGGTTGGACCGCATCTGGATAGAATCGCGGAAGATTGGTCGAATGGCGTCGACCATGGCGCCGAATGGCCCGCGAAAATCTTCGCGGTCAAGTACCATGCGGTTGAGGCGTCGTGGCGTGTCGTCGATCTTGGCCTCGACATCGCCGGCGGTACGGGAATCTTCCGCTCAGCAGGATATGAACGCTTGCTGCGCGATGCGCGCCTCGGACGCATCCATCCGGCCAATTCGTTTCTTACTCACGAAGTGGTGGGGAAAACTGCTCTCGGGATCAGCCTCGATGAGCATCCGCGTTGGGGTTAGGGCGGGCGCCCGATTTAGGCCGTCGCAGAGGAAAATTGGGGTACGTCCCGTCTGTCCCCGGGTTTCTCCGGAAAATAATAAAACCCTCTCAGCGGGCTGAGAGGGTTGCGTTGGCGGGAAGCGAAGTCTTAGGCGCGAACGACGTTGGCTGCCTGAAAGCCCTTGGGGCCCTTGAGCAGATCAAATTCGACGGTTTCTCCTTCGTTCAAGGTACGATAACCGTTTTCCTGGATCGCGGAAAAATGAACGAAGACATCTTCCCCTGTGGACCGCTGGATGAAACCATATCCTTTAGCCCCGTTAAACCATTTCACTGTTCCCTTCTCTCTCACAAAATACTCCTTTCGCCTGTGCTGAGATATTCCACATCCTTACCTAGCGCACGTTGGTTGACGTTTCCCCTCAAAGAACGTGGACAAACCCGTTGATGTCCCCTACTCGCTCCAACAAGAAAGACTCCTGAGTTTTGCGCCGCGCGATGCGCGACACAGAGCTCCGGAGCCGGCCGTGCTGGTGTGAGTTCTTACTGCAAGACACAAACATCTACCCAAGCCATCAACGTCTGTTGCAACAAAATTGTGGCAACGAGCACAGAATCATATCAGGAACTTACGTTCTGACAAGAGGAGAATTTCCAGAAAAGCAATGAAGGATGCATCTCGGGCAGCGGCGATTCGGCCCAATCAAATGCTGCCGAACTACTTTAATTAAAAACATTTAAGTTGCTGATTTATAATGTTTTCCCTTCGTTAAACTTCGTTCCGTTGTGGATAGGAACTAAAACCATCAAGGGCACGAACTACACGAAGGAAGGCAGGTTCAGTAACTCAAAGCTACGCTGCCTAGCGCACCTGCCAGATTTGTAGCTTGCCTTCGGCAGTGCTAGCCAGGAGCAGCCGGCCGTCCGGCAGAAAGCCGCCACCGATCGGGCGAAAGCCGGACTGCTGAATGGTTTTGCGGATGGAACCCGAAGCGGTATCCCACAACAACACCGGCGCAGGATTACTGAATCCGTTTGCGTCGAAGTACGCCCCAGCTAACGATTTTCCATCGCGCGATATCTCCATGCCTCCGACGACAAATTGTTGTTTAGGAAATGTCCGGGAGATTTTCCCCGAGGCAGCGTCGATCACGGAAATGGTTTGATCAGCACCTCCGGCGTAGAGAGATTTGCTGTCGGCAGAAAAGGCGATGGCAAAACTCTCGAGCAAAATATCCTGCGTGGTGGCCCGGGGTGCACCGGTGTGGCCGTCATACAAGCGGATGACCGTATCTTCGTCCGCCGAAGCCAGCCATTGCCCGTCCGGTGAAAAAGCCACGTCCGAGGAGCCTGCGAATTTCGGGGTGAGATCGGCGGTAATTCTGCCGATATCGAGATCCCATAATTGCGCCGGGATTTCAGCAGGCGCCACGGCAACCAGGGTGCGATCGGGTGAAAATGCCAGCGCTTTCACATCGGCTCCCGCTTTCAACTCAGCTTTCACCTTGCCGGAGGAAACGGTCCAGATGCGAACGGTTCCCCGATTTCCGCCGACGGCCAGCAGAGTGCCGTCGGGTGAAAACCAAACGCCGGAAATTTTCTGGTCCTGAAGAGTGAAGGATTGCCGGAGTTCTCCCGACGGAAAAGCCCAAAGCCGTATCTGGCCGTCCTGACAACCGGCGGCGACGAAATCCCCTTTTTGTGTGATCGCGACGGAGCGCACCGCTGCCTCCGGCGGCACGGTCAGGGTCTTGATTAGGTGAAGATCTTGGGCCAAGAGCGCCGGAACGGCTGCAAGGACAACAGCAATATGAAGGAGTTTCGATGAGGTCCGCATCACATCAACTCCAGTACCAATTCAAATCGCACGGCGGCTTGGATCGTCTTGGGATCGCCCGTCAACATGACGGGGCGGACCAACTCGCGGCTGTGAATCAACGGGTCGCGGCTGAAATTGCGATCCGGGTCGCCTTCGAATACCGGGTCGGTAGCGAAGTAGAGTTGCGTGATCAGCGGCTTATATCCCGGCGCAGTCACTAAATAATGGATGTGCTGGCAAACGCGATCGGGATAGTGCCCGGGCATGACAGATTCGAATTTGTAGCCGCCGGACTGGTCCGGCTTCAGGCTGGCGCGGTAGCGATAGCCGTCGAGATCGTAATGGCCCAGATGATCGGTTTGCCAGACCTCGAGAGTGGCATTGGTAAGCGCTTCGGCGCGAGTACTGAAAATTTGGCCGGAGACGACGAGCGGCATGCCGGGATCGTTTGGCGCGCGCAGCATCGCAGCGTCGGGCGCGCGCTTCTTGTAAAAAGGACCAATCTCGTTGGGAGGGGTCGGACGCTTGTGCTGCGTCTCATGATCCTGAAAGGCCGCGAGCATCGCACGAGCCGGTGAAGAAGCAACCACGGCCAGCGATCCTAAAGCCACGCAGTTCTCCAGAATTTCCCGGCGAGTCAGGGTGATGGGCCGCATCTTAGTGCCTCCTTTTGCGTCCGCCCAAGATATCGCAATTGGGCACGAAGGCCAAGTTCTGGGGAAAATTTTGAACCAGCCAGGGCACAGAGGATACAGAGTAAGCGCAGAAAAAGAGCGTGATGTCGCCTAAAATCGCCAGCCGCGGCGCTCTGAATTTGTGCTGTGCTTACCAGTTGGGGCCAGGAACCACGGCTCGGCGGCATCATTGGTGCGGAAGAAATCGAGCAACAAGTTGGCATCCTTCTCGCTGCCCTGAGGCTGGGAATTATGCTCGCCATCATTGGCAGCAAAGTCCTGGCAACTCCAAGCGAAACCATCCGGGCGAGCATTCATGCCATTCGCCCAATCATAAGGTCCCCACGCTACCCAGGGCGCCATGACCGGACCGTTGGCAGGATTGTAGTTCATGCTGGGAACACCGTTCAGTTGATCTTCAATCATGCCTCTTAACGCAAAGCCGGACTCATACGCGTAAGGCTCCGGGCTGCCGATGTCCGCGTTTCCATAACCGGCGTAGAAGCGGCTGGTGTAAAAGGCGAGCGTCAAGTTTGGAAATAAGGAATGCAGGTTTTGCGCAATCCCCTCATATTGCGCCTGCAGTTGCACCATGTCGCCCGGAAAAACTCCGGTGAGGCTTGGCTCTGTGGTCGACACCCACGCCGCCACCACCTGATTGGCGGTCAGACCATGGGCCGGCAGAATGAAATTCAAAATAGAATTCCATGCGCCAAAGGTCAGACTGGACCACGAACTGGCTGAAGCTCCCGGCATCGCCGCCTCAATGATGGCCAAGTGTGAATTAACCGTCGGCTCGGCAAGGGCATCCTGAAGGAATTGCAGGGCGGTGTCGCGCCCGCACGATTCGCCGATGATCAGCAGCGCGTAATTGCCGTCGGGATCGGGCTGTCCATTTCCGTTTAGCGGCTGGATTGCCTCGGCAAGGCTCACACCATCCGCATCGTGCGACGCCGGCATCACATTACTTCCATTCAGGTACAAACCACCCTCAGCTCCAAGGTACGTTCCAGTGCCGAGGGTCATCAGATCGATGATCGGGGTCGAGGTTCCCGCCACATTTAGTTCAATATTGTCACAAGGATCGCCATTTGGCGCTCCCACAGGAAGAGTAAGCGTGGCGGTTGCAGTCTGAGGTGGCGCGCTCGAGTCGGTCACGCTTACCGTGAAAATATAACTTCCAACCGCAACCGATTTTTTGAGTGTTCCGGAAATCAATCCCTGAGAAGACAATGACAATCCGTCTGGGAGGCTCGATCCATTTGGCAATGACCAGTTCAATGGCGCCGTTCCCGCCTCACTGGTTAATTGCTGGTTGTATGCAGCGCCTTGAGTGGCCCACTGCAGCGTGGGAAAACTACTCACCACGATTGATGAAGCGGTGGTTCCCGTGCCGCTGAGCGTCACCCCTTTGGGCGGCAGAACGTCGCTTACCATGACCAGCGTTCCGTTATAGTTTCCTTCTTGCCAAGGCGTGAAAGTCACCTGCAGAGGCAAGCTGTTACCGGGCTGCAACTGCGTGGGCTGCCCTGAAAATCCCGTCACCGCAAAAGGCGGATCTGCATACACCGATTCAACTGTGAACGCTGCCTTGCCCGTGTTGGTGATCGTGAGCGGCTGCGAGAGGCTGCTCCCCACCGACTGATTACCGAAAGGCAGCGAGGTGGGGCCCAGTGTCGATGCCGCCTTAGTCACGAACCCCGTGCCGTTCAAAGTAACTGTCACCGGATTGAATCCCGTGCCGCTTGCCGTGAAAGTTGCCGTAGATTTTTGAGCCTCATTGGGGATGAAGCGAAATGCATAGAACGCAGCGAAACCGGGCAACTTGGTGATTGGCGCCCAGCCATAGTCCAGCACAAATTGAGGATCAGTTACGCTGAAGCTGTTAAATGTAATCTTCTTCGTGCAGTTATTTACGAGCTTTATTCTGCGCATCGCACTGGTGGTGCCGATTGCGGTCCGGCCAAAGAAAATTCCCCCACTCGGGGTGATCGAAACGCAGTTTTGCCCCGCAGCCGAGCCGCAAACCAAGTAGAGAAAACCAAGCAGCACCGCGAGGAGCGTGAAAGAACGACGTTGGATTGTGGCGAAGAACATGGGATTCGATATGGCGCAATAACGGAACCCGGTTCTGGCCCAAAAAACTTACAGCACATCCGTTGGAATGGCATACATACTTCATACGAATCCAGTGAGGAGTCAATGGCACGTCCGTGCTACTTTTCGTTGCATTCAGAGGATCACTCAAGCCCGGTTTTGGCTTGAGTGGAGCATCCCTGCTACCGCGGTCGATCATATCGAGACTTGCGGCAACACTTTCAGGAACATCGGAGCCTCAAACTTCGTAGAATCATGGAAGAGACCTGGATATGTTTACATTCCTGCTTTGGTGCATTTTGTTCGTAATGTGCTGGCCGCTGGCCCTTCTGGCCTTGATTCTCTATCCACTGATTTGGCTTTTGCTGCTTCCCTTCCGTTTGGTAGGGATCGCAGTCCACGGCGTGCTCGCGCTGGTCTGGGCGGTGGTCATGCTCCCGGCACGACTGCTTAGCGCTCCTTTCCGCCTGGCCTAGCCTGCCACCCCTTCTCGACAGGTGGCCCAGGTTCGCGAGCGCACTTTTGCGAGCTAACCTGGGATCACCACGCACGGTGGGAATGAATCACGGACGGGGTCTTGGGAATGAATAACGGACGGGGTCTAAGGATCTTCAACCCAGGTTAGCGTCCAAGCCAGACGCGAACCTGGGCCACCCTCCGAGACGCGACACGAGCGTTTCGGGGAAAATTTCACGCTTCTATCAGAAACCCCCCGCCGCGCATGATCTGCTGATCGTCGACCCAGATGTCGAACTTGCGGCCCACCACGTCAATGTGGGTCGACGAGTACCAATCCGCGCCGGTGTGTTCGCCATAAGGATTCCCGAACGCGATATGAATCCCGGGAAACTTCTCGTCCTGCAGAATCTGTCCGATGATATCTTTCACTTCAATATTCGTGCCAATCGCAAACTCGCCCACGCGATCGCTGTTCTCATCCGTGTGGGTGTAATTCCAGAAATCTTGCTCTAGCTCGCGATTTTCCGAATGCGCTTCCGTGACCCGGTTTCCTTTGACTCGAATGGTCAGTGGTGTCTCATGCAACTCGCCGAACTTCGCGCACAACCAATCCCCCACCACGCCATCGATCACGAACGTTCCATTGACTTCGCCCGGCGTCGTGAATACTTCTCCTCCCGGCAAATTTCCCCACTTCTCCGGACTGATCAAGCCGCTGGTCTTCAGCCAGCGATAATTCGGATTTAATTCCGCAACCAGGTCCGTTCCAGCCGCCGTCTTGGCGCGAATCTGCGAAGCCCGCCGCACCATGTCGATAACTTTGGTGCTGATGCGATCCACTTTCAGAAAATCCGCGCGCATCCCCTCCAGCATGATCTGCCGATTGATGTTCACCATGTGCGCATGGCGAATCTTCTTCCGGTTCACCACGTCCGTCATCTGCATGCGCGAGCGCAGTTCATTCGCCTGCGCCTGCACCGCAAAAATGCTGACCTGACTGCTTTCCAGATCCTCAGCGATTTCTTTGGGAAAAGTCGCGAGCGGCCGCGGCGCCAGATCCTCCAGCACCCACGCCTTGTATGACGCACCAATGTTGTCCAGTTCCCGCGCAATACTCGCCGCGATCTCCTTCGTGGCCTGGTCGGTTGTGATCGTGACCTTCTCGTCGGGTCGCACGCGCAGACACACGTTCACCGCATTGCGTGCTCCGGGAGTTAATTCAGGATCGAAAGGAATATTAAGGGTGCCTTCTCGCGCTTTTTGCGAGAGGGTGGGCTGCTGTATCACATCCGTCGAATTCGCCATTAACCAACTTTTCTCGCGGAAGCCGCACTCGCGTTCTCTTCCAGGCCCGCTTCCGTCTCTGCAATGATGTAGTCCACCACTTGTTTCATGTCGCCGGTTTCCTTAAAGACGCGCAACTGTCTGTCCGCGCCAGTCCCATTTTCGAGGATCTTGTAGATGTAGTTCAGTTCCTCACGCGAACCGAGTTCGTCCGCCACGTCGCTGACGAAATCCAGATACTCCTTGATCAAATCCCGCGCCGGCACTTCTTTCTGCTTTCCGAAGTCGATCAGCTTGCCATCGAGCCCGTATCGCGCCGCGCGCCACTTGTTTTCCATCAGCAAAGCCCGCCGATATAGCCGGAACCCCTGGTTCGCGGAATACAGCTTGTACAGCTTGGCGATCGTAGCTTGGATGAGCGCCGCCAGGGCAATGGTTTCATCCGCCCGCATGGGAATATCGCAAATTCGGAACTCCAGCGTATCGAAAAACGGATGTGGCCGGATGTCCCACCAGATCTTCTTCGCATTATCGATGCAATTCGTCTTGATCAGCAGCTTGATAAAGTTCTCGTACTCGCCCCAACTCGGAAAATAATCCGGAATGTTGGTCCGCGGAAACTTGTCAAACACCTTGCACCGATACGACTTCAGCCCGGTATTCATCCCCAGCCAGAACGGCGAATTGGTCGACAAGGCCAGAATGTGCGGCAGGAAATATCGCGCGTGATTCATCATGTGGATCGCGGTCTCGCGATCCTCCACGCCCACATGCACATGCAGCCCGAAAATTAGGTTGGCCCGCGCCACCAACTGCATGTCTTCTACGATATTTTTGTAGCGCTCGTCCGGCGTGATTTCCTGCAGCCGCCAGTCCGCAAAGGGATGCGTCGCCGCCGAAGCCACATGCAAGCCATGCTCCCGCGCCAGCTTCAGCACTTCGCGGCGCAGCTTCTTCACTTCCGCCTTCGCTTCTTTGATGTTCTTGCAGACCGCGGTCCCAACTTCCACCACGGCCTGGTGCAGTTCCGACTTCACCTTCTCCTGGAGCAGGACCTTGCCTTTTTCGAGGATCTCCGACTCAATATGCGACCGCAGATCCCGCGACACCGGATCTACCGTCTGATATTCCTCTTCAATTCCGATTGTGAAGCTCGGTTCCATACGACTGCACCAGTATAACAATCAATAACTAGGGTCTTTCGTCCGTGGGTGCCCCACGTCTCGCCGCCTTTGCGAGACCTGGGGTTACTACGCCTTTGCCCTTTTCCTGGCAGCCGGCTTCGCAACTTCCTCCGGCCCTCTCAAGAATGACGCCCACCTCAACTCTCGTGCCGGATTCTCCTCGCTCAAAGCCTTTTTTATCGCCATCTCCGCCACCGCATTCACAATCCATTCGAAATTCTCTCGCCCCACCGAGTTCGCATCCGCATCCGGTGCCGGATTCATGAAGTCAATCGCGTACGGAACTCCACCCTCCACCGCAAACTCCACGGTGTTCAAGTCGTATCCCAGCGCCTTGCACAGCGTCAGACAATCTTTCACAATTCGCTCGTGCAGCTTCGCGCTCGACGGTGGCGGGTTGCCTTTTACGTAGCGCTCATGGAACGGAACCCGCGGATCGTACTTCATTACATGCACCTGCTCCTGGCCCACCACGTAACACCGGTAATATTCTTCAAACTCCACCCCGTGCTGCAGCGTCATGCATAAATCACCCGTCTGGTTGTAGAAGTGAAAGAACTCCTCCGGTGAATGCACCTTGTACACGTGCTTCCAGCCGCCGCCAGCGTACGGCTTCAAAAATGCCGGGAAGCCCACGTACGCAAAAAGCTCTTCCCAGTTCAGCGGATAAATCAGATTCCGCATGGACTGATCGGTCGTTCCCTCCGGATGCTTATTGTGCGGCAGAATCACGGTCGCCGGAATCGCCACTCCCAACTTCGATGCCAGCGCATAGTTAAAAAACTTGTCATCCGCCGTCCACCAGAACGGATTGTTGACCACAATCGTTCCGCCCAGCGCCGCATTCTTCAAATACGCGCGATAGAACGGAATATCCTGCGAAATCCTGTCGATGATGACGCGATACCCGCTCGGATCCGCCATTTTCACCCCGCCGACCTTCAGGAACTCCGCCTTGACGTCATCCACTCTCATGCTGTTGATCTTGTCGACCACCGCCGGCGGAAACGTATTCTCCATGCCAAATAAAACGCCGATTTTTTTCATAATCATCCTTTATTATTTGTCAAAAATACTTCCCCGCCATTCTCAACCACAGCGGCCAGTCGTGCCTGGAATTATCGTTCCACACATCCAGCCAGTGCGGCACCGCTTTCGCATTCAACTTCGCCGACAGCTTCACATTCTGGTCCAGGCACATGTCCCAATCCGCCGACCCCAGCACAATCTTCATCTGCCGATAGCGGCTCAGAAACCAATCATCATTCATGTTCTCCATGAAGTCCTGCGGACAATTGAAGTAGCAGTCATCATCGTAATACCCATCCAGAAATTGATGGATATCAAACGCCCCGCTCATGCTCACACAATGCGTCACCACATCCGGATGCTTCAACGCGAAATTCACCGCCTGATACCCGCCGAAACTGCATCCCGTAACCGCGAGCTTGGGCGACTGGTTCTTCCATCGCAGAAAGGGCAAGAACTCATGCAGGATGTACCGCTCAAACTGCAGATGCCGCATTACCCGCTGCCGGGGATGCACCGCCTTGTTGTACCAGCTCTCGAGGTCCACCGCGTCCGGGCAGAACACCTGCAGCTCGCCGGCATCAATCTTTCCCGCCAGAACGCCGATCATTCCGCGATCTTCGAACTCGAAAAACTTTCCCATGGAGGTCGGGAACACCAGCAGCGGCGTCCCTGCGTGGCCAAACACCAGCGCCTCCATGTCCCGATGCAGTTCCTGGCTGTATCCCTTGTGATATTCGCGATTCATCGCTCTCTGCCGCGCCGAGTATCTTACCCGTTTTTGCTCAGCCTCGTCTTGTGTGCGGCGGACACCCTGTCCGCCGGAGACTCTTTTTGCTGTCATCCCGAGCGAGGTTTGCGCGACATAGTCGCGCCGAGTCGAGGGACCTGCTGTTGACACCGGTTGCCCCACCCTTCGCGCTTTTCGGAAGGATGGGATAGACACAAACCACGTAGGGACAGGCGTCCTCGCCTGCCCCCTGGGGCGTAGCCCGACAGGGGCAAAACCGAAGGCTGCGATCTGGTTCGAGCGAGAGACTCCCTTTGATCCCAGGTTAGCTCGCTGCCACGCTCGCGAACCTGGGCCACCCGTCCGGCTTGGCACGTGGGGTATTCTGTAATGGCTTCTGAAGCATGGAGTGGGCAGTGAGCTCTGACAGAACAACAGGTCGTAAAGTATTTTCTCGTAATCCGGCTCGATCATTACATTTTTGGGGCGCGACGCTTTTCTTGATGGTGGAGTCACTGACTGCCGCGTACATCGTTGTGCACGACTGGGGAAAGTTAAGCACAGAAGCGTTCCGCTGGTTGCTACTCGCAATGGCGGCGGCCTGGTCCTTCTGGGCAAAGGTCTTGATTGCTCATGTCACAGTTCACCGATGCATCAGTGCAGAAACGGGCGCCGCTGACGACGACAGAGATACGATTCTCACGCAGACAGCCGAATTGGCCTACAACGGATTTGGCTTTGCATTGTTTGTCGTATTCGGACTCTTAGTGGCACTCGGGCGTGTTCTAGCGGGGCGGTAGATGGTCACCAGTGTTCTTCCCGAAACCCGTCGGACGGGTGGCCCAGGTTCGCGAGCGGTTTTGCGAGCTAACCTGGGACCAAGAAGATTCTCTCCCCGCCGCCGCTGACTCGTCGCTCTCGATCCCTTGCCATCCACTCCGATTCGATCTCTACCACACCTTTCTCTGGCATCGCATAATGTCGAAAACTGCTCCACTTCCAGTCTCCCGGATGATCACACAACCAACGCTTCACCGGATTGCAATGCAAGTAGCGCAACTTCTCCCTGAACTCATGCTCATTGCGCAGGTTGCGGTCATAATAGCGCTGCTGCCAGAAAACGCCACGACCCATCCGTTTGCTGAACGACAACTTCAGGTGGTGAATGGCATCGGCCAGCAGCCCGTGTTCGGGTTCACTCACCAGCAATTGCACATGCTCAGGCATCACCACGAACCCGTAGATGCACATTGCGCAACCGCGGCGCGTGTGTTCTAAAACCCGAAGAAAGAGGTCGCAAATCTCGGGCGAATCAAGGTAGGCTCTCCGGTGATAGCAGGTAAAGGTGACGAAGTGCGATGCCGGGAGTGTTGAAAGCGCTTGAGGCCGCGAGGCATGGTGAAAACCTACCGCACCTCACCCGTGTCCGCAGTGATCTGCGACCCAGGTTAGCTCGCCTACACCGCTCGCGAACCTGGGCCACCCGTCCAACAACGCCACAAAGCACCGCTTCTAGCGGCCTGGCTCAGCAAGGTCACGCAACCTGCTCATCAATAGCCCCAGGTGCCCATCGCGGCCCAGAGAATCATCAATAAGACGCTGCCGGTGAGGAATGCAATGCGTGCTCGGCCACGCCCAAAAAATGAACCGACAACGCCCAGAAACACCTGAAGGAAGCCATGGGAACCCCAGTGAACCCACAGCCATGCGTAAGCCGAGAACACACGATGCATGGAATCGCGCATGAGCCATCTCATTTGAGACAGCTCAAAGAAGAAAACAGGAAGAGACGCTGTTAAATACACTGATGTAAGTAATGTAATCGAGGCACGCCATAAACTATTCGGCTCACGGTCTTTTAGGAGGAAGAACCAGCCCGATACGAGCGCCAGGCATGCCAACAGCAGAAAAACCCTCTTCAGAATGTGATTACCATGCACCACGCCTGGAAGGGTGATGACAGCCACGAAAGCTGCGCAAGCGAGCAGGAAAATGGGGCGAACCCGAAACCAGCTTTTTCTGCCTGCCACACCTTGACTCACGGAATTCATGGTCGCCTCCCGACGGGTGGCCCAGGTTCGCGAGCGGTGTAGGCGAGCTAACCTGGGACCCAGCTCTAGCTCAGCTTTGATGGACTCACAACGGAAAACAAGAGTGACAATCAGCTTGTCGCATGACTAC
>Ga0070741_10001642_pt1 | contig 65926 bp, 40 predicted proteins | sample Coa_R1_4_FD_66440 | JGI IMG/M metagenome (GOLD analysis project Ga0070741, IMG submission 66440) | Surface soil microbial communities from Centralia Pennsylvania, which are recovering from an underground coalmine fire - Coalmine... | ecosystem: Environmental > Terrestrial > Soil > Unclassified ...
CGCCACTCGCTCTGGGTGGATTTCACCCACCGCTTCCCGTTCGGCGAGTTCGACGTCAACGACCCGGCCGGACTGTTCGGCCTCGACGGCTTCGCCGTCCCATCGTTCGGGCTGATCTACGGCCTGACCAACCGCCTGCATGTCGGCTTCTACCGCTCGCCCGCGACGGTCGGGGCGCCCGTCCAGCTCTACGCCGGCCTCAGTCTGCTCGACGAGAACAAGGGCCACCCCGTGAGCGCGACGGCGCGCGTCGGCCTGGAGGGGCGCGACAACTTCCAGCGCAACTTCACGACGAGCTTCGAACTGACCGTCGCGCGCAGCATCACTTCGCGGGCGCAGCTCTACGTCGTGCCGACCGTCTCGATCAACAACCGGCCGTTCGGGCCGCGGATCTTCAACCTGCCGGGCGAGACGACGTTCGCGCTGGGCGTGGGCGGGGCGGTCAACATCCGGCCGTCGGTGGCATTGATGGCGGAGGCGAACATGCGGGTCAACGAGGAAGGGAGGTTCGGGTCGAGTCGTCCGGCGTTCGGGTTCGGGATCGAGAAGGCGAGCATCTCGCGGCGGCACGCCTTCAGCCTGGTGTTCAGCAACGGGGCAGGGACGACGATGTCGCAGCGGAGCGCGACGCGGGCGTCGCTGCTGGGTTCGTTCGCGGCAGAGTCGTTCGAGGGGCTGACGATTGGCTTCAACCTGACGCGCAGAGTGTTCTGATTGATTTTGATGGTGCTGATCCGAGAGCGGTAGCGGACGAGTGAGCAAAAGCCGAACGCTGATCGGTCATTCTGCCGCGTTCACTTGCCCGCCACCGCTCTCGGATCAGCACCGTTATTCTGAATGCGGAGAGACAACCGCACTGAGATCAGAATCAGACCCTGAGAGCCGTTGCCGGAAAGCCGTCAGATGGGAGACAGGAGAAAACGGGGCGCGCAGAGGTCGGGCGGTCACCTGGAGGGGATAGCCGTCTGTTCCGTCGTTACTGTTCGTCCCGTTTTCTCCTGTCTCCCATCTGACGGCTTCGCCCTGACCGGGGTCAGGCTCATTATCCACCATGCCCCTCCGACAGGCGTCTGTTTGCATTTACTGAAACGGCGTGGCACATTCCGGTTCCGGACTGAACATCCCTGTCAGAACTCGGGAAAAATATGGCCACAACTCATCAGGGCAGAGTGTTGATAGTTGATGACGACCCGGATTTCGGCGCGGTCGCGCAGAGCCTGGTCGAGATCGAGGGTTACTCCGCCAGCCTCGCGATGAGCGGCGCGGAGGCGATGCAGTTGTGTCAGGAGCAGCCGTTCGACGCCGTCCTGCTCGACCTCAAACTCGGCGCCACCTCGGGGCTCGACGTGCTGCGTGACCTGCGCGGCGAGTGGCCCGACCTGCCGGTGATCGTCGTGACGGCGCACGGCTCGCTCGAATCGGCGGCGGCGGCGGTGCGCGAAAAAGCCTTCGATTACATCGGCAAACCATTCCCTTCAGCCGACCTGATCGCCGTGCTGCGCCGCGCGCTCGAATGGCGGGCCGGGCGCACCGTCAGGGAATCAGAATCACAGATCGTCCAGCCGCAGGCCACGGCGATTGTCGGCCGGAGCCCGGCGATGGTGGCCGTCTACCGCCTGATCGCGCGCGTCGCGGCGACCGATTCGACTGTCCTGATCAGCGGCGAGAGTGGGACGGGCAAGGAACTGATCGCGCGCGCGCTGCACGACAACTCGTCGCGCGCCGGGCGGGCGTTCGTGCCGGTCAACTGCGGCGCCTTCACCGAGACGCTGCTCGAATCGGAACTCTTCGGCCATGTGCGCGGCGCCTTCACGGGCGCGGCCGCCAACCACCGCGGCATCTTCGAGACCGCGAGCGGCGGCACGATCTTCCTCGACGAAATCTCCGAGACCTCGCCGGCCTTTCAGGTCAAGCTGCTGCGCGTGCTGCAGGAGCAGGAAGTCCGGCCCGTCGGCGCCAGCGAGGCGCGCCGCGTGGACGTGCGGATCGTCGCGGCGACCAACCGGCGCGTGCAGGATCTGCTGGGCTCCGATGACTTCCGGCAGGACCTGCTCTACCGGCTGAGCGTCATCCACATCGAGCTGCCGCCGCTGCGCGAGCGCCGCGAGGACATCGCGCTGCTGGTCGAACATTTCCTGCGCCGCACGAGCGCGAAGCTGAAGCGTCAGGTGACCGCGCCGCCCGAAACCATCGAGTGGCTGAGTTCGCTCGAATGGCCCGGCAACGTGCGCGAGCTGGAAAATGCCGTCGAACGCGCCGTCACCCTGAACGCGGGCGGGCGCCTGCTACCCGAAGACTTCACGCAGTTCACACCGACCCCATTCATTCATTCATCAGCCCCGTCAGCTCCGATTGAAGTAGAGGCGGAAGAGCCCCGTCCTCCTGCTGTGACTGAATCCGCCCGGCCTGCGGGCCATTCATGGGTTTGCGAAATACCCAGTTCGCTCGCGGAAGTCGAGCGCGAACACATCATCGCCACGCTGCGTTACACCGGCGGGAACAAGCTGCGCGCCGCCGAACTGCTGGGCATCGGCCGCTATTCGCTTTACCGCAAAGCCGAACGCCTCGGCATTGACCTCGATTCGCTCTTGGTCAAGGGCGAGTGAATGGAATGGGGATTGGACGGGACGGAGACAAACTGATCCGTCACCATCCGTCGCATCCGTGCGATCCGTATTCCATTACCAGTTTGAACATGAAACTGAAATCCCACAGAACAATTCTGCTCGCGCTGATCATCACCGCCTTTATGCCGCCTTTGAATTCTGCGCCAGTCGTTGCCGGCGGCGGAAAGGCTCCGGCACAGGTCAGAGTCACGGGCCGGGTTGAATTGCTCAATTCAAAAGTGAAGGCGCGGAACGGCAACGTTGATGCGAGCGGCGTGGTGGTCTGGCTCGAACCGCTCGACGGCAATGGCTCGCGCGGGCCGCGGGCGCGACAGAAACTTCTTCAGCGCGGCAAACGGTTCACGCCGCATGTCATGGCGGTCGAGCGCGGCACCGAGATTGACTTCCCGAACCTCGACCCGTTCTTCCACAACGTCTTCTCGCTCTACGACGGCAAGCGGTTTGACCTCGGGCTCTACGCGAGCGGCGAAACGCGGCCCGTCGTCTTCAACCGGGTCGGCGTCTCGTACATCTTCTGCAACATTCACCCGCAGATGAGCGCCATCGTCGTGACGCTCGACACGCCGTACTTCGCCGTCAGCGATCAGGGCGGCAACGTGACGATCAACGACGTGCCCGAGGGCCGCTACCAGCTGAAGGTCTGGCACGAGCGGACGAGCGACGAGGAGCTGGCCGCGCAATCGCGCGTCGTGCGCCTCGCGGCGGGCTCGAGCGCCGACCTCGGCGCGATCCGGCTCAATGAAGCAGGCTATATGCCCCGACCGCATCAGAATAAACATGGCGGGCAGTATGACAACGAACACGACAAGCCAGTCTACAAACGTCCGTGAAGCGTTTGCGCGGGCCGGCAGGTTCAGGCTGCGCGACAGGTTGTTTCTAGCCTCGGCGCTGCTCTCGACTTCGATCCTGCTGATCGCTGCCTGGGTCATCAACAACCAGGTCGTCCGGCAGGCGCGGCAGCAGGTGCAGACCGAAGTCCAGGACCTGCTGCCCGTTTACAACGCGGTCTGGGAGGAGAACGCGCGCAGTCTGGCGACGCTCGGGCAGACGATGGCCAATTCGCCGAACGTCAAAATCATCTTCGGCAACGAGCGGGCGGCGCGCGACCGCGAGACGATCCGCGAGATGATCGCGGATTTCGGCGGCGACCTGGCGTCGCGGGTTGATCTGGTGCTGATCACCGACGGCGCGGGGAAGATTACCTTCGCCGAGATGCGCGGGAATGACGCCCCGCCGGTCACCGACCTCACCGCCGCGCGCGCCGTCGCCGACTCTCAGCAGCAGCGCCAGTGCTTCGCGATCTTCGGCGGCAGGCTCTTCCAGCTCTCGCTGACGCCGATCCTGCTGCAATCGGGCAGCGACGAATACCAGAACACGCTCGCCGTGCTGGGCACCGGACTCGAACTCAGCCGCGCCGTCGCCGGGGAGATCCGCAATCGCGTTCACAGCGACGTTGTCTTTCTGACGGGCGAGCGTATTTATGCTTCATCACTCGCGCCCGAGGCCGAAGCCGGTGTGGCACAGGCCGTCACCGCGCCTGAAATCAACCGGGCCGACCCCGCCAGACCGGTTGAAGTCAGAGTCGGCGGCCAGCCCAACCTGGCATTCTCGCGACAGCTCCCCGGCTTTGACGGGCAGCGCGTCGGCCAGGTCGTCGTACTCAGGTCGCTCGCCGGCGCCGGCAGGTTGTTCCGCTCAATCTCAAATCTGTTGCTGCTGCTCTGGACGGTGAGCATCGCGGCGGCGTTCGCCTTCAGCTTCCTGATCGCCCGGCGGATCACCCGGCCGATGGGAGCGCTGATGGCCGGGACGCGCGAATACGGGCGCGGCAATTACGATTACGAAATCAAGGCCGACACGCACGGCGAACTCGGCGAGCTGGCGGGCGCTTTCGACCAGATGCGCCGCTCGCTCAAACAGACCCAGGCCGAGCTGCTCAAGCGCGAGCGGCTGGCGACCATCGGGCAGATGGCCGGCTCGATCGTGCATGATTTGCGCAACCCGCTGGCGACGATTTCGACCGCCGCGGAAATGCTCAACCGCGCCGGCCTGGCGCCCGAGCGCCGGCAGACGCTGCTCGAAAGCCAGTTGCGCGCGTCGCAGCGCATGCACGAGATGCTGCGCGGGCTGCTGGATTTCACCCGCGGTAGTTATAACCTCGAACTGGAGCCCCATTCGCTCGGGTCGCTAGTCGAACGCGCGGTGAAGGGAATCGGCACGAACGCCGCCCGCGCGAGTATAGTCATTGAAACTGACGTCGCCGCCGATCTGTTTGTCAGAGCCGACGCCGGGCAGTTGCGGCGCGTGTTCGAGAACCTGCTGACCAACGCCGTTCAGGCGATGCCTGATGGCGGCAGGGTCGCGATCACCGCCATCCGCGAGGGTGATCACGCGCGAATTGATGTGGCGGATGACGGCCCCGGCATCCCGGCGGAAATTCGCGAGCGACTCTTCGAGCCGTTCGTCAGTCACGGCAAACTGGGCGGCACGGGCCTCGGGCTTGCGATTGCCCAAAGCATCGTCGAAGCGCACGGCGGGTCAATCGGTCTGGACCCGGCGGCGACGCGCGGCGCGAAATTTTTCATCACTCTGCCCCTTGATTCTGTGTAACGCGATCCCCCGGTCGCGCACGCACTGGTTCTCCAGGAGGGCGATATGCCGATCAGAATATTGCTGGTTGATGATGACGAGGCCTTCCGCTCGGTGACGGCGATTGCGCTGGAGAGCGAAGGCTGCGTGGTGGACGAGGCCAATGACGGTTACACCGCGCTCGCCGTGTTGCAGCACGAACACCCGGACGTGGTCGTCTGCGACCTGAACATGCCGGGGCTCGACGGGCGCGAACTCTGCCACCGCGTGCGCTCGAACCCGCGTCTCGCGGACGTGCGTCTGGTCGTCCTTTCCGCGCTGATCGAGCCGGACGGCTCGGGCATCCCGCCGAACCTCGAAGCCGACTGCTGTCTGAGCAAGCAGACCCATTTCTCGCGGCTGATCGCCCAGCTGGAATCACTGACCAGGCGGTAAGCCCGGGCCCGGACACCGGAACCCTTTCCCCTCCCCCGGAGTTCACTTATGAAAAAGAAAAGCCTGATCGTCTGCGCCGTGATGCTGTTGCTTTCAGCCACAGTCGCCGTCCACGCCGCGCCGTCCAAACGCAAACCCAGGCGCTCCGCCCGCCCGCCAGACGGCGAACTCCGCGAACTCCTGCGCCGCACCGAGCAGATCGTCGAGCAGGCCCAGGCCGAAGCGAGCCGCGCCCGCCAGCAGAGCGAGGAACTGCAACGACGACTTGAAGAGAACACCAGTGAACTGGCCAGACTGCGGCAAGCGATTGCGGATTACGGATCCCGGATTGCGGAATTGAAATCGGAAGGGCCCCATACAAAACCTGCCACTGAACCAGTTCAACCGGGGCAATCGGTGCAGCCAGCGCAGACTGAACAATCCGCAATCCGCGATCCGCAATCCGCAATCGAAGAGCGGCTCGACCGGTTGCAGGAGCAGGTCGAGGTTCACACGGAGCAGATCAGGGAACACGCGCAGACGAAAGTGGAGAGCGATTCAAAATTTCGCGTGCGCCTGTTCGGCATGATCCTGGCCAACACGTACTTCAACACCAATGACAGCTCGCTGAGCGACGTGCCGCTCTCCGCGCCGCCGCCCGGCTCGATTGTCAGGAAGAACAATTTCGGGGCGATGCTGCGCCAGACCAGAATCGGGCTGGCGATGCAGGGACCGCGTCTGGCCGCCACCCTGGGCGAAGCGCGGCTGAGCGCCGAGGCGGAGTTTGATTTCTGGGGCGGCACGGGCGGGCGGGCGGACGGTGACGTACTCGGGTCGTTGCGCGTGATCACGGCCTCGGCGCGGCTCGACTGGGAACGCACCGCGCTCGTCGTGGGCCAGCGCCAGCCGCTCGTCTCGCCGCTCAACCCGACTTCGATTGCCGCGGCCTGGTTCCCGCCGCTCGCCGGCGCGGGCAACCTGTGGCAGTGGCGGCCGCAGATCACGCTGGAACATCGCGCCCGGGTGGATGATTCATCGGAGCTGATCGTTCAGGGGGGCCTGATGACGCCCTTCGGCGAATCGCTGCAGGGCGTGCCGATTGAAGGCGGCCCAGGGTACGAATCGCGCGTCGCCTTCCGCCGCAATCTGGATTCGGACAAGCGCGTCGAATTCGGATTCGGCGGGTACATTCATCGCCGGCCTTTTTCACTCGACCGCCACGTCAATTCATTCGCCTTCACCGGCGACTGGGTCGTCCCGCTCGGCGGCCGCGTCGAGTTGAGCGGCGAGGCTTTCTACGGGCAGGCGATTACGCTCGGTGAGCGGGGCGGCAGCCGGAATGACCGCCTCTTTGCTGTCTCGGGCCCGCTCGACAGTCCGGCGACCACGATTCGCGGAGTCCATTCCGCGGGCGGCTGGGCGCAGCTTGCGATCAAAGCGCGCCCCGATCTCGATTTCAACTTCGCCTACGGGCAGGAGGACCCGCGCAACCGGGATCTTTCCGTCGCGCTTCAGAACCCCGCCACGCGCCTCAAAAACCAGGTCGCTTCGGCCAACTTCATCTGGCAGCTGCGCCACAACTTTCTCGTCTCGCTGGAATATCGCCGGCTGTGGACGAGGTATCCGGCCAGAGAGCAGACCAGTAACCATTACAATCTGGCCGTGGGGTATGTGTTCTGAAGCGTTTCGCCGGAAAAGATGGTGAACAGGCCGCCACGTCCGGAGGCGCAGAGAAATCACCCGTATGTCTTCCAGTGAAGCACGACAAGCCCCGCCGTCTGATGCGGTCGCGCGGCTGCTCGGCGCCGTCTTCGGGGCGCGCCGCGTGGCCGGCATTCAGATGCTTTCAGAGGGCCTCTGCAATTTCAATTACAAGGTTGATCTTGACTCCGGTGCCGAATCCGTCCTGCTCAGAATCTACGGCCGTGACCCGGATGCGTGCCGGAAGGAAGCTCGCCTCCTTGGGCTGCTCAAGGATGTGATCCCCGTGCCGGAAGTTCTGCAGGTATCGGCGGACGGTCTTGATGGCGTCGGCCCGTTCATCGTCCTGCGGTACGTTGAAGGGATCACTTTCCGGCAGTTGAGAAGGACTCGGGATCGAGAAGCAGTCGCGCAGGCGGCGCACTCAATTGGGGAAACACTCGCCGCCCTTGGCCACTGTGAATTCCCGCACCACGGTGCGCCCGGCCCGGCCGCTGGTGGTCACCTTCTGAACGGCCCGCAGGCGATCCCGGAGTTCATTGATTCGTGCCTCGCTTCGCCCGCGCTTCGCAGTCGTCTGGACGAAGAGACCTGCCGGCGCGTCCATGCGCTTGCCTGGTGCCGGGCGCGGGAACTCGACCGCCTGCGGGACGAAGCCTGTCTCGTGCATGGTGATTTCAACAACCGGAACGTTCTCGTCCGGCGTGAGCAGGGGCGCTGGCGCGTCGCCGCCGTCATTGACTGGGAGTTCGCGGCGTCAGGCTCGCCGCTCTTCGACATCGCGAGCTTCCTGCAATACGAGCGCCTGATGAGCCCTTCGCGGGAGCCACACTTCTCGCGCGGGTACAGGGACGGCGGCGGCAGGCTGCCCGAAGGGTGGTGGCAACTGGCGCGGGTCGTCGGCCTCGCCAGGCAGTGCGGGACGCTCGCCGGGGCCCACCTGCCGGCCGAAATCGCGACTGAGGTGGCGGGTCTCGTGCGAGAGACGATTCGGGAGAACCCGGGGTGACCGGGGGCGTGAGGCCGTTGTCATTGTCTTCGCTTTCACTGTCTGGGGTATGAAGCCGCCAGCCTGAGTTCATGCCAGACCAGCATTTCCATCCCCTCGGCCTGTTCTTCGAGCCTCTGGAGGAAGAGGTCGCGCCATAACAGGCGTTGCTGCATGTCGGATGAAAGTGACTTGATGGCCCCCCGCTTGCTATATAAGAGCAGTTGCCGGTTGGTCTGATGCACCAGTTCGCTGACCGTCCGCGCGCGTTCCAGATCGCCCAGGACGTGGACGGCATGCGCCAGCTCATGGCCCAGCACTTCCAGATAGCGCTCTTCCCGGCCGAGGCCCGCGAACGGGATCAGGCCGGTGGAGTTCGGCGTCACGGAGCTGACCATGGCCCGGTCTATCACGTCCGGGAAGAGCCTGATGACGGCCTGGTGTTTCTTCCCCTCGGGGTCGAAATGCTCGATGTCAAAAGAGCCCGCGGTACAACCAATGATCCTGCCCGAGCTGACGATCTCGATGTAAATCACGTGACTGCTTTCCGCCGCCCACTCCCACAGACTTCTGAGTGTCGGGTAGAGCGGCTGGTCATTGCAATCCACGGTATTAACGAGGCGCTCGATTGACTGCCAGCGCCGCAGATTTTTTTCGGAGAGTCGCTCGGTGCTGATGCCGCTCGCCGTCGCGCGGCGCGGGCGCGTGTGTTCGGCGCTCGCCCGTCCGAGCATGGTCGCGAGCAGCACGAGCAGGGCGACTGCCGACACGAGCCGCCGGGTTCTCGTCCGCCTCTCGGCGGAATTAAAGTTCGGGTGACTGGCGATTGAAATAACGACTCCACGTGACATGGCTTGAATTCACCTCTCTATAGCAAAGCTGTCCTGACAGGGAGCGAATGCGATTTCAGGGAGGATCGGTTCTGTAGATGCGGGGACGCATCCGGGGCAGAGACTAAAGCCGGAACGTATGCGCTGTCCGTCCGGCGCCGCAGGGGCCAGTTCAATGCTCGCGGCGGCTCCGCAGCCAGCCGCTGAACTTCGCCCATGGCCAGGTGTTCACCACCACGGGCGCTTCGACCCAGCCGCGCCGCGCCTCGGCCACTCCGTAGCCGATCTGTTCGAGCTGCGCCGCGCTGTGGGCGTCCGAATCAATCGCCAGTAAGGCGCCCGCTTCCTGGGCGGCCCGTGCCATCGTGTCGCTCAGGTCGAGGCGGCTGGGCGAGCCGTTGACTTCGAGCGCGACGCCCGCCTCGGCGGCGGCCTCGATGACGCGTTCGAAATCGAATTCCACCGGGTCGCGGCTGCCGATGAGCCGCGTGGTCGGGTGGCCGATGACATGAACGTAGGGGTTCGAGATGGCATCGAGCAGCCGTCCGGTCATGCGATCCCGACTCTGACGAAACGCGCTGTGCAGTGACGCGACCACCACGTCGAGGCGCGCGAGGATTTCGTCGGGGTAATCGAGACTGCCGTCAGGCAGGATGTCCACTTCCGCACCGAGCAGGACGCGCGGGTTTCGACTGCCTCTCTTCTTTCGCACCGCCTCAAGCTCGCTGATCTTTTCCTCCAGCCGCCCGAGGTCGAGCCCGTTCGCGATGCGCGAGGATGGCGAATGGTCTGTGAGCGCGATGTATTCGTGACCGAGCCGGGCGGCCCCCTCGATCATCTCTTCAATGGTTGACCTGCCGTCGGAATAAGTCGTGTGCATGTGCAGGTCGCCGCGCAGGTCATCAACCTCGATGAGCTTCGGCAGGCGGCCTTCCAGTGCCGCTTCGATCTCGCCGCGATCTTCGCGCAGTTCGGGCGGCATCGCGGTCAGGCCGAGCAGGCCGTAGACCTCCGCCTCGTCTTTGCCGCCCAGCCGCTTCTCGCCGCGAAAGACTCCGTACTCATTGAGCTTGAGCCCTCGCTCGTGGGCGATTGTGCGCAGATGCACGCCGTGCCGCTTCGAGCCGGTGAAATATTGCAGGGCCGCGCCCCACGACTCTCTGGCGACGGCGCGCACGTCAACCTGTGTGCCGCCCTCGATCATGAGGGTCACGCGCGTGTCGCCTTCCGCAATGACTTCGGTGACGGCGGGCAGCTGCACGACATCGTAGAGCGCGCGGGGTGCGTCGCGCGAAGTGATGAGCAGGTCAATGTCCCCGACGGTTTCGGCGCGGCGGCGGATCGAGCCCGCCAGCTCGGCGCGCTCAACTGTCCTGATCTTCCGCACGTCGGCGAGCAGATGCTCGGCCAGCGGCAGGGCAACGCCGAGCAGCCGCCGCTGCCTGCCCGCCCGCCACAGCTCAAGGCCGCGCCGCAGATTCCCGACCTTCTTCTCGCCGAACCCGCGCAGCTTGAGCAGCGCGCCGCTTTCGACGAGTCGTCTGAGGTCTTCGATATTTTTGATGTGGAATCGCTTGTGCAGCAGCGCGAGCGTCTTCGGCCCGAGGCCGGGGATGTCCATCATTTCGAGCAGCCCTTCGGGCGTGCCGCGGCGCTCGCGTTCGTAGCGGCGGATGCGCCCGGTCTCGATGTACTCCTCGATCATCGCCGAGAGGTCAGGGCCGATGCCGGGGATCTCTTCGAGCCTGCCCTCGCGCGCCATCACCGCCAGGTCGCCTTCGAGCGCCCGCAGCGAAGTGGCAGCACGGTCGTAAGCCAGAGCGCGAAAGCGGTCCGCCCCCTTGAAGGTGAGCAGCCGCGCCATCCGGTCGAAGATCCCCGCCACCTCTTTGCTGACCTTGCCGGGCGAGTGCGGATGCGGCGCGTGGCTCGCCCTCCTGCGCTGCGCTATAACCCGGGCCTCAGTCATTGGCTCTCTCATCGCTCACCCTGACGTGTCCATCACACCGTCTGTCGCCGCTGCTGCCCGTGGCGACCTTCGGCGAATTCCTCGATCATCTTCCGATTGAAAGCGGGGATGTCATCGGGTTTGCGGCTCGTGACGAGGCCGTTGTCCACGACCACTTCCTCGTCAACCCACCGGGCGCCCGCGTTCTTCAGGTCAGTCTGAATTGACTCGTAAGAAGTGAGCTTGCGCCCCTTGACTATGCCGGCGTCAATCAGCGTCCACGGGCCGTGACAGATCGCCGCGACCGGCTTGCCCGCGTCAAAGAAAGCCCTGACCAGTTGCAGGGCCTGCTGGTTGCGGCGCAGCTTGTCGGGGTTCATCACACCGCCGGGCAGCACGAGCGCGTCGTAATCATCAACCCGCGCCTGCGCGAGCGGCACGTCCACAGGGAATGTGTCGCCCCATTCGGTGTGCTTCCAGCCTTTGACCTGCCCGCTTGCCGGGGAAACAATCGCGGTCTGCGCGCCCGCCTGCTCCAGCGCTTTTTTCGGCTCGGTCAGTTCGACCTGCTCGAAGCCGTCGGCCACGAGGATCGCCACTTTCTTTCCGCTCAGTTTCTGACTCATGCCCGGTCCCTTTCTTCAATACAGATGATCATGGTTAATCTTCATCAATCCCAATTTGGTCGCAGTTGTTATCCGCAAAAATGATGCCGGGCCGTATACCCTTCATCAAGTATAGCCGTGGTGTTTCGCTGCGGTGCAATCGTGTACGGAACGTGCATTGATTCTGTTCAGGCGACAGCGGGGTGGGCAGTGAAAAGTTACATTGATGTACGTCAGGAGCCGCCCGCAGCCTTCGCATCCGTGCGCTTCCGTACTGACGAGAACGGCAGGTCGGGAATAGGATGTTTCACTCCCTCGCCCGGGCATCGGCACGGCTGAGTAACGTCCCTGCACGGATCAGGCTGGCGAAGCTTCATCCATCACCGTCAACTAATCTGAAATCACCTTTCGGCAAAAGGAGGAGACAATATGGCATACGACGACTATGACTATGATCGCGAACGTTATGATCGCGGGCGCTACTCCCGTGGCTATTCAAACGAACCCTGGGAACGCAGGTATGGCTCCAGGGGCGGCTACAGTGAGCCGTCAAGGTTCGGGTACAGCGGTTCGACTTACAGCGAGCCTTACCGAGGGAGCTACGGCAGTTCTTCTTACAATGAGCCTTACCGGGCCGGTTACGGCAGCTCGAATGAGCCCTGGGAGCGCGGCTACGGGTACAGTCGCGAAGGTTTCTCCGGCGGCTATTACGGTGAGCCTTACCGGCGCGGCGAGTATGAGCGCGGGCGCGAAGGATACGGCCGTGAGGGGTACGGTCGCGAGGATCGCGGCTTCTGGGATCGCGCCTCTGACGAAGTGCGCTCGTGGTTCGGCGACGAGGAGGCTGAGCGGCGGCGGCGCATGGACGAGCGCTACGGCGAGAGGGGGATGCACACCGGGCGCGGCCCGAAGGGTTACCAGCGTTCGGACGAGCGGATCAGAGAAGACGTCAATGACCGGCTCAGCGATCACCCGTACCTCGACGCCAGCGAGATCGAAGTCGCCGTCAGCAACGGCGAAGTGACGCTCACCGGGACGGTGGACCAGCGCTGGGCCAAACGCACCGCTGAGGACATCGCCGAGAACGTCTCGGGCGTCAAGGACGTTCATAACAACCTCAAGGTCACCCCGCAGACCTGGGCGCAGACCCAGGGGCAGCAGACCACTACGGATCAGGCTGCTCAGCGCACGAGAACCGCGAGAAGCTGACCTGGCGGGTGTAAAGAACAGCGGACAATATTCGGCGCACCTCCCTGACCCGGTCGGCGGGGGTGCGCTTTTCTGTCGGGCGGTCGGGGAGCAGCGGCAGGTAATCGGCTGAGGATGGCATGGCTTCAGGATCAAGGAAGGCGGTCTATGCCGCCATCGGCGGCAATCTGGCCATCGCCACCACCAAATTCATCGCCGCCGCCCTGACCGGCAGCTCGGCGATGCTCTCGGAAGCCATTCACTCGCTGGTGGACACGGGCAACGGCGGGCTGTTGCTGCTCGGCCTGCATCAGAGTCGGAAGCCGCCCGATGAGACCCACCCCTTCGGCCATGGCAAGGAGCTGTACTTCTGGGCGCTGATCGTGGCGCTCATGATTTTCGCCGGCGGCGGCGGGGTCTCGGCTTACGAAGGCATTCTGCACGTGATCCACCCCCACCCTCTCGCGGACCCGACGTGGAATTACATCGTGCTGGGCTGCGGCATGGTTTTCGAGGGGATCTCCTTCACCATCGCCTTCAGAGAATTCCTCGCGGTCAAAGGTGGGAAGGGCATCCTCGAGACGATTCGGGCCAGCAAGGATCCGACGATCTATGCCGTGGTCTTCGAAGACACCGCGGCCCTGCTCGGTCTGGGCGTCGCCATCATTGGCATTTTCCTGACCCGGCGACTCGGCAACCCGTATTTCGACGGCATCGCTTCGATCATCATCGGCCTGATCCTGGGCGTCGTGGCCGTTTTTCTGGCTTACCAGTGCCGGGGGTTGCTGGTGGGCGAAAGGGCAGACCCGCGGATGCTCCAGGGCATCCACGCGCTGGCCGGGGCCGACCCGGCAGTGGAGCGCGTGCGCTGCCCGCTGACGATGCACTTCGGGCCGCACGAGATTCTGCTCGCGCTCGAAATTCAGTTCCGCCGCGACCTTTCATCGGCTGATGTGACCGCGGCGGTGGACCGCCTGGAGAAGGCGATCCGGGGGAAGTACCCGGACGTCAGGCGCATCTTCATCGAGGCGGAAGCGATCTCTTCTGAGCGCCACGCGGCGGCATAACTGCCGGCGTCCGGCGTCCATCATCCGTCCTGACGGATCAGGCTGGTCTTTCGCGGGCGCTCGCTCCCAATCCGAAAATCCGTCTGGTGAACTCCGCAATCCGGCCACAGTGTAGTAACCTCACAACGATTCACGATCACTTCAGGGGATTCACGTGATGGGTCGTCGAACTCTGTTATGACTACCTCGCGTTTTTTCACTCCGCTGCGGTCCCGGACGGGTGCGGTCTTGCTGGCCGCCGGATGCGGCCTCTGTCTGCTGCTCGGCGCCTGGCTCGGCGCGCGGGCGGAACAGTTGCCGATCAAAACCTGGACGACGGCTGATGGTCTGCTGCGCGATACGGTCTATCGCATCAGGCAGGATTCACGCGGCTTTCTCTGGTTTTGCACGCAAGGTGGTCTGTCGCGCTTTGACGGCTATCAATTCACCAACTACACGATGAGCGATGGCTTGCCGATTCCGTCCGTCAACGACCTGGTCGAAGCCAGCGACGGCACGATCTGGATTGGCACCTTCAACGGCCTGATCCGTTTCAATCCCGGAGGTGTACGCGCGCCTTATGCTCCACAAACAACTTCCAGCGGCCATCAGATGTTCGAGGTCTTCTCGCCTGGCAGCGGCGTCTTGGATAAAGAGATTCGTGTTTTGCTGGCCGACGCGCAAGGCGTGGTTTGGGTGGGGACGACGGGCGGGCTTTATCGCATGCAGGTCAAAGCCGGGCGACCGCAATTCGGGAAGATGGCCATCTCCTATCCGACGAATTCGCTCATCAAAGATCATAACGGCAGGTTGTGGGCGGGTACTTTTTCTGATGGCCTTTATCGTCTCTCGCCTGACGGCGCGAACATTTTGCAGTCTTTCACTTCCAACGAAGGACTGCCTGAAGTTTATGGGCAGCGAAGCGTGACCATTGAATCATTGTTGGAAGACCAGGAAGGAAACTTATGGATCGGCACTAAAGCCGGAGTCTGTCAACTCGCGTTTGATTCCAAATCTAATCGTTATGCGGTTGGACGCTGTTACAACGAGCAGGACGGCTTGTCTGATCATTGGGTAAACTCGCTGTTTCGGTCTTCTGATGGCGGTTTGTGGATCGGTAATAACAAAGGGTTGAATCGGATATCGGGAAAGGATGCCGCGGGCAGATGCACCTTCCAGTCTTTCACCGCCGCGCAAGGATTTTGCGATGACGGAATCAGCGACCTGGCCGAAGACCGCGACGGCAACTTTTGGATTGCGTCTGCGTGTGGTTTGAAAAAATGGACGCGAAGCGGTTTTACCAGCTACGACATCAGAGACGGACTCTCCTCAATCAAGCCCAACTCGTTCTTAGAAACGAAGGACGGTGAATTGATTGTCACAGACCATACGGACGAGCGCACGCTCAATCTTTTTCGCGAAGGAAAGTTCAAAGCGATCAGGCCGAATTATCCATCGGAGATTGGTTATTGGGGCTGGGGCTGGCGGCAAACCGTCTTGCAAACTCGCGACGGCGAATGGTGGATTACCGTTGGGATGTCCGACGAATACAAGAAACGCTTCAAGGAGATGCCGCCCGACGGACCGCTGGTCGTTCGCTTTCCGAAAGTTGAAAAACTGGAAGACCTCGCACGCGTCAAACCGAAAGCGGTTTACAGGCCGCGCGACGGGTTGCCTGGCTACAACGCATTCCGCATCTACGAAGACCATCACGGCGATGTGTGGATAGTCACGCTCGATTCGACGCGATTGTTCAGATGGGGGCGCCAGAGCGAAACGTTTCAAGAACTCACCGAGGCCGCTGACATTGGCAACAGTGGCTATATTCAAGTCTTCCGCGAAGACCGCGCCGGCAATCTCTGGATTGGCTGCCACATCAACTCTCGACACGACCCGAATCGGACATTTTCATTGATGCGTTACAAAGATGGTCGCTTCACCTCCTTTACGCCCGCCGATGGTTTGCCCGAAGGACCGATCAGTGATTTGTTGATTGATGGAAGAGGGCGGCTTTGGATGGCTACTGCTCGCGGCGGAGTTTTGCGAGTTGATGACCCAACAGCCAGGCGCCCGCACTTTGTCGCTTACACGATGGCGCAAGGACTTTCCGATAACAAAACGTCGAGTTTGGCCGAAGATCGGTTTGGGCAAATCTACGTCGGTTCGGGGCGCGGCGTTGATCGCCTCGACCCGGCCACGGGCGCGGTCAGACATTTCACGACCGCCGACGGGCTGCCGCGGGAAGAAATATTCCTTGCTTACGCAGACCGCACTGGCGCTCTGTGGTTCGGCTCTGCGCTCGGACTGGCGCGTTACGTACCGGAGACTGAGCGCCCGCGCCAGCCGCCGAACATCTTGCTCACTGGCCTGCGCGTCTCGAATGAAGCCCAGGCGGTTTCAGCTTCAGGCGAAACGGAATTCCCACGGCGCGAATTCACCGCCGCGCAGAATAATTTGAGCATTGATTTCCTGGGACTCGGCGCAAGTCTCGGAGAAGAGCTGCGCTACCAATACAAGCTCGAAGGCGCGGATGCGGATTGGGCCACCGCGACCGGGCGCACCGTCAATTTCTCAAACCTCGCGCCCGGCAGGTATCGCTTCCGGGTCAAAGCCCTCACCGCCGAAGGAATCGAAAGCATGAAACCCGCCGTTTTCACCTTCACGATCCTGCGCCCGGTCTGGCAGCGCTGGTGGTTTCTCACACTGCTGGCCGGCCTGTTGTGCGGCACAGCTTACGCCGCCTACCGCTACCGCGTCGCGCAACTCATCGAACTCGAACGCGTGCGGACGCGGATCGCCTCGGACCTGCACGACGACATCGGATCGAACCTCTCGCAGATCGCCGTCTGGAGCGAAGTGGCGCGCCGGCAGTCGCCAGTCAACGGTCGCACGCGCGCGGGCGAAAACGGGGCGCCAGACCCGCTCGAACGCATTGCGGCGACGGCGCGCGAGACGACTTCGGCGATGAGCGACATCGTCTGGGCGATCAACCCGCGGCGCGATCACCTGAGCGATCTGGTCCTGCGCATGCGCCACTTCGCCGGAGAGACTTTTGGCGCCCGCGACCTCGCCTGGCAACTCGACGCGCCGGACGCGGACCTGAACCTCACCGCCGAGACGCGCCGCGAACTCTTTCTGATCTTCAAGGAGGGCGTCAACAACATCATCCGGCACGCCCAGGGGACGCGCGCCGAAATCGCGCTCGCGCTGGAAGGCAACCGGCTGCGCCTGCGGATCAGCGACGACGGGTGCGGCTTCGATCCGCAGCGCCGGAGCGAAGGCAACGGCCTCGGGAGCATGCGCGAGCGGGCCAGCACTCTCGGCGGCTCGCTCGAGATTTCATCCGCGCCGGGCAGCGGCACGACCGTCACGGTTGAAGTCCCGCTCGCCCGTCGCCGGTGGAGATGACTACATGCACATGTAGTGACACCATTGATTGCGGATTGCAGAATGCGGATTGCGGATTGTCAAAGCTGCCCTGTGCCTTCACAACCAGGTTATTCCGCAATCCACAATCCGCAATTGAGAAAGCTATGGCTGACACGCCCGAACATCCGGCGCCCGCGCTGCCTCCGGTCATCAGGGTGGCGATCATCGAAGACCGCCGCGACCTGCGCGAGGGGCTGGCGATCCTGATCAGCGGCACGCCCGGCTACCGCTGCACGGGCGGCTTCCGCTCGATGGAAGAGGCCCTGCCGCGCATCGGCCACGAGCCGCCGCACGTCGCGCTGGTGGACATCGGTCTGCCCGGCATCTCCGGCATCGAAGGCATCCGGCTCCTGCGCGAGCGGCATCCCACGCTCGCGCTGCTGGTACTCTCGGTCTACGACGATGACGAGCGGATCTTCGAGGCGCTGTGCGCCGGGGCTTCAGGCTATCTGCTCAAACACACGGCGCCCGCGCGACTGCTCGAATGTCTCAGGGAAGTCGTCTCAGGCGGCGCCCCGATGTCGCCCGAAGTGGCGCGCCGCGTGCTGAAGATTTTCCGCGAGATTCGCCCGCCGGAACGCGCCGACTGTCATCTGACCGCGCACGAAAAACGATTGCTCAAACTCCTGGTCGAGGGGCAGAACTTCAAGGCGATTGCCCCGCAGCTCGGCGTCACGGTGCATGCGATCTCCTTCCACATGCGGCGCATCTACGAAAAGCTCCAGGTCCACTCCAAATCCGAAGCCGTCGCGAAAGCCCTGCGTGACCGCCTGGTCTGAAGCCGCCTGTTGATCCCGGGACTCTTTGCACGATCCTCGTCATTTCGCCCGGACCTTCAGATTACTACATGCACAGATAGTGACAGCCCTTTCCACTGCGCAGTATCGTGGGCGCGATTGCTGGCAATCCCGATTCACCGTCGCTTTTCTCTTCAGAATGAAAGGAGCCTTTGATGCCGAGCGCTTTACTTCGCCTCCACTTGTACGCCGGCCTGCTGGTCTTCCTGATCTCAGGCTTTGCCTTCGCGCAGGAAGTCAGACCAGCTTCTGCATCCCCGGTCCTGGCTGCGGCCTCAACTGAGCGACTCCGCCTGGTCGCACCCGGCGAGGTCTTCCAGCTGCGGCTCGAAGTCTTCACCCCGGCGGGCGAGAAGCTCTTCGATTCGGATGCGAGGTTCGGCAACCAGCTCGACTGGAATCTGCTCGACCAGCAGGGGCAGCGCCTCGCCGATGGCGCTTACCGGTGTCTGGTGACGGCGAGAACTCTCGATGGCCGGCTCAGCCGGAAACAGGGCATCATCGTTGTGCAGGCGGGCCAGCTCTCGCTCCAGGCGTCCGATCAGAACTCGCAGGCCATTCAGTCAGCCAATCGGCCCTCTGCCGTCAGTCAGCAGGATTCCTGGACCGTCGTCAGTGAAGCGACCGGCCTGCCGCTCGCCTTTCTCGCGCACGACGGCGAGCGGGCCCGGGTGATGAGCGGGCGCGGGGGCCTCGCGTTCCACACCGGAGATTTTCTGGCGGGCAGGGATGCCGAGCAGATGCGACTCACCGCGGAAGGCAATCTCGGCCTCGGCGTCACTGACCCGCAAGCCAGGCTCGATGTCGCCGGACTGATCCGCACCTCGGAAGGAATCGTCTTCCCCGACGGGACGATCCAGCGGACGGCAGCCGGCGCGGGTGCCGCCAGAGACCGTCAGACGGCGCTGGACAGCCCGGCCGGCAGCGCCATTCGAGACCGCCTCGCGCCGGGCCGCACCATCGAGGCCGGGAGCGGGGAAAGAGAGAAAGCTGGTAAAGAAATGCCAGGGCCGAATCGGGTCAATGTCACTGCGGGGACGGCCAACCGGATCGTAAAGTTCGCGGCTGATGGGGCGACGCTCGTTGACTCGACGGTGACCGAGGCGGCGTCGGGTGACATCGGGATCGGGACTACTACGCCGGGCGGGGTCTTTGACTTGCAGCGGTCGAGTGGCGGCGACATCCTGCAGCGACTCTGGAACACCGGGAGTGGCGGGGCGAAGCTGCGCTATGTGGCGGCGACGGGCGCGACCTCGCAGTTGCAGTTGACCGACGGCCTTGAGTGGCTGATGGCGATTGCCGGCAATAACTCCGTCGGGATGCAGTTCCGGCTGCGGCCCCCCGGCTCGCCAAACACCGAGGCGCAGCTCAACGCGAGTGCTGCCATGACGATCTCCCGTAACGGCAACGTCGGGATCGGGACGGCCAGCCCGTTCCGCCCGCTCCATATCAAAAGCACGGGCGAAGTGGCGCTGAACATTGAAGGCGACTCGGGCAGCCCGGACATGCAGATCGAAACCACCGTCAGTAACATCAGACGCTGGACGTTTGGCTCGACGGGCAATGGTCATGCTACGCCGAACGCCTTTTACATCTACCAGGACACCAACACATCCAATGCCCCTATTCAGACCACCCGGCTCCTGATAGATCAGAGCGGCAACGTCGGCATCAATACTACAAGCCCGCAAACCCGCTTGCACATTCAGGGCAATAACGAAGTCTTACGCCTGCAGGGGACGACGCCCTATCTACAGCTTTACAACTCGCTCGGCACAGCCACGGGCTACTTCTACCAGAAGAATCTCAACGATGCGGAAGTTGGCATCAGTACCGCGAATAGCCAGGGGCACCTGTTCTTTACCACTCAGGGAACGGAACGGATGAGGATCTACCCGGCCAGCGAAGGCGGCGATGTCGAGATCACCAGCCGGTTGGGCATTGGCACCATTCCGGACGAAGCACTTGACGTCAATGGGGCCTTCAAGATTGAAGGAAATGGTCATTATTGGAAATTCGACGTCGATAATTACAATAGTGATTCAACTGGATATTTGTTTTTGTGGCGAGACGGTATAGTAAAAGTGTACATTTCTGATGATGGTAGCTATCACACTTCCTCTGATCTTAGGCTCAAAACTGACATCAAGCCCTATCACGAAGTTCTCAATGGTGTAAAGAATCTTGGCGTCTCAACCTTCCTGTTCAAGAACAACCCGGATTCGACCAGAAGAAATTTAGGAGTAATCGCGCAGGATGTTCAGAAATACTTCCCTGAGATTGTCGGCCAACAGCAGGAGAAGGATGGTAATGAGTATCTCAGCCTGGATTACAGCAAGCTCGGCGTCATCGCGGTGAAGGCCATCCAGGAACAGCAGGAGTTGATCGAAAAGCTCGAACGCAGGATTGCCGACCTGGAGCAGAAACCCGCCGACCGCGCGAGCCTTGGATCATCAGCAGGCAGGAACCTCTGTGATGGTGTCGTCGTGCTTGATCAGAACGGCGAAGCCATCGTCAATCTGCCTGACTCGTTTGAGGCCCTGAATCGCGACTTCCGCTACCAGCTGACCGCCATCGGCGCGCCCGCCCGTGACCTCTACATTGCCGCAGAGATCGCCGACCACCATTTCAGGATCGCCGGCGGGCGACTGGGGATGAAAGTCTCGTGGCAGGTGACCGGCTATCGGCAGGACCCGGCGAGCAAGACCCACCCGATGTCGGTGGGACAATGAGAGCCGGTTCCTTACTTCGTTCTCACTTCCCCCTCAATGAGATTTCACCATCATGACTGCGCGGCTGTTTCGGGCGCGGGATTGAGTGCTGTCACCCTCTCTGTGCAGGAGCGGACAGACGGCTGGATTTGTTGTCTGATAATCTGGCGTCCGGAGTCAGATTACAGCAGACCCAAGGGCTTTCATTGAAAGGAGAAGGGACGATGGCAAAGACGACTGCCGACCTGCTCATTGAGCGGTTGATTGACTGGGGCGTGGACACAGTCTTCGGGCTGCCCGGGGACGGCGTGAACGGGCTCTTCGAGGCGCTGCGGACGCATCAGAAGGAGATCAGATTCATTCAGGTGCGGCACGAGGAGGCCGCCGCCCTGGCCGCCTGCGGTTACGCCAAGTACACGCGCCGCCTGGGCGTCTGTCTGGCGACATCGGGGCCGGGCGGGATTCACCTGCTCAACGGCCTGTACGACGCGAAGTGCGATCTGCAGCCGGTGCTGGCGATCACCGGGCACACCTTCCACGACCTGATCGGTACGCACCACCAGCAGGACGTTGACCTCGACAAACTCTTTATGGACGTGGCCGCCTTCAACCAGCGCGTGATGGGGCCGGCGCACGTCGAAAACCTGGTTGATGAAGCGATCAAGACCGCGCTCGACCGCCGCACCGTCGCGCACCTGACGATCCCGAAGGACATTCAGGACTGGACGACGTCAGATGAAGAGCGATCCAGACAGAACGTCGCCCGTCACAGCGCCGAGTTGTACGCCCAGTCCTTCCCGCTGCCGCCGCAGGCGGATCTGGATGAGGCGGCGCGGATCATCAACCAGGCTTCGCGGGTCGCGATCCTCGCCGGGGCCGGCTGTCTCGGAGCGCGCGCCGAAATTCTCGAACTGGCCGAGAAGGTCGGCGGCCCCGTCATCAAGCCGCTGCTCGGCAAGGCCGTCGTGCCCGACGACAGCCCATACACGACGGGCGGCATCGGGCTGCTCGGCACCGCGCCTTCGCAGGACGCGATGGAGGAATGCGACGCGCTCGTGATTGCGGGCAGCAGCTTCCCTTACCTTGAGTTTTACCCGAAGCCGGGGCAGGCCGAGGTCGTGCAGATTGACATTGACCCGGCGCGCATCGGGTTGCGCCACCCGGCGGATGTCGGCCTCGTCGGCAGTTGCGCGGACGTGCTGCGCGCGCTGCTGCCGCTGGTTCAGCACAAGGCCGACCGCGGCTTTCTGGAGAAGGCGCAGCGGCGGATGAAGAGCTGGAATGAACTGATGGACGAACGCGGCACGCGCACCGACACGCCGATGAAGCCGCAGGTGGTCACTTACCACCTTAACAAACTGCTCCGCGACGACGCGATCATTTCCGCCGACAGCGGGACCATCGCGACGTGGGCGGCGCGCTACATCAGGATTCGCGGCGAGATGCAGTTCTCGCTCTCGGGCACGCTCGCGACGATGGCCAATTCGCTGCCTTACAGCATCGGCGCGGCGGTGGCGTGGCCCGACCGTCAGGTCATCTGCATCGTCGGCGACGGCGGTTTCACGATGCTCATGGGCGAGGTCGCCACGCTCGTCAAATATAACCTGCCGGTCAAAGTGATCGTCTTCAAGAACAACACGCTCGGCATGATCAAGTGGGAGCAGATGGCGATGGAGGGCAATCCGGAGTTCGGCGTCGAGCTGCAGCCGATTGACTTCGCCGCATACGCGATGGCGTGCGGCGCGGCCGGCTACACGCTCGAAGACCCGCGTCAGGCCGAAGAGGTCCTGCGCGCCGCGCTCGCGCACCCCGGCCCGGCTGTGGTGCAGGCGGTGATTGATCCGAATGAACCGCCGATGCCCGGCAGGGTCACTACTGAGCAGGCGTATGAATTCGGGAAGGCACTGGTGCGCGGCGAGCGCGAGGGCTGGGAGATCATCAAAACTGTCGCTAAGGATAAAGTCCGCGAGGTGATCTGAAGTTGGAAGTCGGGAGTCGGAAGCTAAGAATGATGAAGAGCGGAATCCGTGTTCGTCGTTCATCGTTCCGACTTCTGACTTCCGACTCCTGACTCCCGACTCCCAGCTCCCGCTCAGAGCGTTCGCAGGAAGCGAATGATCTGCGCCCGTTGCCGGCTGTTGAGCTGGTTGTACCTGTTCATGACAAAGGACGCCTCGCCGCCGTGACGACGCAGCGCGTCATCGTAAGTCAGTGACTGGGCGTCGTGCATCAGCCGGCTGCGCGTGCGGACTCCCCAGAGCGGAGGGGTGCGCAGCTTGTTCGCCGTCGCCTGATCGCCGTTCTGGACGATGCCGTCTCCGGTGCCGACGTCGTGGAGCAGGAAGTCGCTGTAGGGGTGAATCACCTTGCCGCCGAGCGCCGGCGGCACGATGAAAGTTCCGCCGTTGATCGCCGTCCCCGCCGGGGCAGTCGTGATGTTCGGCACGTGGCAGATGGCACAGCCAACCTGATTGAAGAGTTGCGCGCCGGCGCGGGCTTCGAGCGTCACCGCCGCCGCCTCGTCGCGCGCCGGAGCCTTGGTCGCGCGCATGAAGCGGGCGAAGAGGTCGACATCATCCTCAGCATCTTCGGGGTCGGCGACGGTGTCGTACGCGGCGACTGAATTGCCGAGTGAAGAGTTCTCCTGCGAGAGCAGGCGATTGGTGATCCCCATCTCGTTCAGGTAGGCGTCGGCGGAGAACGAGAGCAGGCTGGCGTGCTGACACTTCCAGCCGAAGCGCCCTACGCGCGTGAAGCCGGGCACTTCGAGCAGCGGCGCCTGCACGACCTGCCCGGCAATCATTCCGCCCGAGAGGCGCGGCTGATTGCGGGCAATTTCGATAATCGTCTGGTCGTCTATCGCTTCGATGAAGCCGTCGCCGAGGATGCTCAGTGAGGCGCGGAAGGTGCGGATGTTTTCGCCGTCCGGCACCGACTCCTGAATCGCGGGGTGGATGGCTCGGTCGTGGATCAGCGAACCGCCGGGCGCCGCGACGAAGTTGCCGGCGCGATCCCGGTGCCCGGCCCTCAGCACCGTCACCTGACTCGCGCCGCCCGTGACCGGGTTCTGGTGGCATTCCGCGCAGGACTGCGCGTTGTAAACGGGGCCGAGCCCGTCGGCCACCGTGTCACGCTCCTCGAATATCCTGAGGTCCGCATCGAACGTGGCCTGATCCGTGAGGCCGTTGGTGCGATTGTCGAAGCCGGTCGGTGCTTCGACAAAGGACTGACTGACGGCAGTGCGGGTCAGGGCCGCGGGCACGATGAGCGCCGCCGCGAAGAACATCACCGCAAAAAATTTCAGCAGTTTCATCCTGGGTTTTCCTTTCAAATGGGCCGGGCACACGTCGGCCTCCTGGGGCCGCACGAGCGCCCCGGCGCGGTCAAAAGCTCCTGGCACTGACTTGCCGGTGTAGTTTGTGAGGTCAGCGAGTGCCGGCTGTTTGGGGCATCGAGTAAGTGACGTCAGGTAGACGAGGTTTTGAGATTCCGCCTGACGCACAATCGGCGTGGGGCGGGAAGCCGGTTCACCGCAGAGGCGCAGAGGGACGCAGAGATTGCGCAGAGAAGAGAGGGGAGAGGAGAACAAAGTGCCTCCTGGAACTCTCTGCCTTTTCTCTGCGCAGCCTCAGCGCACTCTGCGCCTCTGCGGTGAACCAGGTGTTCATCCCACGCTACTTTCGTGTCGGACAGGTTTTCGTCTTCCCTGTGCGTCACATCACTGAGCAATGTGGTCGTGTCACCTAACGGAAACTGACTTTGACCGGGTTTGCCGATTTGCCGTCCACCATGAGCGCGACGCTCGTTTCGCCGAGCCCGGCGAGGCTCCGGTCCAGCCGCAGATTCACCTGATCAAGTCCGGCAAAACTGCCCTGCTCGCCGGCGTAAGTCACTTCCATCGGGCCGACGCCCACGACGCACTTCACGTTCGCGAGCGAGCTGCGCGAGCGGACGCCGGTGCCGAACAAGACCAGGAAGAGCTGATCGGTCTCGCCGCCGAATTCCATCGGCACGGCCACCATCCTGTTCTGTGTGGCGTCGAACCGCGCGACCGGCTCGTAGCTCTGCGAGCCGTCCGCTTTGACGCGCAGCGCGAGCGCCGCCGCGAGCCCCCCACCCGAAGCGTCGGCGGAAAACAGGCTCGGCGCGACCGGGCTGATGTAAGCGATCATGGTGGATGAGATCCCGTCCTGTTTGTTCACTTTGAGGAGTGCCGGCCCGGTTGACGCCTGCGGCGGAATCTGAAAGTTGATCTGAGTCGGCGAGACGAAAAACAGCGGGCATTCGCGCGCGGCCCCGCCGCTGTCGGTCAGTTGCAGCGTGGCCCCGGCCAGCACGGTGAGCAGGGGGAGCGTCGTCGCGATGGAAGTCGTCGCGGAGAATCCCGTCCCGAACAGCGCCGCTATAGCCCCCGCCGCCAGCGAGTCCTTCGCATAGCTTGCGGCATTCACCGCGACGACGGATGTCGAGACCGTCGTCAGGCCGGTTGTGGGGACGACGACCGTCTGCCGCCCGTTGTCGTTCGCCACGACGCCGTAGTAACGCGGCCCGATCAGGTACGGATAGACGTTCTTCCCGTTCTCATCAATCGTCGCGAAATAGGCGTATGTCCCCTGCGGGTATTCGGGCGTGACGGCGAAGCGCCCGTTGTACTCATCCAGATCGCCCGAGCCGGCGACGTACTCGTAATCCTCGGCGTAAGCGCCCGGCGGGAATTGATCGCTCACGTTCGGGCCGTACTGAGTGGACGTAAGTGTCGTTCCATCTGGCAATGAAGTGCGCTCGGTGATGTGGCGCTTCTGGTAGCTCGGGCGCATCCGTTTGCTCCCGCCCGTGCCGTCCGCGTTCGCATAGCCGTAAGGGCCGTAGATCGGATACCCGTCGAAGGCGTAGCCGATGATCCGCGAGTGTTCGGCGGCGGAAGTCGCGCCGATCTGGGAGACGAGGCTCGACGAAAGCTGGTGATGGTGGTAGCCGCCGCCCAGGATGCCGTTCGTCATCTGCATGTCGGGGTTGGGGTGGCCGAGCGCGGCGTCAAACCCGCTCGCCTCGAAAATGGGCGCGTTCTGATGCCAGATATTCTGGTTGCGGTATGACCTCGCGTCGAGCGAGTTGAAGAAGGCCACGCCGTTGACCAGCACGCCAATCGGCCCGAGCGGCGTGCTGGTGTGCGTGCCGGTCGCCGGTTGCGGATTGCGCGTGATGCGGAATGTGTAGTGGCGCGCCGTCGGGATCGAAGGGTTACCACCGAACGGCCCGACCGGGTAAGTCGGGATGCTCTCGGCTTTGATGTAGACATCGGTGTCAGTGAAGCTGACCTGCTGGACATCAGAGAGTACCTGACTGACCACCGCGTTAATCATCGCATCCGGACTTTGTCCTTTGCGCCCGTCGGCGTTCAGGAGCCAGACCGAGATGGGCGCGAGTGAGCCGCCCGCCGATGTCGCATCCTCGTCAAAGGCGAGTGCCTTTGAGGCACGTGCCCGAGTGCCGGTCAGGACGGCGATGCTGCCGCAGACAATCAGAAACGCTCCCAGCAAAGCAATGCGTGATTTCACTGTCATTACTCCTTCTCTTCAGATTCCTGTCAGTTGACGATGATCGCTCCCTTCAGCATCCCCATTCCGCAGGTGAAGGAGATTTCACCGGCATCGTTCGGCGTGAGTTCAATTATGACGCTCTCTCCGACAGGCAGCTTCCGGCGGATGTCGAGGCTTGGGAAGACCACCGTCCCGGCGCAATTGCCCGCGTCAGGGCGAATGAACATCAACTTCACCGGCCGCCCCTTCTTCGCCTCGATGTGTGGGGGTTCATAACCTGATTCGCCGACCGTGATCCTGATTGCATCGGCAGGGATTGCGGCAGACTTCTTCGCTGCGGCCTGATCGCCTTCCGCGACGCGCAGCACGAACGGCACCGCGATGACACGGTTGTGGCGCTGGAACTGCGCCCACAGCTTGTAGAGCCCGGCGCGCGGGAAACCGGCCCCGGCCCTGACTACAGGCGGGCTCGGGCCGAGGAGTACCTTCGCCAGTTCAGCCGGGTCGTGAACGTGCGAGGTGAATTTTTCGGCCCCCGGATCGAACACCTCGCCGTCTTCCAGCGGGTGCGCATGGATGAAGTCTTTCAGGTCTTCGCTGATGATGACGAAATGCGCGAGCGCCCCCAGATAGAGTTGCAGGTCAGTCACCGGGCGCCCTGATTTCGCGTCAGCCAGTGAAGCTGTGAGCATCACGTCGCAGCCAGCGCGCAGTGGTTTATCTGATGACAGCGTGACCCGCAGCCCGTCAACCACCCTGCTCAGTTGCTGATCCTCGACGAGACGCACAAGCGGGCGGCGGGGGCCATCCACTTTCAGGTCAAACCGCTCGACGATCTGCCCCGCACCGGGCGGCGTGTAATCGGCGAAAAGGCGATACACGCCGCCGTGCGGAAACGCCTGCGTGACGCTGTATGAATCGCCGATCACCAGTTCCGGGTGGATGTGATAGAACTCGGCCAGGTCTTCCGAAACGGCCAGCAGGTGCATCGGCTTTTCATGCACGAACTGGAGGAAGCGCACACTGGCGCCCCGCTGGTTTTTCACGTTGAAGATCAACTCCGCCGGCTCGCCGGCTTTGACCGTGTCCGGAATGGTTTTGAATTCGGCGTGGTACTTCGGCGAAGCCGCGGCGGTTCGCACCCGGCCGTTGGCGCGCAGCAGCATCACGCAGCCGACGGCGGACAGGCTGATGGCGAGGGCCACTGATGCAAAGCGATTTCGGGCGCGAAGTTTCATGGGAATGATCGAGGCCGTGATCGCCGCAGTTGAAATCGGAGCGGCCATTTCAACTGCGGCAGTCTGATGATTTCCGGCGAACCATCTGCCGCCGGCTTCCCGGGCTACGGTCGCGGTCTCGGGGGATGTTGTCCGCCTTCGGGCCGCGGGCGCTCTTCGCGCAGCCGATCGAGCCTCGCGCGCTGTTCGGGCGTGAGGACCTGATAGATCGCGGCGTCCTTGCGCGCCTTCAGGACGATCAGTTCAATTATTGCCTGCGCCTGACTGGCAGCGATTGAGCGAACCTGTGCTTCGTTGAACTGCCCCCTGGCCGTAGCGTCATCGAGCGCCTTGTGGGCGTCCTCAAGCTGTTTCAGGTAAGGCTCAGCCTTCGCGTCCTCGGCTTCCTCGATGGCTTTGATCTGCTCCTTCTGCGCGTCGGTCAGATCAAGGAGGCGCAGCAGGAACCCGCCGTCAGGCGGGCCGGGTGGGTGGCGGTGCGGCGGGCCACCGGGTCCCTGGCCGGGGCCCTGGGCTGTTGCCATGTTGCCGCGGGTCGCGAAAGCGGTGATGGCGGCGATGCCCAGCAGCATCATGCAAGCGGTGATTACCATGCGGTGAAGTTTCATGATTCTGGTCTCCTTATGGTTTGAAATTGACGTTCACCATTGCTCGGAACCTCTGAGGAAACTTTCCTGTTACTGCCTGTCCTGTCTGATGCGACTATACGTCAGAAGGGAGGGTGGCCGCGGTAAACCCTTCGTAAACAAACCGGCGCTTTGTAAAGATTGGGTAAATTCTGTTGCCGCTGGTGTGGTGAGCCACGGGTTTGTGACGGGGGCGGGTTTATAATCCGCCCCATGTTGCTCTCGCGTTTCGGATCAAAGTGGCTGGTCGTGGCCTGCTGTGCGCTGCTCGTGCTGCTCGCACTGGCGGCGGTCGCGCAGTATCGCTGGATCAATCGCGTCAGCGAGGCCGACCGGCGGCAGCGCCACGAACTGCTGGAGACGGCGCTCCGCGGCTTCCGAAATGAATTTGACGCGATCCTGCGGGAGCCGATCCGCATCTATCGCCCGACTCCCGGGCTGCGCCCCGGGACGGCAGTCGAGCCTTACCTCTCTCAGCGGATCAGGCAATGGCAGAGCGAGTCCGGTCACCCGCAACTGCTCGACGAGGTCTGTTTCGGGGTCGAAGCGGCCGACGGCATCATCTTCAAACACCGGCGCGTGGGCGACGGGCAATTTGTTGTGGAAGCGTGGCCGGATGAACTGGCGCAGTATCGCACGATCCTCGAAAAGCGTTTGCGCCTGCCCGGCGGAGAGCCCCCACTGTTCCCGAGGGGCCATGCCTGGGAACTGGTTGATGGCCGCCCGGTCCTCATCTTCCCTCTGGTCGAAGATTCACATGGCCGCGACGCGCGGGACGAGCCGCCCGTGCGGCCTGATGGCCGCTCGCTGCTGCGCTCGCTCGCGCCGCATCCGGCCCGGCCGCCGGGGCGCGCGCCGGAGTTGAAAGGCTGGTGCTTTCTGGAATTCGATCCGGGGTACGTGCGGCAACATCTGCTCCCCGACCTGATCGAGCGCCATTTCGGGCCGGGCTGGCCGGACAATTATCAGCTGGCCGTGATCACCAGCGCCCCTCCACGCATCATTTACCGGTCGAATGCGGCGCTCGCGGCGGATGCGCTCTCATCGGTTGACGCCCGAACGGTGATCTTCAGCCGGCAGGCGCAGGGCTCCGGCATAGAACCCGGGCCGGGAGGAATGGGCCCCGAGCGCCGCCCGCCACCTCCACGCCCGGGTGACGGGCCGGACCAGCGCAGAGGATTTGGCCCGCCACCGAATCTTCCCCCAGACCGGAGGCCGGAGCAGTTGCCCGAGCGAAGACCTGAACCGGACGACTGGCAGCTTGTGGTGAAATACAATTCAGGATCGCTCGACGCGGCGGTGGATCAGGCCCGGTGGCGCAACCTCGCCCTGAGCTTCGGCGTGCTGCTGATCCTCGCCGGCAGCATCGCGATGCTCATGCTCGCGACGCAGCGCGCCCGCCGGCTCGCGCGCCAGCAGATGGAATTCGTGGCCGGCGTCTCGCACGAACTGCGCACGCCGCTCGCGGTGATCCAGTCAACCAGCTACAACCTCGCCAAAGGGATGATCGGCGACGCGCGCCGGGTGCAGCAGTACGGCGAGGTGATCCAGCAGGAGGCGCGGCGCCTCATCAATCAGGTCGAACAGATGCTCGGCTTCGCGGGCATCCAGTCGGGGCGCCAGCATTACGACCTGCAGCCGACGCGAGTCGCTGAAATCATCGAACGCGCGCTGGCGGAATACGCCGCCGACTTTGCCGCGGGCGGGTGGCAGGTCGAGTGCGAGGTCGAAGCGGATTTGCCGCAGGTGCGGGCCGACGCGCAGGCGCTCGAGAGCGCGATCAGGAACCTGCTCGAGAACGCCCTCAAATATGCGGCGCAGGGCAGACGCCTCATCATCAGCGCGAGCGCCGCGAAGAACGGCGGGCGCAGGGAGGTGCAGATCGCCGTCGCGGATCGCGGCCCCGGCATTGACGCGGCGGATTTGCCGCACGTTTTCGAGCCGTTCTACCGCGGCAGGAAAGCATGGGACTCGGCCGTCCCCGGCACCGGCCTGGGCCTGAGCCTCGTCGAGCGCCACGTGCGGGCCCACGGCGGGCGCGTCACGGTCGAGGCTTCGCCGGGGCAGGGGACCACATTCACTTTGCATCTGCCCGCGCTCGAACCGGCAGGGCGCGGCCAGATGACGGACACATCCGATGAAATACAAAGTCCTGTTGGTGGAAGATGAGCCGGGCCTCGTGCTGGCTCTGACCGACCTTCTGGTCAATGAAGGCTATCAGGTGGAAGCCGCGACGGACGGCGAGGCGGGGTTGCGTCTGGCGAGCGGTGGAGACTTTGACCTGCTCATCCTGGACGTCAGGCTCCCGGGGAAGAACGGCTTTGACGTCTGCCGCGATCTCAGGCAGCGCGGGATTCAGACGCCCATTCTCATGCTCACCGCGCGCGGTCAGGTGATTGACAAAGTCCTGGGCCTGAAGCTGGGCGCCGATGATTACCTGACCAAACCCTATGAGCCGATGGAACTGCTGGCCCGCGTGGAAGCGCTGCTGCGCAGGGGCGCCGCGTCCGCGGCCAGGCTGACCGACGCTTTCCAGTTCGGCCCCGTCGAGGTTGATTTCCGGAAGATCGAAGTCCGCCGGCACGGCCAGCCGGTCGAACTGACGGCGCGGGAGTTTGAGCTGCTCCGCTACCTGATCGCCGAGCGCGGGGCCACCGTGACGCGCAGCCAGTTGCTGCGCGAAGTGTGGGGCTACGGCGGGGAGGCGATGACGCGGACCGTGGATGTTCACATCGGGTTGCTCAGACAGAAGCTGGAAGATGACGCCGCCAGCCCGCGTCATTTCCTGACGGTGCGCGGCCACGGTTACCGGTTCGTGGCGCAAAACGACGATGACTGAACACAAGCGCGCTGGCAGAGGAGTCACTAACGGATTTGCCGGGCCAGCTGGCAGTTTCGTCACCGCCGCATTCTTTTCAGCCCCCACCAGAACGCCCCGACGATGAGCATCCCGGCGCCTGCAAGTGCCGCCGCTTTCAGCGTGGTGTTTGATCGCTGGTTGTGACGTGGGTTGATGTAGTCTGCTTCGGGATAAGTGCCGGCGGGACCGCCCGGCCCTTCGCGCATCGCCATCTGAATGATCTGCGCCAGGTGGAGCGCATGGCGATCAGTCGCCTGCGCGATCTGTTCCCGGCAACTGAAGCCGTCGGCGATGATGATCGTGTCCCGACCGGCCTCGCGCACCGCCGGCAACAGGACGCGTTCACCGCATTTCATTGCCACGTCGTAATGGTCGCCGCGCTCAAAACCGAACGCGCCCGCCATCCCGCAGCAGCCCGAATCCGGCGTCGCGAAATCCAGGCCGAGCTGGTTGAATACTGCCTCATCATCGTCCATTTTCATGATTGATTTGTGGTGGCAGTGCCCATGTACGAGCGCCCCGCGATTCAGTTGCGGCGGCCGGAAGTGCGGCGCTTTCTGGTTGAGGAACTCGCCGAGCAGGAACGTCTGCTGACTTAATCGCTTCGCATTTTCATCGTCGGGGAAGAAGTTAACCAGCTCATCGCGGAAGACCGAGGCGCAGCTCGGTTCGAGTACGACCACCGGCACGCCCGCTTCAATCGGCCCTTTGAGCGCGTCGAGCGTCTGACGCAGCAGGCCTTTCGCCTCATCGAGCATGCCCCAGTCGTGGAGCGGGCGGCCACAGCACAGATTCATCATCGGCACTTCGGCGCGGAAGTCGGCCGCTTCGAGGACTTCCAGGGCGGCCTCGGCGGTCTGCGGGTGGAAGTGGTTATTGAAAGTGTCGGCCCACAGGATCACCCGCGGCCTGCCGTCATTGCGCGGCCCGCGCCGGCGGAACCATTGTTTGAAGGTGTAAGGAGCGAAGGCCGGGATTTCACGGTTCGGGTGGATGCCGGCGACCGCTTTCGCGAGTGTGCCGAAGACCGGGGCGTGAGTGAAGAAGTTGGCGAGGCGGGGCGCGAGTGCGGCGAGCCGCGCCCACAGGTGGATGTGGCCCATCGTCCACGCCGTCCGCGGTCGCAGTCTGCCTTCGTAGTAATGCGACAGGAACTCAGCTTTGTAAGTGGCCATATCCACCTGCACGGGGCATTCACCCCTGCACCCCTTGCACGCGAGGCACAGGTCGAGCGCCTCTTTCACCGCCTCGCTCTGCCAGCCGCCTCTGACCGGGTCGCCGCGCAGCATCTCCGAGAGCAGGCGCGCGCGGCCCCGCGTCGAGTGCTTCTCTTCGAGCGTCACCATGTAGCTCGGGCACATCGTCCCGCCAGCGTGACGGCGGCAGACGCCCGCGCCGACACAGCGCTCGGCCGCGTAAGCGAAACTGCGCCGGTCGTCGGGGAATTGAAAGTGCGTTTTCAGCTCGGGCGGGTGATACGCGACGCCCCAGCGCAGATTTTCATCCACGCGGTAAGGCGCGACGAGCTTGCCGGGGTTCATCTTCCATTCGGGGTCCCAGATCGCTTTGAACTGGTGGAAGGCTTCGACCATCTCGTCGCCGAACATCTTCGGCAGCAGCTCGCCGCGCGCCTGCCCGTCGCCGTGTTCGCCCGAAAATGAGCCGCCGTGACTGACGACGAGGTCGGCGGCCTCTTCGAGAAACGAGCGGAATTTTCTGATGCCGTCAGCCGTTTCGAGGTCGAAGGTCAGCCGTGTGTGGACGCACCCGTCGCCGAAGTGGCCGTAGAGCGGGCCGTGATAATCATACTTTTCGAGCAGTTCGTGCAGCCCGCGCAGGTAGTGGCCGAGCCGGTCGGGCGGCACGGCGGAATCTTCCCACCCCTCGTGATTGTCCGGCTCGCCCGGGATGCGCGCGGTCGCGCCCAGGCCCTCCTCGCGCAGGTTCCAGATGACTCGCTCCTGTTTCGGGTCATCGAAAAGTTTCATCGAACCCGCTCGCCCCCCGCGCTTGAGTTCAGCCATCAGCCGGCGCGCCTTCTCGTCGGCCTCCTCCCTGGTGTCGCCGCCGAATTCGGCGAGGAGCCAGGCTTTGCCTTCCGGCATCAGCTCCATATTCTTCGGGTGCATGCCCTTCTTCTTCATATCGAGGATGAACTCGTCGTCGAGCCCTTCCAGCCCGGTGGGCTTGTGCCTGAGTACTTCGGTCACGTGATCGCCGGCGGCGAAGATGTCCGGATAACCCAGCACCAGCAGCGAGCGCACGGGCGGGCTGGGCACGAGCTGCGCGGTGATTTCCAGCACCATCACGCAGGTGCATTCCGAACCGACGAGCGCGCGCGCCACGTTGAATCCATTCTCCGGCAGCAGCTCGGGCAGGTTGTAGCCGGAGACGCGGCGCGGGATCCGGGGGAAGCGTTGCCGGATCAGGTCGGCGTAGCGGTCGCGGAAATTTTTCAGCTGCGCGTAAATCTCGCCGCGCCGCCCGCCCGCGCCGATGATCCGCACAAGCTCCTGGTCGCTCGTGCGCCCGACGCGCATCTGTGTGCCGTCGTAAGTGAGGATTTCAAGCTCTTCGATGTTGTCCGAGGTGCGGCCCGCCATCACCGAATGAATCCCGCACGAGTTGTTGCCGACCATCCCGCCGAGCGTGTTGCGGTTGTGTGTCGCCGGGTCAGGGCCGAAGGTGAGGTGGTGCCGCTCCGCCGCGTCGCGCAGCGTGTCCAGGACGCAGCCCGGCTCGACGCGGGCGAGTTTCTTTTCCGGATTGAGTCCGATGACGTTGTGCAGGTATTTCGAGAAATCAATCATGACCGCGACGTTGACGCTCTGGCCGGGGATGCCCGTGCCGCCGCCGCGCGCGAGGATCGGCGCGCCGTAACGGCGGCAGGCCGCGACCGTCTGAATGACATCCTCCCTGCTTTTCGGAATGACCACGCCAATCGGGACCTGCCGGTAGTTGGAGGCGTCAGCGGAGTAGAGAGCGCGGTCGCCGTCGCTGAAGCGCACTTCGCCACTGATGATTGAGCGCAGCTCATGCTCCAGCGCGGCGGCGTCAACCGTGATCGTCCGGGTCACGCCGGTTTGCAGGTGGTGATGAAACTGTGTCGGTGGAGTCTTGATGCGGATTGCTGTTGCCATTGTTCACTCTCAATGATGATGAAATAAGGGCCGGGCGATTCATCCGCCCAGCTTCGACAGGATGAAGGCCGCGAGAAAGCCGGCGACCGTGATCAGGCCGGCGAAATTGTGCGCCTGCTCGAATGCCTCGGGGATCATAGTGTCCACGAGCATCGCGAGGATCGCCCCCGCCGCCACGGCCGTCGTGGCCGCGATCACGTCCGGCGGGAAGCCGCGGAAGACCGCGTACCCGGCGAGCGCCGACAGTCCCGAGACAATCGCGATGCCTCCCCACACGCCGAAGACGTAGCGGATCGGGCGCCCGGCTCTCTTCATCCCCGCGGAACTCGACAGCCCTTCGGGGATGTTTGAGAGGAAGATCGCCGCCACCGCGACCGCACTCACGGCCCCTCCCTCGATCATGCTGACGCCGATCACGATGGATTCCGGGATGCCGTCCAGTAAGGCGCCGACCGCGATGGCGAGGCCGCTGCCGCTGTCTTCCGACTCGGACGGCTGCTGATTGCCGGAACGCTTGCGGTGCTTTGCGCCCTTCCGCGCGAGGTACCAGTTGGCCGCCGTGTAAACGGCCGCGCCGCCCAGGAATCCGGCCGCGGTCGAGTCAAAGCCGCCCCGCTGGTAAGCCTCGTCCATCAGGTCGAAGGAGAGCGCCGAAATCAGCACGCCGCTCCCGAAGGCCATGACCCCCGCGATCAGCCGCTGCGGCACGCGCGCGAAATAACCGACCGCCGCCCCGACGAGCAGCGCCGACCCGGCGACGAAACCCCGGAACCCCGCTTGTAACCAGACGGGCGTATTCAAAACAGATTGCCAGCCTCATCGAACGCCATCGGGGCGGGTTGCCCAATCACGCTCAGCTTCGGATTCTGCCCGACTTCAGCGAGCAGCGCTTCGGAGACCCACATCTCGTCGAGTGCCGCGGTATTCCTGATGCGGCACAGCCGCGGCGCGTCCCCGGCCAGCGCCGAATAGAGCGCGACCTCTATGGCCTCGCGGTCGGAAGGGAGGGCGAGCGGCAGGCACCCTTCGCGCGTGTTGCTGCCCGGTTCGGTGGCCGTCAGGATGTTGACGTAACTGACCGCCGCGTCATACGCGCCTGCAAACCGCCGGGTCGTGAAATCGGCGAGGCCGATCCCGATGCCGTTGCCGAGCGAGGGCGCGGTCAGCGAGAGGACGACGATCCGGCGGAACTCCGGGATGCGCGGGCCGCCCGAGACGCGCCAGCGCCCGATCACGTTGGGGTCCATCCCCGCGCCCGAAATGTTCTTGCCGAGTTCATCCACGACCAGCACGTCCAGATCCTGAAAGGGAATCGTCGCGAGGTGGGATTTGGCGACGCGGAGCAGGCGAGTGTCCGCTTCCAGAAAAGCCTCGTAGCTCGGCGACACGACTTCGATCACGACCGGGTGCCGGTAACCGTTCTCGACGACGGCCACGCCGCACAGAATTTTTGACGTGGCCAGTTGCAGCTTCGGCACGGCGCGGACCGAATCCCACAGTCCGTGATTGTGCGCTTCCTGCGCGCCGCGCTGCTTGCCCAGACCGACTGTGGCCATCTTGAGCGGCCCCGAAGCCAGTTCGCCTGCCGACTCGGGGTGCGTCTTCACTCTCCCCAGGACGATGACACCGTCGGCATCAAAAGCGTTCTTATCGAAATGCGCGACCGCGCCATTTTCGGCCCTGCCCAGTCCGACCGTTCCCATCGTCGCTTCAATCGGCGCCCCGATGCTCTCTTCCGTCACGCCGAGCCGCTCCAGAATCTCGCGCTGACCTTCGGGCGTGGCCCCGCCGTGACTGCCCATCGCGGGGATGATGAAGGGCCGTCCGCCGGCCTCTTTGATTGCGTCAGCGATGCCTGAGAGCAGGTCAATGAAACCGCCCGTGCCGCGACTGCAGGCGGTGATCGCAATTCGCGCGCCCGGTTTGATGCGGTCGCGCAGCCCTGCATCGGCCAGCCGCCGCCGCGTTTCGCCGCGGACGTCCGCGATGTGTTCGGCGGGCAGGTGCTGCCGGACGCGGGCCACCCTGGGGGCGGCGTTCCCCGGATAGGACATTGTTTCTCTCATCAGTCAACCCTTCTGCCAGTGCCGTTTCGATCCCCGCCGGCTAAGAGCCGCCCGCCCGGGTCGCCTTTCGTTTGTACGTCCCCATCAGGGCGCCCTTCCGCGTTGTTGCTGGTGTGACGCACGAAGCGGCCTCTTCAGATTCAGCGGGAATTGTTCGGGGGGAGCTTTCAGACCGAATTCAGGGAGAAGTCTTTCGGGTATCAGGTTGCGCGACGGAATCAGGGGAGTTCGGGAGGCAGAGATTGTAACAGCAGAGGGCCGCGGCTCTCTGTACGCCTGTAAACATAGAACGCCGGACGCCTGTCGGGAATACTGCAAACGGTCAGGGTCTGAGGTGAAAAATGGCGAGCGGCGGCGATTTCTTTCCCGGCCCCATCCTTCCTGAATGGGCCGGATCACGGGCAACAGGTATTGCGACAGAAGACCGGACCACGATGTCCGACAAACCGGAGTTTGTCGGACATCCTCAGAAATCATCAACTCCGGCGAAATCCTGATAGTGCTGCCAGTCCCGGTTCAGCCGCCATCAGGCTGCGCGAGTGCCGGCTCACTTCTCGAACAAAGCTTTGGCGTGACCTTCCAGCGTATTGAGATTGTTATCGGCCGTCGCCTTATCAGGCCCCGCCACAACCAGAAAGTAGGAGTGGAGGTCTGCGTCCCACGCGACTCCCGCCACGTAAGCGCCCTGAGACCCGAAGAGGCCATAGCCCGGGTGGCCGGATCCGATGTGAGTGAAGCCGCTTTTCTTCAGAGCCTCCTGCGCGCTGTTGGCGCATGCGGTCGCGCTCAGGTTCGTGGAGCGAGGGCTGATCATATTCATGTAAGGGTAATCCGCCGGGTTGAGCGAGGGCGCACCCGCGGACCGTGCGCCAGGGGAGATCACGCTGACAGCGCCGGCTATCAGTAACGTCAGAACTGCGAATTGTTTTTTCATTGGTTATTCCTTTCCTGTGGAGGTGCAGGGCGCCGCCGGCTGATCGACCGTTGTGGCCTGCGCCTTCGGTTTATTCACTCTCCCCGCCCGCGCTCTGGCCGAGCGAGTTGGGGCAGATCAGCAGCGAGCCGTCCGCAGGCTCGATGAAATGCAGCGCGCCCGCCTCGACCAGGCGGTAGACGGCGCGAACGCTGCGTCCGATCAGTGCGGCGGCCTCTTCCGGCCTGAGCATCGTGACCGCCGCGTGGCAGTCGGCGCACCAGACGGGCGCCGTCGGGTGGCGGCGATGGAGGGTCAGCACCTGCTCGATTTCAAAAGTGATTTCCGTCCTTTTCCGCCGCTTCACACTGGCTCCCGTCGTCTGGCACTCGCCGCCGATTGGTGTTAAAGTCAAGGCCCCCTCAGGCCTGACGAACCGAAGCCGCTCGGCTTCGGTTCGCGACGGATCATCCGCGACGGGTGACCCAAATGTCCTTAAGCCGGGCAGATAAAAATTCCAAAAATTCCAAAAGCGATGGCTGACGAGTCATTCTCCCCCGCTTACGAGTTCGGCCCCTTTCGCGTCGAGACCGCCCCGCATCGCCTGTTGCGCGCGGGCGAGCCGGTCGCGCTGACGCCGAAGGCCTTTGAAGTCCTGCTCGTACTCCTTGAGCGGCGCGGGCGCGTGGTCGAGAAGGACGAACTGATGCAGGCGCTCTGGCCTGACAGTGTGGTGGAGGAGGCCAACCTGACGGTCAACGTCTCGGCGCTGCGCAAGGCGCTCGGCGAGGGCCGCGGCGATCATCCTTACATCGCGACGGTGCCGGGGCGCGGCTACAAGTTTGCGGCGGATGTCAGGGAGGCGGGCGGCGCGCCGGCAGAATTGCTCGTCGCGCGGAAGACCAGCGGCCGACTGATCATCGAAGAGGTGGAAGAGACGAACGAGCCGCCGGCCGCCGCCTTCCGGTTACGCGGTCAACAACTCTTTGGCCGACTCAGACGCCATCCGCGGATCGTCGTCATTTCGTTCGTGGCGCCTCTGGCCGTCGTGCTGGCGGCCTTCTTTTACTTCCACCGCGCGCCGGCGCTGACCGAAAGAGACACGATCCTGCTGGCCGACTTCGAGAACCGGACGGGCGACGCGGTCTTTGACGGCACGCTCAAACAGGCGCTCGCGGTGCAACTGGAGCAGTCGCCGTTTCTGAACATCTTCCCGGACGAGCGGGCGCGCGAGACGATGAAACTGATGAAGCGTGCGCCCGACGAGCGAGTGACGGGCTCGGTGGCACGGGAGATTTGCCAGCGCCAGAACCTCAAGGCTTTTCTGGCCGGCTCGATTGCCAGTCTGGGACGCGATTACGTCCTCACGCTCGAAGCGGTCAACGCTCAGAGCGGCGAAATAATCGCGCGCGAACAGCGCGACGCCGAGGGCAGGGAGCAGGTCCTGAGGGCGCTCGGCCGGGCGGCGACGAGGATGCGCGAAAGGCTGGGCGAGTCGCTGCGCTCGATTGAAAAGTTCGACGCGCCGATTGAACAGGCGACCACCGCATCACTCGACGCGCTCAAAGCCTACGCGCTCGGCGTCGAGCAGCACCGTCAGGGGAAATACCTCGAAGCCATCCCCTTCTATAAACGCGCCATCGAGCTGGACGCGGACTTCGCGCTGGCCTGTTCCTCATTGTCGGGCGCTTACTCAAATACGTTCCAGACAGAGCAGGAAATCGCCTGCGCGGAGAAGGCTTATCAGTTGCGCAACCGCGTCAGCGAACGCGAGAAGCTGAACATTACGGGCCGCTATTACCTCTCCGCCACGGGCGAGGTCGACAAGGCGATTGAGACCTTCGAGGTGTGGAAGCGCCTTTACCCGCGCAGCTATACGCCGGTCAACAATCTGGCCTTCGAGTATCTGACGGTGGGGCAGTACGAGAAGGCCGTGGCTGAAGCCCGCGAGGCGATTCGACTCGACCCGGCGCCCTCGCAGGCGTACGCCAATCTGGGGCGCGCCCTGCTCCGGCTCAACCGCTTTGATGAGGCGGAGCAGGTGCTGCAACGCGCCACGGCGCAGACGCCCGGCTCATCGGCAATGCATGCCGACCTCTTCACGCTCGCCTTCCTGCGCGGCGATGCGGCGGCGATGCAGCAACAGCTCGACTGGCGCAAAGGCAGACCGAGCGAATATGCCGCATTCGAAGAGCAGGCTGAGGTGGCGGCTTTACAGGGCCGGTTGAAACAGGCGCGCGAATTCCTGCTCCGCGCGCAGGAGCTTGAGCAGCGCCGCGGGTTAAATGAGGTCGTCGCGATCAGCAGGGCGCTCGCGGCCCTGCGCCAGGCGATGGCGGGCCAGTGCGAGCAGGTCGCGCGGGAGACTGCCGAAGCGCTCTCGGTCGAACGGAACCTGCGCTCGCTGCGGGCCTCCGCGCGGGCGCTGGCGCTTTGCGGCGCGGGCGCACAATCACAAACGCTGGCCGACGAACTGGCGCGGCGCTATCCGAAAGACACTCTGCTCAATGCCGTCTGGCTGCCCGTCATCCGCGCGAACATCGAACTTGAACGCGGTCACCCTGAAGTGGCGCTGCAATTGTTGCGGTCGGTCGGCGCTGATGAAGCCGCCTCCGATTTCTGGGTTCCTTACCTGCGCGCCCAGGCCTGCCTGCGGCAGCACAAGCCCGGGGAAGCAATGACCGAGTTGCAGAAGATTCTGGATCATCGCGGCTACGACCCGCTTTCGCCGTTCTACCCGCGAGCGTATCTGGAACTGGCGCGCGCCACCGCGCTCGCGGGCGACACCGCCAGAAGCCGCCAGTCATACGAAGCCTTCCTGAGTTTATGGAAAGACGCCGACCCGGACCTCGGCCTTCTGCGCGAAGCAAAGAAGGAGTACGAAAAGATGAGGAGCGACAGTGTTCGATGATGCATCGCTGACCCGCCAGTGTCGCTGTCCGGGAGCCGCTTTCAGCCAGGTGTCCTCGCACTTCAGCAAAGAAACCATCCATATCTGAAGGCTGACTTACATATCCTTTTATACCTGTTGCTGCAGAATATCAGCGCCACATTATGTCTCGCTGACCAGCGCGTCATCCAGCTCGAAGGCTTCGGCATAGATCAGACGGCCCGGCTGCCGCGCCACGCGGCCCTCGACCAGAGTGTAATTGGCCGAGACGTATTCGTACTCTTCAATCAGCAGGCGGAACCGCCCCGCCTCGGGCGTCTGCGCGAAGGTGACCGTGCCCGTCCACATTTCCAGATCGGGATGATCGGTCAGGTGATCGTCGAAGGCCGCCTTCACCGCCGCCACGTCCGGCGGCACGTCGTGCCATGCCAGATCGCTCTGCAACCCAGGGTCGCGCCGCTGGACTCGCACGCGAATCCGCGTCGGCCGTTTGCTCAGGTCAGGCGGGTGCGGTTCACCCCGGACGACCGGCTGCGGCCCGCGCGGCGCCACGCCGGAAACGACCACGCGCAGCGTGCGCGAGTGGTGCGGGTCTGACGTGACCAGGGCCGAGCGGTCGGGCGTCAGCTGCGCGAAGTCGGCCAGCACGACGCGCGACACCTTCGCGTCGGCCAGCGCATGCGGCTGGTAGCGGACCAGCGCCATCCGCACGAACGGCTGATACGTCTCGCTGAAGGTGTTGATGGTCAGGTCGGCGTACCACAGGCCGCGCGACTCGTCAAACTCGACCGGGAATCCGACCACGTCAATGCGGCCCGGCTCGCCTTTCGCATTGGCCGCGGTCCGCTCCTCCAGCGTCACGGCCGAATCGGTCGCGACCGCGTCGGGGAAGTTATAGCCGGCCGGCACTCCGTAAAGATTGCCCGTCTGCCAGATCGGGTCCATGCCCCATTGCGTGATGAAGGGTTTGAATTTGTCACGGCTCTCGCCGTTGAGCGTTCCGTTCCGGTAACTCCAGAGCGCGACGCCGAGCAATTCACCTTCGCCCGACGAGAACCATGGGCGGTGCAGGTAAACGCGCAGGCCGCCGCCGAAGCGTACGCTGCGCTTCAGGTTCGTGTCGGTCTGCCGCTGCCAGCCGAACGTCGGCAGCACATAAGCCACGCTGGCCGCGTGCGGGCGCTCCGAGGCCGGCACGTCAACCAGCACGGGCTCGCTCTCGCGCGTGAAGTTCAGATTCTCGTCCTGCGGGAAATATTCGCGGTAGCGCGACGTCGCAACGGCGGTGTAGCTGACGCGGTGATGCTTCGTATCGTTGAAGAGATGACGCGGCGCGGCGTCGAAGAAAACGACCTGTTCTTCATTCGGCCTGCCGGTGATGTCGCCCGCGCGCACGAAGCCGATCTGGTCATGTTCGGGGTCGTAGTAGCCGACCGCGCGGTATTCCTTCCCGCTCGCCTGCAGATAGCCTTCATCAGTTCCCGGCAGCGGCAACTCATCCACGTGCGCCGCGCGGTGCGTCGTCGTCCATTTCGGCTGCAGGAGGTCGTCAATCGGGTCATCCCACGTCGCTTTCAGGTCAACCTTCGCCGTGCTTGCGCCGTGCACTTTCAGGGCGCCGATCAGAAACGCGTCGGTCGCGCCGGGCCTGCGCCATGCGGTGACCTGAGCCAGTTCGGTCGGATCGGCGCGGTCCGCAATCGGCGCAGTTTGCAGCGGGTTCGTGCCTTCGGTTTTGCTTTCGTGTTCGACGTTGAGCGCGGCGAAGGCGGGCCTGCCCAGGGGCTGCTGCACCGCATGCACGAGCGTGACGAGTCGCGGCGGCGTGAGCATCCAGTGCCCGCCTTCGACCGCGCGCTGCAGGACGTGCGCGATCCTGTCCACGTCGGCGCCGGGCAGCAGGTACTGCGCCTGCGGGGTCGTGACGGTGATGCGTTCGATGTATTCCCGCAGCCATTGCCAGACGCCCATCAGCTTCAAATCATCCGCCGTCAGGTAACTGCTGAGCGGCACCGTCCTCGTTTGTCCCTTCGGCAGATAACTCGTCAGCACGCGACCCGCCGGATCCCAGTGCGGGCGCAGGTCAGTCTGACCCGCCGCCGGCTCGGCCAGCGTGAAGCGGAAGCCGCGCGTCTGCTGCCAGTCGCCGCCGTCGCCGAAGCTGACGAGCGTGGCGGAGCCGGGTCGCGGGTTGGGGTCACTGAGCGATTCGTATTTCACCTGCCCGGCCGCGCCGGCATCGGGCGTGATTTTGCCGACCGCCCCTGACGGCGTGCCGGGCAGGTCGCGGATCGCCGCGCCGCGCGAGAGCGGGTCGGGCAGGTGCGGCAGCGCTTCAATGCGGTCGCCCGCTTCGAGCGGGAAAGTCTTCTGCTGGCCCGCCACGTCAATCGGCGGCGTCTGCTGGAATTCGGCTGCGTCACGCTCAGCGATCAGTTGCCACGTCGCCGCGTCACTCTTCAGTTTGCCGGCCGCGTCGTCGAATATGCCCAGCCGCTCGCCCATCTCGGCGCTCGCGCGCGGCGGCACCAGGTGGCGGTCGGCGGCGGCGGCGTCTGCCGCGGCCGTGTCTTTGCTGATGTCGTCATTGAAGGTGCGAATGACGATGCGGTCAATCGCGGAGCCGGGGTCGGTGACCGCGCGCGCGTCACGCAGGATCACGAGCGGCGCGCCGACCGGTTCGTAGCGCAGATAGGTGAAACCTTCGGGATCACGCGGCAGCGCGAACAGGGAAGACAAAGCCTCGGTGAGCGCATCGCCGAGCCGCAGGCTGTTTCCGGCCAGATCCACCGCCCGCGCGCGCAGGCGATAGCGCGTGCCGAAGCGCATCCGCGGCAGCGAGCCCGGGATCACGTGGTACTTCACCGTCATCTTGAACGGCGTCTCGGGCTGATCCTCGCGGAATTCCGGGTCGTCGCCGTCGGGCGGGACGGCTTTTTGAGGGTCGGCATAACGACTGAGGTGTTTGCCCGGCCTCTGCACGCTCAGACTCCATCCGGCCCAGCGCGCAATCGCCTCGTGCAGGTACAAATCCTTGTCCGCCGGTTGCGCCCCCTTCGCGGGTTGCGCGACGGCCAGTTGCACGAAGCCTTCTTCCTGTGCGGTGCTGAACGGCTGGTCGCCGATCTGATATTCGCCGCTGCGCAGGTGCAGTGAATGCCAGCCCGCGGTGCGCGAATCCCACACGTCCAGGCGATAGCCGCGCACCAGGTCTTCGGCGAAGAACGGGCGCGGCTGTGCCCCGCCGCTCGTGATTGCGTCGTTGAATGCCTTCGATTGCTTCAGCGTATCGAGCAGGCTCAGACCGCGCCGATCCGCAAAGAGCGAGAAGCCGCCCGAACGCAGCGAGGGCAGCGTCGCTTCGGGGTCGAATACTTCCGGGTGCGGCGCGGCTTCGGGCCGCGCGCCGGGGTCGAGGTTGCGGTCGGGGTCAGGGTTGTTGAGCGTCTCGGCCAGGATGATGGCCTTGTGCATCCCGCCGTCCACGTCAACCTGCGCAAGGCCGAAACGCCCGGGGTCGAGGTCGAGCAGCCCGATTACCGTCGCCGGTGAAGACGGGTCACTCATCGCGCGTGCGGCAGTAAAGAACAGGTGGTGAGCGCCGGCGGCGAAATGCACGTAGGCCGTCGCGAGTTCCGGCGTTTTTGTCGGAACGCCCCAGTCAAAGCTGGAACCGCTGATGGAAAACGTGCCGAATTTTCCGAGCGCCGTTTCCTTCACAAAATCGCGCGGCAGTTCGAGGTCGAAGACGATGCCGAGCGCGCGCTGCAAATCGGGGTAGGCGTTGAGCGTGCCGAGCGCCTGATGAAAGTCGAGCAGGTTGTCCGCATCGAGCGTCAGGTCGTCGCGCGGCGGCGTCGGCATGTGATGAAAGACCGCGAACGGCACGGCCACTTTTTTGAGCGCGGCGGGGTCGCGCTCGGCGACAATCAAACCCTCGCGGTCGAGCGGGCCACTAAGGGCCTGTTGTGCGGCCCCGAAGCGCTCAGACGCATTCATCCGCCGCGCGGCATCGCGCCACGACTTCGCACGGTCGCCGTTCCAGTGAACATCCAGTCCGTCGAGCAACTCCCGCAGCAGGCGGCGATTGCTGCTGTCCTCATGTCGCCCGCGCGAGGAACCGTCGGGCAGTGCCAGTGACACGCTCGCTTCCTGGTAAATCGTCTTGAGCGCGCTCAACGCCTGGCGCATGGAAAACGAGATGATGCCCCGATCAGAGTAATCGTCGAACTGGTGCGAGCGGACGAGCGTGCCTTCCTTGAACAACTGCTCCCACAGGTCGGGCCGCAGTACTTCGGTGCCGATGGCCGCGTCGAATGACTGGCCGGCGCAGCGGAAAGTGAGCGTGAGGCCGCCGTCTTTCAGCCGCCGCGTCCACCCCAGCCAGCCGGGAAATGAGCCGAGCTTGTCTGCGCCCGACAGCCGCGGCGAGACGAAGACCGAGACCGGCATCGTCGCCGGGTCAACGCTGATGCCGCGCGGGATGACTGTGAAGAGGATCGTTTGTTCGATTGCCATGCTTCCCTCCGAATCACGCGAAGGCGAGCGCGTATTCGCTCCACGCTTCGGGCGTATTCATCAGTTCGCCGAATTTCGGGTCGCCGCTCCCGCCGAACGCGCGCTCGACCGTCAGTTCGACCGACTTGCTGAAGAAGAGGACTTCGACCTGTACCGTCAGAGTCGCGCGGCCGTACGCCTTGTCCCTGCCGCCGTCGTAAGTGAAGCTGAGGTTGAACTCGACCGAGATTTTGATCAGGCCGAGGACGCTCAGGCTGCCGCCCATGCGCAGGTAGCCGGAGAGCGTGGCGACGAGTTTGTTGCCGGGGTCCTTGCGCTGCATCGCGAAGTAGATGCCGGCCATGATGTGGACCTCGCCGCTCGCGACGCCGATGTCAATCGAGGCCGCCGCGCCGAACTCGAATGCGGCTTCGAGCATTTTGATGCCCGCCGTGTCGAGCTGCAGGTGGAAGAAGCCGCCGCCGCCGAAGATGGCCACCGTGAGCAGGAACGGGTGCGCGCGCTCCGACACGTTGAAGTCGAAGACCGGCTTGCCGTCGAGGAAGGGGAGTGTCAGCGCCGCGCCCAGGCTCACGTCCTTGAGCGCGAAGACGCCGACGGCGACCGGCGGCAGCGCGAACGCGAAGCCCGCGCGGATGCCGGGCGGACTGGCCAGTAATTCGAGCGACGGCCCCTTGCCGAACAGATTGGGCGGGATCGCGTTGCGCAACTCTTCGACGAACGCCAGATCGCCGCCGAATTTGACCGGCGTGGTCGGGTCGAGCTTCACCTGCACGTCAGTCTTCCGTCCGGTCCGCGCGTCGAAGCTGAACTCGGTGAAGTTGATCGAGACCGACTCGCTCATAATGCTGACGGTGAAGTTGGTCAGTTTGCCGTTGAATTCAAACTTCGCGCCGTCTGCCGGCGGCGCGTCCGGCCTGACCGGCTTCTCGATGCGCCCGTGGATGACGAGCTGGCTCGGCGCCCTGAAGTCTTTCGTGAAAGCCGCGATGCTCGCGAGGCCGGCGTTTTTGACCTCCGGCTCCCAGTCGAGCGTCGTGACGATCAGTTTGCCGCCCGCGATGTCCTGCGTCTCGGTGCGCATCTTCGGGGCATTTTTGCCGAGCGTACTTGCCGGCAGGAGGTCAAACAGGTCGAAACTGCCGAACAACGTGGCCAGACCCTTCGGGAAGAATTTGCCGGGATCGAAATTGTCAGTGACGGCGTCTTCGACCCTGCCCGCCAGCGGCCCGAGCGCGCGCGTGAGCGTCGAGACGCCCAGGTTCGGCGTGGCAAAGCCCCCGGCCTTATCGGAACTGAAATTCACACCGAGCGTGTCGGCGACCATCGCGGCGAGGGGGTCGTCCGGTTTGAATTTGCCGAGGTCCTCTCTGGCGACCTCGGCAAAGACGCCCGTCGCGGCGTCGAAGCCTTTGCTGACGTAATCACTGAAGTAACGGATCGTCGTCGCCGCGTCGGTGCCGAGCAGCTCCTGCACCTGCGGAATTTTCACCTCGGCCTTGAGCATCTGCGGCGGATTGCCCGCCGCGTCAACGACGAAGTTGACCGAGTTGGTGACGAGCTGCGTGTTGTCGTTCAGCTTTGCCAGGTCGCGTTCGGCGAACACCACCTTCTGGCCCGGCACTCTGGCGTTGCGGCGCGCGATGTTTTGCTTGTCATTGTACTCGGTCGCGACCAGCTTCAGTTTGCCGGCGTCGGCGACGTCGCTGATCGAGACGAACATCAGCGGGATGGTGAAATCAACCGCGTCGCCGGCCACGTCGGTGCCGACTGCATGGAATCTGAAGAGGTCACGCGTGGCCGCGCTCGTCATCACCTTAACCCAGAATGAGCGAATCGCCCCTGCCACGTGGTTCGGACCGCTCGGGTCGGCGGGGTTGTCCGGGTCGTCGGGATTGGCGATGTCGGGCGTCACCAGAGTGGTCAGCCGCACCTGCCTGAACGGACTGCCGCGGCTGGTGAATCGCCTGAGCGGCTCGCGCACGACGATGAACAGGCGCTGCATCATGTAAGCGCCGATGATGTTGCTGCCGTCTTCGGGCTGCATGAACTTGCGCTCGGTCACCTTGATCAGCGCCGCGCGGTGGCGGAACGGCCACAGCTCGCCCTCATAGACGATGCGCACGTAATGGTCGCGCCCCTGCGTCGCCACATGCACCCACTCCGACAGGTCGAGCTGCTCGGGCTTGCGCTTGAAAAAGCCGGGCACGAACACGATGTTGTCCGCGATGTTTCTGAGCAGCAGACCCGCCGGGTTTTCGGCCGCGCGATCGGGCTGATTGTCCCGGCGCGGTCGGATCAGCGGGAGCCTGGAGAAGATGTCCTTGAAATCAGGGCGGGGCCGGATCAGGGGTGGCGGGGCCGTGCGCGGCGGGGTCCAGTGCCCGCGCGAGCGCAGCCAGCCGCCGAGCGGCGAGAGTATCAGTTGTTCGGCCTCGAACGGTGCGGGCACGTACGGGACGGTGAATTTCAGCTTCACGCGCTGCCCCACGTCCAGCGCCGGATTGATGGCGAGGTTGACACCCGGATTCGCGAGCGCCTGAAGCGGGCCGAATTCGGCATCAACTTCGTAACCGTGGAAGGCTGAAGTCAGGATCACAATCTGATAGCGGTCGTCAGCCGACATCGCCGTCAGACGCAGGTCAGGGTCGGGCGCATGCGTGTCAGGCCGCTGGTTCGGGTTGTAATCCGGCGACCAGATGGCGCGCAGCGGCGCCCTGTGCTCGCGCGAGAGTTCGACCGGGCCGCCCGGCGTTTTGAGTTGCAGTCGCGTGTGCCACAACTCAGTCCGCCCGCGAGTGGTGAACGGCCTGGCACGATGATTCCACACCACGCCGCGGTTGGGCGAAATCACCAGTCGGTACGGCAGTTCGAGCGCGGTCTCATGCGGGCCGGGCTGCCCGATGGCGGGCGCCTTCGCAATTTCATCGGGCGTGGGATCAGGGCCGATGGCCGCAATCGGGCTGACACTCAACTCGAGCCCCGACCAGTCGAGCAGGCCATCAGTGGAAAACGGGATGCGCGCCCCGGCGGGCATTTTGAAGACGAGCCGGCTGGGGTGCGCGAGTTGCGCCACGGTGTGACGCTTCGGCCCCACGACGCCGGGCGGGTCGAGCGGCTCGTTATCGCTGGCGCTTTTGCCCGCGTCCGGATTCGTCGGCGCATCCGGCTTGACGATGGAGAACTCGAAATAAGCGCTCTCGGCGATGGTCTGCGGCGGGAAAGTGACGATCAGCCAGGCCGGCTGCCGCTCGTCTTCGATGACCAGCACGGGGTGCCCCGGATCGCCCGCGTCGAGGCGCAGATTGACTGCCTCGATCCCCAGATTGAGCAGGTCGTCGGGACGGACAAGGTCTATCTTCATAGCCACAATGACACCTCTCCGGAAATGACTGTCGGTAAATCCCGGTCAGATTCCCTGATGAAGATTTCAATGGTTATTACCGCCCGCGGAATGGCATCTCAGAGCGGTGACGGATGCAGACCCGTCGGGATTCATGGTTGAGCTGAATGGGGAGGTTGCGCGGCAGTATAGCCCCCGGGTCGCCCGCATGACAAACGTGGCCGCGCACTTTGAGCGCGCGGTCTGAAGTCTCGGATTCATGCCCGGCTCTTTTGTCTTCTGCCCCCGAATCCCGGGACCGGCGCGGAGCGTCACTCACCAAAGCCCATCCGCCCTTGCAATTCGAAGCAACACTCGTTACATTCACACTACTGTTACATTCAACAAGCATATGGAGTTGTGAAGAACAAAGCACCCGGACAGGAATGGATTCTGCTGGTTCACCAGCTGCCGCCGCACCCGACCAGCCTGCGCGTCCGCATCTGGCGCAAGCTGCAGAAGCTCGGCGCCGTGGCGGTCAGGAACTCGGTCTACGTGCTGCCCTGGGGCGAGAAGACGCACGAGGATTTCCAGTGGCTCCGTCAGGAGATCGAGGCGGCCGGGGGCGAAGCGACGGTCTTCCGCGCCGGCGCAGTCGAGGGCGCAACCGACAGGGAGATCATCGCCCTCTTCCGCCGGACGCGCGACGAGGAGTACGCGCAGGTGACGGCGGAGATGGACGGGCTGACCGGAACGATGCGCGAACAGAAACGCGGCGGGCACCTCTCGGCCGGGCGGATCAGCCACTACGAAGCGGAACTCGATAAGCTCCACAGGGAGCTGGAACGCATCGTCGGCACCGATTTCTTTGACGCCCCCGCGCGCCCGGCGGCGCTCGCCGCTTACGAGCGATGCCGCGGGGCTCTGCAGGCCGCGCAGAGCCGGAATGAACCGAAGGCGCAGACGAGGGGGGCGAAAAGCGCCGGGCTCAATCCGGCGCAATACCGCGGGCGGCGGTGGGTGACGCGGCGCGGCGTGTTTATTGACCGGCTGGCCGCGATCTGGCTGATCAAACGGTTCGTGGATCCGAAGGCGCGTTTCTTCTTCGTCGCCGAAGGTGAGGCGGTCGAGGGCGCCATCAGATTTGACCTGTACGGCGGCGAGTTCACGCACCGCGGGGAGGATTGCACCTTCGAGACGATGATCAAAGAGTTCGGCCTCGCGGGTGACGCCGGCTTGCGCGCGCTGGCCGAGATCGTCCACGACATTGACCTCAAGGATCAGAAGTTCAACCGGTCGGAGGCCGCGGGCCTGGGCGCCGTCATTCGCGGTCTGGCCGGGGTGATCAAAGACGACCGCAGACTGGCGCAGCAGTGCAGCCCCGTCTTTGACGGGCTGTATGAACTGCTGGCGCGCGAGCATCAGACGAACGTCAGAAAGAAAGATGGCAAAAAACGAATCAATCGTGGAACCGGCAGACCGGGCGGGCGTGCAAAGCGCAACTGACCTGTCGCTCTCTGAGGGCCGGGTCCCTTTTGCCGAAGCGTTTCGCTTCTGGGCGAGACTCGGGTTCATCTCGTTCGGCGGCCCGGCGGGTCAGATTGCGATTATGCATCGCGAACTGGTCGAGCGACGGCGCTGGGTGAGCGAGGAACGGTTTCTGCACGCGCTCAATTACTGCATGCTGCTGCCGGGGCCCGAGGCGCAGCAGCTCGCGATCTACATCGGCTGGCTGCTGCATCGCGTGCGCGGCGGGATTGTCGCCGGGGCGTTCTTCGTCATCCCTTCAATCTTCATCCTGCTCGCGCTCTCTTACGTGTACGCGGCGTGGGGCAAGGTCCCCGCCGTCGTCGGGGTGCTGGCCGGATTCAAGCCCGTCGTCGTCGCCATCGTCGTCGAAGCCGTCCTGAGGATCGGCCGGCGGGCGCTCGCGCGTGGGGTGCATTACCTGATCGCGGCGGCGGCCTTCGTCGGCATATACTTTCTGCACGTCCCTTTCCCGCTGATCGTGCTGCTGGCCGGCGTCATCGGGCTCGTCGGAATGCGGCTCCGGCCGGAGATCAATTCCACAGAAACAAAAGCAGGGAATCACGAATCGCCCGTCGTCATTGACGAGGCCGCGCCGCGCCCCGCCCACACGCGGCCTTCGCGCGGTCGCGCGCTGCGGACACTGGCGGTCGGAGTTGCCCTGTGGGCTTTACCGTTCGCGGCGCTCGTCGCGTGGCGCGGGCGGGGCAGCCTGCACGCGCAGGAGTATCGCTTCTTCACGCAGGCCGCGCTGGTCACTTTCGGCGGGGCCTACGCGGTGCTTGCGTACGTCACGCAGGCGGCGGTGACTGGTCACGGGTGGCTCACGCAGGCGCAGGCCGTTGACGGGCTCGCGCTCGCGGAGACGACGCCGGGGCCGTTGATTATGGTGCTGCAGTTCATCGGCTTTATGGCGGGCTGGAATCAGCCGCAGGGCCTGACGGCGGCGTCGAGCGGCATCGCGGGCGCGCTCGTCACCACGTGGGTCACCTTCCTGCCCTGCTTCATCTTCATTTTTCTCGGCGCGCCGTACATCGAGTCGTTGCGCGGCAACCGGCACCTGAAGGCCGCGCTCGGCGGCATCACGGCGGCGGTCGTCGGCGTGATCCTCAATCTGGCGCTCGTCTTTGGCGCCGCCGTGATCTGGCCGCATGGGTTTGCCGGGGGAGTGAACTGGTTTGCCGCGGTGATCAGCGTCGCGGCTTTCATCGCGCTCTGGCGGTATAAAGCTGACGTATTGTGGGTGGTCATCGCGGGCGGCCTGATCGGCCTGGGCCGCGTGCTGCTCAGCAGGTGACTGATGTAGCGGATCAGTACCGCGAGCGGTAGCGAGCGTACCCTGGGGAAGCGGCCTTTTGACGGAGGTACGCTCGCTACCGCTCGCGGTACTGATCCCGGACTCACAATCGTGATCCACTTCGGGGTGTAGTGACCGCAATAAATAACGGAGGCGGAAAGATGTCAGTAATCGAAAGCCCGAACAAAAGACTCCTGCTCATCAGCAACTCGACCCTTTACGGGAGCGGCTATCTGGATCACGCCGAGAAAGAGGTCCGTGATTTTCTCGGCACGGTTCGCCGCGTGTTGTTCGTCCCCTTCGCGCTGCACGACCGCGATGCTTATGCACACCAGGCGCGCGAGCGGCTGAAGGCAATGGGGTACGAACTGGACTCCGTTCACGAAGCCCCTGACCCTGCGCGGGCGGCAGACAATGCGGAGACGGTATTCATCGGCGGGGGTAATACGTTTCGCCTGCTGAAAGGGCTCTATGACTTCGGCCTGCTCGACGCGATCCGCCGACGGGTGGCCGCCGGGATGCCGTACATCGGGTCGAGCGCCGGTTCAATCGTGGCGTGCCCGACACTGAAAACTACCAAAGACATGCCGATTGTCGAGCCGCCTTCATTCGACGCGCTGGCCCTCGTCGCCTTTCAGATCAGCCCGCATTATCAGGACCCCGATCCCGATTCGACGCATATGGGCGAGACGCAGGAGGAACGAATCAACCAGTTTCTGGAAGAGAATGACGCCACGGTCGTCGGCCTGCGCGAAGGCACGATGCTGCGCGTCGAAGGCGATTCCATCATCCTGAAAGGGATCAGGGCGGCGCGAATCTTCCGCCGGGGCATGGGCCCCGTCGAAATCGAGCCGGGGTCGAATCTCAACGGCCTTCTTTCGACCGGCAGACAGGGGGCGGGTGTATGAGGGAGAAAGGAACATTGCTGCTCGGTCGCGGGGACGTGGCCGCGCTGCTCGGTCTCGACGAATGTACCGCCGCCGTCGAGCGGGCATTCAAAGCGCACGCGGAAGGCCGGGCGCTGGCGCCGGGAGTGCTGGGCGTCCGCGCGCGTAATGGCGGTTTTCACATCAAGGCCGCGGGGCTCGAACTCGCCCGGCCTTATTTCGCCGCCAAGCTGAACGGGAACTTCTTTCAGAACAAACAGCGGTTCGGGATGCCGAACATTCAGGGCGTCGTCGCCCTCTGCGACGCGGAGAACGGGTACCCGCTGGCGGTGATGGATTCGATTGAGATCACGATCATCCGCACCGGCGCGGCGACGGCAGTCGCGGCGAAATATCTCGCCCGCGCGTCCGCGCGGGTCGTGACCATCTGCGGCTGCGGCAATCAGGGCCGGGTCTCGCTCGCGGCGCTCGCGAAAGTCCGCCCGATTGAAAAGGCATACGCCTTCGACATTGATCACGCCCGGGCGGAGCGGTTCGCAGGGATGCTCTCGAACGAGCTGCGAATCGAAGTGAAAGCCGTTCGTGATCTCGCGGGCGCAGTCGGGAAAAGTGACATCTGCGTCACCTGCACGCCGGCAACGGAACACTACCTGAACCGGTCGGACGTGGCGCCGGGGACGTTCATCGCCGCGGTCGGCGCGGACAATGAAGAGAAGCAGGAACTCGACCCGCACCTCGTCGCCGCCGGCAAAGTCGTCGTTGACAGTCTGGAACAATGCGCGGTCATCGGCGACCTGAAGCTCGCCCTCGCGCTCGGGCTGATGACGAAAGCTGACGCGCATGCGGAACTCGGCGAAGTGATCGCCGGGCGCCGGCCGGGGCGCGAGTCGCGCGAAGAGATCATTATTTTCGACAGCACGGGCACGGCGCTGCAGGACGTCGCGGCGGCGGCGGTCGTCTATGAGAAAGCAGTGAACGCCGGCATCGGTATCACCCTGAATTTTGCCGCGTAGCCTTGCCCGCGGGAAAACAAGCCTCACCTGATCACGCCTTCTGAAAACCACACGACACCGTACCGGTTGATTTCCTTCGCAGCCTGGGTGTATATATGGCAACACAACATATGGAGACACAACTCTATGCTTGACCGCGAAGTCAAACGGGGCAGTACGGAGACGCTGATCCTGGCCCTGGTCGAAGACCGCCCGCGACACGGCTACGAGATCGCGAAGCTGATCGAGGTGCGCTCGGAAGGGGTGCTGCAATTCCATGTCGCCTCGCTCTACCCGCTGCTCTACCGCCTCGAGAAGCGCGGGCTGATCCAGGGCCGCTGGGTCGAGAAGCCGGGGCAGCGCCGCCGCCGCTACTACAAGCTGACGGCGGCCGGGAAGAAGGTGCTGGCCGAGCAGCGGCAGACGTGGTCGGACTTCCTGACCGCGCTCGACCGCGTCGCGCGAATCAACCCCGCGTGAGGGCGAGACGATGCCTGACTGGAAGCAACACGTTCGTAATCATCTGGCGCCGCTCCGGCTGCGCCCCGAGCGCGAGCTGGAGATCACCGAAGAGCTGGCCGAACACCTCGAAGCCGCTTACGAGGAGGCCCTCGCCCGCGGCGCTTCAGAACGGCAGGCCTGCGAACACGCCGCGGCGCAGATCACCGACTGGGGGCTGCTCGAATGTGAAGTGAGCAGGGCCGAGCGTCCCCTGACCGGGGCGCTCGTGAACCGGTGGCCGGACATCGGGGTTCAGGTAGACATTGAGAAAAAAGGGAAGTGGAGGCCGAACATGGGATCGATTCTGCAGGATCTGTTATTTGGCGCGCGCATGATGCTCAGGAACGGGGGCTTCACGGCCGTCGCCGTGCTTTCACTCGCGCTGGGGATCGGTGCGAACACGGCGATCTTCTCGGTCGTCAATGCCGTGCTGCTCCGGCCCCTGCCATACCCTCGGGCGGAACGGCTCGTCAAGGTCTATCAGGCCGCCCCCGATCCGACGAAAGGGATGCTGTCATCCATCTGGTCATACCCGCGCTTTGAAATCCTCCGCGAGCAGGGCCGGAGCTTCGCCGCCGTCGCGGGTTACAAGCAGAACCCTTACAACCTGACCGGCACGAATGAGGCGGAGCGTTTGCAGGTCGAGATGGTCTCGGCGAGCTATTTCCCGATGCTCGGCGTCGAGGCGCTCGTCGGGCGCACCTTCACGCCGGAAGAGGAGAGGGCGCCGGGCGCGAACCTGGCGGCGCTGCTCAGCTACAGCCTCTGGCAGCGTCGCTTCGGCGGCGACGCACAAGTACTCGGTAAAACTCTTGAACTCGACAAGCACGCTTTCACTATTGTCGGCGTGCTGCCGCCCGGATTCCGCGGGCAGGACGGCACGGCGGAAGCCTGGGTGACGATGATGGCGGCGCCGCTCCTGCGCTACAAAGGAATCCTCACCAATGCGCGGAACTACTGGTTCCAGGTCATCGCCCGTTTGAAAGACGGCGTCACGCCGGCGCAGGCACAGGCCGAGATGCAACTCATCAGCGAGCGCATCGAGCAGAAGTATCCGGGGCCGAAACAGACGCTGCCGGGCGCGGCGAGAGTCGTCACGCTCGCGCCGCTACAGGCCGCCAAGGTTGATCCGGCGATCAGAAAATCGTTCCTGATTCTGCTCGCGGCGGTCGGGCTGGTGCTGCTGATCGCATGCGCGAACGTGGCGAACCTGCTGCTCGCGCGGGCGGTGGCGCGGCGGAAGGAGTTTGCGTTGCGGCTCGCGCTCGGCGCCGGTCGCCTGCGCGTCGTCCGCCAGCTGCTCGTCGAGAGCGTGCTGCTCGCGCTCACGGGCGGCGCGCTCGGCATCCTGGTGGCACGCTGGGGAATTACACTCTTGAAGAATTTCCGGCCCAGCGACGACGCGCAATTCTGGAGTTCTTACACGCGGACGTTCGACTTCTTCACGATCAGCCTCGACTGGCGCGTGCTGGCTTTCACCTTCGCGCTCTCGCTCGTGACGGGCGTCCTGTTCGGGCTGCTCCCGGCCATCCAGTCTTCACGCGCGGAGGTGAGCGAGGCGTTGAAAGAGGGGGCGGGGCATTCGTCCGGGGGCTTTCACCGCGCACGCGGCCTGAGCGCGCGCGGTCTGCTGGTCGTCACAGAGATTGCCGTCTCGCTCGTGCTGCTCGTGGGCGCCGGGCTGATGCTCAGGAGCCTCGCGCGGCTGCAGTCGGTCAGTCCGGGCTTTGCGCCGGAAAATGTGGTGACGATGGCCGCGCCCTCGCGCGACGCGAAGCCGGAGCTTTACGAACAACTGCTGGCCCGGCTGCGCGCGTTGCCCGGCGTCGAATCGGCCAGCCTCGGCAGCACCGCGCCGCTGCTCGGCTATGCCAGTAAGACTGTGATGGACATCGAAGGCCGCACGACGGACGGCTCCATCGGCATCGGGTTGCACAGCGTCTCGCCCGATTACTTCAAAACGCTGCGCATCAATTTACTCAGGGGCCGCGCCTTCACCGAACTGGATCGCGTCGGCGCCCCGCGCGTCGCCGTCATCAATCAGGCCGCCGCCGAACAACTCTTCCCCGGCGAAGACCCGATTGGCAAACGCATCAGGCCTTACATTGACCCCGCCTATGAGACGCAGGAAAAGTTTGTCGAGATCGTCGGCGTCGTGGGGGACGTGAAGTACGGCAGGCTCGAAGCCGCCGTCGAGCCTGATGTCTACCTCTCCTCGCTGCAGCCGACGGACGCCGCGCAGACCGTCATCCTGCGCTCGGGGCTCGACCCGGCGTCGCTCGCGTCAGCCGTGCGGCGCGAAGTCCTCTCGCTCGACAAAAACGTCCCGCTCGCCCGCGTTCAGACGATGAACGAGCGCGCCGCCGAGGTCACTTCGCGGACGCGCTTCATCGCCATATTGCTCGGACTGTTCGCCGCGCTCGCGCTCACGCTCTCGGCCGTCGGCATATACGGCGTGATGGCATACAACGTCTCGGCGCGGACGCGCGAGCTGGGCATTCGCATCGCGCTCGGTGCCGGGCGCGCGGACGTCGTGCGGCTGGTCGTCGGCGACGGCCTCGCGCTGATCGCGGGCGGGCTGGGGGCGGGGCTGTTCGCTTCGTGGGCCGCGGCGCGCGTGCTGAAGAGTCAGCTTTATGAAGTGAGCATGACCGACCCGTTGACCTTCGCCGGCGTGGCGCTCCTGCTCGTGCTGGTGGCGCTCGTGGCCTGCTACCTGCCGGCGCGCCGGGCGACGAAGGTTGATCCGATGGTCGCGCTCAGATACGAATAATCGGTCAGCTCTCAGCTCTCAGCCAGAGGTTTGGCTGATCGCTGACGGCTGACAGCTGTTATCGAGGATCAACCATGCCTGAATGGAAAGAAGAGATCAGAAGGCGGCTGTCAGGATTGCAGCTTGAGCCGACGCGCGAGGCGGAGATCGTCGAGGAACTCGCCGCACACCTGGAGGATCGTTACGCAGAGTTGCTCGCTGGCGGCGCGACCGAAGCGGACGCCGGACGCCGGACGCTGGCGGAGTTGAGTGAAAGTGAATTGTTTCAGCGGGAGCTGCGACGCGTCGAGCGGCAGGCCTCGCCCGAACCGATTGTGCCGGGAACCACGCGGAGGAGAAATATGATTGCAGACCTGTGGCAGGACCTGCGCTACGGCGCGCGAATGTTGCTCGACTACCCCGGCTTCACGCTCATCGTCGTCGTCACACTGGCGCTCGGGATCGGCGCGAATACGGCAATCTTTACCGTCGTTGACGCCGCGTTGCTGCGCCGACTGCCATACAAGGATCCGGAAAGGCTCGTTCAGGTGTGGGAAACACGCCGGGTGGGTGAGATCAGGCAGCTGGACGCTTCCTACCCGGATTACCTCGACTGGGGGCAACAGTCCGAAGTCATCGAAGCCATCTGCGGCTACACGGGCTGGGACGGGTCATTCACCCTCACCGGGCGCGCCGAGCCCGAGCGCATTGAAGGGGCGCGCGTCACGGCGAACTTCTTTTCCGTGCTGGGCGTTGCGCCGATACTCGGCCGCACGTTCCTCCCGGATGAAGACCGGCCTCAGGCCGAGCGCACGGTGATCCTGAGTCACGGCCTGTGGCAGCGGCGCTTCGGCGGTGACCCCGGCATCGTCGGGCAAAAACTCGTCCTCGACGGCAACCATTACACGGTACTCGGAGTCCTGCCGCGGAATTTTCACTTCGCCCCGATGGGCAGGGCCGAACTCTGGGTGCCGTTGCGCCCGACGCCAGACCAGTTGAATCGGCGTTTCATGCACTGGCTGGATGTCATCGCCCGGCTCAGGCCCGGCGTCGGTCTGGCGCAGGCCCGGGCGCAGATGAGTACGGTCGGCGCGCGCATCGAACGCGAGCATCCGGACTCGCACACGGGCGCGGGGCTGAAACTCGTCCCCCTGCACGACCAGATCATCGGCCCGGCGGGCCCGCTGCTGCTCGTGCTGCTGGGCGCGGTCGGCTGCGTGCTGCTGATCGCGTGTGCCAACGTCGCCAACCTGCTGCTCCTGCGCGCCGCGGCGCGGCGACAGGAGATCAGCATCCGGCTGGCGCTCGGCGCGACGCGCGGGCGGCTGGTGCGGCAACTCCTCAGCGAGAGCTTATTGCTCGCGTTCGTGGGGGGCGCTCTGGGGCTGGGGCTGGCCGCGTGGGGCGTCAAATTGCTGCTGGCCGCTGTTCCGGCGGCGCAGCTCGACGCCATGCCTTACCTGCAGGGGCTGACGCTCAGCGCGCGCGTCCTGGGCTTTACCGCCGCGTTGTCGCTGCTCACCGGGATAGTGTTCGGGGTCGCCCCGGCGTGGCAATCCGCCGGGCTCGATCTGCACGCCGCGCTCAGGGACGGCAGCCGGAGTGCAGCGGGCATGGGCCGCGAGCGTTTGCGCAGCCTGCTCGTCGTTGCGGAGATTGCGCTGGCGCTGGTGCTGCTCATCGGGGCGGGCCTGCTCATCAGGAGTACGCTGCGGTTGCTGGAAGTGAAGCTGGGCTTCCAGCCGGAGCGCCTGCTGACGATGCAACTCGAACTGCCGTCGTCCAGGTATTCGTCCGACGGGCAGCTGCGGGCCTTCCACCAGCAACTGCTGCCGCGCCTTGCCGCGCTGCCCGGCGTGGCCGGCGTCGCTTCAGTCAACTGGCTTCCACTACAGGGAGGGCCGGGAGATTTGCTGCGTGTCGAAGGCCAGCCGCCACCGCCGCCGAGTGAAATGCCGAAGACGATCACACATGTCGTGAGCCCCGATTACTTTCGCACGATGGGCATTGCGCTCCTCAAGGGCCGCTCTTTCACCGATGACGATCACCAGTCCGCGCCCGGAGTCCTGGTCATCAACAGCGCGCTGGCCCGCAAGCTCTTCGGTCAGGCAGACCCGATTGGTCACCGCCTGTTTTTTGAAGGCGGTGAGCCGAAGCCGTTTGAAATCGTGGGCGTGGTGGATGATGAAAGAGTCGGCGAACTGGATGAAGAGGCGGTGGCGGTGGTTTATCTCCCTTACCTTCAGAACCCATGGACGAAATTGAATCTGGTTGTGCGAACGGCGGGCGAGCCGGGCGATATCGCGAATGCCGTGCGCGGCAAAGTCCGGGCCATGGATCCGAATCTGGCGCTCTACTCAGTGGCGACGATGGAACAGTTGATCGCCGAGTTGCCGTCAACCTTCCTGCGGCGCTACCCGGCCCTTCTGATGGGCGTCTTCGCCGCCCTCGCGCTCGTACTCGCGGCGGTCGGCATTTACGGAGTCATCTCTTACTCGGTCAGCCAGCACACGCACGAGATCGGCATTCGGATGGCCCTCGGGGCCGGGCGGCGTGACGTACTCAGGCTCATCATCGGGCGGGGCATGGTGCTGACTTCGCTCGGTGTGGCGGCCGGGTTGACGTCCGCCCTGGCGCTGACGCGCCTGATGCAGAGCCTCCTGTTTGGCATCAGCGCCACCGACCCGCTGACATTCATCCTTGTTGCCGGATTACTGGCGGCGGTGGCCTTACTGGCCTGCTACCTGCCAGCGCGGCGGGCGACGAAGGTTGATCCGATGGTCGCGCTGCGCAACGAATGAGTCGCCCTGAGTCAGGCGGCGGTGAGCAGAAAGGAGACATGCCTGACTGGAAACCGGAGATCAGAAGGCGACTTGAGGGCCTCGGGCTTGAGCCGGCGCGCGAGGCGGAGATCGTCGAGGAACTCGCCGCACACCTCGATGACTGCTACGAAGAGTTGCTGGCCGGCGGTGCTGGGGCGGCGGAAGCCGAGCGACTGACGCGCGCGGAATTGAGCGGGAGTGAAATGCTCGGGCGGGAGCTGCGGCGCGTCGAGCGGCAGTTCGCCCCGGAACCCATCGTGTTCGGAACCAGACGGAGGAAAAATATGATCGCAGACCTGTGGCAGGACCTGTTATTCGGCGCGCGAATGTTATTGAAGAGACCCGGCTTCACGTTGGTGGCCGTCATCACACTGGCGCTCGGCATCGGCGCGAACGCCGCGATGTTCAGCGTCGTCAATGCCGTCCTGCTTCGCCCCCTGCCTTTCCCCGAACCGGAACGCCTGATGCTGGTAAAGGGCAATGACATTGGCAATTTCGCCGCTCCGGATTTCCGCGATCTGGCGGCGGAGAACCGTTCTTTCGCGCAACTCGGCGCTTACGCGACCAGCACGGTCAACCTGGCGGGCGGCAGCGAACCGGAGCGGGTCAATGGTGTCCGTATCTCCGCCGGCCTGCTGCCGACGCTCGGCGTGCAGCCGCTGTACGGCAGGAACCTGACGGCGGAAGAAGACCGGGAGGGCGGTGAAAAGGTCGTCCTGCTCGGTTACGGGCTGTGGCAAAGGCAGTTCGGCGCAGACCCGGGCGTGGTGGGCCGCGCAATCAGGCTCGACGAGCAGAGCTGCACGGTGATCGGGGTGCTGCCGCCGGGACTCAATTTCCCTTCGGACAAAGAACTGTTCGTGCCCCTGGCCCTGAGTTCGAGAGATCTGGCCAATTACGACGGCTATTTTCTCACGCTCATTGCCCGCCTGAAGCCGGGCGTCACTCGTCCACAGGCCGATGCCGAACTGGCCACGATCATCAGGCCGGGTGAGCGCGGCCCCCGGTTCAGCAGCGTGCGGGTCATCGGGTTGCAGGAGGCGCTGGTGGGCGACGTGCGCAAGATGTTGCTGGTGCTGATGGGCGCGGTTCTGTTCGTCGTGCTGATCGCCTGCGCGAATCTCGCTAACCTGCTGTTGACGGCGGCGGCAGGGCGGCAGAAAGAGATCGCTGTCCGCCTGAGTCTCGGCGCCAGCCGCGGACGCGTCGTGCGGCAATTCCTCACAGAAAGCCTGCTGCTGGCCGCCTCGGGCGGGCTGGCCGGTCTGTTGCTCGCCTGGTGGGGAATGAGGCTCGCGGGCGGGCTGCTCCCCGGCACGATTCCGCGCACCGGCGCGATCGGCGTGGACGGGCGCGTGCTTGCCTTCACCTTCACGTTAAGCGTGGCGGCCGGGCTGCTGTTTGGAACCCTGCCGGCGCTGCGCGCTTCGCAGACGGCGCTGACCGAAGCGCTGAAGGCGGGCGGCCGAACGTTGGGCGGCGGTTTTGGCGCAAGCCGTCTGCGTGCGTCACTGGTCGTCTCGCAGGTGGCGTTGACCGTGGTGCTGCTCGCGGGCGCGGGACTGCTGCTCAGGAGCTTTGTGCGGCTCGAGCAGACGCCGCTGGGTTTTCGGCCTGAGCGGTTGCTGACGGCGCGGATCGCGCTGCCGCGTTCCGCCTACGCGACGCCGCAGCAGCGACTGAGTTTTGCCGACCGACTGCTCGAAGAGGTGCGCCGTCAGCCCGGAATGCAGGATGCGGCACTGACCTCTTTTCTGCCATTCGCCACCGGCAACAACAGCTTTGGCGTATTGATGAATGGCCGGGAGCAGGGCTGGCCGGGGATGCCGACGGCCAACTTCCGCTCGGTCATCCCGGACTATTTCCGTGTGATGGGCATTCCGCTGCTCAAGGGGCGCGAGTTTTCGAGCGCGGATCACGAGCGCGCGCCGATGGTGGCAGTCATCAACGAGACGATGGCCAGACGGTACTGGCCGGACGGTAATCCCATCGGGCAGCGCATCAAGGAAACTTCCAACGAAAGAGTCTGGCGCGAGATTGTCGGCGTCGTCGGCAGCGTGCGGCATCGGGCCAGAGGCGAAGAGCCGAAGCCGGAAATGTTCGTGCCCTGGAGCCAGGCGCCCGCCCCGAATCTCAACCTGGCGGTGCGCACGCAGGTCGAGCCCGCCAGCTTCGCGGCGGCGCTGCGCCGCGCTGTGACGGCCACTGACGCGAACCTGCCGGTCTTTGAAGTCCTCACGATGGAAGAGCGCCTGTCTGACTCGGTCGCCCAGCCGCGGTTCCGCACGGCGCTGCTCGGGGCCTTTGCCGCGCTCGCGCTGGTGATGGCCGTGGTCGGCCTGTACGCCGTGATGGCCTTCGCGGTCGCCCAGCGCACGCACGAACTGGGCATCCGCGCGGCCCTGGGCGCGCAACGTCGTGACATCATCCGCCTCGTACTGCGGCAGGGGGTGAAGCTGGCCGGCGCCGGCGTTGTGATCGGCCTCGCCGGGGCGCTGGCGCTCACCCGCGTTCTCACCGGCCTGCTTTACGAGGTCAGGCCGACTGACCCGCTGACGTTCCTTGCGGTGCCGGCCCTGCTGGTTTCGGTGGCGCTCGTGGCCTGCTGGGTGCCGGCGCGGCGCGCGACAAAAGTGGACCCGATGGAGGCGCTCAGATACGAATAAGCTGTCAGCAGTCAGCCGTCAGCTCTCAGCCGGAGGGCCTGGCTGATCGCTGAAGGCTGAAGGCTGTTGTCGGGGATCAGATGCGTCTGAGTGAAAGCAGTAGATCAGAGAGCGGCTGGCGAACCTGAAGCCTGAATGGCGCGCGTCGCTCGCGGAGTTGAGAGACGGCGAATTGCCAGTCCGGGAATTGCGGCAGTCAAGTGACAGACGCCGCAGACTCTTCACCCTTCTTTCCCTCCCGCCTCGGCCTTTTCGAGACAGGCGCGACACAGACAGCGGCGGTACTGCGCCCCCAAACGCCGGCGTGTCGTTTCGCTCAGCTTCACCTGAGCGCACCAGCAGCCGGTCAGACCGAATCCACAGGTGAAAGGCTGATGACAGGCCTCGCAGAGTTGCGGCTCGCGCCGGTCCGGAGAAACAAGATTGAGAAGCTTCGTTAACTTCATCGGCGGACGTGTCCCATTCAGAAAGTGATGCGGGTCAGGAGTGAATGGTACATTGTTTTTCGGCCTCGGGCCTAATGACATTTCCCCTCCGGCAACAGAACCCCTGATATTCTCGTTGCAAAATCACTCGTCCTGGGATACGGTTTCCGCGTTTCCCTTAAACTGCCTGCCGGATTTGCCGCCCCTCCTTTGCCCTTTCAACAGCCAAGGCCCCGAAAGAGAGGTACGCGTATGAGGAGACCATCCGTCCTGATCGCCGAAGATAATGATGACCTGCGCCAGCTTTACATCCACACGCTGTCCGGCATGGGCTTTGAAGTGAGGATGGCCGGCGACGGCAGAGAAGCGCTCGATGAACTGCGGCAGCGCCGCCCCGACGTGCTGGTCACCGACGTGATGATGCCGCGGATGGACGGGGTCGAACTGATCAGGCAGGTGAGGGAAGATCTGGGGCTCCGCGACCTGCCAATCATCGCCGTCTCAGCATTCCCGGACTACCTGTCGAAAGCCTACATCAACGGGGCCACCGAGACCGTTCGCAAGTCTCTGGACGTGGATATTCTTTTCAATACTCTCGTCAGAGTGATGCAACAGGAGAAGGCCTGCTGATTCCGGCCCTCGTCCATCACTCCTGATCGAATGAAACCGGAATAATTCAGCCGGAGATTCTCCCCTCAGGCAGCAACCAGACCGTCAGGTCAATAAACTGCCGGTGCGGTTTTTTGTCGCGCCGAACGAAACAGCAATATAAGAGAGGTGAAGTCCGGAATTGAATTGTCGTCGGGCCGCGGATTCCCGGGCGGGTGCGGTCAATCGTGACCCTGGGTACGCCCGGCGAGCGTACTCCAGCATCCGGTCACGGCCCGTTAATCGAAGCCCCGGCACGCTCGCCCGCCGGGCGTACCCAGGTCACAACTTTTCCAGCAGCAGTTGCAGTTCCACCGCATTGTCAAAACTCAGATTCGGATCAGCCGCGAGCGCCGGATCGCGGTTGTCGCGCAGGATGGCCCGGAGTCCGGCGACCAGCGTTTTGAGCCACAGCGGATAATCTTCCTTCAACCATTCATCGAGGTATTGTTCTGCTTCGGTAGTGGCGCCCTGCTGAATGGCCTGAAAGACCAGGTCGAAAAGTTGTGCCTGATCGGACTGGCTCTCGCCGCCCGCGCGCCGGTAGGCCAGGTAGCTGGCGATGGCCTGCCCGCGCGCCGCTTCCGCCGCCTGCGCGTTGCCGGTGGCCTGTTCCAGGTTGTGCAGGATGCCCCAGGTCTTCCAGAGTTCAGCGACGTGACCGAAAGGCTGTTTGCACTCAATCGCCCGGTGCAGTTCGCGGCGGGCTTCGTCGTAACGTTGCAATTTGATCAGGGTATTGGCCAGATTGTTGCGGACGAGTCCTTCATTCCGCTTGTCCTGCAATTGGGCATCAATGTCCGCCGCCTGCCGGTAAAAGGTTGTCGCCTCTTCCAGCCATCCTATCTGACCATAAAGACTGCCCAGTTCATTCATGCTGGAAGCTTCGTGAGCGCGATTCTGCTGTTGCACACTAATCGCCAGCGATTGCCGATACGACTGCTCGGCCTGCTCGAACTGCCCGGCTTTACGATGCGCCACTCCGATCTGATGCCAGTAGACGGCGACGGTACTTGGCTCGCCCAGCGACTCGAAAATCCGGAGAGCTTCCCGGTAACTTTCCAGCGCCTCGCCGTAGCGTTTTTGCAGCAGGCGAACCGTGCCGAGTTGTCCGCTAGCAATGGCTGCCCATCTTTGATCGTCAAGTTTCTCAAAACGCTGGATGCCTTCCTCATAAGCAGCCGCCGCTTCATCGTATCGCCCTAAATAACGCAGGCAGTCTGCGGCTTCGGTGATCGCGGCGGGGGCCATATGTTCGGCGATAACATTGCCCGCATCAACGAGCGCCTGAAAACGCTGCTGTGCCTCACGAAGCGGCGGTAGTGCGGCTTCAGCAGCACCGATTCTCTTCAGCACTCTTCCAAACAGCCAATGCGCCAGTGCTATGTCATAAGCCGCTTCGCCAGCGGCCAGCGCGCGTTGCAGAAGCTGTTCGGCGTCGGCGTGCGCTTCCGGCAATCGGCCCTGCTCCGACATCCTCTCAATGCCTTGCCGCAACGACTCGAACTGAGCGTGGCTCCACGCGCCCAGCCGCTGCGCCGCCTGTTCGTGCGCCCGCGTCGCCTGCGCCAGTGCCTGTGGACGGCCCAGCCGGGCCGGCAGCGATTCCAGACTTCCTGCCAGATCAACCACCTCTTCCGGCGTCAGCGCGCCCTGCGCCCACACAAGCATCGCCAGCAGATTGGGCAATTCCAGCAGCGCGAGTTGATGAGCGAGTTGCGTATCCTGAAACCGTTGCCGATATAGAAAAGTCGTCAGTCCCCGCATACATTCCGCCCAGCGTGACCGCGCCTGCTTCTGTTCCGCTGCGCTCATCTGCCCCAGCAGGTAGCCGGGGAGCGCCGGATCGAGCCGCAGGTGGAGGTAAGGCATCGCTTCGGCCAGTCCAACTTCGATCAATGCGGCGGCCAGCTTCTTCACTGTCTCGACATCGTCCGCATCCGTGCCCAGCACGTGATCCAACACTTGCAAATGCGCTCCGCCGTGAAACACGCCCAGCACGCACGCCTGTTCGCGCAGTTCTACGGGCAGGCGGCGCAGCGAGAGTTCGACGCTGGCCTAGAGCGACTGCTCGCGGTCGTCGGGATGTCTGGCGTGCAGTGCGGCCATCAGCCGGTGCGGGTTGTCGGTCGTCGCGCGCACGCCGCTACGGCTGATTTCGGGTGTCAGCAGCACCAGGGCGCGGGCGTGAGGATTGACCGCTTCGACCAGTTCGGTGATCTCCTGCGGCGTGTTGCCCGCATCGTCGTGTTTCGGTTTCCGCCCTTCCCGCTCCATCACCTGGCTGACCAGTTCGATGGCGTCATCCCGGCTGAGCGCGCCCAGGCCGATTTCACGCTGCCGGTGATCGAACGGCGCGGCCACGGGTTCGCGGCTGGTGAAGATGATGCGCGTCGCGGGATGGGCGCGGAGCAGAGTGCGGCAGAGGTCGAAGATCTCATGAACCGGTTCAGCACCGCGAGCGGCAGCGGGCGTGATTCCGGCAGGCGGCTCGCTCCGGGTGCCACGCTCGCTACCGCTCGCGGTACTGATTCGACCGTGACATCAGTTGCAGTTCGGCGGGAAGACCGGGAGGGTCAGATTCACCGTCTCAGTGAACGTCAGCGCGTGCAGGTTGTGCCCGAAATTGTATGACGTGGCGCTGCTCGCAGCCCTCGGGTTGAAGTTGATGACAGTCCCGACGATGGCGGGCTCAGGGTCAGAGGCCGAACCGACGGCCCAGAACTTCATCCACCCTGTCGCCCCTGACGGAATGATCTGGTTGAGCCTTGGTGAGGTCCTTGGGAAGGTCGAATTATTGAGAAAGCCCCTGAACTGACACCTGCCAGTGAAGGTGAAGCTGTAAGGGTTCTCGAGCTGGTCATACACGATCCCGAACATCGGGCCGAGTGGGGCCGCCGACTCACGCAGGTCACCGCCGATCCGGTCAACAACCAGCAGTGTCGAGTTCCCGTCGAGCTGACTCGGAATACTATCCACCGCCAGCACGCGCGGCAGTCTGGCGAATGAGAGGGTGATTTCGCTCGGGATGTCTCTGACCAGTGAAGGCGCACTCCGGGGCGCCCTTAAATCAGAGGCCGGCGCGCCTTCGCACTCAACGCACGGGGTCGGCGTCGGAGTTGGCACTGTCATCACTTCGGCCGTCAGATTGCCGGCACTGCCGGAACTCAGCTTGACGAGTTCATCCCCGATCAGCGATGGCGTGGGAGTGGCGACAGGCTCTGCCTCAACCGCTTCGCCCCTGGCGGCGGTCAGGGGGGCACCGGAAAATGATGAGAGCCCGCTGGCCAGAGGGACACCGTCACGGTCAACGGCGACTGCGATGAGGTAGCCACTGACCCCTGGGTCCACGTCCGAGGCGAGGAATTTCGTGGTCTGACTTCTGGTCAGGCAGATGTAGGAATCGGCCACCGAGCAGGTGTC